>WNGJ01021250.1_pt1 | contig 15503 bp, 12 predicted proteins | sample 5400611 | NCBI WGS metagenome assembly WNGJ01 (sample SAMN13153375, study PRJNA577476) | soil metagenome | isolation source: 40 cm soil or saprolite under Garry oak tree replicate 1 | place: USA:California | collected 2016-06-15
AGCGGGCGAGTTCGCAATCCGCCACGGGCCGTGAGGACTCCCGGCGGTTTGCGCCGCCAGGTCTTTGCCCACACCCCGTTTGCGAAGTTCGCGAAACCGTGTCCGTCCGCGCTTCCATTGCTTCCACACCACCGACCGAAGTCGACGGCGTAGCCACGATTCAAGGGTTTGCAACACCGAGGGCGTTTGACAATCGGCGAAGTATCCGAGCCATCCCCGCAGATAAGTCGCAATCTGTGTGACCATCTGCGTCAGACTGATGCCACGGGTTCGACGTGTCTGTTCCCGAATCCTCGCCTTAAAGCGAGCGATGGCCTTGGGGGCGATCCGCCTCCGGGGTTCTCGTTCGCTCGTGAAGCTAAATCCGAGAAACTTCCTTTGCCTCGGTTGAGCCACGGCGCTCTTCGCCTGATTCACCTTGAGCTTGAGTCGGTGCGTGATGAAGTGCGTAACACTCTCCATCACTCGCTGTCCCGCTCGTTCGCTGCCCACATAGAGGTTACAGTCGTCGGCATAACGCACGAAGCGATGACCACGCCGCTCCAACTCCCGGTCCAGTTCGTCCAGCACCAGATTACTGAGCAACGGTGAAAGCGGACCGCCCTGAGGCGTGCCCTCATCCACCGGGCTCACCAATCCATCCTCCATCACACCGGCCTCCAGGAATGCTCGAATCAGCTTGAGCATTCGTTTGTCGGCCACGCGCTCGGCAACCGCCGCTAACAGACGGTCGTGATTGACTCGATCGAAAAATTTCTCCAAGTCGAGATCCACCACCCAGCGGCACCCTTCGGCGATGTACTGTTGCGCCTCGTGCACCGCTTGCCGCGCGCTGCGCCCCGGTCGAAACCCGTGGCTGTGTTCGGAGAACGTCGGGTCCCAGCGCTTCTGTAGAACCTGCAACACCGCCTGCTGGACAAAGCGATCCAGCACACAAGGAATGCCTAACTTGCGCACTCCGTTGCCATCCGGCTTCGGGATTTCCACCCGCCTTACCGGTTGCGGTTGGTAAGTTCCGTTTCGCAGCTGTTCCCCGATTTTCAGCCCATGCTGCTTCAGGTACTCCGGTAATTCGTCGACGGTCATCCCGTCTACCCCCGGACTCCCTTTATTAGCCTTGACTCGTTGTAACGCCTGCTTGCAGTTTTCCAGCTCGCAGACTTCTTCCATCAGTCGTTCGGTTCCGGCCAGGCTTTCAGACTGGCGCTTCGCCATAAGCGTTTCGGTCCCTTGCTCGGCGGCCCTCGGAGCATCACTCCTACTTTCCGCCGAAAAGGCCAGCACCCCTTGTTCGGGCCGGTTTTTCTGCCGCCGTCCGCTCATGAGTCGCGCCGCTTACTTGCCCTTTCCTTTATTCCCCTTGCGGGGTACCGTTCGGGCCTTCGATCATCGTTCCCGGCCTGGCCTATCTGTTTCTCCGCCTTTCGGCTTTGGAGTGCCTCAATAGCTTCGCCGACTGCATGACCTATTTTGCCCTCTGCTGACTTCTGCGCCACGATCAGGATGAATCGCTTCATCCTCAGTCACGATTCTGTGACATGCCGCAGATCTCCCGAGGTAAGTTCGACCGCCTTCGACGCGCAACCACCGGATTTACCACCAGTGAGCTTGATGGATATGGGCTTTGCGGTCATTTGCCCGCTCGCCCGCCACCGTAGGCCTAAAAGAAGGCCCCTCGCGTGAGCGAGGGGCCTTCTTCGGGGGAGGGACTTTAGGCCAAGGCGGCCGGTCCCAAACTTAGTTCACTCATTTCGGTTGCTGCTGTTGATCCTGACTGGTCGCCGGAGCGGAGGAACCGCTGGAGGCAAGCTGCTCAAGATCGTTCTTCAACAGGCTGATTTCCACGCGACCGCCGCTGATGCGCTTCGACTTCGCAGTCTCATCCGCGTTCGCAATAGGAGCGTTGCCCATGCCCACGAGATAGATGCGGTAGACCGGGATCTCGTGGTTCAACACGAGGTAGCGCACCACTGACTCGGCCATCTTCTGCGAGTTCGAAATCGCGGTCTGGCCGCGTCCGGAGGAGCGCTGGCCCTTCACGGTAGAGGCCATTTGGTCGAGTGCGTCCTTGGCATTCTTGCTCAGCACAGTCTGGCCGGGACGGAACCGGATTTCAGTCTGATTCGAGGCCTTGTACTGATCGATATTGCCAACCACCTGCTCGACCGTCTGGATACGCGTGGTAGCCTGCTGCGCGGTCTGCTGTGCCATGGTGGCCTTATTGCCCGCATCCATGGCGTGCTGATCGGCTTCGTTGGCTTTATCGGAGGCTAGTTTGATGCCCTTCTGTGCGCGCTCATCGGTGTCCTTGATCGCCTTGCCGTTGCTGGCGGTCAGGTCATCGAGTTCGTTAACGCGGTCGCGAATGGGGTCGGTCTGGCGCTGCACGTATCTCTTGCGAGCAAAGGGATTGACGCGGCCCCAGAAACCTTCACGGCTGGGTGGCTGCAGAGGCTGCTTGCCGGTGGCCGTGTCAGTAGAGGTGTTTTGGGGCGTTTGAGCGGTTGTGGACTGATCCTGGGTAGACGAGGTGGTCTGCGCAAAGGCCGGAAATGCGAGCACTGCGGCCAGCGGCAGGGCGAGTAGGATGCGGCTATTCATAATTAAACTTCCTCCAGGGTGGAGCCTTGGGACTCCACTCCAACACGCCCAAATGGGCGTGGCGCTTGATTTGATTGCGTCCTACACAAATGACGAGAAGCAAAGCGGTGGTCGATTTGCCGGCTCGCGCTGACGCTACGCGTGCCTAAAATTCGTGGCGCCAACATAATGGCGCTATCTCTCTCTGTTACAGGTTAGATGCCAAATCTAAAGCAACGGTCGAAGTGCTAACCCGTTGATATACATAGACATTGTAACGCCGTTTCCTCGGGTGCGACAGCCGGGACTGCAATGGCAGGGTAAATTTGGCGAACCTGATATAAAAACTGCGTGGATTTTTGACATTCCGGGAGGAAATCTTGGGAACATTTGGGTCAGGTCGAGGCGCAAGTTGTTGCAACTTGGGGATTTTGCGGATGTCGTTTGGGGCGTTGCTGATTGCCTGCCTGGTCTTTTGCGGCGCTGCCTGGGCGACCGGCAGATTCGCCGAAGCAGCCCAGCGCGAGCTGCCAGACGCTGGGCTGGCATCGTCGCGCATTCCAGCCGAACATTGGCAGCAATACTCGGACTTGGCGCTTCAATGGATGCAGGAATATCTACGAATCGATACGACCAACCCTCCGGGCAATGAAATGCGCGCGGCAGCGTTTTTCAAGAAGATCCTCGACCAGGAGGGGATTGAGAACCGAGTTTTCGAGTACGCGCCCAGTCGGGCCGACCTTTGGGCACGATTGCCGCGTACCAACGCAGGAGAGGCGAAACGACCTATTATTTTGCTGAACCACATGGATGTTGTGACCAGCGATTCGGCGCATTGGAAGGTTCCTCCGTTTAGTGGCGAGATCAAAGATGGATACTTGTGGGGCCGCGGCGCTCAGGACATGAAAGATGAAGGACTAGCGCAGCTAGTTGTGATGGTTATGCTGAGGCGCGAACACCTTGCGCTCGACCGGGATGTGATTTTTCTCGCCGTGGCCGATGAAGAGGCGGGCGGTACCGGCACGGACTGGTTTATCGAACACCAGCGCGAACTATTGGGAAATGCCGAGTTCCTGGTCAATGAGGGCGGGGAGAATCTGCTCGAAGCTGGAAAGGTGAAGTATATGGGCGTCGATGTGGGCGAAAAGACTACCTTCTGGCTGCACGTTGTGGCGCATGGCCGACCGGGTCACGGTTCGCGTCCGATTGCCGCTTCGGCTCCGAACCGGCTGGTGCGGGCACTTGATCGCATTCTGGCCTACCATACCCCGTTCAGGGTTCTGCCCGTGGTGGATGAGTTCTTGCGTGACATGGCCCCTTACGAGCCGCCACAGCGAAAGCGTGAGTTCGGCAATATCCAAAAGGCGCTCGAAGACAAAGAGTTTCAGGACGAAATTGAGAAAGACGAATCGCTGAACTTCCTGCTGCGCGACACCATCTCACTCACCATGATGGGCGGCTCCGAACAGACCAATGTAATTCCGCCGGAAGCCTGGGCGAACCTGGATGTGCGGCTGCTGCCGGGGGGAGATCCGAAAGCGGTTCTGGAGGCGATCCGGCGGGTTGTGAACGATCCGAACGTGACCATCGAGCCGCTGAATGCGGAGTTCCGGATCGCCAACTACTCGCCCACCAAGACGGCGCTCTTCGATGCGATCGGTCAAGTTTCTAGGCATTATTTTCCGGGGACGCCGGTGGTTCCCCATATCACCAGCGGATATACCGAGAACCAGCGCTATCGGCCGCTGGGTATCAATGCTTACGGCTTCTCGCCATATGCGGCGACGGATGAGGAAGGGCACACTGAGCATGGAAACGATGAGCGTATCCGGGTGGAGGAACTGCGGCGGGGGCCCAGGATTTTGTTTGATGTGGTTGCGGCGGTGGCGGGAGCGCGCTGAAGATTCTTTTCCTGCTGTCGGTACGACCGCGGCCCTGGTTACCCGCTGCAGTACTTTTCGTACTGCTCGTAGATGAAATTGTCGGTCATGCCGGCAATGTAATCGCAAACCACACGCGGCAGTGCTTCCTCCTCAGCTTTTTGCTGGTAACCGGGCGGAAGGGCTCCAGGCTTCTGCATCCAAAAAGAAAACAATTCGCGGACAATGCGCTCGGCATCATCCTTTTCGGGCTCCAGCGTCGGACTAAGGTACAGGTTTTCATAGAGAAACCGCTTAGCCGCACGGCGCTCGGCTTCGACTTCCGTGCTGAATGCGGCGAGGCGCTCGGGATACTGACGCACGTCTTCCAAAGTTCTCATTCCTGTCTGTTGTGTTCTCGTGCGCGTATTTTCGATGAGATCGCTGACCATGCAATTGAGCATACCTTTAAGGGCTTCGTTAAATTTCAACCTGTCGATGGCGTCCGGATAGATTTGCCCCACTTGCTGGTAACAACGTTCAAAGACAGGCACTCCGGTTCGGATTTCGTCCAGTGAGAGTAGGTGGGCCTCATATCCGTCATCGAGGTCGGCCGTGTTGTAGGCAATTTCGTCGGCGAGATCGATAAGTTGGGCTTCGAGCGGCGGTCGCTGATTGAGCAAGTACTGCGCTAACTGCGGATGCTCATCGATGCCGTAGTCTTTGGAATGCTTAATGATGCCCTCGCGGACTTCGAAGGTGAGATTCAGCCCGCGAAAGGCAGCGTAGCGTATCTCAAAGTCTTCCACGATGCGCAGCGCGTGCAGGTTGTGGTCGAAGAAAAGACCTTGGGCGCGCATGGCGGCGTCGAGCGCCTTCTCTCCCGCGTGCCCGAAGGGGGGATGGCCGATGTCATGCACCAAGGCAAGAGCTTCAGCCAGGTCCACGTTGAGGCCCAGCGCTCCCGCAATGGTGCGGGATATCTGTGAAACCTCAATCGTGTGCGTAAGCCGGTTGCGGAAGTGGTCCGAATAACGCCGCGTGAACACTTGAGTCTTGGCTTCAAGGCGGCGAAACGCACGCGAATGGATAACACGGTCGCGATCTCGCTGAAAGTCGTTGCGGTAGGGATGCGGCGGCTCAGGAAAGCGGCGTCCACGGGAATGTTCCACGTGCACCGCGCAGCCGGCCAACATGAGGAGAGTCTAGCATCGTTGACTCTTGATGGTTTGATTCACCTTCTTCGCTACTGCTGTTTTTCCAACTGCTCCTTGGCTAGCCTCACTCTCGCGGCGTCCAGCTTCTGCTGAACCTTGGCCTGGGCGTCGCTGTCAACTTCGGCAGCCACGGTCTTGTTCCATTCCTCCAGAGCGCGCTCCCAGTGAGCGGCAGCCAGCTTTAGGCGTCCCGTCTTCTGATAGAGATCGCCCAAGTGCTCTTGCACGGAGGGATCGGAGCCCATGTGCTGCGAAGCCTTGTTAAGATTTTCCTCGGCCAGGTCGTATTTGCCCAGCCGGAAATAAGCCCAGCCCAACGAATCGAGGTAGGCGCCGTTGCCCGGCTCGAGGCTCACGGCTTGCTTGATGTAATTGAGCGACTCCTCCAGCCGCACGCCGCGGTCGGCGTTCATGTATCCCAGGTAGTTGAGGGTGACAGCGCTCTGCGGCTCAGCCGCAAGCACCTTCCTGAACTCGGCCTCGGCTTCGTCATATTTTTTCTGGCGCTCGTAGGTAGAGCCCCGGAGGAAAGCTACGTATTGTTTATCCTCCGGCTTGGTGGAGAGCTGCTCCGCCTTGTTCAGTGCCGCTTCGGCGTCGGCCCAGCGCTTGAGACGCGTGTTCATCTGCGCCAGCGCCACATATACCGGGCGATCTTCCGCTGTTCCCTTAAGCAGCGAGCGCACGTCGGCCAGAGCCTTGTCCGCATCGCCGGTGTCGGCGAGTTGCGCGTCGAGCACCATGCGCAGGTCGCGATTGTTGGGCAGCTTCTGAACCCCTTCCCTGGCGGCCGCGGTCGCTTGTGGCCACTGTTTAGCCTCGCGGTACGTATCAATGATTTCCTGATAGCCGCTTTCGGCGCTCTCGTCGCCTAGAGTGAGCATCTTGCGAAAGGTCTCTACAGCGGCCGAATAGTTCGACTGGTCGCGATAAATGCGTCCCAAACGTTCAATGAAGACGGCGCGATTGCTGCGGTCGCTCTGACTGTAGTTGGTGTCGGGCTTTTCGGTCTTCTTGAGCAGATCCTGCAGAATCTTCGCAGCTTCATCGCTGCGGCCTTGTGCCTGATAGACCAGAGCGACGTTGTAGGGCACTTCCATCGAGTCCGGCACCATGGTCTCGGCTTTTTTCAGGCTCTCCAGGGCCAGATCATATTTCTCTTGCTTGCGGTAGATTTCGGCTATGCGCAGGTAGGTTTGCGCGTCTTCAGGATTCGCATCAACGATGACCTTGTATTGGTCGAGCGCAGCGTCCATCTGGCCATCGTTCAGCAAGTTTTCAGCCAAGCCGCGGATCGCGTCGAGATTGTCCCGGTCGAGCTGGACGGCTTTCTTGTAGGCCTCAATTGCGTTCTTGTAATCTTTCCCGTACTGCTCGATGGCTAATTTGAGGACGTTGTCCGATCCGTTGCCGCCCGGCATATCGCCCAATGAGCGCAGATAAATACGGCCCAGCAGCTTGTGCGCTTCCAGATTGTTGGGATCACGCTTGATAATGTCCTGCGCTTCGAGCACAGCATCGCGGATACGTCCGGTCTTGGCGTAGAGCTCGGCGAGTCCGGAAGTCAGAAATTCGGAAGAAGGGTCGGCTTCGATGGCGAGGCGGTATTCTTCTATCGCTTTATTGGCCAGCTCACTACGGCCATAAACCGTGACCTGTTCTTCGTACATGTGCGCTAATGCATAGTGATAGTACGAGATTGCCCGATCAACCTTGCGCGGCGAAGACTGAGCCGGCTTGGATTCGATCGGCGAAGGGGACTTGGCTTGACCGGCTGCACTTGCGGCAACAGAGAGTAGGAAGACAATGCGAAACATTCTATTCATGCTGAACCTGACCACGCGGGACTAGATTGAAGTTCGATCTGCGTTTTCCTAAAACCATAACGATTGGATGCAAAACCGCCGCGAACGGGGTTATTTTTATTGTAACCCGTGCAAGCGATGCTTCGGGAAAAACCGTACTGCAGAAGCGGCGGTTCGTGCGCTTTCTTAAGAATCGCGATCTGGCCTGCGTGATAGAGCTCATGTTGCAGCACTCCGTGCAGCATGAATGAAATGTCGTAGCGCGTGCCCGGGACATGATCTCGCAGACGCTCCTCAGGCAGTGCCGAGACGGCTCTAATCAGATCCGCATGCGTCCGGGTAAGCCATGAGACTGTCTTGCGCCACGCCGCCTGTTTGGCAGTGCTACTGCTTTTCGGAACTGGGGGAAAATTCTTCTTCCCCTTAGGCTGGGTCGTCTGGCCCCCGATGCGACGACGAACAGCCCTATCCCACACAGCCGTGTGCAGCACTAATTCCCATATGCTGTGGACGTTGGGTATCGGTTTGGCGGCTGCAGTTTCGGCATCGACATCCTCGAGCAGCTCGAGCATGGACGGCCCGTGCCATGCGCTGCCGTCGAATGCACGGCGCAATTGCTCGGCCATTTGAGCAGTCACCGAAAGCGATGGCTTTCTGATCGAGGGTTTCATGGTAAGGATCTCTCCAATGGTCAAATTGGGGTTGCCGCGCATCGACTCGGATCGTCCGTCCATGTTAACGGACGAAAGCAGGCTGGCTGGTGTAAAATTCTGGAGTCAACCCTACCGCTGTTTTTCATCGGTTTGGCGTCTGCCGTTGGAAAATACAGTTGGTCTCCTTCCGTCGGGACGTGGCTCAGCCTGGTAGAGCACTCGCTTGGGGTGCGAGGGGTCGGCAGTTCAAATCTGCCCGTCCCGACCAACAAATTTGACGTGTGCTTTCAGCAACCTACGGACCGGATGGGGACTCCTGCGCTTAAAGAGCGTGTGCAAACGTTTCGTCAACAGTAAGGGAGAAAGAACCGTGGCCCGATCCTATTCGGACGTTTGGAACTCCATGTTCTCGTCAACCGAAAGCTGCGCGGGCGTGCCAGAGGTGTTGTCACCGGAACGGATAGCGACCACACGAAAACCACTGGAACTGGTCTGGACCTCGTAGGTATAAGGAGGACGCTGTCGGACAACAGTAATGTAGTTAGTCGAGATCAGTTCGTCGAGGGAGACGTATTTTCCTTCGCTGGCAAAGTACCGGCGCTCGGCCGTGGCGATACTGATCAGATCGCTCCTTACGCCGGTGATGTTGATGGCGGCTTTCGGGGTGTTCGCCCCGGCGGGAGCAGAAGAGCTCTGCACCTGCTTGGAATAAACGTACATGCCAATGGCCAGGACAATGACGACGCCGAGAAATCCGAACAGGCGGCCCATCTGTCCCTCCCCGGGGGCAATTTCATCGCGAAACGGGGCCGCTGACAAGTAACCAGAGGGCAGCGACCTGCCTACGGCGGGGTTCCAGTGTAATCGCGTGTGTCTGAAACAACTCTTTCCCGCGAAATTCGCGGATTTGGCTATTTTGAGAAAAATGGATTTTTTCAACATCAGCCACGCTTGTTAACAACATCAGTTGTGGCGGGCCGACGTTCCGAGCAACTCTCTTGGGTCCAGGTGGACTAGTTCCAAGTAGTCCCACGCACTGGTACAGCCGCCAATGCGTCCGGGAATAGCGGCGTCGGCTGCTCGACAGTGGTTATAAATCCCTGTCTCGTCAAAACAACCTTGCCGTTTTTACCTTCTCTCACGCTCGGCATTTATGATGGACGAGCGTGCCTAATCTCTTCATGTCGATGATCACGACTTCTAGAGAGGTGATCTTCAAACCTTACCTTCGCACCGCGTTCTTTTTGGGGGTTTTGCTTCTCCCTGCAAGCCTCTCGGCAAGCACAGATGCGATTCGAGGCAGAGTGTTGATCCTCATGGCGTGCCCGTGGCCGGGGCACATCTGAAGCTCGTGAACTCCGCGGGGACAGTGACTCGCCAAACAGAAAGCGATGAGCAAGGTAGCTTTATTGTCAGAGACATTGATCCGGTCGAATACCAGTTGAGGGCTGAGGAACAGACTTTTGTTTCGGTGACCTTGGATATTTCAGTTTCTCGTGGTCAGCAAAAACAGGTGACTCTCCAATTCCGTCAACCGGTCTCGGTGTCGCAGGCCGTTTCAGTCGTGGCTACCGCACCGTCGTTGCTGACTCCCGATCCCGCCCAAAGCATCGTCATTCATGACCCCCTGTTGGACGCCAATCCGGGTAGGCCGGGAGCGCCCATCTCAATTCCGGGACTTGCCCGCGAAACCGCATCGGGAGGAACAAAAGCCCCGCAGTATGTTGCTCCCGGCGTTGCCGGGGATCACGGTGAGCCCATCGCCCAGTACTTTCAGATCGGGGATTTTCTCTATTCAAACAACCTGCCCGCCAATCCCCACGGGAACGGCTATGCCGATCCGAATTTCCTCATGCCTCCGACGATTGAAGCCGTCACGCTGGACGGGGAACTTTTCAATGTTCGACAAGGAAACAACTCTGTCGACCTTGCTGTCCTCCTACGTCTCAAGGCAACGCTTCAGGAGCTTCGTCCAGATCACCGGCGAGTATCGCGACGCGGATGTCATGGCGGGCTGGAGCGCTTCGAACCCCCAAGACGAATGCATGGCTTGCTACGGAGGCGTCGTTCGGTAATGGATTCCTGGATTCCTGAAGTAATAGCTCCAGCCCGAGCTGACGTAGGATTTCAGCAATGAACCGTTGGCCATGACTTCTCGGGCTTCGTCACCAGATTCTGAGGATTCGGGAAGTGTAGGCGGCCATCCCAAGGTATCTGAGCTGCCACCCGGTTAAGGCAATTGCGTCAAATGGTGAAAAATCGCGTTGTACCAGCAATCGGTCGGGTCCGACTGGCGTAGCACTGCCCCCGAAAGCAGCAAAGTTCGAAAATCGTCTGCTAGGGCCGACCTGATCTGCCCTTCTGCCCTAATTCTGTTCCAGTCTCCCCCGGATAATGTACTAACGCGGACGCGAGAACCAAGAAAAACACTTCAATCGCAAGCGCGAGTCATCGACAATCGTCGTCAGTAAGTATTAGTTTGCGCCTACTCGTCGTATCTTGGAGTTGCACTCGAAAGTTTGGACTCAGGGGAGAAGTGACATGGCCCGGAAAGTAATCCTTTATTTCGACGACCAGGCGGACGCGTTGCGCTTTGCCTTGGCTGCGGGGTCGGTGATGGCAGGAGAAGGCCCCGACGCCACCGACGAACTGGTTCAGGAAACGCAGCGAGTCAACCGCATTCGGCTGGAAGCGGCCAATGCCCGGCCCGTGCCTGCGACCGACGAGCCTCGCTCCCCTGAACGTGTCGCCTGAAGGGCGTGGACCATCGCCAGACGTCGAGTGCGCCAGCTATACGGTCGCCACTTCGCGGGCAGGCCGCATGACAGCGGAGAGCAGAGAATATGTGTGAATCGAGAATCTTCTCACCTCGGAACTCGCGCACCCTGGCAAGTCCTCCCCGCGCAGACGGAATCTTGTAAAATCCCACCGTAACTTCTCTTCCCTCCCAACCGTTACCCTAAGTGCAAGACCCCGCGGAGAACTGGTTGAAGACTCTGAAGAAAGAAGCGGACGAGGGGCTTCTGATTGAGGCGGCGCAGAAGGATCCCGCGCGTTTTGCCGAGCTTTATCAGAACAACTTCGAGCGCGTGTATGCGTACATCGTGCGCCGGGTGGAAAACCGCGCCGAAACGGAAGATTTGACCTCTGAGGTGTTTCACCACGCCTTGGCTAACCTGAAGCGATTCGAGTGGCGCGGACTTCCGTTTGCAGCATGGCTGTTGCGAATCGCGGCCAATCTGATCTCCGATCGCTGGCAGCGCACCGGCCGGGAGCCAATCGGCGATGAGCCCGAACGGATCGAATTGGCGCACGTCAGTCCGGTCGAGATTGAAGAAGTTGAACGGCGCGCCACACTCTTTCGTCTAGTCGAGGCGTTGCCGGTGGAACAGAGGCGGGTTGTGGTGTTGCGCTTCGTCGAGCAGAAAAGTATTAAGGAAGTAGCGCGGGAGATCCGCAAGACCGAGGGTGCGGTGAAGCAATTGCAATTTCGAGCGCTCACCACCCTGCGGACGCGAATGGAGGGTGCCAATGTCTAAGCGCTCTCTGAATCCGCGAGACAACGACGCCAACAAGATCGAGCAACTGAACCACGCTGTGGACGCTTTGCTCGCGCGGTCAGACGGCAAGCCTCCCCAGGTAGAAGCCAGCGTCGAGCCGCTGGTGCAAATCGCGGCTGACTTGCACGACTTGCCGCGTGAAGAATTCAAGACACGGCTTCAATCCGAACTGTTGGACGGGAGAAAAACTATGTCCACTGTAGCCGAACCCATAACCAGCGCTCGTCCCGCTGCCGTCCCGCGGTTGACTTTTAAAGATGCCGCCAAGGCCATTGAGTTCTATGAGAGCGCTTTCGGCGCACTAGAAACCATGCGCTTTGAGGCTGGCGGGAAAATTGCGCACGCCGAAATCTCGATTGGAGGCTCAGTCGTTATGCTCGCCGAAGAGTGGCCGGAAGGCGGCCGTTTCAGTCCAGAGACGCTCGGGAATTCACCCGTCATGATGGCGCTGAATGTTGCTGACGTGGACGATTTTGTCTCCCATGCCATGAGCGCCGGCGCCAAGGTCGTGATTCCAATTACGGATCATTTTTACGGACGCCGCGAAGGAACGGTTCAGGACCCTTTCGGATATTTGTGGTCCGTTTCCACGGTGAAAGAAGAGATGTCGGTCGAGGAGATGTACCGGCGCATGGATGCGATGATGAAAGGGAATACGGCGAACGAGAAACCGGCGGTGAATCCGATTCCGCGCGGCTTCCGCACCGTGACGCCTTACCTGGTCGCGTCGGATGGCCCCGGACTGCTGGAATTTGTCAAACAAGCGTTCCGCGCCGAGGAGACTTTCCGGACGGTTGGATCGGCGGGCGGGCTGCACGCGGAAGCGCGCATCGGGGATTCCATGCTGATGATCGGTGGCGGCCTTCCCGGGCGCGAGTTCCGCTCCACCCCGAACAGCCACGCACTGCACATCTACGTGGAGGACGCGGATGCCGTCTACCACACGGCGCTGGCGGCGGGGGCGGCTTCCATCGACGAGCCTCGGGATCAGGAATACGGCGAGCGGTCGGGCAGCGTGCAAGACCCAGCCGGGAACTACTGGTACATCGCGACACACCAAGGGAAGAGCCACGTTCCGAAAGGTTTGAACAACGTGAATGTCTACATGCATCCGCTACGCGCAGAGCCGGTCATCAGCTTCCTCAAGCGCGCGTTCGGGGCGCAGGAATTGGCGAAGTACGCATCGCCTGACGGTGTGGTGCACCATGCGGAAATTCGTGTCGGGGATTCGGTGGTGGAGATGGGCGAAGCCCACGGAAAATATGCGCCGATGCCGACAATGTTCTATCTTTACGTCCCCAATGTTGACGGCGTGTACCGGACCGCGCTCGCCGCCGGGGCAAGTTCGTTCCAAGAGCCCGCCGACGAGTCCTACGGCGACCGGACCGCGGCCGTCAAGGATGCCTTCGGAAATACTTGGTATATCGCAACCCACATCAAGGACGTGGCGATGTAAGAGCGGACATCCAAAGCCGAGGGCGGGCGAGCCTAAATCCCCTCCCCCCGCTTTCACTAAACCTAAACCTAAACCTCGGTTTGACGGGATAGGAGGTAGGAGAAAAAAAGTCCGTCCTCCATAGCTGGACCGGGCTGGCACCCATGCGGAGCGATCGGCACGGCGGGCGCGGGTGTCAGGCGGGGTGGGGGGCGCGCGCGGGGAAGAGGTGCGATTAACGTGAACTCGTGCGCCGAAATTCGTGGAAATTTAAAAAGAAGTATCGTGTGGGGTTAGAAGAACAAGCATTTTCAATAACTTACGCGGTTGTGTTTTACGGACGCGAGCGGCAAAATAGCGTAAGCAAAAGAATTTCTTTCTGCAAATTTCGCGAACAGAATCTCCAATAAATTCCGCGCCAATTTTTAATCTGCGGATTTCCATGCTAAGAAACATATTTTTTCTTTTGGTGGTGTGATCTGCTCGAATGCTGGCGTCATTTCCGAATTTACTATCCATCCTCATGTGGATTGTCCTCCAGCGGAGCGCGCTCGGGGCGCGAGAGCTCGCAAAGGGGGGTTTTAAGTGTAATTGATTCCATAACAATGCCGGCTCCCAGGCCCGAGTAAACTTGGTGGTGCCAAACCAACCATGAAGGCTCGGGTAGAAAGGAGCCGGACAATGAACATTATAGGATGCGATTATCACCCGGGCTTCCAGCAAATAGCGTTTGTGGATACCGAGACGGGAGATTGCGGAGAGCAACGATTAGAGCACAGTGAGGGAGCAGAAAAGTTTTATCGTGACCTCGCTGCCCAGGGGAAGAAGGTACGAGTGGGAATGGAAGCTAGTGGGCATGCACGCTGGTTTGAGCGACTGCTGGCGGAACTGAACTTCGAGTTGTGGATCGGGGACGCCACCGAGATCGCCAGGAAGCGCGAACGCAAGCAGAAGACGGATCGGCAGGATGCGCAGCATATTCTGCAGTTGCTGATGGAGAATCGTTTTCCCAAGATCTGGGTACCGAGTGGGGAGAATCGGGATCTGCGGCAACTGTTGTGGCATCGGCATCGCATGGTGCAGATGCGGACTCGGATCATGAATCAACCGCAAGCGGTGGCTCTAAACGAGGGGCTACGCTGCAAAAAGAGGTTGTGGCGGCAGCATGGACGAGAGCAACTGGAGTCGTTTCGCTTAGCCCCCTGGGCGAGCCGGCGACGGGAAGATCTGCTGCAACTGCTGGGTCGGCTGAACCCGACCATTAGCGATCTGACGCAAGCGATCGAGCAGGAAGTGGAGAAATGTCCGGAGGCACGGCGCTTGCGGACGCATCCTGGAGTGGGTGCACTGACGTCTTTAGCCTTCGTATTAATCATCGGAAGGCCGGAGCGATTTCAGTGCGGGAAGCAGATCGCGGCGTATTTGGGGTTAGTGCGGCTATCGCTCTCTATTGGATGTGGCGCAAGGGATGGAATTACGAGCAGTCAAGAAAGTTCGGTTCGCACGCGGGCAAGCTCGGAACAGGCGATGGTGTGTAGTAGAACATCGAGTAATTGATTGGGCAGCCCGCTCCTCCTTCACGGAGGAGTTCGAAGTAGTAATCATGATTGAGGTTGTGACCGAAGAGATGCATGGGTCGGACCGAGTTCTGACCTGGACTGATTACGAGCGAGCCTTGGTTGGTATGGCACTTATTTCTAGGAGAGCGAAATGGCGCTCATCTCTGAGTGGATGCAGCAGTGTGGAAAAAACCCAATAAGGGTTTCCGGGGTTGACACCGCGCAGCCGCTTACCGCAGAATACCGCTCAGTCAAGTAAGCCGTTCTCCCAGCCCTTCGCGCTAATCTACGGATGATCCTTGGGCCGGGAGCTGGCCCGCACAAAACTAGAAGATGGAACATTGAACCGAAGCAGTCCGTCGAAAAATACTTCGGAGACGGCATGCACCGGCTTGAACGTGGAGTAAGTTCGCACGGGATGGCAGGTTCAGATCTTAAAAAAAAGGGGTTAAGAATGATTAGAAAACGCTTACCGCTGGTGACCATATTGGTTGGCTTGCTGCTGTTTGGGTTTGCCGAAATAGCCGCTGCCCAACAACCGCAGGTGATCGACGACTCGCAACTGCAGGCTGTGACGACTACGGTCGGCGGAGCCAGCGTGCTGCCGACGACGCGCACGGTTCAGCACTGGTTTGGATCGACGCTCGATCCGCACAACGGGATCACGTATGGCTACAACATGGTCGGTGCGGACCCGCACAACTGCTCAGGCTCGGCATGCTCGGTGACGATCGAGGCGGATATCACGCCGATAATTGTGAACGTCGCCGGACTGACGTTCAGCGGCAACGATGTTCTCGCGGCGACGCTTGCCTCACCGCAGTTCGCGCACAAC
>WNGJ01015859.1_pt1 | contig 15498 bp, 22 predicted proteins | sample 5400611 | NCBI WGS metagenome assembly WNGJ01 (sample SAMN13153375, study PRJNA577476) | soil metagenome | isolation source: 40 cm soil or saprolite under Garry oak tree replicate 1 | place: USA:California | collected 2016-06-15
TAGCCAATGACCGCGAATGAATATCAGAAGCTTGCGGAGTTGACTGAATCGAAATACTTCGCACTACATGGGTGGGCCGCCGGCACGGTAACGCAGGAAGTCCGTGGGCTCCATGCGGCGCTGGGTATGGCTACTGAGGCGGGGGAGTTTGTTGACCTGTTCAAGAAAGCCATGTTCTACAATCGTGGCGAGCCTGTTGACGTTCTCAAGGTAAAGGAGGAGGTAGGCGACCTGTTGTGGTATTGTGCTCTAGCCTGTAACGCTTACGGGCTCGATATGGAAGTGGTAATGGCTGGTAACATAGCCAAGCTAAAGGTCAGGTGCCCCGAGGGGTTCAGTCAGGAGCGGGTACAGGAGGAGGCACGCGACCAGGAAGCCGAAATGAAGGCACTAACCAAGGCTTACCAGGAGTGGGATGATGCCGACGGCAGTAAATATACCGGATAAGGTTAGGTCTTACGTCCAACACGGGCTTGACCTGACTTATCAGGCAGGCAAGGAAGAATGTCCGTGCGAGTGTCCATTCTGCGGAACGGGAGGGGGTAAGTTTGGTGTGCGGGCTGAGGATGGCGCTTACAACTGCTTTGTGTGCGGTGAAGCTGGCGGACCTACCCCGTTTATCCGCCGTGTGTGGGAGATGTCAACCGAGAAAAACGGCCACGTTGACACCTATAGGTCGCTGGCTTCCGAGCGGGGTCTACTCTCGCCGCAGACGTTGATTGATTGGGGCGTTACCCGAAGTGCAATCGACTGCGGGCTTCGAGCACGCCATCTATGGCGTCAACCTTTTCGACCGGGAAAAGAAGATAGTCTATGTCTGCGAGGGACCGTGGGATGCTATGGTTCTCTGGGAGTTGCTGAAGCGGACCAAGAGGACTGATGAGGGGTTAGCTCCTACAGGCAATGAGAAGGTCAGCATGCTCACAGAAGCTAATGTGATAGCCGTTCCCGGTGCCAACGTTTTCAAGAGGGAAACGAATGAGGGCTTGTCGTGGTCACAGTTATTCGCGGGCAAGACAGTGATACTCCTCTATGATTCGGACCCTCCCAAGAATGGTAAGCCTGGCGCTGGCATTGCTGGTATGCAGAAAGCCGCCCAGGTGCTCGCCTCGATGATGAACGGCCCTGAGAAGGTGTGGTATCTGAATTGGGGCAAGGAAGGCTACGACGCAGACCTACCGGCAGGCTACGATGTTCGGGACTTGCTGACGCAAGGGACTACGTTGGCAGATCGGGTGCAGCTACTACCCGGTCTAATCGAGAAGCTAGCTGAGGTTCCTCTCCGTTGGATAGAGGGCGTGGAGAAGGGCGGCATAGACTTGCTGCCGCTCAAGTGTACGGACTACAAGACCCTACAGAACGCCTGGCGGAAGGCACTCAAATTCAAGGACGGTGACGGCCTCGATAGGGCACTAAGCGTTATGCTTTCTTGCGTCACCAGTACCAAGTCGGTTGGCGACCAATTGTGGTGCAAGATTATCGGACCCGCATCATGTGGCAAGTCAACGCTCTGCGAGGCGCTGACCGTCAGTAAGAAATACGTCAAGGCTGTAAGCACGTTGCGGGGCTTTCACTCAGGGTTCAAGGTAGCTGGCGGGGAGGATACCTCAATCATTCCGCAGATTGACGGCAAGACGATGGTAATAAAGGACGGGGATACTCTTGTCCGCCAGCCGAACCTAGAGCAAATCCTGTCAGAAGCACGCGACCTGTACGATACCACGGCCCGGACCAATTACCGCAACAAGATATCCAGGAACTATAACGGTGTTCGCTTCACCTGGATTCTCTGCGGCACCGGCTCATTGCATGTGATTGATTCATCGGAGCTAGGCGAGCGGTTCGTTGACTGCGTGATTATGGATGGTATTGATGATGAATTTGAGGATGAAGTGCTCTGGCGGGTAGTTAACAGGGCAAACCGCAACATGGCCCAGGAGTCCAACTGTCAGGCTACCAGTCAGTACGACCCGAGCATGGTCGAGGCAATGCGGCTGACGGGAGGGTATGTAGAGTATCTGCGGAACAATGCCCAGAGGCTCCTAGAGGCGGTAGAAGCGCCAGAAGATTCCCTTATGAAGTGTGCTCGATATGGCAAGTTCGTAGCCCACTTGCGGGCTCGACCTAGCCAGTTGCAAGAGGAAACGTCCGAAAGGGAGATGGCGGCTCGGCTGGCAACGCAGATGGTCCGTCTGGCAAAGTGCCTGGCTGTAGTGCTGAACAGGGACAGCCTGAATCCAGAGGTAATGAGTAGGGTTCGTCAGGTGGCACTGGACACAGCCCGCGGCAGGACCATGGAGATAGTGAAGCTGCTGTATGCGGCTGGAGCCAAGGGGCTCGATAAGAGGGTACTGGCGGCAAAGACCGGCGAGACGGATAACGAGATGGCGAAGCTACTCAAGTTCCTGCGTGCTATCAAGGTGGTGGACGTTCACGAAGACGTGCTAAAGGTAGCAGGCGGCGGTGCCATAAAGCAAAAGCCGAAGTGGAAACTTACGGAGAGAATGTGTAGGATGTATCGTGATGTCGTGGAAACACGCTAATTCCCAGGGGTATATGTCCGTGCCTAAAGCTTTGCTCACGCCCTACTGGCAGACGACCGACGGCAACACCGTCCGGCTCTATCTAGGTGACGTGCTCGGCGTGCTACAGTGGTTGCCCTCTGGCTCCGTGCATTGCGTGATAACCTCTCCTCCCTACTGGGGGTTGCGAGATTATAATACAGGCACATGGGAAGGCGGTAATGATGCAGACTGTGACCACAAGCACCCGGGTAGGGACAGAGGTGCTACTAATTGGGGAGAGGGTGATAAGTGGGTAACAAGAGGCAATCGCCATGTCTGTCCCAAGGGCTGCGGTGCTATCCGCTCAGGGGATAGGCAGCTAGGCTCCGAAGACACGCCAGCCGAATACATAGCCGCTATGGTGGGTATATGCCGTGAGATACGGCGGGTGCTACGTGACGACGGCACGTTCTGGCTTAACATGGGCGACTGTTACCGAGAGGGTGGTAATCTGGTGGGTATGCCTTGGCGTCTGGCTCTCGCCTTGCAAGAGGATGGCTGGATACTGCGGCAAGATATCGTATGGCATAAGCCGGACCCTATGCCGGAGAGCGTAATGAACCGCTGTACCAAGGCACACGAATATGTCTTTCTGCTAACGAAGAAGGGCAGTGGTTACTACTACGATGCAGAGGCTATCAAAGAAAAAGCTAATCGGGCTGGGGTAGTTATTAAATACGATAGTACTCAAAAGAGTTGTAATGTTGGTGATGGTATTAATGATCGCTGTACTGTACCAAGATATACAAGGGAAGTAGCCGAGACTCGAAACAAGAGGGACGTGTGGACTATTAGGCACCAGTCTTACCACGGTGCCCACTTCGCCATATTCCCCGAGGCACTGGTCGAGCCGTGCATACTGGCGGGGACTTCAGAGTTTGGCTGCTGTGCAAAGTGTAGTGCTCCCTGGCAAAGGCTGGTAAGTCGGATACCTCAGCCGCCGGAGGATTGGAATTTCAAGCCTGGGAATGACCCAAAAATGCGTACTCGAACCTGCGGCAATAGTGGTCGTACACAATCGGAGTGGAAGTCTCTGCACCCAGATAGAACTATTGGCTGGTATCCGACGTGCAAATGCTATGGTCTTCCGGAGTTGCCAACCCAGCCGCCGGGGAAATTCCAGGATAGGTACTCGGTATGGCTTACCAGAGCAGAGGAGCTATGTGGTATGGCCACGAAGTACGGACCAAGGGCTATACCTTGCACGGTGATGGACCCGTTCATAGGCAGTGGCACGACGGCTGTAGTTGCCCTGAGTCATGGTAAGCGGGCTGTTGGGATTGACCTGAGCGAAGAATACCTTAGAATACACGCAGTAGGGCGGATAGAGGGGGTATTGCTCTCACGTCCTACTACCGTGGCGCTTGTGGGCAGGGAGCGAAAGGGTATGGGGTGGGTAGCGGATATTACGGAGTCGAAAGGTAGCTAATCGAGGTACTACTAACCGTGGCGCTGATAGGTTATGAGTAATACAGTCGTACAGCCTGATAACACTAGTACAACTGAACCGAGAGGGTGGTACACAAAGGACGGGCGGCTGCGAGGTAGTGAGCAACCGATAGAGGGAAAGTGTGGGGCCAAGCTGCGAGGGGCAGAGCCACCACGGTATTGCACGAAGGATGCCCACTGCTGGCTGCACAAAGGGCCGCGGAAGACAGCGGGTATGGCCCACGGCAATTACAAGCATGGGCTAAACTCGAAGTATATGCCCAAGGGACTCCGCAAGAAGTATCAAGAGGCGGTGGAAGACCCGGAATGGCTTAGCTTGCAAGAGGAGATTGCTACCCTCAAGATTAGGCAAATGGAGTTAATCGAGCAACTAGGTCAGGAGCCGCCGCCGTGGGTCGAGCTACAAAAGTTATTCACTGCTTACCAGAAAGACCCGAAGAAGGCTGAGCACCTAATCCCGATTCTGGGTGCAATGATTAACGAAGGTGCTAACGCACTACGGGAATACAGGAAGACATGGCTGGCGCTTCGAGAGGTAATCCAGGAGATTACCAAGGTAAAAGACGCTGAATCGAGGCGGTTAAAGCAGCTAGATAGCCTTGTGTCCGCGGAGCAAGTTGTACTATTATTCCGGGCTTTTATGCTCGGAATCAAGGAAACAATCGACCAGCGCCTCGATAGAGAGACGGGGCGACCCATACTAGTCGAGCTAAATCAGAAGGCGCTGGCTCTACTTCCTCCGGCTGAGGATAGTAAGTAGCATGATATAATGGTGTAGTACCTACTCGCAAGAGGATTGACCAAACGTCCTATTCGGTCAATCATCTAAAGAGGAATGCACCATGAATCTTGTAATCAATGAGAGCATACAAGTCGCCGGGATCTACCGTGAAGCGTGGCTAACGGAGTTGGCACTTCGCATCAAGGAACGTGGTCTACTTGAGCATTACCAACCCGATCCGTTCAAGGTAACGTGTGGCTGGCCCTCGAAGAAGGCACTAGGCAAGGGCTCTCGGGTAGTAGGTGAATGCTTCGCACCCGAAGTATCCAAGGCTGGACTCTGCGAGCTATTCATCTCCCCATTGCTGGCTGATCCCCTTGAGGTTGCTGGCACTCTCATGCACGAAATGTGCCACGTCATTGCCAGCGTCAAAGCGAAGCATGGTAAGGTCTTCAAGGAAGTGTGTGATACGATTGGGCTCACCCAGGGCAAGCCTGCAACGGTAATGCCAGGCAACCTGCTAAATAACAAGCTACTAACATTGATACATGAACTGCCGGATTACCCTCACAAGGCACTTGAGCCGACCCAGCGCCAGGTGAAACCACGAGGTAGCAACAGTCTAGTTTGCCCTGGCTGCGGCTGTAAGATAACGATGTCGAGCAAGTGGGTCGAGCAATCGGGATACCCTACTTGTGGGTGTGGTCTTCCCTTTGAACCAGGAGAAGGTGGCGAATGACAAAAGAGAATATCCACTTACTCTTAGTCGAGGTAGAGAAGCTAGTTGGTGAAGCTTTGGACAAAGGCCAGAGCGTTAGCTATTACCTGTCTCTGGGAAATATAGAAGAGCCTGGCAGCGACGGTTGGATGTATAACCGCCCCGACGGGTCCGCCACTCTTACATTAACTATTGATACGTTACAAGAGAGACAGCAGAGTGATTAAGCCAGTTAATAAGCTTCTCTATCCTGACCGTAAGGCAATATCGCGGAAGGACTTAGAGAAACAGCTTGATAACCCTGACCACTGCTTTATCGAGGTAAGACCTGGTGAGCTATTCAGCCATAACCCCGATGATGAATGGGTTAGAATGAACGGGTTCGCCTGGAAGAAGGTGTCGAGTGGTAAGTGGCTCGGGCGACCAGTCAGGTTCACCCGGCTGGCGGCAACGCGGTTTGTCGAGGAACTAAAGCTATTTCACCCGGCTTCTCGGATAGTGAATCTCTATTAGGGAGACGTTAGGCTATGCAACGGAGAACGAAGGACGATGAGAGAATGCAATCACTAAAGACAGCGTTAATGGAGTTAATGAATGAGTATGACGTGTCCCTTTGCATTACCTTCATTCACATGCGGGGTGGTGATGATCTTATTGGTTGTGGTCTGGCTGACAGTCCTGTTGGCGTGGCGCTTGCTAACGATATGACGATATCCATAGGCGAGCACCTATGGAATGAGCGTGACCGCTTTAACCGCTGCCTGGAAAGATATGAAACGGAGAGTAACTAGAATGCCTCGATATGCTTTGAGGGGCCGGGATGGCAGGTTCAAGAAACGTGAATGTCGTAACGTAACGGGCTTGGGTGCTGCCCTCTTGCGGATTGCAGTGGAAGTTGCGAGAGAGAAGGTAGTATGTTTACGATTGGTAAGAGATAATGGAACAGGTATACAAAGCCGCTGGAGAGCTTGCTGCCCTCTTGCGAGACGAGCCCTGGTATCACCGCACTTCGGTCCTTGAGGAAAAGACAGCAGGTGGATGGTTTCGAGAGACGTTAATGGTTTGGGGAACCGGAATGCGGCCCGCTAGTCTGCCAGAGAAATTCGCCGGCTATCCGGTACGCTGGAATCGGGTATCGAGTAAAAACCCGTGCCCCTTTGGTAGTGTTAAAGGGTAGTGTAGTTATGTTTACTCTCGGGTCTAAGGTGTCCGCTTCCTGGCGTGAAGCCGCTAATGAGCTGGTGGACGTGCAGGACGTTCCCACGGACATGCGGTCAATCCTACGTGACGACCCGACCCGTATGTACAAGGAGTTGCTGGGGCCTGACGGGCAACCCTCGCAAGCCGACCCGTGGCAACGTGACCTGATTGAGATGTATCGGGACAATCCAACTCGCAAATCGCTGGTATGCTGTTCTCGACAGACGGGCAAGAGCCAAACTGCCGCGGCCCTGGCGCTTCGCACCGCTATCTGTCAGGACGAGGCCACGGTACTGATAATCAGCCGTGCCTTGCGGCAGTCAGCGGAAGTGCTACGCAAGGTCCGCCAGTTCTATTACGGTATGAAGGGTCTAAAGGCTATGGGCTATGGCTCAGGCCGACAGCGGGGTAAGTATCAGAGGCCCATAGGTGTCCGCAAGTGGCAGGACAAGGAGAGCCGCGAAACGGAGCAAGAGCTAAAGCGGCTAGAGAAAGACCAGGCAGTATCCGACAGCGTGTTGCAGATGGAGTTTAGCAACGGCTCCCGTATTATCAGCCTCCCATGCAAGAGCGAAACGACCGTGGGGTTCAGTGCCATTGCCATGCTCATCATGGATGAAGCGGCACGCATACCAGATGAAACGTATCACTTCCTTTCCCCTACGCGAGCGGTATCCCAGGGTGGCTTGGTTGCCCTCTCCACACCGTTCGGCAAACGTGGCTGGTTCTGGGAGGGCTGGAGCCGCTGCGAGGATGCCAAGCAATTCGAGGGTAAGATAGTACCATGGCACCAGGTAAAGGTGACGGTTGACCAGTGCGAGCGTATCGACCCTGACTGGCTCGAAGAGGAGCGCCAAGACATAGGTGAACGCTGGTTCAGTCAGGAATACCAGTGCTCCTTTGTAGACACGATAGATACGGTATTCGCCCATGATGATGTAAAGCGAATGTTTGTTGACATCCCCGTAGCTTCCTACGGCGAGCCCGACAACCCCTTAAAGGACATACCAATTGCTAACTACGGATGAGAAAATTGAAGCCATCCACGCAGCAATGCGGAACATTGGCGACAAGGCTGTGTATTACCTGGAGACTTACTACCGGCTGGCTACCCGTAACGGGGAGATTGCCGTAGGTGGTGAACACTTCGACGCTCTGGTAAAGAGTGAAGCATTGTTTGAGTTCCTGCACCACCTTCGCCGTAGTTGCACTCCCGAGGAAGCGGCTACTAATGCTAAAGAGCATATTGCCGGAATGGTAGACAAGTGGAACAAGAATCCGCAAGCTGTATCGTTGGGAGGTCAACCCTATCAACTGCACCGCTGGATAGGAATGGCTGACGCAATCATTGAAGATGCAATGCGGCAAGTCCTGAAAGCTGCAAGGGGTTGGTAGATAATGACGGAAGAGGAGTTTGACAATCTGGCGGGGGTATTAAGAGCCTCTTTACCTCTTAGACCGCACGGGGCGGCTAGCCGAAGGGACATAGACCAGTACATCGGCAGGCTGCTACAGTGGCGGTACATGACACAAAAGGTTGCTGATTTCTTCCAGCAGCAGAATAGGGAATCTTTCGACCGCGAACGTTTTTACGGGAATACACTATTCCATTAGGAATGGCTATGGTGGTGTAAATGGCAAAGTACCTTGAGCCACGGCCTGACGAACTGGAGATAGAGACTGACTACTATGCCGGTCTGGACATCGGCCAGCAACAGGACTATACGGCCCTCTGCATCATCAAGCGCCACCGTCAGATAGTGAAGGCCGGCCCGCGTATCGAAGAGAAGGTCAGTAACCTAACTGGAAAGACCATTACCCTTTATGACCACCGACCCAAACAACAGCCCCCAGTATATAAGGCTCGTTACGTTCTGGACTTCCTCGAACGATATGACCTTGGGACACCGTATCCAGTTATCAATGACAGAGTATGTAAACTTTATTCTAAGCTCCCGCTCAGAGGCACCAGGCTCGCCGTTGACTATACCGGACCTGGGATGCCAGCCGTTGACTGGCTCCGAAGGACAATGAAGGATAGTAGCTCCTACGCGGTCCTATGGCCAATCCTAATCACGGGAGGCTCTGCAGCGCCTCGAAATCTCGAAGAACCTCCTGCACGCCAGCACCATGCAGAAGGAGTTTAATCTGTTCAAGGTCAAGATAACGGCAAACGCTAACGAGACATTCGAGAGTTGGCGAGAAAAAGATCATGATGATATGGTGCTGGCAGCGGCCATGGCGATATGGGTAGGTGAGCGTGGCAACGCTGAGTTTTTCATAAGGTAATGAAATGTCCCCACAAATGGAATTCTTGAAGAACACAATCGAGTCGGCACAACGCGGGCGGGAAGGCAGTGTTACTCTTCTCCGGCAGATTTGTTGTGCGGCGGTGGAAGCCGCCCCGACCTATGACTTGATTGCGATATCGCAGTACATTTACTACTTCGGTAGAGAGGTAACAATTAGGGAGTAGAATAGAGGTATGGAAAACACTACTACAGAACTGACACCGGAATTGGAGAGGGAGATTCGCTACTGGATAGTCGGACCCATATCTGTCAGGTTAGATATCGAGATCGACATGTACTCTCGACACGTCCCAGCCTTGCTGAGTGAGATAGACAGACTGCGGAGGGAACTAGACGAGATAAGACATGACTGCTGCTATAGGTAAAAGCATGGAATACAAAGGTCCATTCAAGGTCTACAAGGAAGAAGTTGACGCCAGGTTCCGGCAGCTGCGGGAGGACTGCTCTGTGTGCCGTGAGCATCGCTGGCGTTGCCCAGAGCACATGGAAGAGTGGCTAAGACTAATTCATGATCCACTGAGTCTGCACAATACAAATGAGATTGAGGTATAAAGAAGAATCATCTGTGACAGTTCATCACCTCCCCGAAGATTGGGTCAGAGAGCGGAACGCCCTCATACGGGCACATCGCAAGCGTATAGCACGCGACATGGACCGCATGGGTAAGGGACTCTCTCACCGGCAGCGAGTGCGGCTAGGACTGGTGCTAGGTGATTCTCTCAAGTCATGCATCTACTGCGAGAACGAGTCGGTTGAGGACGTGAAGATGTTGTGGCGCTGGGGCTGGCGGGAAGCCAAGAACGGGGACCGCGAAGATTGGGTATGTCCCGACTGCAAGCACCGGGTTAGCACGAATGGTAACGGTAAACACAAGGTAAAACACTATGAAGATTAAGTTCGACCAGCTATGTACGATGGATGAGGTAAAGGCAAACTTGCGTGATGCAATGTATGGCTACACTGCCGCCGATAACCGGGTGTACGCCAGACACGTTAGCTTTCTCCTGTCTGTGCTAGCTGATGAAGTTAAGAAGTCGGCAGAGCCAGGCATAGAGTCCATCGACAGCCTTCGTGAGAATCTGGAACAATCTCGACAATCTCTAGAGCTTATTGCGGCGGAGAGAGACTTATCTGAGGCAAGGCTAGAGTCAGCCATAAAAGTAAATAAGTTGCTAGTCGTGCAGATTGAGCAACTGAGAACTAAAGTGAGTGACCTAGAAGCTCACTTGGATGCTCTACAGCCACCACTAGCTCAATTGGACCCATTCGCGGGGGAGGCACCGTGAAGATCATCCGCTACAAGCCTCGGCTAAAGACCCGAAAGGACGAACGTGCCCAGCGCCAGGAGTGGAGAGCCAAACATGCCATAAACGATAGGGTGATGGACAACACTTTCCACCGCTGCAAGGCACGCGACACAACAGGTAGGTGTTCTCTCCCGGCTTACCATGAAGGCGGGCACGACTTCATCAAGTCAAGAGGGCAACGCCCTTGATAACCGCTCTCGCATTTTGCTGTCTAACCCTAGCGATTAGCAATGCTGTACTCTGTTCCGCCATTCCGTTCCTCCTCTGGAAATACTTTAAGTGGGAGCAACAGGTAGAGAGGCTGGACGAGGTAGTTTCGGAATTGTGCGAGGCGGCTGGACTTGGTAAGAAAGTGGAAGAACGAAAGTGATGGTAACTACACTAGCTAGGATAGGAGGTTACTATGTTTGCCAATCTGTTTCGTCGGAAGAAGTCTGCCCCGAAGGCCCGAACTTGCTTCCGGCCGACCCTGGAAGTGCTAGAGGACCGTATTACCCCGACAGGAGCTTACTACTGGACCGGGGCTGTATCGACCGACTTTATGGACGTGCATAACTGGACCGTAGAAGGTTCCACCGGGAATCTATACTTTCTGAGTTCTTCCAACCACTCCATTATACGTGAGCCGAACCTTAGTGGTAACTTTCAGGGCGTTCTTGGCAGCCCAAACTCGGCCGCACCTTACACGTTAAGGGACGACGGCTTTTTCAACGGGCACACGTTTACCATAGACGGGACGCTAACCTGCCCATTTACAGGCCCCAACTCCGGAGGATGGTCCCACAACGCCGGAACCTGGAAGGTCACTAACACGAACTGGATAGAGTCTGGTTCCGGCAGTAGTTGGTCGGGTGGTGACTTCACTACTAACAACCCAACCACATCTGCCAAGTTCTACGTCAACGCCGATTTTACCGTCTACACACCAGGTCCGACTGCCCCTAACCCCGGTCTACTCCAACTGAACACCTTCATCGGTTCAGACCACAACGGCAACGTCGTCAACGCTATCTTCAACGTAGGCGACCCGTCGGGAGCTTACCCCACCAGCTTCACTCTGGACAAACTCGCCTACATCGAAACTATGAGACAGACAGGGGTTAACAGTGACACGAGAGGCGTTCTCGAAATAACCGTTAGTGCCGCCACCATTTTCACAACTCCCGGAAGTTCGACTAGTGCTATACTGAATAACGGGCTCCTAAAGGTTGACTCGGGTCTAGACGGGGACGGGGACAACCTCACACATGAGATCGACTGTCGTATAGATCAATCGAACGGGAACGGCATTTACGGAACCACCGCCCCAACCATTAGGATTGGCTACAATACCACGGTAATCATCAACGACTATAGCACGAACCCCAACGGCACTATTGAAGTGGACGGGGGATACCTTATCATCGTCGCAGACATAGTTCCGGTACTCCCCGGGGACTATTCCGGGATCTTGAAGGTCTACAACGGGGTGGGTGTTAGCTCTCCTCCCATCGGCAAGATCAACGTCGGTGCCAGGTCCGCCTTCGTCGGTACTGACCAAAGCTACCTGATATTTGCATCACCAGAATTCGACGGGGTAACGCCGACCGCGGACTACGCTCACCACATTTATTGCAGCTTCTCCGTCGGGCAAAGCACCGCAGCTGCTGGGGCTGTCAATGTGTGGACTGGCACTACCAGTGCCTCGACCTACACCCACTCCAGTTTCTACGATGGTGTACGTCTGGGTCTGAGTACTTTAAACCACGAAACGGACATCCAAGGTAACTTCTTCGGTACTTGCGGTGCCAACTCCCCGGTGAACTACAAGATGGGTATATACGGACCTGACGACACCAGGTACGACTATATATGGGGGTTGGGAACAACCTCCTCCTTTATCAGTGTCGTCAGCATAACTGGTACAACTCTGACTGTGAACGTCGGCGGCGGTAACATTCAGGGTAACTATAACCAGGGCAATCCTCCTTCTTATTGGTGGTTATTGTTCTCTGGCGATCAGGACGGGAACAGTGACTACAGCATATCGTTTGGGAGTTACGCCTGGACTGGGAACACTGCCGGCATCAATAGTGCTTTAATCTACCTTGATAGTGTCCCTGGTGGTGGGTTGACCGGGAAACTAGGATTCAACACTTAGGTTCTCGGTAAAATAGAGGTAATCCAGTGAAATCCACCCGATACCTTCCTGCTATTAAATCGTTTCGCTCCGAGGTACAGAAGCGTGCCTCACGGGGCGAGCGGATTATTGGCTCCCTATTTCCTACCCGAGGAACAGGCTGGCCCGGTGGATGGAGCCAGGACCGTCTAGAGCAAGTCCTACACCTACGTCATTGGGTGTACTGTGCAGTTGACTACCTCTGCTGCTGTCTCGGCTCCATATTCCCCAACATTGCCTATGTGACCAATGAAGAGAAGCCTGGCAAGACCGTCAAGGCTGGACACCGTGGGTTACGGAATCTTCTCGGCAGAGGGGAGGGGTTCGGCGGGTTGCCCTACATCGGTGCGAGGGGCACCTACGAAGAGAAGGGATTCCACGGCGAGTATGTAGGTACGGACTTCCGCCAAGAAGCGCCAAGCTTTGATGGTATGGGTGGCGGACATTCGTTCCTGACGATGGGAGAGTATCGCTCCAAGGCACTCTCGGTTGTAAAACCCCATGAAAATCTTGAGCCTATCGAGCCCGAGCACTTGCTGCGTCGGCTCATACAGAATCCTAACGCTTATGACACCTTCTTCACCTACACTTATGAAAAGTGGATGTTCGGTGAGCTATGCGGAGTATCCTACCAGTGGAAAGTGCCCAATGATTTTGGAATTCCCGTGGAACGATGGGTCATACCTTCACATTGGGTGTGGCCCCGTACTGGTGGATTGAAGGTGCCCGACGGTGGTGCTCGCAACCGTATGCGGGGCAACGGCTCTACCTCGTGGGAGTTCGACCCTGATGGTGAAGTGGGAGACAACGCAAGATACCGTGCTTCCTACGTACCATACGACCACCCGTTCGCAGATCGTTTGATTCAGTATTACGAGGTGCGGCCCTGGGGTGGTATGGGCTCCGCGGGTATCCTACGAATTCCGCCCAATGAAATCATTATGACCAAGTGGCCATCTCCCATCAACAAGATTGATGGCTACTCGAAGCTCGCCGCTATCGCTCAGTGGATTGATAGCGAAGAGTCAATCTCTGAGGACCAGGTGCGGGACATGGTGTTGGCAGCATGGCGTGTATCCACTGCCGCTCTCGGTCAATCGAAGGAAATGACATTCGGCTCTATTCTGGCAACCCTGATGGCGACCTGCACCAACTGCCTAAACCCAAGGCTGGCACTTGATGGTGAAGTTGAGACAAAGAATCTCGCAAGCTTGTGGGACGAAAAGGCACCTGCCTACAGCACTCGCACTGCTAACGGCTACGGCGGTAAGGCTTCTACCCGCAAGCTGCGTATCTGGTATGACGACACGACTCCTGCGGACCCGTCTCAGGTCAACGCCGATATCGAGGCTGACCTACACGCCAAGGCCGTAACGCCGAACGAAGTGCGGGCTCTCCGTGGCAAGAAGCCATACCGTTATGGCGGTGACGACCCAATCCTCGATGGACCTTCGGGTCCGACGCCTTACCCGCTCAACACGAAGGAAGACCTGTCTGAGTTGGCCACGGCACTTGAGCCTATGGCATCTATGGGAGGCGAAGGGGATGGCAACGGCAATGGTATGCCTCCTGGCGCTGGCAACGGCAATTCTCACGGTCATTCCCCGAATGGCAATGGCAACGGAGATAACGGCAATGGGAATGGCAACGGTGAGAATGGAGACGATAACGGTAACGGCGACCCAGCCCTGCAAAATGACGACCAGTCTGCTGACTTCGAGGGCGGCGGTAAGGTAGAGAATCCGAATGGTCCGCCGCAGAAAGTGGGAGATATCAAATCTCTCTATCACAATCGCATTACCAAAGTCCACGATTCTGACGATACCCCGCAGTGGGAGGGTATTCGCCTCTCCCTGCCTCTAGAAACTCTGGCTTCCGCCGACTTCGTGAAGCTTCCAGGCGGTGTCGAGGGCACTAACTGCGAGAATTGCAAGTGGGAGAGCCAGGGGCAATGCTGGTATCCAGACCTTGCGGGGCAAGAAGTAGACGAGACAATCTGCTGCAAGTTCTGGGACAATGACGACACGAAGCGACCGTGGATAAGTAAGGGCTGGACTCATCCTGCCGTCCGCAAGGCTCAAGGAGAGGAAGAACATTTGTTAGACCGAAGCGGACTCACAAAGGAGGTTGCTCCTGAGCAACGCCCTTTTGGGAATCGCTCGTGGAGTGACCCAGATGAAGGGATACAACCTCTTCCCGGTGGTGAGGAGGACCCTATCAAGATCCACTTGCCAGAAGTTCGCCAATCCACCAACTACAGTTGTGGTGCTGCCTGCCTTATGAGCGTATGTCTCTATCACGGTATAGGTCCTCAGACGGAGGAAGAATTCATTCAGTTCCTCCCGTCCGACCCTATTGAAGGGACTAACCCCGCCAACGTGATACAATTAGCTGACAGGCTAGGTCTAACGTATGAGGAGCGCCAGGGTCTTACGGTAGACCAGCTAAGGAAGGCGGCAGACCTGGGCATTCCCTCTATCCTCCTGGTGCAAGCATGGTTTACCAACTATGACGACGCCACTAGAGAACGCTTTGCAAACGATGATGATGGACACTACGTCGTCTTTATTGGATACGATGATGATGTACTGTACTTCATGGACCCGGCGGTTAAGGGCACACGCAGTCACATCAGTGCAGATGAGTTCCTTGAAAGATGGCACGACCGTGGCGTGGATTCAACACCGTACACCCGTTGGGGTCTGGCGCTGTTTCGTACCGGTTACTCAGAGCCCATGAAGTCATTCACGGTCGACCGACCTGGACTGGTTGACGGAATGGCCTTCGATGATATCGACAAGGACAAGGATAAAGGGTTAATAGATGTCTAGTCTGAATCACCGGGTTGTTACCCTGGGTCATTTAAACCTCCGCAGCGATTGGACAGCCGCTATCGGTGCCGACGTTGATAAGGCTGGCACTGTATCCGTAGTGGAACTAAAAGAGACAGGACCGAAATATCTGTTCGGTAAGGGTGACAGTGAAGGTAAAGAATTGCAATCGTGCCGCATCCCGCTCGACATTATCCTTGCCGTAGCAGCAGACGTGGTACGACGCGAGAAGTCTAAC
>WNGJ01003878.1_pt1 | contig 15497 bp, 14 predicted proteins | sample 5400611 | NCBI WGS metagenome assembly WNGJ01 (sample SAMN13153375, study PRJNA577476) | soil metagenome | isolation source: 40 cm soil or saprolite under Garry oak tree replicate 1 | place: USA:California | collected 2016-06-15
CCCTGGTCTATGTCCTGACAGGAGGGAGCAATCTCAGTACAGAACTCTTGACCATCTATCAGTACCGCCAGGCGTTCCAGTTCTATCAGATTGGGTATGGAAGTGCTATCTCGCTGCTGATCCTGGTGGTGGGTGCTGTGCTTTCGTTGTTGTACATCCGTGTTCTGCGCGTTGACCTCTAACCAGCAGTGAGGAGATTCTTGATGAGTATGCATACACAATCGTCACGCTGCCAGCCGTAGGAAGCGGAGTGAGAGGAGAGAAACATGAGTATTCGTCGCAGTCTGACTTCGATATCCGTCTACGTTCTTCTGGTGATCCTCGGATTATTCTTCCTGGTGCCGCTCTTATGGCCCATCCTGGCAAGCTTCAATCCGGCTGCAACCCTATCCGTCACAATACCTGCTCATTTCAGCCTGATCAATTTTCAAACGATTATTACCAATGGCCTCGTCGCGCAGCCTTTTACCAATAGCTTCATCATAGCAATCAGTTCGATGCTCCTGGCGATCATCCTCGCGAGCCTGGCAGCATACCCACTCTCGCGTTACAAGTTTGCCTTCAAGGGTCCCCTCATGTACTTCATCCTGTTCGCTAGCGCGCTGCCCATTCTAGCTTTGGTGACGCCGCTCTATGCGATGTATGCCTCGCTGAACCTTATTGATACGCTCCAGGGTGTTATCTTTTTCTTTGTTGCCAGTGCATTGCCATTCTGTATCTGGTTGATGAAGAACTTTCTTGATTCGGTTCCTTACGAGTTGGAAGAGGCAGCATGGATTGATGGCGCTTCGACCTTCCAGGGTCTCATTCACATACTATTGCCACTTGCCGCACCAGGGATTGCAGTGGTCGGCGTATGGAGCTTCCTGGTAGCATGGACGAACTTCTTTGTTCCCCTGATTATCCTGCAGAGCCAGAATTTACTGCCGGCTTCGGTTCATATCTATACTTTTTTCGGAAGTTATGGCCAGGTAAACTACGGACAATTGGCCGCCTATGCCATGCTCTACGCGCTGCCAGCCGTCATACTCTATACACTGGTATCGCGCTTCTTTGTGCATGCTGTCAGTGGAGGCCTCAAGGGCTAATAGGGAGTTCCTCTTGACCCTGTCGTATGTGTTCGTTGAGCGGAAAGGAATTTCTCTTGGTATTTACCGTCCAAAAACTTCGCAATAGTATTGAAGCCCTGAGCGCAACGACCGAAGGGCCAGCCCACATGCTTTCCCCGGTCTATGGTATTGCTGCTACCGGCCCAATGGCTATACCATCACTTACAGATACACATTGGCAACCGGTGGAGGTAGGACTGGTCTGGGGACTGAAGCATGGGACAAGTTGGCTGAAGACGTCTCTACAAGCGCCTGCATCAATGCAAGGGCTACCGCTGGTCCTACAATTGCATTGGGATACCTCTGGGAATGATCCTCTTTTGCTCCAGTTGGAAGCGACTGTTTTTCTCGATGGGCATGCTATTGGGGCCTTTGATTGGCGGCATCCCGTTCTTTTGCTGCCCGAGGTAGCGGGCGATGGGCAAACCCATACGTTGATGCTCCAGGTTTATACAGCCGTTCCTCAGCCCTTTGGTGGCCTGACGCTGCGTCAGCGCCTTCTGGTGAACTGGCAACTCTCTCAATTGATGCATACTCTCCTGGAAGCAACGCTCACACTTAACGAAAATAATCCTGCACGTCATGCCTTATTAGCGCGTCTCAATACGGCCTACAACATGCTCGATCTGCGTGAGGGCTGGCTGAGTCAACGTTTCACTAACTCGGCTCAGGCCGCTTATGATTACCTGCAAACGCATCTTGCCGAGGACGTGCTGGATAAATCCGCACTCTACAGTAGGTCCCCGATTTATCGTGGGACCAACCGCCCGCAAATCATTGTCAGCGGACATGCCCATCTCGATGTCGGGTGGATGTGGCCTTACTGGAGAACCCACCAGAAGATTGCTCATACTGTCTCCAATGTGCTGGGATTGATGGAGCGCTACCCCGACTACCATTATAGCCAGAGCCAGCCACAGCTGCTTCATTGGCTGAAAGAGGACGTTCCTGAACTTTATGCGCGGGTGAAACAGCGTGTTGCGGAGGGACGTTTTGAGCCGGTGGGTGCAATGTGGGTTGAAGCGGACTGTAACCTGACTTCTGGCGAGTCGATCATCCGCCAGATTATACATGGGACGCGCTTCTGGCAACAAGAATTTGGTGTCACGCCCCGTCATATCTGGTTGCCAGATGTCTTCGGCTATAGTGCCGCGCTACCGCAAATTATGCAAGGGTGCAATATTCCTGTCTTCATGACTACGAAGATTAGCTGGAACCAGTTTAACCGTATGCCCTGTGATACCTTTCGCTGGCGCGGCATCGACGGCTCCGAGGTCTTGACTCATTTCATCACGGCACCAGACCTCCATTTGACGACAACGTTCTATAGCTACAACGGTCCCTTGCGACCGAGCGATATGACGGGGATCTGGAAAAACTATCGTCAACAGGATATCAACGATCACTTGCTGTACCTTTGTGGTTGGGGCGATGGAGGCGGTGGAGCAACGGAAGAACAAATGGAGCGGATGCAGATCATGGCAGACCTGCCGGACTTCCCCCAGGTTCGTGCTGGTCGAGCCGAAGATTACTTCACGGACCTCTATCAGCGTGTATGGGAGAATCCGCGTTTGCCCACATGGGTAGGTGAGTTGTACTTAGAGTATCACCGGGGGACGTATACCTCACAGGCACGCGTTAAGCAGGCCAATCGCCGAGCTGAATTATTTTATCGCGAGGTGGAATTGCTGAACGCCTGGGCCAGCCTCTACGGCATGTTGTCTCGCCAGGAACAACTGAATCAGGGATGGCGGCTCATACTCCTGAATCAATTCCATGATGTGCTGCCCGGTTCATCGATCCGTGAAGTCTACGACGATGCCGAGCGGGTCTATGCCGAGGCTTATACTATAGGCAAGAGGATATACGACGAGGCGCTCGCTGTTGTGCTGCAACAGATCCCTGCGGGTGAGCAGGATCTCCTCCTGTTGAATACCCTGATGTGGGAACGCACGGACCCCATACAGTTACCAACTGCGCTGGCATCATCTTTTCCGCATGCCCAACAAGCAACTGACTGGGAGGGAAACGCGGTATCCCTGCTGGATGGCGTGCGCATTCCCCCATGTGGAGTGCAGGTTGTATCGCCAACAGACAATGCGGCGATCAGTAAGACACAGATACCATCTATGTGTCGCGCTGCCTACACCGACGATAAGACAATTGTCTTGCAGAATGACTATTATAACCTCCAGATTGATGCGAAAGGAGAGATCACCCGACTCTACGACATGCGTACGGAGCGTGACGTTCTTGCCCCCGGGCAAGCAGGTAACCAGCTCATTGCCTATGAGGATCGTCCCTTGAATTTCGACGCCTGGGATATCGATCTTTTTTATGAGGAGAAGCCGTATCCTGTGCAAGCAGTAACATCTCTGCGTATCCTCGAAGAGGGACCAGTGCGTGCAACCGTCGAGATTGTCCGTCCGTACATGTCCTCGCGTATAACGCAACGTATCTCGCTCTGGCGCAACTCGCCGCGCATCGACATTGCCACCGAGATTGACTGGCACGAGCACCAGACGTTGTTGAAGGCGGCGTTTCCGCTGGCAATCAACAGTACGCGAGCAACGTATGAAATCCAATTTGGCAACGTTGAACGCCCCACACACCGTAACACATCGTGGGATCTCGCGCGATTTGAGACCTGTGCTCATCGATGGATTGATTTGAGCGAAGGGGGATACGGTATCAGCCTGCTCAATGATAGTAAGTATGGACATGACGTTCACGATAACGTTGTTCGTCTGACGCTCCTGAAATCCGGTGTCTTCCCAGATACTCATGCAGATGAAGGCTTGCACCGCTTCACCTATAGCCTCTTGCCGCATGTTGGAGATTGGAGGGAAGCGCAGATTGTACAGCGTGCCTACGAGCTCAATGTTCCGGTAGTGTGCATGGCTGGTCAAAAGAAAGCTCCATCAATCCCTATCGAATCTGCAACGGGTATAGCAAGCTTTTCCTTCATTCAAGTCGATTGTGCGCACGTCATAGTCGAGACGGTGAAACCTGCCGAGGATGGGGATGGTTTGATTGTGCGGCTATACGAAGCGCACAATCAGCGCGGACGCGGCACACTCACCTTTGTTACCTCGATTCTTTCTGCGCAAGAGTGTAACCTGCTGGAGGAACCGATCAGCGATGTCTCCTGTCAAGGGAACACGCTATCGTTTCAGGTGAGACCTTTTGAAATAAAAACATTTCGTGTTCATCTTGCGCCAGAGAGATAGACAAGAAGGCGTGCGTCCTGGTATTAGAGACGGGTAAAAGAGCGAAGTCGCGCTGTTTCTCCCATAGCTATGATGTTGCTGCACCTCGCCGCTTTCTTTTTGTAGTCTTGTGACGTTGATTTACCATGCTGGAGGAGTCAATTTTCAGCCCGATAACATTTTCCTCCGGTACTCGAACTTTTAAAGCACCTGGAGCAATGGTGATAGCTGCGGGAGTATAACCATACGAGTATCCATTAATCTGAACCTCGACAGGACGATCTGTCTTTAAGCGTAGTGATTTCACTCTGCGGCGGGTGAGTTTTGGTCGTAATTCGCGCTTCCCTTGCCAGATCGCGATAGCGTGTAGAATGTATTCGAGCTTGCTAAAGTTTCTATAGATGATAACGTCCAACAACCCATCATCCATTAGCACATCAGGTACGATTCGAAAATGCGGACCATAAAATGGCGCATTGCAAATAGTGACCTGTATAGCTTGATATGATCGAAAACTTTCTTCATCGAAAGAGATCTTAAGCTTCGTTCTCTGATAAGCAAATAACGTAAACAACCCTCTAATAACTCCGCGCAGAGTCGCCAAAACCCCAAAACTCTTCATCTCCTCAAGATAGGGAAAGAGTGCTGCTTCGAGCCCGATACCAGCTGATTCCAGGAAGACCTGTTCATTGATCCTGCCAACGTCTATTGTGCGCGTCTTCCCCTTCGCAATGATAGCGCAGGCTGCATCAATCGTAAAAGGAATGCTCAAACTATGGGCCACATTATTCATAGTACCTAAAGGGATAATGCCAATGGTACTATCCCTGCCAATTAAGCCACTGGCTACAGCATGAATAGTACCATCCCCACCGGCAGCAATCACCAGATCGGCATGTTCATCTGCTGCTTTGCTTGCCAAACCTTCCCCAGGGTCTTCTGGTGTGGTATACCATACCTCAGGATCTATGCCGTACACACTCAATGCAGCAAGTATCATTTCTTCATGCAATGCTGCTGTACCATGGACTTCCGCAAGTGGTGAATCGCCTGATTCCGGGTTCAGGATCAGTATTGTTCGCATATGTGTGATATCCTTCGAAAGAGAGAAAGAATTACAGAATAGTGTTCACAATAACATACGAAATAATGAGAGGAAGGATGCAAACGCCTTGATGTACCCAAATTTGATACTTACTACCAGGCATAATTAGGCTTTTTAGGCCACATACAGACATTCCCCGGGCTGTATGTTATAATAGAGCCATGTTCAAGGCAGACTCGAGCGTTCAGATGAGCGGAGCCGCAGGTTAATCTGATGGAATACGTAATCCGGGTAAATGTACAACTTCCAACCCAACCTCCCCACGAGATGAGCTGCGCTCTCGTTATTCTGCACGCAAAACGAGTTCCGCCAGGGTGTGGGAGTCTAAAGAACAACGATTCACCATAACCTCACCCACCCGCATCGCCTGAGATGGGGGACAGGTGGCGAGAGAACTCCACTAAGGGAAACCCACAAACCATATCTGATAGACTGGAGACAATACATTATATGTTGCGCCTTGGAGGTCAGAATACGTGGAGAACTCTTCCAGAATTGTTAGCTCACAACGCGGAATTCTACCCAGATTTGCTCTTTGCTCGTTTTCTTAAGCGAAGTGAGGTCGTGGCGACCTGTACCTATGCTCAAACCCTGCAAAAAGCGACCGACTGGGCAGCCCTTTTCCTGGAGCATGGCTTGCAGCGAGGCGAAGCAGTTGTGTTAGCTCTGCCTAACACGGAAGATTTTGTCTACGCCTATTTCGGCGTTTTGCTTGCCGGAGGAGTCCCAGCCGCTACCGTACCTATTCGCCGTCTCAAAGCTGATAGCCACTACCTGGCGAATATCGCGCAGCGCCTTCAATCGATCCATGCCAGGACATTAATTCTGTCTGAGGCGCAGGCAGGCTTTGCCGACGTACCGCCGTTGTCCTCCATCGAGAAGCTGACTGTGCTGACGCGACGTGACGTCCAAACGACCTCGCAGTACATCGCTCCTTCCATTTCCAAAGACGACCTGGGGGTCCTGCAGTTTACATCTGGGACGGCAAGCCAGGCTAAAGTAGTACAGCTCAGCAACGCAGCTCTACTCGCGCAGATGCGCAACATTTCAGCCAGACTGAAGGTGGTTTCCCACGAAGATTCCGGTTTGTCGTGGCTCCCATTCTTTCATGATATGGGTCTGATTGGTTTCCTGCTCACCCCGATGTACTGCGCTATCACCGTCACGCTGCTTCAGACCGAGGACTTCATGGTACGCCCCAGTGTGTGGATCAAGGCATTGTCCGACTTCCGAGCCACTATTACCTGTGGACCAACTTCAGCCTATGCCTTGTGCGCCCGCTTTCTGAAAGACTCCGAGGTTGAACACTATGACCTGCGTCACCTGCGTGCTGCCTTAGTGGGGGCCGAGATGATTTCTCAAGAAAGCTTGCGACAATTTATCGCCAGACTACAACCTGCAGGATTTCGTGCTGCCAGCCTCTTGCCAGCCTACGGGCTTGCAGAGAATGGCGTAGCTGTGACGCTCACGCCAGTGGAAGAGGGACCGGCATTTGACGCGATCGACCTGGAAACTTTGCAGACGAAGGGGTTTGCTCAACCCGTACAGAGCAATGGCGCCACCAGTGTTCACGATGCTCTCGTTACTACCCGCAGCATCGCATGCACGGGGACGCCATTGCCAGAGACAGAGGTTGTCATCGTCAACGGGGAAGGTGAACGACTGGGAGAGCGCCAGGTCGGTGAAGTTCTGGTGAGTAGCCCCAGCTTGATGGAAGGCTATTACAATCAGCCAGAGGCCACGCACATGGTGCTCCGTCATGGCTGGCTATGGACAGGCGATCTGGGCTATTTGGCAAATGGCAGATTATATATAACCGGTCGGAAAAAAGAGGTTCTCATTGTCGGCGGACGCAACTATTATCCACATGACCTGGAGCAGGTGGTCACGACGGCTCTGGGCATGCATCGTGGGGATGCGGTAGCCATTGCCTACGAGGACCCCGGACGAGCAACCGAATTGGTCGTGATGCTTGTGGAGACGGCCGCAACCGATCCTGCCGAGCGGGAAGCCTTGCGTCAACGCGTCCGCCAGGTATTGATTGATGCGGATTACCCGGTCAGCGAGGTCGTTCTACTACGGCCCAAAACTATTCAGGTCACGCCGAATGGGAAACTCAAACGGGTTGAGCTCAAAACGCGCTACTTAAAGGGAGAGTTCTTGAATGGCAACGAAACGAGTTAAAGCAGCCGAAGCGCTTGTAGATATCCTGGAACGGGAGGGAGTTACGGCCATCTTTGGCATACCTGGTGGACCATTACTTCCGCTCTATGATCAACTGGCCAATCACCCCACAATCCGTTTGATCCTGGTCAAACACGAGCAAGCAGCTGCTTACGCAGCTTTTGCCTATGCCAAGGTGACCGGACAATTGGGGGTGTGCGCTGCCACGCTCGGCCCCGGCGCAACCAATTTGCTGGCCGGTTTGCCGGTTGCCCTGGTTGCCAGCGTCCCTATCCTGGCACTCACCGGGCAGGTGCAGACAACAGCTTATGCCAGAAGCGCCCATCAAGAGTCAACCGGCTGGTTTCGCACTCCTAACCAGGAAGCGATGTACGCTGGCACCTGCAAGCATACCGCGACTTGCAACGAGCCCGCTCGCTTTGCCGATTTTGTACGCCATAGTATACGCATCGCACTCTCGGGACGACCCGGCCCGGCTCACCTGATCATACCGGCCAACCTCCTGCACCAGACAATTGATTACACGCCGCTTGACCCCTCAGAATATCGCCTGTTAGAGAGCAAGACCTGTGACGACTCGGCGATGGCAGCTATCGCTCAGCGAATTGCGCAGGCTCGTTACCCACTTATCCTGGCCGGAGAACGCGCTCTGTTGCCCGATGCTACATGCGAAATTCAAATGTTGGCCGAGCGCTTTTCCATACCGGTCGCTACCGACCTGGCCTGCAAATCAGCGGTGGATGAGTGGTCGCCCATGTTTCTGGGCTGCATAGGCGTGCTGGGTCATAAAGTCGCCGAAAACTATCTGAAAGAAAAGTCCGACCTAGTGCTGACGGTTGGTCAGACATTCAACGAAATCTCCACGCTGAGCTGGGATCCATCCCTGGCAGCAGGAAGGCAGCTGATTCAGCTGGATACTGATCCAGAGGAGATTGGTAAAGTGTACCCGGTCGCTGCGGCAAGCGTCGGGCACCTCCCGACAATGCTCACCCGCCTCGCAGAAAAGCTGAACATCCTGGGAACAGGGGCGCAATTCACTGCGCTCCAGCGCGAGCGCCAGGCGGCAGTAGCGTCCTTGCTCAAACAACATCCGCTCTTTTCCGTCAAAGAAATGCGCAGTGAGAAGGTGCCCCTGCTCCCGCAAAGAGTGGTTCACGAAGTTCGCCAGGGGCTGCCAGAAGAGACACTCATTCTCTCGGACTCCTCAAAATGGACACGCTGGTTGGGGCGCTACCTCCCTGCACGACGACGCACTTTTATGACCGCCCACGACTATGAGCCGATGGGCTGGGCAGTTGCGGGGGTTATCGGGGCGAAATTCGCCTGTCCAGATCGTCCTGTGGTGTGTGTCAGTGGTGATGGTGCATTTCTGATGAGCGCGATGGAACTCTCCACCGCCGCCAACTACCACCTGGATATCATCTGGCTGATTATGAACGACTCGCGGCTCGGCGTCATCTACGATCTGCAAAAAACACTCTATGGCGGTCGTATTGCCGCCACCACCTTTGAAAACCCTGATTTCGTGAATCTTGCTGCCTCCTACGGTATCAAAGGCCAGGTGATTGAAAAACCTGGCGAGTTAATCACTGCACTGCAGGCAGCTGTGGAACAGGGCGGTCCAGCGGTATTCGATGTGCGCTTTGACCCTGACGAAGTGCCACCACTCCGTCCGCGCAGTGTCCTCATCACCAAGGAGATGGGGCTGCCCAATCCCAAGCCTGGCCCGGAAGTAACCCGCGCCTTCATCTCAATGTTGAAGGAGAAATAGTCCATGCCCAACACCACCTACGAGATTGCGATGTCGCGACGACTCAATCGACCAACCTCCATCGCTTACAAAGTCGTGGAGGACATTGAACGCTTCCCCGAATTTATGCCCAATGTCAATTCACTGATCCTGTTAGAAGCAGAGGGAAATCGCAAGGTGGCTGCCTGGGATATTACCATTGACGACGCGCCTCTGAGCTGGATCGAGGAGGGCATTTACGATAAGCAAAACTTAATTGTCCACTTCAAGTCGTTGGAGGGAGTATTTGATCGTTTCGACGGGTACTGGCAGGTGATACGCGATGGAGAGGGAAGCCAGGTTACGTTCGAGCTGGTCTACGAGATCGGCTTGCCAGAGATCGAAGATATTGTTGGGCCAATCCTGCGCGAGCGAATGGTTGAAAACGCTGAAAGTATGCTGGAGGCTATCGAGAAATGGGTCGAGGAGGTGGAATGAATACTGATACCCAGAACACCACCATCGACTTTGCCTTGCTCGGGCATCCTGCCAGCTACGAGCACATGGGCGATATTTTTATACATTCTCGGCCTGATTTCAATCGTGAAAAACTCACAAAGTACAAAGCCACCCTGGAGAAGATTTTTGAGTGGACGCCCAGTTATGCCTCTCGGGACCCCCTGTTGATACCCATGGCCGATGGACGGCAAGTGTCCGGTCGATTGATCTTTTGCAATTTTTTACCCGAAACAATCCATTCTCCCCGGAAAATGTTAGCGGCTTACAAAAAAATGCGCGATGGCTGCAATGTAGCAAAGGACCTGGGAGCAAAGGTAGTGGGTCTGGGCGGCTTTACTTCTATCATCGGTGGTACTCAAGGAGAGAGAGAATCTGAAGAGCTTGGTATCGCCATAACTTCGGGTAACTCATTAACGGCTGCTCTGGCAATCGCGCAGCTCGATAAACTGCTGAGTCGTTTGGACTGGGATTTAAGCAACAGGACAGTCGCCGTGGTGGGAGCCAGCGGCGATATTGGGCGAGCATGCGCCATGGCATTGACGCCACGCGCCCGGCAAATGTTACTCATCGCCCGCAACAGGGCGAAATTGGATGAACTCAGATACGAAATGCCCGAGAGTGCCGAGATACACGTTAGTACTGATGTACAGGATGCGGCACACGCCAACGTCATCATCGCTGCCACCAGCGCCAGTCAACCCATCCTGTCGGAGGCAGACCTGCGACCCGGCACAATCGTCTGCGATGTTGGCTATCCTAAAAATTTGTCTTACGCGTCAGATCCTCGACCAGGGGTACTGGCCATCTCTGGTGGACTGGCTGAAATGCCTTTTGCGCTCGATATCACCTATTACACACAGCTTCCGGCGCCTACCGTCATGTACGGCTGCTTTAGCGAGGCAATGATCCTGGCAATGGCTGGTCGGTACGAAAGCTACTCCATCGGACAGGGTCGCATCACCCAGGAGAAAATGGAGAATATCCTGGCCCTGGCATACGCGTACGGCTTCCAACCTGCATCACTCTTCCGTGGGAAAACTCCCGTCACAGACGAATCATTGTCTCTCTTCTTGCAGTACAGTTATCAACCGAAAGAGGTCTGGTGATGAGCATTTCCATCACTCCAACTGAACAAAAACTACGAGCTATTGTCGCACCAAAACTCAGGGTTTCCCCCGAGCAGGTTCCGCTGGACAAATCGTTATTAGAAGACCTGAACCTGGACTCCTTTGATCAAATGACGGTCATTTTAGAAATCGAGGAAGCCTTCGCCCCGGTCACAATATCCGATAAATCAGCCGAGGAGCTCTTGACGTTGCGAGAGTTGGCGACTTACATTGACGGAGAGTTGGGCAATTCTTAGCTGGCAGCGAAGAAAAAAGGACGGGAGAAACGAGGAAGGAAGCGGAGTCGTCTCGTAGGGGCGGGGGTGGCTGGGATGATGGGAGGGGACGCTTGCGTCGCCCATGGGGGGAGGTCCAATGCACCTGGAGAGCGGGACGTGGGCGACGCAAGCGTCCCCTCTCCCCACATCCGCCACCCCCGCCCCTACGGGAAAACGAGGTTTCTTCCTCCTTCACTTGACGCCTAAGGGGCGATCCTTGCGATCGCCCTGGTGGGGGAAAAACATGCGTATTGCTCTTATAACGCTGGGTTCAGAGGGGGATGTGCGCCCTTTCATTGCCCTGGGGTTGGGCTTGCAAGCCGCCGGCCATGATGTCTTACTGGTCACCCATACCTCATTCGAACCGCTCATCCACAGCCGGGGGCTTACCTGTTTCCCAGTCGGGAACGATCCACGCGACGTGCTGGAAAACGAAATGGGGCAGACCTGGCTTGGCACAGGCAACAACGCACTACGCTTCTTCCGGCAGTTTTCCCGCATAGCGGATTCGCTGATACAGCAATATATGCTAGATTGCTGGAATGCCTGTCAGGGTACCGAAGCGATTGTGTTTTCAACTATCGGGCTTGCCGTAGGGTACCCCATCGCTGAAAAACTGGGAGTGCCCTTCGGTATGGCCGCTCCCTATCCCCTGACCCCTACATATGCTTTTCGCAGCCCGTATTTTCCTGCACTGCCAGCCTCGCTCCCCCTCAGCGGCTTTTACAACCACCTGACCCACATTTTGTCTATGCAAATCTTCTGGCAACTCGTTCGACCGGCAGTGAATAAAGCACGGGGAGAGGTTCTGAATTTACCATCCCTTTCCCCAAACTGGCCTCTCAGTGAGATGCGCCGGGGACGTTTTACCCTTCTTTACTGCTACAGTCCCCATATCGTCCCTCCCGCGTCCGATTGGAGCAGTTGGAATCACGTAACAGGGTACTGGTTTCTAGATCGCCAGGCAGAATGGCAGCCTCCACCTGACTTGCTGGATTTCCTGGCATCAGGCCCACCCCCGGTTTATGTGGGCTTTGGCAGCATGAATAGCCACAAACCGGAAGAAGTGACGGAAATGGTGTTGCAAGCGCTGGCGCGTTCGAAGCAACGCGGAATCTTGCTGACAGGCTGGGGAGGCTTGAGTAATGCCGATTTGCCTGATAGTATATTCAAGATCGACTCAATTCCCCACGATTGGCTTTTCCCACAAATGGCAGCGGTTGTACATCACGGGGGCTCTGGCACAACGGCGGCAAGTATGCGCGCAGGTATCCCCACCGTTGTTATCCCCTTTTTTGGCGATCAGCCCTTCTGGGGACAACGCATTTTTGCATTGGGTGCCGGGCCAAGACCTATTCCCCGGAAGCGGCTATCAGTAGAGCAATTGGCTACCGCCATTCAAGCCGCAACCTGCGACGAGGTCATGTGCACGCGGTCAGCTGCCTTAGGCGAGTGTATCCGAAAGGAGGATGGAGTGACGCAAGCAGTCGAGGTCTTGCATCGTCACTTACACATTACCGTGTGATAATCGATTGTTTCGCGAAACGCAGCGGCCTGACAGCAGGTCATCACATGGGCGGAGGTTATCTTTATGGGAAACAGGCGAATACCCCTCGCCAATGCAATAGTGGTGACGGGGGCATCTAGTGGGATCGGTAAAGCATGTACCTTGCAGCTGGACAAATTGGGGTTTCGGGTTTTCGCTGGCGTGCGCCGGGAGATGGATAGTGACGCTTTGCGATGCGAGGCTTCGGCCACGCTTACCCCCATTTTGCTCGATATCACCGATGCAGCCTCAATCACCTCTGCAGTGGATATCGTAACCACTGCGATCGGAGAGATCGGCCTGGCAGCCATCATCAATAACGCTGGTATCGCTGTAGCAGGCCCGCTTGAATTTCTACCAGTCGACGAGATTCGTAAGCAGCTCGAGGTCAATGTAATCGGACAAATCGCGGTGACCCAGGCATTTCTCCCCCTCCTTCGCCAGGGCCAGGGCCGCATTATCAATATCGGTTCGCTCGGTGGTAGAATTGCTATGCCTTTCATAGGACCATATAGCGCGGCGAAGTTTGCAATGGAGGCCCTCACGGATGCCCTTCGCATGGAACTTCGTCCCTGGCACATCCACGTATCCATCGTCGAACCTGGCTTTATTACCACTCCCATCTGGGAAAAATCAAAAGAGGTAGCTGGCACCATCTTCAATAACTTACCGCGCCAGGCTGAACACATGTATGGTACAATCATTCCCGGCGTACGCGAAACGTATTCACATGCAGGTAGAACCGGAACACCCGCCGAGGAGGTTGCAAAGGTCATTATACGTGCGCTCACAGCAGCAAGGCCGAAGACACGTTACACAGTCGGGAGGGGTGCAAGGCTGGGAACGCGTGTGTTGGAACGTTTGCCGGATAAGTTACGTGACACTCTCATTACCTGGTGGCTAACAAAATGACCTGTTCAATGATAGAGGCAAGCAAGACAAACATCAAAAGATGCCGACATTGTGGTGAACACACGCGGCATCTCACGAGACCAAGCCTATCTCAGTTCATACTCGTTGCTCATAATGCAGTTTCTGGTTGCTCCATCTGCTTGAGCCACATACCAAGCTTGAGTAGCAGCACACCCAGTTTACCGGCGAGTTGCCTGCTCAGACGGACGCGATAAATCGGGTCCCTACGGGGCAGCTGAGCAAGCAGTCGTCTCACCTCCATCTCGTGGCGAAGATCCTGGCGGTGCATTTCAAGCGCCTTCTCGTACAGGTTGGGGACCATCGGATTGAACTCCTCTCACAGAAAGCTCTAACTAGTTTTTCTCATCTCAGATGTTTCATATATCGTTTGCCAGTAACCGTTCAATGATGGTATGTCTCACTCGAGCGATTTCCTGCAGTGAATTGAACTCCCGGGGGTACAAACGAACGATATCCCCGGGTTGGAGACCACACGAGAAGAGCAAGTACGCTGCTCGCTGTTCGCGTTCGCTGGGAAGCAGTTTGAAGATGCTTTTCCAGTACAATTGATCTCCCTCATGGACTTTCTTCCCCAGTTCTTCCGTCTCAATGGGATCCAGGGATGGGATCATATCTAAGCGTGCGCGTGCTCGCAGGGCATCCAGAATGACACCATTGAGGCTGGCACGCAAGTACGCCAGGGCCGTTGAAAGTTGATCCAATGCCGCTTCCTGCGCTGCTGCCTGCCAGAACTGCTCACAAGCCCGCGTCACATAATACGTTTCAGTTTCTAGATGGCATGCTAGCTCCTTGTGGGGATGAGAGCCCATCAAGGCTCGTACCAGCCGGCGGAGATGGTACAGGAGCGCTTCACGGGCAGCGTGATCATGCTGCACCGTAGCACGGAACATCAACTCCTTCCAGTGCTGTTCGCTATGAGCCTCTCCACGAACAGCGGCGTTGATCTCACGCAAGCACTGCGCTACGAGAGCTTCCAGACCCATATTCTTTGGATATTTTTCCATTTCGTTGCTCATTGTGCTTCATCTTCCTTTCTCTCCAGTCGATGCACCTCGTGTATACGGTGGAGCAAGGACAATAAAAAACCGTGGGACTGCAGATGGCTGCCAGTGCCCACGGCTGAGGAAATCTCTTCCCCTGTTCTCTTGTATCCTCAACAAGGTGGAGTTCCTCCGTAGATAGGCACACGCATACCAGGCATAATGCCGAAGGCGGTCGACAGGACGCGCACGTGTTTGGCGTCACAGAGCAGACTATTAGACATTGTGAAGATGCCAACTGCACCTTCATAGAGCCCATAGGGCAGATCGAAGCATTGTCTTAGCATTGGGTGCCATTTCCTTTCGTGATTAGTGTGCTTTGGGCGCTGCTCATCCTCTGAGAAAGATCTCGAGAAACTGAAGCAGAAACGGACCTTTTCTCCCTATCTTACAGTTAGACGAGGGCAAAGGCGAATTTTAGGGGATGGCTTTTACGTGTCCTAACACCTGGTCAGCCTTCAGACGTTTGGAGATCAGACTTCCCGTGAGCGGACTTGAGAGAGGTCCTGCCTGTCATCCTGAGCGCAGCGAAGAATCTCTCCGTCCTGCGAGCCAGATTCTTCGCTGCGCTCAGGATGACAGGCATTCTCTCCAAATGTCTAATCAGCCTTTCCTAACCTTGACAAATGCTCTGTTGCAATTTAAGGTTGATGATAGCACTGGGAAAGAGAGAGGGGAGGAACCAGAGGACCGCAAGGATTCGTCCTGGAAAATGTACCACACCTCTTAACTTGACGCC
>WNGJ01011988.1_pt1 | contig 15496 bp, 15 predicted proteins | sample 5400611 | NCBI WGS metagenome assembly WNGJ01 (sample SAMN13153375, study PRJNA577476) | soil metagenome | isolation source: 40 cm soil or saprolite under Garry oak tree replicate 1 | place: USA:California | collected 2016-06-15
GCTTCCAACCGCTCCAGCCTCTGGGCCGTCTCCGTAAATGCAGTTGGGGGTAGCCCGGGCCGGTTGGATTTCTTCCAGATCATCCGGGCCGCGGCGAATGCCAGCGGAAACCAAATCAAAACGATCGATAGCACCGAGAGCGTCATTATCTCTTTCGTTCCTAAACCGGCGAATACCGGTGCTGACGCTGTGCTGGCTAAAACCCCCGCGGCCGGACTAGTTAGCTGTTGTCCGATCTGCTGGATATCCGATTCGAGCTGCAGCTGTCGTGTGTCGAGCAGGGAGAGCCGTGCCTCCAGTCCCTGGATTGCCGTCGGATCCCTGGCTTGCTTCAGTTGGCTCATCAATTTTGAGCGGCGGCCATCAACTGATTGGAGCTGGTTCGAAAGCTCATCGCGGCGCGCCTTGAGCGCGTCGATGTCCCTCGCGGTTCGCGGGGTGGGAATCGTTATCGCTTCAGAGCCTGGAGGCCCAAGACTGACCGTGATCTGCGAGGGACTAGACGTCGGGACTCCCTGGATCACGGTTCCTACCGGAGGGGCGGGACGCGCGGGCGCCCGAGGTGGTGTCTGCATGGTAATCTCTACGAATTCAGCGAGGAACAGGTTACACGAACCTCAGAGATACGAGATGTCAGCCCGCGCGTATACCTCCGAGCGCACGGGCGAATTGTCCTGCCGCCGCAAGATCGCGATCTGGCCGATGTGCGTCAGCGCATCTGAAATCGGACCCTGAAACAACTCCTCGGCGGTCGCGCCCAGCGGCGCATCCGAGGCGAGGTACCTGTCGAATTCCAGAAGCGAAGCGTGGAACCGTTCGACTTCCTTTCTCCACGCCTGCGGTTTGGATTGGACCCAGTCAGAATTTCCTTGCGCCATGCGCAGCGCCCAATCGAATAGATCGGCCATGTGCGCGACGATCTGCACTGGAGTGCGAGCAGCCTTTCCAAGTTGAAAGTTTCCGAATCCGGGCGGCGCAAAGCGCTCGACTTTGGCCGCGCGATAGGCGATGGTCGCGAGCGTGTGCCGGAGGAAAGCGCGCTTGGGATCCTTCAATGCCAGTCCGGCTCATCGCTGAGCGTGTCCACGTGAATGCGACGCGTGGACGCCACGCCAGACAGTCGTTGCCACCCGCCCCCGGTGTTGCTGTGCGCGACAGCGATCTCGAAGCTGTCAGGGGCGAACCAGCGCGCATGGTTGAAATCTTCGTCGCAGTCGCATCCGCCACCTCCCGGACCTCGGATCACGATCTGTCCGGTTTTGAGGTCGCGCACGATTCCATAGGTGCCCGGATACGCCGGAGTTGTATCTTCGCCGACGTATGCGAGAAAGCGCCCATCTGGCGAGACCAGGACATCCTGGTACGATGACCACACGTCGTCAGGCAACGGGCTCGTCTCGATGCGGTGCTGGCCGAGACGCAGTCGGAAGATCTGACGCTGCGGCGTCGATGAATCCTCAGAAAGCTGAACGAGCCCGATGACGAGGCTATCGCCAACCAGAATCGGCGCCGGTGGAATAACATTGCGGATCGTGTCGGCGCCACGTGGAGAAACAACTTCAATCCGGTACACGGTGCCCGTGTCCTCCATCGGCGCCCACGACTCCGTGTAGGTCGAATCGATCACCCGAATGCGTGTGGCCGACCTGTCGCCCCCGGCGTTGCACGCTCCGCTCAGCGCAACGGCGCCCGCGCCGATCAGAATCAAGAGGACGCGCGCGCGCATCGAGTCTAGTTCTCGCCCTCGTTCTCATCGGCGTCGGTCGCCGAAGGAGCTCCCGGCGGAGAAGTCTTGATCTCCTCGGTGCTCGGCACGATTGCCGGCAAACCAGCCGCCGTCAGCGTCGCGTTGATTGACGGCAGCATGATGAGCGCGTCCCGCATCGCCGACAGCTGTCGATCGAGCTGCGCCGAGAGATCGGTGAATACGGTGTACGACTGCGCCGTCGGTTTTGCATCGGTCCCGCCAACGACACCCGACAGCGCCGCGATCTTGTTGTTGAGTTTGATCGGATAGTTGAGCGGGTCCTGACTCGATTGATTCCGGACCTGATATATCTCGCCCTCGACGGAGGAGAGCTTATTCGAGAGATCGTCAGCGACGCGGGAAAACGCGGCCTTCTTGTCGGCCGGCATTCTCTTCGCGCGATCCGCGAGCTGTGCTTTTACGTTGCGGATGGTTTTCACCGCATCATTCGCCTGGCTGGTCTTATCGCGAATACGCATCAGGAAGTCGAATTGCTCCTTGAGATTAGCATCCGTCGCAGTGCTACGCGGGTCTTTCACGAGCGTTAGAGGCTGCGTATAGCTCTGACCGTTCACGTTGAGGCGGACGGTGTATGTTCCCGGCAGAACGACCGGTCCCGCGATGCTGCCGGCCCAGAGAATCATGTTGTCAAAAACCGAGGGATCGGGATAGCGAAGATTCCAGGCGAACATGTTGAGCCCGGCCTTGTTCGCAACACGGGGAGGCGGCGGCCGCCGCACCGGACCTTCTTCACTCGGCGGCGTCTCTTCGCCTCTCGCTTCGGCGCGTGCCGTCGTGTCAGGAGCCACGCCGGCGCGCCTCAAGCTATCGTTGCGAGCCGTGCGAATGCTGTCGGCACGAATTGAATCGGCCGCGACCTTCGGATCCTGCTGGCTGGTGAAGCTGCGAATGATCTTTCCTTGCGGGTCGAGAAAATCGATCGTCACCAGCTGACGCGGCTGCGCGAGCGAGTAGTAGACGACCGCGCCAGACGGAGGATTGCCGCCAGTCGGATGTCCGCCCGCCGCTCCGTTTCCACCGCCTCCGCCAAATCCGGCGCGATAAATCTTGCGTGGCTTGAAGAGATGCGCTGGAGCGCGAGGGATATCCGGACCCATCTGCCTAAGTGCGGAGAGGTCGTCGAGTATCCAGAACGAGCGCCCGTGCGTTGCGGCGATCAGGTCGCCTTCTTTAACGGCGAGATCGTGAATGGGAACGATCGGCAGATTTCGCCGCAACGACTGCCAGTTCGCCCCGTCGTCGAACGATACCCAGACTCCCCGTTCCGTTCCGGCGTACAGAAGTCCCGCGCGCTCGGGGTCCTCGCGCAGAACGCGAGTGAATTCGGTCGCGGGGATCCCGTTCGTGATCGGTGTCCAGGTTGCTCCATAGTCGCTGGTCTTGTACAGGTACGGCTTCATGTCGTCGAGCTGGTACCGGTTCGCCGCAAGATACGCGGTGCCAGCCGAGAAGTTGGACGCGTCGATCATGGAGATGCGTGCCCATTCCGGAAGCCCAGCGGGTGTCACGTTCTTCCAGGTCTTTCCGCCGTCGCGAGTGATGTGGACCAGTCCGTCATCCGATCCCGCCCAGATCACGCCGGCTGTGCGCGGCGATTCAGCGATCGTGAATACGGTCGCGTAGTACTCGACCGATGTCTGATCCTTTGTGATCGGACCACCGGACGAGCCAAGCGTGTGGGGATCGTGCCGGGTCAGATCGGGACTTATCGGTTTGTACGTCTGGCCTTCGTCATCGGTCTGAAAAATCACGCTGCTCCCGATGTACATACGTCCAGGATTGTGCGGAGAGATCACGATCGGATAGGTCCACTGAAAGCGATACTTCGCATCGGCGGCGTCGTGGCCCATGGGGTTGTTCGGCCACGGATTGACATCGCGCTCGAAGCCGGTCTTGATGTCCTTTCTGGTGAGGAGGCCGCCGTACGATCCGGCGAACACGATGTCGGGCGTGTCGGGGCGGACCGCGATGTAGCCGCTCTCACCGCCGCCGACGTCGTACCAGTCGCCGATGTCGATTCCGCCGCTCTTACGACTCGGCCCGCACAGCGTCGAGTTGTCCTGCTGCGCGCCACATACCCGATACGGGAAATGGTTCGTCGTGACGACGTGATAGAATTGCGCTGTCGCCTGGTCCTGCTCCGTCCACGATTTCCCGCCGTTGAACGACACATTCGCGCCGCCATCGTTCGACTCGATCATTCTGTCTGCGTCGTTAGGCGCAATCCAGAGGTCGTGGTTGTCGCCATGGGGAACCTGGATCGGTCGGAATGTCTTTCCGTCGTCGGTCGACCGGTACATTCCGGTGTTGAGCACGTAAATCGATTTGTCGTTCTTCGGATCCGCGAAAATGCGAGTGTAGTACCACGCGCGCTGCCGCAGCCTTCGGTCGCTGTTGGCGCGAGTCCAGGTTGCGCCTCCGTCGCTCGAGCGGAATACTCCGCCCGAATCGGCTTCCACGATCGCCCAGACCTTGTTCGAGTTGCTCGGCGAGACAGCGAGGCCGATGTTGCCGAGCACGCCCTGAGGCAGCCCGGGATTGCGCGTCAGCTCGGACCAATGTTCGCCGCCGTCGGTGGATTTGAAGATGCCGCTTCCCGCTCCGCCTGACACGAGCTGCCACGGAGTTCTCCACGCCTGCCAGAATGCGGCGTAGATGATTTCAGGATTGTTGGGATCGAGTACGAGATCCGTGATGCCAGTGGAATCGTTGCGGTACAAAATTCTTCTCCACGTCTTTCCGCCATCCGTGGTTTTGTAGACGCCGCGCTCCGCGTTCGGGCCGAATACGTGACCCTGCGCTCCCACATAAACGATGTCGGGGTTCGTGGGATTTACGCGGACGCGTGAAATCTGCCGAGTGTCGGCGAGGCCGAGGGAGACCCAGGTTTTTCCGCCATCGCTGGTGCGCCAGACTCCGTCGCCATGCGAGACATTTCCGCGAATCGGATACTCACCGGCGCCGACATAGACGATGTCGGGGTTCGACTCACTTACGCCGATCGCGCCAATTGTGCCGCCGAAGTACTTGTCGGTGACTGGGGCCCAGGTGATACCGCCGTCGGTCGTCTTGAAGACTCCGCCACCCGTCGTTCCGAAGTAGTACTCGTTGGGTCGCTTGCTCGATCCGGCCACGGCGACCGATCGTCCACCTCGAAACGGCCCGATCTCACGCCAGCGAAGCGCGGCGAGGGTACTGCTGTCGTACGCCGTCGATGACGTCGGCGCGCCCGGAATCGCGCGTCCCGGAACCGGCTGGCGCTGCGAAATCGCGGATGAAGGAGAGAGGGACAGGGTCGATAGCGCTGCGCCGACCAACAGGCAAAGGGCGCGAGATTTCACGAATCGGTTCTCCGGGGGAGCAAGGGTGTGTGGCCGCTACTATAGTTTTCGACTGCCCTCGACGGAAGGGATGTAATGTCGCAGCTTTCAAGCCGGTACCACGGGACTTGCAGGTAATCTCCGCGAGTCGGCAATCATGGAGGCTGGATGACAGAGGAATCCTTCGAGGAGCAGCAGGAAACGCTCGACCCGCATCGCCGTGAGGAGAGAGACGGGGCTACTCTCGAGCTCGCCGGAAGACTTCGGCAGCAGGGCGTGCTCCTCACTGGACGCGAGACGAGTGGCCAACTCGACGATCTCATGACAGCCTTCGATCGATTCGAGGCGGCGGTCATCGCTCGCGGAGGAGATCTCTTCGTAAATACGCCGTCCTCCAATCCGCCGGAGAATCCCGACTTCGTGATTCCATTTCGCGCACCCGGAGAGGATCCCGAGGCTTACGCCGCGCGCATCAACGCTGCCGCCGAACGGTTGGAGACAGTCGACCTTTAGTCGGCTTCTGATGTGAATAGCGCGACGCGCCGGAGCATACGCTGGGCGCAGGCCGGCCTGCTGGTGAACGCGCTGCTGGTGCTGATAAAGCTCGTTGCCGGCATTGTCGGACACGCAAACGCGCTGGTCGCCGACGGCGTCGAATCATCGGCCGACATTTTCTCCTCGATGATAGTGTGGATGGGCTTGAGCATCGCCGCCCGTCCCGCCGACGAAGATCACCCCTACGGCCATGGTAAGGCCGAGCCACTTGCCGCCGTTGTTGTCTCGCTGATGCTGCTCGGCGCGGCGGTGGGGATTTCGATCCTGGCGATTCGTGAGATTCGCACGCCCCACCACCTTCCGGCGCCCTTCACGCTATTCGTCGCAGCGGGTGTAATCATCATCAAGGAGCTTCTCTACCGAAGAGTGGCGCGAGTTGGCAGAGATGTGGGAAGCACGGCTGTCACCGCTGACGCCTGGCATCACCGCGCGGATGCAATCAGCTCACTCGCGGCGTTCATCGGAATAAGCATCGCGTTGTTGGGCGGTCGCGGCTGGGAAGCCGCCGACGATTGGGCCGCTCTGGTCGCCGCTCTCATCGTCGCGGTGAATGGCGTCAGAACACTTCGCCCCGCGATCTCCGGGCTGATGGACGAAGCGCCAGATCCCACGGTCATCCGTAACGTGGAGAATCTGAAAGTGCGACGATCCGGGCTCGGCTTCTATGTGGACCTTCACGTGCAGGCTGACCCCGGGATCTCACTCGAAGACGCGCACGAAATCGCGGCGACGGTCAAGTACGCGATCGTGGAAGCGATTCCCAGCGTCGCCGGCGTGCTCGTTCACATGGAACCGTATCGGGAGAGTGGAAAATTGTCGGACGATCCGGTGCTGAGTCTGCCGCCAGTTTGAGTCAACGCGCTATTCCCGCTTCCAGTCGCCGCTCTTTCCGCCGCGCTTCTCCGTGAGACGCACACCCGAGATCTGCATGCCGCGGTCGAGTGCCTTCGCCATGTCGTAAATCGTGAGCAGAGCGACGGTGACGGCCGTCAATGCTTCCATCTCTACGCCTGTCCTTCCGCGGGTCGACGCCCATGCGGTGACGTGGAGCCCCGGTAACGATCGATCCACCTCCAGATCCACTCCAGCGTCAGTCAACGCGATTGGGTGGCAGAGTGGAATAAGCTCGGCGGTCCGCTTTGCCGCCATTATTCCCCCGATGCGCGCAGCAGCGATGGCGTCGCCCTTTGAGAGAGCGTGTCGCTCGATCGCATCCAACGCATCGGCGCTCATCGTTATCGAGCCTTCCGCATAAGCGGTACGCGCGGTCTCCGCTTTTCCGCCGATGTCGACCATGCGTGCACGCCCTTCGGCGTCCAGGTGTGTCAGATCGCTCATCGCAGCGTCAAGGAGAGATCGCGAATCAGCTTCGAGGCTATGAGTTGCGGACTCACGTTTCCATCGGCGTAGGTCTGTGCTTTGAGAACCGCATCCACGGCCCTCGCCGCGGAGTCGGCGGCTGACATGTCCTGTTTGTGAAGTGCGTCACGGGCGCGCTCGCCCAGTAACTCGACCAGCGCTTCCAATGTTTCAGCGAACGCACCGCGTGCCCCCGCAGATCCCTGGGAGAGAGCCGTCGACTGCATCAGCGATCGCCGGGCGCTCGTGGCAGCGTCCACGATTCTTCGGGCGTTGATGGTAGCTTTGGCGTCGGTATCGCCGGTAAAGAGTCTCCCTGGCGCACCGGCTGCTGCCCGCACCCGTTCGGAGTTCGTCATTTTGGCCCTGCCATCGAGAGCCCTCTTGACGACCGGATTCTCCACGAAGGCTCTGACCGCGGTGTCCTGCACGAGAGGCACGCGGGCTGTTATGACGCGCGAGCGAATCGTCGGCAATAGCGCGCCAGGCTCGCTCGACGTGAGAATGATGGTCGTATCAGCAGGCGGCTCTTCGAGCAGCTTCAGGAATGCATTGGCTGCCATATCCGCGCCTTCCTGGGGAACCATTCGCTCCGCGTCACCGATGATAAAAACCTTCCGGTTCTCCATCGCCGGCGAGATTACTGCCCGCTGAACGAGAGAACGAACAGTGGCGACGTAGATGCCTTCCGTTCCGGACGGTGATGCGTAGAGGCCGTTCGCCGCTGCGCGCTCTGCAATGGCATCGGCGTAGTCGTCCCGCACCTGCTCGAGGTCCGGATCGGAGTCCTTGAGGCGCGGCCGGGGAAAGATCCAATGCAGATCCGGATGCGTTAGCTCGGCGACATAGCGGCAGCTCTTGCACGCTCCGCACGGGGGGTTCGGCTCGGTGCAAAACAGGCGCTGGGCGAGCCAAAGAGCGAGGCGCTGTTTGCCGACCCCGCGGGGACCCTGAAACAGCAGGCTCGACGGCAGCGTTCCAGCGCGAACGCTCTCGTCCAGTCGCTCGCGCAGCTGTTCATGTCCGTAAAGGTCGACGATCGGCACGTCGAAATATGGTCAGTGCACCGTCGCGGGTCAGGTGGGTTGCTACGTTCCGATGATGGCACATTTTCTGACCTGAATAACAGCATCAGAGGGAAGAGGGAAGCGGGAAGAGGGAAGCCGGAACGGCAGAACCAAAAGCGGGAAATCATCGGGATCCATTCGGCAATAGGAGATAGTCATGCCCAGCCAGCTCAAGGGGCGCAAAGTCGCAGTCCTCGCTACTGACGGAGTTGAACAGGTAGAGCTCACCGCGCCGTGGAATGCGCTAAGCCAGGCGGGGGCTGACGTCGTCCTGGTATCGGACAAGCCGGGCGAGATCCAGGCGATGAACCACGACGCGAAGGGAGAGAGGTTCCATGTGGACATCGAGGTGCCCAAGGTCACGGCCCGTGATTTCGACGCTCTGGTCCTTCCCGGCGGAGTTGCCAATCCCGACAAGCTGCGCACGAACAAGGATGCGGTGAAGTTCGTCCGGGAATTCATGGAACTGGACAAGCCTGTCGCGGCGATTTGCCATGGCCCCTGGCTGCTGGTCGAAGCCGATGCCCTCCGTGGACGGACCATAACATCGTGGCCCAGTCTCGAGACTGACGTCAGGAATGCCGGTGGGGCGTGGGTGGACAAGCAGGTGCAGGTCGACCAGAAGCTCCTCACCAGTCGAAAACCCGACGATCTGCCAGCCTTTTGCGCAAAGCTGGTCGAGCTGCTGGCGGACGCCATTGACGAGCGACGTCTGGACAAGATGGTAGAGCAGAGCTTCCCGGCGAGCGACCCGCTGCCGGGACCGATTGCTCTGGGGTAATAAGAGTCAAAACGGTCCAATAAGCGGCAGTGCTTTGCACTGCAAAGTACTTGACAGCCGTCAATCCAACACCTACCTTCGCTCCCATGGCTTCGGTTACACCGCTTCATCGCGCTCCAGCGCCTGAACCGCCAGCGCTACACGTGCGCGCGATGGACAACCTCGCCTTCATCCGCGACACGATGGAGGCAGCCGGCTCGTTCACCGCGGTCTCGGGCTGGGGTATGGTTGCAGTCGGAATCATTGCTACAATCTCAGCCTTAATCGCCAACGCGCAGCACTCGGTGCTTGGATCGATCTATGTCTGGATGGCGGCCGCTGTTCTCGCGCCCTGCGTAATGCTTTGGGCAATCGTACGAAAGGCACGTAGAGCGCACGTACCATTGCTGTCAGGACCGGGTCGCAAATTCATTTTGAGCTTTTCGCCACCGATGCTCGTCGGAGCGTTACTGACAGTGGTGCTTTACCGTGCGGGTGTCGTCGAGGCGATTCCGGGAATGTGGCTGCTTCTTTATGGAACGGGAGTCGTTGCCGGCGGCGCGTTCTCGGTGAGAGTCGTACCGGTGATGGGGATCTGCTTCATGCTGGCTGGAACTCTTGCTCTCTTTACTCCGGCGACCTGGAACGACTGGATCATGGCGTCCGCATTCGGCGGCTTACACATCGCGTTTGGGATTCCGATCGCGCGGAGGCACGGTGGCTAAGCACGGAACGGCGCGAGACGACCGTCGCCCGACGGTTGGCGACTTACGCACCCTTCGCGGGAAATCGGAGGCAGGGCCAGCATCGATGCGAGGCGACGCCATCGACCGGCTCATTCACGAGCGCCTGCGACTCGGAATCGTGAGCGCGCTTGCGGTCAACGATTCACTCAGTTTCAGCGACCTCAAGAAACTGATGAAGACGACCGACGGCAATCTGAGTGTCCATGCGCGGAAGCTCGAGGAAGCCGAATACATCACGTGCACCAAGTCCTTCGAGGGGCGGATGCCGAAGACGGAGTATCGGCTGACAGCCACCGGACGGCGCGCGCTGGAGCGTTATCTCGATCACATGGAGGCGCTCATTCGCGCCACTCGGGAGCGCTGACACAGTGTCCCACACACACCACGCAATGAAGCGCGCGCACGCCCGTCATTCGCCCGCAAGCGGGCACCCGCAGCCAACCAAGGCCGAATCCGGAATTCACGTCGCCATCATCATGGATGGCAATGGACGGTGGGCGAACGCGCGCGGACGTCCGCGAACAGCGGGGCACATCGCTGGCGCACGGGTCGTCCGGAAAATCGTCGAGGCCGCCCCCGATTGCGGAATCGGAATGCTGACGCTGTACGCGTTCTCAGCTGACAACTGGGCGCGTCCCTCGCGCGAGGTTGCCCTTTTGATGCGGCTATTCCGGCGCTACCTGGTTGCCGAAACCGACCGCTGCGTAACGAATGATGTGCGCATGCGGATCGTCGGACGTCGTGACCGCATCCCGGCCGAGCTGCTTCGCGCGATCGAAGCTGCCGAGGACGCTACGAAGGAAGGCACCCGACTCGACCTGCGGATTGCCGTCGACTATTCGGCCCGTGACGCGTTGTTGAGAGCCGCTCAGCGTCTGAGTGGGGCCGACAGCATCACCCGCGAGGATCTTTCGCAGGCAATGGCCAAGGTTGATCACTGGGACGGCGAGTCGCGTGACGTTGATCTTCTGATCCGCACGGGAGGCGAAAAGCGTCTGAGCGATTTTCTTCTCTGGGAATGCGCCTACGCCGAGCTTTTTTTCACTGATCGCCGCTGGCCCGATTTCGCAGCCGCCGACCTACAGGCCGCCGTGAACGAGTTCCATACTCGCGAGCGCAGGTTTGGCACGGTCCCCGAGGCAGCCGCGGGATAGTTCTGGGCTGTCAGCTTCCTGTCAGTAATGAAGGAGCCCCATCCGACGTTCCGGCCTTAACGCCATCAGTTTCCGTCCGTCTACCTTCTCAGCCGCGGCACTTTCGCGCGCGGCGCCTAACAGTTGTGGAGGATTGAAATGTCGTCAGTTCGTACCTTGGCGCTCGGCGCCTTGATGATCGTTGGCGTGGCGGGTGTTTCAGCGGCCCAGTCTACAACGACTCCGCCGACGCGCGCTCCGCGCTCCGGCCAAATGCAGGCTCGCCGAGGCGGTGGCGGTGAGTTCGGACGTGATCTCAACCTGACTGACGCCCAGAAGGCGCAGATCAAGGCGATTCGCCAGAAGTACCAGCCGCAGAATGAGGCGCTCCGCGCCCAAGCCAAGCCGTTCATGGAAGCGGCGCGTGCAGCGAAGCAAAAGGGCGATACCGCCGCGTTCCGCAGCAACATCGAGAAGGCCCACCAGCTGATGCAGGGCGCTTCCTTCCGTACCCAGGAGAACGCTGAGATTCGGGCGATCCTAACACCTGATCAGCAGGCGAAGTGGGACGCTCGCCAGAAGAACATGGCTGAGCGTGGAAAGGGTGGACACAAAGGCTGGGGCAAGAAGGACAAGACCGCTCCCGCCGCAAAGTCGTAAGCAGTAGCAACTCGCGAATTGAAGAGCCTCCGGCACTTTTCAGTGCCGGAGGCTCTTTGCATCTGTCGCAAGACTATCCGCGCATTGCCGCAAAAATTAGTTTTGCGAGGACGGAACTTGTTCGGATCGATTGCTCACGCGCCCGGCGCGAGGTACATGATCAATGGCATCTGAGGTCGTCCAAATCACGCGGCGGGGGTTCGGCGAGACCACCCGTCGCGACGCCTGGTGGGTTCAACCGCTCATCGTCTTCATAGTTCTCGCCAGTTTTCTCGTCTACGCCACGTGGGCCGCCTTTCAGAACAAATACTACGCATTCGGGAACTACCTATCGCCGTTCTATTCGCCGCTGTTGTTCTCCGATTCTCCTCACGCGTGGATCCACGGCGCCCGGCCAAACTGGCTTCCCGCATTCATTCCATTCTCACCGGCCCTTCTGATTCTCCCATTTCCCGCCGGCTTTCGACTCACCTGCTACTACTATAGGGGAGCGTACTACAAGAGCTTCTGGGCCGACCCGCCCAACTGCGCGGTGGGCGAGCCCCGCAAGAGTTATCGCGGCGAACGATTCTTCCCGCTCGTGATTCAGAACATCCACCGGTATTTCCTGTACGCGGCGCTGGTATTCCTGGTCATCCTTGCGAGCGATGCCTACAAGGCGATGTGGTTCTTCGATCGGAACACCGGCCACCAAAATTTCGGGATTGGCGTCGGCACAATCGTGCTGGTCGTCAACGTCATCCTCCTCGGCGGTTACACGCTGGGATGCCATTCGCTCCGGCATTTGGTGGGCGGATATCTCGATCAGCTTTCCCGCGCGCCCGTCCGCAAGACGACCTACGACTGCGTCAGCTGCCTCAATCGCGGCCACTTGCGCTGGGCCTGGTTGAGCCTGATCTGGGTTGCGTTCTCCGACGTGTTCATCCGACTCTGCGCGATGGGCGTCTGGCACGACGTGAGGCTTTTCTAGGTGGCGGAATACCAGAGACACGAGCACGATGTGCTCGTGATCGGCGCCGGAGGCGCCGGGCTCCGCGCGGCGATCGAGTCGGCCCACAGTGGAGCGTCGGTAGGTCTCATCTGCAAGTCGCTGCTGGGCAAAGCTCACACGGTGATGGCTGAAGGCGGAGTTGCGGCCGCGCTCGCCAACGTGGACGATCGTGACAACTGGAAGGTGCATTTCGCCGACACGATGCGCGGCGGCCAGTATCTCAACAATTGGCGGATGGCGGAGCTGCACGCCAAAGAGGCGCCCGACCGTGTGCGCGAGCTCGAAGCGTGGGGAACAGTCTTCGACCGGACGGCGGATGGCCGCATTCTCCAGCGCAATTTCGGCGGGCACAAATACCCGCGCTTGGCGCACGTTGGCGACCGTACCGGGCTCGAGATGATCCGAACGCTCCAGGACTACGCGATCTATCAGCCCATCGATGTCCACATGGAATGCACGATCGTCTCACTTCTCAAAGACGGAAACCGGATCGCGGGCGCGGTCGGGTACGATCGTGAGCGCGGACGATTCAAGCTGTTCGCGGCAAAGGCGGTGGTGCTTGCGACCGGCGGCATCGGCAGAGCGTACAGCGTTACGAGCAATAGTTGGGAGTACACTGGTGACGGACACGCGTTGGCGTACAACGCTGGCGCCGCGCTGCAGGACATGGAATTCGTTCAGTTCCATCCGACAGGAATGGTTTGGCCGCCAAGCGTGCGCGGAATCCTCGTGACCGAAGGCGTGCGCGGCGAAGGCGGAATTCTCGTGAACAAGGAAGGTCGTCGTTTCATGTTCGACGACATTCCGGAGAATTACCGCAGCCAGACCGCTGACAACGAAGAGGAAGGTTGGCGCTATACGCAGGGCGACAAGAACGCGCGGCGTCCGCCCGAGCTGCTGACACGCGATCACGTCGCGCGCGCCATCATGAAGGAAGTGCGCGAAGGCAGGGGAAGCCCGCACGGCGGAGTCTTTCTGGATATTTCGTGGATCGGCTCCAAGCTGTCCAACGCCGAGGCGCACATCAAGAAGAAGCTCCCGAGCATGTACCACCAGTTCAAGCAGCTCGCCGACATCGACATAACGAAGGAGCCGATGGAGGTTGGACCCACGACTCACTACGTGATGGGCGGAATACGCGTCGATGGTGACACGCAGATGTCCTCCGTCCCGGGTTTGTTCGCCGCGGGCGAGGTGGGAGCCGGTCTGCACGGCGCTAACAGACTGGGAGGAAACTCGCTCTCGGATCTCCTGGTTTTCGGAATGCGAGCCGGAAAGTACGCGGCTGAATTCGCGGCGAGGCAATCGTCGGCCAGAGTCGATGCTCAGAATGCTGATGCGATCATCCACTCGGCGCTCGAGCCCTTCGACCGGCAAGGCGGTGGTGAAGGCCCTTACCAGGTAGAGCACGATCTACAAACGATGATGCAGGAGCTTGTGGGCATCGTGCGCCGGGAGGATGAGATCAGGCGCGCACTCGACGCACTCAAAACTCTGAAAGACAGGGCGCGAAAGGTTTCCGTTACCGGAAACCGTGAGTACAATCCGGGGTGGCACACAGCGCTCGACCTTCAGAATCTGTTGACTGTGTCGGAGATCGTCGCCCGCGCGGCTCTGGAGAGAAAGGAGAGCCGCGGCGGTCACTTCCGGGACGATTTTCCGGAGAAGAATCCGAGCTACGGAAAGTTCAACATTGTCATCCGGCGGGGGCCTAACGGCGAAATGCAGGTGACGCGCGAGCCGATTCCCGAGATGCGAGAAGATCTCAAGCGGATTGTCGAGGAGAACAAGTAAATGGACGCCAGTCAAAGCGTTCGCGAGAAGAGCGTAGGCTCCATCAAGCAGTCGTTCGCGCGAAACATTGTCGAAAGTGGCCAGCGCGCGGCAGCCAGGAGCGATACGAGTGCCGGCACCGAGACGCGCGCGGCGACTTTCCGCATCTGGCGCGGAGCGGGTGCAAGCGGACAACTCCGCGACTATTCGACGAATGTCTCCGAGGGCATGGTCGTTCTCGACGCCATCCATCAGATACAGGCTGAAGGCGCCACCGATCTGGCGGTGCGCTGGAACTGTAAGGCGGGGAAGTGCGGGTCGTGCTCGGCGGAGATCAACGGCCTGCCACGACTGATGTGCATGACACGATTGAGCGAGCTCGATCTCAAGCAGCCGGTCACCGTGGAGCCAATGCGCGCCTTCCCACCGGTGAAAGATCTGGTAACTGATGTCTCTTCCAACTTCCGGGCGAAGAAGAGGATTCGGAAGTTCACCCCCAGGGCTCCGGATGCGCCCGACGGCACGTGGCGAATCGCGCAGTCCGATGCCGACCGCGTTCAGGAATTTCGGAAATGCATCGAGTGCTTCCTCTGCCAGGATGTCTGTCACGTTCTGCGCGACCATCAGCTCCACGAACAGTTCGTGGGTCCGCGACTCCTGGTTCACGCGGCGCAGCTCGAGATGCACCCGCTCGACATTCTCGATCGAACGGACGAGCTGAAGGAAAGTCATGGAATCGGTTACTGCAACATCACCAAGTGCTGCACGAAGGTTTGCCCTGAGAACATTACCATCACCGACAACGCCATTATTCCGCTCAAGGAGCGTGTCATCGACAAGCATTACGACCCACTCGGGAAACTCGTGCGGCTGATGCGGGGTAGGAAGTCGACGGAGACCGGGAAGGGAGAAGCACGGTGAAAGAGGATTTCAGGGATTTCAAGCTCAAGCCGATCTCGAGGGAAGCGATTCCGCGCGCGGTGCAGAAGGCCGAGCGGTACCGTCTGCTCAATCAATCGTGGGCGTCGGAGAGCATCTGTCGTGACATTCTCGAGATCGACCCCGGCAACCAACAGGTATTGGTGATGCTGGTCCTCGCACTGACAGACCAGTTGGCGGAAGGACATGCCACGGTCATGAAAGCTGTTGGTGAAACGCTGCCTCGTATTACGGACACGTATCAGCGGGCGTATTACACCGGCATCGCGTCCGAGCGCAGCGGCCAGGCGCATCTCCACAGGGGCGGGATGGGCAGCGGTAGCATGGCGTACGATGCACTGCGGGAAGCGATGAGGTGGTACGAGAAGGCCGAGGCGATCCGGCCTGCGGGCAACGACGACGCGATTCTGAGATGGAATACCTGC
>WNGJ01006033.1_pt1 | contig 15493 bp, 17 predicted proteins | sample 5400611 | NCBI WGS metagenome assembly WNGJ01 (sample SAMN13153375, study PRJNA577476) | soil metagenome | isolation source: 40 cm soil or saprolite under Garry oak tree replicate 1 | place: USA:California | collected 2016-06-15
CGTGAGCACGAGCTTGCCCTTCAGGCTCCCCCCGAAGTGCCGGCGCGCGACCTCCGCGAACATCTCGTACGTCCCCTGCACGATGCCCTGGGTGCCGATGTAGATCCAGGAGCCCGCGGTCATCTGGCCGAACATCGTGAGGCCCATGGCCTCGAGGCGCCAGAACTCCTCCCACGTGCTCCACTTCGGCACGAGCATGGCATTGGAAATCAGCACGCGCGGCGCCCACTCGTGAGTACGGAAGACGCCGACCGGTTTGCCGGACTGGACGAGGAGGGTCTCGTCGGATTCGAGCGCGCGAAGGCTCCGGACGATGGCCTCGAAGGCCTCCCACGACCGCGCAGCCTTGCCCTTGCCACCGTAGACGATCAGATCCTCGGGCTTCTCGGCGACCTCGGCGTCGAGATTGTTCATCAGCATGCGGAGCGCGGCTTCCTGAGGCCAAGCCTTGCAGGAGATGGCGGCGCCGCGAGGCGCCCGGACTACCGGAGCCGGCATGCGGAAGGTGGCCGTCAGTTTCCCATCACGAGGCCGCCGTCCACGTTGAGGGCCTGCCCCGTCATGTAGTCGGAATCGGGACCGGCGAGGAAGGCGACCACGCCGGCGACATCCTCGGCGCGCTCGGGGCGCCCGAGAGGAATGTGCCGGATCCTGCGCTTCCACGCCTCGCCCTGACCGAGCCCTTCGAGGGCCCCCCACTCCTTGTCGATCTGCTCCCACATGGGCGTCTCGACGGCGCCGGGGCACACGCAGTTCGACGTGATCCGATGCGGGGCGAGAGCCTGGGCGGCGGAGCGCGTGAGGCTGACCACGCCGGCCTTGGAGGCGGAATACGGCGTCATCAGGTGATTGCCTCCGCGGTAGGAGGCGATGGAGGCGGTCTGGATGAGCTTGCCCCGAAGCTCCGACTCCGGCATCACTCCCTGATCGAGCATCCGGCGCGCCACCGCCTGGAGCACGAAGAAGACGGCGCGCAGGTTGACGCTCATCACGCGGTCCCACTCGTCATGCGTCACCTCGAGCATGGGCTGCAGGCGCACGACCCCCGCGTTGTTGAAGAGCACGTCGAGCCGGCCCCAGCGCGTGTAGGCTTCGGCGATCATGCGGTCGACCTCTTCCCCGCGGGTGACATCCGCGCGGATCGCCGCCTGCCCCAGCTCGGCGGCCAGCTTCTCGACCCCGGGACCGTCGATATCGGCGAGAAGGAGCTGGGCCCCGTCCGCGGCGAGGCGTCGGGACGAGGCCGCGCCGATCCCGCTCGCCGCGCCCGTGACGAGCACGGTCCGTCCCGTCAGCCGCGCCATCAGAGCCCGCCGGTGACGTCGATGGTGACGCCGGTGACGAAGTCCGCGTCCTGGGAGGCGAGAAAGCAGATCACGCGCGCCTGGTCCCGTGCCACCGCCACGCGGCGGAGCGGCATGCGGTCGGTCTCCCGGGCGCGCTCCTCCGCCGTCCACTTGTCCCAGCGGGGCTGGAGGCGCTCGGTCAGGGTCAGGCTGGGGGCGATGGCGTTGACGTTGATGCCGAAGGGCCCGAGCTCGAGCGCGATCTTCTTCGTGAAGGCGATGATGCCGCCCTTGGCCGCCGCGTAGGCGCTGCTGCTGCTCTCGCTGAGACCGCGGCCCGCGATGGACGAGATGTTCACGATCTTGCCGCTCTGCTGCCGCTTCATGACCGGGGTGACGGCGTGGCAGAAGAGAAAGGTCCCTTCCAGGTTGAAGGCGATGAGGCGCTGCCACTCCGCGAAGGTGAGCTCGTCGACCTTGGCGGCGGCCCGGGGAATGATCGTGCTTCCCCCCACCGCGTTGACGAGGATGTCGATGCGCCCGAGCTCGCGAACCACGCTTTCCACCACGCCGCCGACCTGGTCGGGATCGAGGGCGTCGGCCTGGCGGCCGTGCGCGCGCCCTCCCGCGGACTTGAGCGCCTCCACCGTCGCGTCGAGCCTGGTCTTGTCCGTGTCCACCGCTACGACGATCCCGCCCTCGGCGCCGATGATGTCGGCAGTGGCGCGGCCGATCCCGCTGGCCGCCGCGGTGATGAGCGCTACTCGATCCGTGAATCGCATGGTTCCTCCCCTCGGTTGTCCTCTGGAGCCGGTGACGGCGGGTGCCGGTCCCCCGCTCAGGCCATGGCCGGGGCCGGCGGGGTCGAATGCGCGATGCTGACCGGCGCGTTGGCTTCGAAGGGGCTCAGGAGGCCGAGCTCCTTGCCGATCTCGCGCACGGCGGGCAGCACTTCGAGCCCGAGCATCCGGATGCACTTCTTCGAGTCCTCGTTGCTCACGAAGCCGTCGCTCGCCCAGAAGCCGACGATGGACGGGCGCGTCTCCTCGAGGAGTCGGCGAAGCTTCGGAATGACAGTCTTGGGCGTCCCCGCGATGATCTGCTGGTTGCGGATCTGGTCCTCGAAGGTCGCGGCCCGGGGATTGGCCCCGCGCCCCACCGCGAACTCCACGAAGGCCTTGCGGTACGACGGCGAGAAATAGCCCGACGGCGTCGACCACACGGGATGGGCAAGGCCCGTGAATTCGCCCTGCATCCACATGAAATGCCGCGCGTTGGCCATGGCCTTCTCTTCGGTGTCGGCGACGTGGCAGCGCTGGAGGTAGCCGCGGTTCTCGGGCCCCGCCGTGTAGCCAGCCTCGGCGGCCACGGAGTCGTACAGCTCCCAGATCTTCTTGGTCGCGTCGATGGCCGTGCTGAGCGCGATGTACGGGTAGCGCTGGCGCGCCGACCAGATGATGGTCTCCTTGCTGAGCACGCCAGGAATCCAGATCCGCGGGTGCGGTTTCTGGAGCGGAACGGCCCACGGGTTGACCACCCGGTGCTGGTAGTGCGTGCCTTCAAAGCGCGCGGACGAAACCCGAGACGAGCCGCCCCTTGGAGATCATGTCGATCATGGACAGCTCTTCGGCCAGGCGCACGGGGTTGTCGGCGAGGGGCAACGGATTGCCGAGGAGTACCAGCTTCACGCGCTTGGTCATGGCGGCCAGGATCGAGGCGAAGATATTGCACTTGGCCTGCATGCAGAACGGCGCGTTGTGGTGCTCGTTCAGCATGATGCCGTCGAACCCGACTTCCTCGGCCAGGCGGTAGTGCTCGAGGTACTCCTGATAGAGTCGGCTGCCCTCCACGGGATCGAAGTATCGGTTCGAGAACATCAGCGCGGTGGCGCCGAACTCCTTGCCCTCGTCCACGGGATAGGCCGACATCGGCTGCTCGCTGAAGTACATGAGATGCATGGTCTTGGTCTCCGGTCAGGAGCGGGCCACGCCGGGCCCGGTCCGGGTCACGGCTGGGCGGCGAACTCGATCACGAGCTTGGCGAGCGCCTCGGGCTGCTCCATGTCGATGAAATGCCCCGCGCCTTCGATCACGGCGAGGCGGCTCTGGGGCAGCGCGCGCGCGTAGGCCTCACCGCATTCGAGCGGCACGATGCGGTCGCGCCGGCCCCAGACGACGAGGGAGGGCGACTTCACGCCCGCCAGGAGATGGGGCAGCGTCGGGTTGTACATGTACGGCTTCCACGCGATCCGGAAGGTCATCTCCCGGTTGAGGTCCCACTGCTCGAGGAGCGGGGTGGGCGGCTCGGCGCCGAAGACCTGGTCGAAGGCCTCCTGCTTCTCGAAGCCGGCGCGCACGTAGTCGATGTAGCTGACGAGGGCCTCGTCGAGGATGTCGCTCTGGGCGGGCTTGATGCCCATGGCGCCCACGAGGACGACGCGATGCAGTCCGCGCGGCGCCATGGTCGCCATCTCGGCGGCGATCCATCCCCCGAAGCCGAGCCCGACCACGGAGACCTTGGACAGATTCAGGGCGGCGATCAGCGCCTGATAGGTGACGGCGACGTCCCGCACGTTCCGCATCCAGCCGGGCCGCTCCGAGCCGTCATAGCCGGGATGCGAGGGGACATACACGGTGAACCGGCGCGCGAGGGCATCGTAGAAGGGCAGCCGCTCCGGGCTCCCGATCTCATGATGAAGCACGAGCATGGGATCGCCCGCCCCACCTTTGCGAACGCGCAGCAGCGATCCCGCCACGCGCATCTCGTCGGTCGTCCATGCCACGTCGGTTGCGGAGGTCGCTAGGGCACTCACGATGCGCTGTCTCCCTCTGAAAGTATGAGGCGAAGCTATCAGATTCCGGGTACTGGGGCAATTTGCTTCGCCATACTTCGTTCTCGGTCGCCAGCAACGCTCAACGTACACCCACGTACGCCTCGCATTGCTGGCTCCCTCGGGCCTCGTCTGACTCGCAACTTGCCCCAGTACCTCAGTAGGGCAGGCTCTCTCGTCCCATGAGCTCCCGGGCCACCACCATCTTCATCACTTCCGCGGCCCCGTCGCCGATCTCGAGCCCGATCACGTCCCGCATGCGCTGCTCGAAGGGCAGCTCGTCGGTGTATCCGTAGTGCCCGTGGAAGAGCAGGCACTGGTGGATGGTATCGACGGCCAGCCGCGGCGCCCACCACTTGGTCATGGCCGACTCCTTCGTGTGGCGCTGGCCGCGGTCCGCGAGCCAGAGGGCGCGATAGCAGAGCAAGCGGCAGGCGTCGACCTGGGTCGCGGCCTCCGCGATCGGGAAGGACACGCCTTCGAAGGTCGCCAGCGATCGACCGAAGGCCTTGCGCTCCTTCACGTAGGCCATGGTCTCCTCGAGCGAGACCTGCGCAACCCCGAGGCACGCGAGGGCGATGCCCACGCGGTTGTAGTCGAAGCCCTGCATCACCTGATAGAAGCCCGTGCCTTCCTCTCCGAGGCGATGCGCATCCGGGACGCGGACGCGGTCGAAGGCGAGCAGGGCGCGCCCGATGGCCCGCGTGCCCATGTCTCGGAGCGGGCTCCGCGAGACGCCGGGCAGATCGAGGGGGACCAGGAAGGCCGTGACGCCTCGGGCGCGGCCGGCGGGATCGGTGCGCGCGAACACGATGGCGGCCTGCGCGACCATCCCGAGGCTGATGCCCGACTTCTCCCCGGTGATCACATAGCCGTCGCCCTCGCGCTCGGCGCGGCACGCGAGGTTGGCCGCGTCGGAGCCCACGCCGGGCTCGGTCAGGGCCAGGGCCACGATGGTCTCGCCCCGCGCGGTGGACGGGAGCCAGCGCGCCTTGACCTCATCGCTTCCGCTCCGGCTCAGGATCTCGCCCGCGAGCCCCGCGAGCTGAAGCCCGTAGGTGCAGGCGAAATCTCCGCGCGCGATCTCTTCCATGGCGATCCCGAAGGTGAGGTAGTCGCTGTCCTGGCCGCCATGGTCGGCGGGTATCCGGAGACCGAGGAGCCCAAGCTCGCCCATCTGGCGGAGCGCTTCCCACGGGAACTCGCCGCTCTTGTCCCAGTGCGCCGAGCGCGGCTGAAGCTCCTTGCGCGCGAAGCCGCGCAGCGTGCGGATGAGCTCGTCCTGCTCGGGGCTGAAGGCGAAGTCCATGAGCCCTTTCCCGCTATACCGCGTGAAAGACCGGCTTGCGCTTCTCCGCAAAGGCGCGCAGGCCCTCGACGGCATCGGCGGAGCGCATGTGCTCGGCGACCACGTGCCGCTCCATCTCGAGCCCGCGCTCGAGCTCGTCATTGCAGGCCCGATTGACGAGCAGCTTGACGGTACGGCCGGCGGCGGCGCTCTTGGCCGCGAGCGACACCGCCATCTCCTGAACGGCAGCCTCCAGCGTGCCTGAAGGGGCGACACGATTGACGAGCCCCCAGCTCATCGCCTCGGCGGCGCTCAGCCAGCCGCCCAGCAGCATCAGCTCCTTGGCCCGCCGGGCGCCGATGAGGCGGGGCAGCCGCTGGCTTCCTCCCCCGCCCGCCACGAGACCGAAATTGGCGTGCTGGTCGCCGATGCGCGCCGCCTCGTCGGCGACGACGAGATCTGCCACGAGAAGGAGCTCGAGGCCTCCTGCCAGGGCGAGGCCGTGCACGCCGGCGATCACGGGGACCGGCAGGGCCTCGATCCGGTCGAACACTCCGTGCCACCGGCGCATGAAGCCGGTCCACTTCACCCGATCCGGCGAGAGCTCCTTCACCGCCTTGAGATCGGCACCCGCGCAGAAGGCGCGGCCGGAGGCGGTCAAGGTGAGGACGCGAATGGTCGCGTCGCCCTCGACGGCCGCGCAGACGCGGTCGAGGTCCTCGAGCAGATCGGGGCTGATGGCGTTCATCTGCTCGGGGCGATTGAGGACGGCGCGCGCGATGCCGTCCTGCGCCGCATAGGTCACGGTGCCGAGGTTCATGTGCGTCTCCTCACATCATCGTGTAGCCGCCGCTCACGGACAGGGTCTGGCCCGTGATGAAGCTGGCGGCGTCGGAGGCCAGGAAAACCGCAGCCTGGGCGACATCCTCGGGCTTGCCGATGCGGCGCAGCGGGTAGGCCTTGGCGATGCGCGCCTGCATCTCGGGAGTGCTGAACGCGCGATTGCCCTCGGAGGCCCACATGCTGAGCCCTCCGATGTCCTCGTCGGAGTCCGGGATGGTCATGCCCGGGCACACCACGTTGAGCCGTATGCCGTACCGTCCGACCTCGCGCGCCACGCTCTTGCTGAGCGCGATGACACCGGCCTTGCAGGCGGCGTACACGCCCTCGCGAAACTCTCCCATGCGTCCGGCGTCGGATCCCAGGCTCACGATGGCCCCGGACTTCCGGGCGATCATCCCGTCGAGGACGGCGCGGGTGCAGTTGATCATGCCCCAGAGGTTGAGCTGGATCTCCTTCTCCCACTCCGCGCGCTCCTTCTCCACGAAGAGGCGGTCATGGGTCCAGCCCACGTTGTTCACGAGCACGTCCACCTGGCCTCGCCGGCCCTCGACACCCTTGACCATGGCCACCACCGACTCCCACTTGCTCACGTCGGTAGCCACGGAGGTGGCGGAGGCGGCGCCCTGCCCTTCGGCCTCGGCCACCACCTTCTTGGCCTGCCCCTCGTCGATCTCCGCGATGGTGAGATGGACCTTTTCGCGGGCGAAGGCCAGGCTGATGGCCCGGCCGATATTCGAGCCGCCGCCCGTGACGATGACACTCTTGCCCGCCAGGTTCAGCTCCATCCCCGTCTCTCCTCTCTCCCCGTCAGGCGCGGAACTTGCGGAAGTCCACGGGACGCTTCTCGACGAAAGCGTTGCGGCCTTCCATGGCTTCGTCCGTCTGGTAGTAGAGGCCGAGGGCGGTGTGGGCGAGCTGGGCGACTCCCGCGCGCTGCTCGGAGTCGACATTGAAGGACTGCTTGGCGAGGGCGAGGGCCGTCGGGCTCTTCTCGAGGAGGGCGGCGCACCACTTCTCCGTCTCGGCGCGGAGGTCCTTGAGCGGCACCACCTTGTTCACGAGCCCCATGTCGAGCGCCTCCTGCGCGGAGTACTGCAGGCACAGGTACCAGATCTCGCGCGCCTTCTTCTCGCCCACCACGCGGGCCAGATAGCCCGTGCCGTGCCCGGCGTCCACGCTCCCCACGCGCGGGCCCGTCTGCCCGAAGATGGCCGTGTCCGCCGCGATCGAGAGATCGCAGAGGACGTGCAGGACGTGACCGCCACCGATGGCGAAGCCGTTGACCATGGCGATGACGGGCTTGGGAATGTGGCGGATGGCGCTGTGAAGGGCTTCCACGTCCATGGGCCTCTCGTGCTGCGCGTAGCCACCCTGCCCGCGCTCCTTCTGATCACCGCCCGAGCAGAAGGCCTTGTCGCCGGCCCCCGTGAGCACGGCGACCCCGATGGCCCGGTCCCAGCGCGCATCCAGAAAGGCCTCGGTCAGCTCGGCCACCGTGCGCGTCCGGAACGCGTTCCTGACTTCGGGGCGATTGATGGTGATCCAGGCCACGCCGTCCTTCTTCTCGTAGAGGATATCCGAGTAGCTCATGCTGCCTCCGTGGGTGACCGCCCTTCGCGCCGAGCTAGCCGAGCTCGGCCAGGATCTCGGCGCGATGCTCGTCGAGAGACGGGGCCTTGGCCCGGGCCGATCCGCTCAGGGGCGAAGGCAACCCCGGCACGCTGGGGACGGGCACCTGGCCGACGCCCGGCTGGTCGAGCCAGGCGATGAGGCCGGTCGCCTCGAGCTGGGGCTGGCGAAGGAAGTCGAGGTAGTCGTTGACGGGCGAGTGCATGATGCCGGCCTCGCGCAGGCGCTTGGCGAGCTGCTCGGTGGTGCAGCGAGCGAAGGCGGCGTTGAGCGCTTCCGTCAAGACGGTCAAGTGCTGGGACCTGAGGGCATTCGTCGTGAATCGCGGATCGTCTTTGACCTCCGGAATCTCGAGGGCCTCGCAGAGCCTGCCGAAGTCGGCGTCCCGGTGGGTGACGATGTACATCCACCCGTCCGCCGTCGCGTAGCTCCCGCTCGGCGTCAGGGCGGGACGCATCCGGCCGTTCTCGAGATGGTGCGCCATGAGGTGGATGACCTGCAGCCCCGCCGCCGCCTGCATGAGGCTCGTGTCCAGATAGCGGCCGGCCGTCTCGTCGCGCCGGGCGTAGAGCGCGACGGCGATGCTCTGAAAGGCGTAGAACGCGGTTGTCATGTCGACGACGATGGGCACGACGCGGTGCGGAATGCCGTCGAGGCCCTTGTTCATGGCCATGAGTCCTGTGAAGGCCTGAAGGATGGGATCCATGGCGGGCCGACTGCTCTCCGGTCCCGACTGGCCGAACCCGGAGACGGAGAGATAGAGAAGGCGCGGGTTCACGGCCGAGAGCTCCATGTAGCCCACGCCGAGCCGCGTCGCCACGCCGGGGCGGAAGCTCTCCATGACCACGTCCGCCCGGGCGCCCAGCCGGTGGGCAATGGCGCGATCCCGATGATGCTTGAGATCGAGCGCGATGCTGCGCTTGCCCAGGTTGGCGGCGATCGAGAACGCGGTGTGATCTCCGTAGCGCTTGCCCAGCGTCCGCGACCAATCGCCGCCGGGCGGCTCGACCTTGATCACCTCGGCGCCGTGCTGGGCGAGGAGCATGCCCGCGTAAGGGCCCGCGATGCCCTGGCTCAGGTCCAGGACCCGCAGGCCTTCGAATGGCGCCGCGTAACTCATCGCCTCGCCCGCTCCCAAGCTCGCGCTATCCGTGAACACAGCGCCACCCTCACCCTGCCCTCTCCCTCTCCGAGGGAGAGGGATTCTCCTTGGGAAGAGGGCTCTTCTTCATCCCTCTCCCCCATCGGGGGAGAGGGCAGGGTGAGGGGGCAGCCGCGCTCACGCATGATCGTGTCTAGGCCGCGTACGACTCGGGAACCTTGAAGCGGAAGAACTTCGCCGCATTGAGACCGAGGACCTTCGCGCGCGCCGCCTCGCTCAGATGGCTCATCGTCCGCTCGATCGCCTCGGCAGAATGCGGCCAGCTGCCCTCGTGGTGAGGATAGTCGTTGGCCCACATGACGTTGTCGACGAGGCCGTGGCTCTCGATGAGGTCGAGGCCGGGCCGGTCTTCCCCGAACGAGGCGAGGCCGTGGAGACGGAAGTACTCGCTGGGGAGCTTCGCGAGCTTCGGCCGCACCCAGAAGTGATGCTTGAGATAGGCCTCGTCCATGGCGGTGAGGAGCCAGGGCAGCCAGCCGATGCCCGCCTCGATCGTGGCGAAGCGCAGGCGGGGGAAGCGCTCGAAGACGCCCGAGGCGCACAGGTTGGCCGCGGGCTCGATGGTCGGGGAGAGGGAGTGGGAGACGTAGTTGATGACGGCGCCGCCGTTGCCACGGGCCGCGCGCGGGTCGCGCCCCGTCGAGACGTGGAAGGTGATGGCGAGGTCGGCGTCCTGGATGGCCGCCCAGAGCGGGTTGAAGTGCGGGAGGTTGTAGTTCGGGTGCTCGACGTCATGGCCGCCCCAGATCGGCTTGCAGGGCAGCGTCAGGATGCGAAAGCCCAGCTTGGCCACGCGCTGCACCTCGGCGAGGGAGCCCTCGAGGTCGCCCGTGGCCAGCGCCGCCGCCGGCGACATCCTCTCCACGTAGGCCCCGAAGGTCTCCCACGCCCAGTCGTTCCACACGCGGCACTGGGCCTGGGCGAAGACCGGATCGGGGGTGGCCCACATCGAGAGGCCCTTGTTGGGAAAGACCACCTCGGCGTCGACGCCGTCGCGATCCTGATCGCGCAGGCGATCGCGCGGATCGGCGCCCGCCTTCTGCCGCGCCATGTCCTCGCCCTCGAGATCGCTCAGGCGCAGCCGGTCGGGCCGATGCCCCTCGGAGATGCGCCACTGCACGCCCTTGTCGTCCGTGATCACGCGCGGCACGCGGTCCTTGTACTTCTGGTCGATCCGGTCCGCCCAGAGGCTCGACGGCTCATTGGCGTGGCAATCCGCGGAGACGATGAAGTACTTGTTGGGCGCGCCGGGCCGGGCCGTGCGTGTCCACCCTCGAGCGCCCGGGCTTTCGAGACGCCAGCGATTCGGCTCGTTGACGACGATATCGTTCGAGGCGGGCGTGCTCATGAAGTCCTCCACTGGACCAGCGTATAGGGTGGCTTGGCGTCATCGTGACGCTCGAAGACCGCTTCGACGGGAGCGCCGATCCGCACCTCTTGCCGCGGATCGCCGAGAAGATTGCCGATCATGCGGACGTTGCCGGCCTCGGGCAGCTCGACGAGAACCGCCACGTAGGGGCCGGCATCCTTGAGGGCCGGGTGCACGGGATGCCACACGCGCTCCCAGCTGTAGATCCGTCCCCTGCCCTCGACGCGCTCCCAGTCCACGTCGAAGGAGAGACATTCGTGACAGATCCACTCCGGCCCCCACTGCCACGCCCGGCAGCTCCCGCAACGCTGGATCCACAGCTCGCCGCGATTCGCCCCCTCCCAGTACGGGTTGCTCAGCCCGTCCGGCTCGGGCACAGGGCGCGGCAGCCCTTCGGGAAGCGCGAAGGTGCGCTCGGCCGTCATATGGTTGCCGCCGAGCCGAAGATGAGGCTCGACACGGGGGTGACCATGGGGCCGGAGCAGACCATCGAGACGTCGGCCCCTGGCACCTGACTGGAGGACTCGCCCCGCACCTGACGCACCGCCTCGAGCTGGAGCTCGAGCCCGTGCATGTAGCACTCCGCGAGATTGCCCCCGCTCGTGTTCAGGGGCAGCGGTCCGGTGGGCGCGATGAGGTTCTCCGGCACGAGAAAGTCATTGGCCTCCTCCGCCTTGAAGAAACCGTGCTCGACCAGGCTCATGAGCACGCCGCCCGAGAAGTTCTCGTAGCTCTGCACGACGCGGACGTCCTTCGGCTCCACGCCGGCCATGGCGTAGAGGTTCGGGGCCACCGTGGTGAAGCTGGACGTCCCGTAGAGCGGCGCATTGTGAACGGGCGCGGCATTCCGGTGCTCGGAGCCCTGGGCGGCGCCCAGGAGGTACACAGGCGGTCGCCGGAGATCGCGGGCCCGCTCGGCGGGCACGAGGATCAGCGCGGCGGCGCCGTCGTTCTCGAGACAGCAGTCGAAGAGGCGGAACGGCTCCACGATCCACCGGGAGGCGTCGTACATCTCCGCAGTGAGCGGGCGGCCGTGCATGACGGCGCGCGGATTGGCCTGGGCATGGTGATACGAGGCGAGCGCGATGGCGCGAAGGGCCTCTTGCTTGACGCCGTGCTCGTGCATGAAGCGCATGGCGCGCATGGCGTAGCGCTGACCCGGCGACATCACCCCGTAGGGAAAGGTGAAGGCGGGCTCACCGGAGACGGTGGCCGCCTGGGCACCCAGGCCGAAGCGCGCGAACTGCCCCTGAGCCAGCGCGCGGAAGACCACGACGCAATTCGACAGACCGGTGGCCACCGCCGCTGCGGCATTCCCCACGGCCGCCGCGCCGCCTCCCCCGCCCCCGCCCCATTGCATGTTCGAGAACCGGAGCTCGGGAAGGCCGAGAGCGGCGGCGAGGCGGGAGGGATCGTTCCGGTCATTCGAGTACGAGGCGAAGCCGTCGATCTCGCGGGGCCTGATGCCCGCGTCCTCGCAGGCTCGGAGAATCGCCATCAGCGCGAGCTTGAACTCGGGGTCGGGCGACTTGCCGTGCTTGTAGTACGTCGTCTCGCCGATGCCGGCGACCACGACCTTGCCGCGAAGCGTGCGGGTGGATAAGGTCATGGACGCTCTACCGGCCCGAGGCTCGCGTGAGGCGTGCCACTCGCGCCGGGGTGCGCTTCGCGCTGCTCGCCGTGATGAGCTTCTCCGCCTCGACGATGTGCCGCTTCAGCTCTCGCTTCGCCCTCGTGGCATCGCCGGCCATCAAGTGGTTCACGATCTTCCTGTGGAAGGCGACCGTATGCCGCGCCAGGGGCTCCGGCGAGCCCGTCTTCTTCCACACGGGCTCCATGATGTCGACGACGGCCCGGATCAGCAACGGATAGACAGGATTTCCGGTCGCCTCCGCCAGGAGCACGTGGAAATTGAAGTGCTCCTCGACCCTCTGCTCGGTCTTGTTTTCCTCGTGGAGGCGCTGGGCACGATCGACCGAGGCGGCGAGGCGGGCCAGCTCGGGGCGGCCCGCGTTCTGCACCACGGTATCCACGATCAGGTTCTCGAGGGCGAGCCGGACCTGGGTGATGTGGCGGAGCTCGAAGTTGCCGAAGCGCAGGAGATCGCTCAGCGATCGGGTGACGGCCTCCGTCGGCTGCCCGCCCACGAAGGCCCCGCCCCCGTTGCCGGCCCTGATCCGGATGAGGCCCGATTGCTCGAGGATCCGGAAAGCCTCCCGGATGGCGCCCCGCCCCACCTGGAACTGGCGGACGAGCTCGCGCTCCGGCGGCAGTCGATCGCCGGGCCGAAGACGGCCGGCGAGGATAGCGTCCCGGATGTGCTCGACGATCTTCTCGAAGATCCGGGGACCGCGAAGCGTGCTGAACGTGATCGTCGACACTGGCTCTCCCGTCCCTGCCCTAAGGTCTGAGGTCTGACCTTAGGGAATCTAAAAGAGCGGTGGGGGCTTGTCAAGAGCCGGCAAGATCGAACGTCCGCCTGCCATCTGTGATACGTCTAGGAGCGCCATCGGACCGTGCCCGTACGGCGTGGACGAGCCGGCCATGTCACGCATACCGTCCTGACGAAGGTGTGGAGGACAGGGCATGAAGACAGCAGGCTTGCTCGGAATCGCAATCCTCTCGCTGGTGAGTCTGGGGTGCGCCACCGTTTCAGCACCTGATGGTGCGCCTCCGGCATTGGTCGCGGGCGAATGGCTCGGTAACGCCACCGTCGGTCCTACGATCGGATGCTGTAAGGGTTCATCCGGGCCGGTCCGTCTCCTCCTCGAGCAGAAGGGCAGCGCCGTAACCGGTACCCTGGTCGGCACAGGCTACCGTGGAAGGGTTGGTGGGAGAGCCACGGCGACAGAACTGACGGGCTCGTGCGACTGCGCGTCAAGCAACCTCATGCAGAATCTACAGATCGAGGGGGCGATCTCCGGTAGCGACATGGTGTTCCGTCTAGGAGACTCGAGGATGACCCTGACCCGCACACCCTGAGCGATGGCCAGGGGCCGTTATCAGAGATCACTTGATGCGGCGCACCTCGATCCTGTACGTGACGTTCTCCACGATTTCCCCGGTCATGTCGTCTCCGCTGACCGCCAACTGACCTCTGATGTGTCCGTTGGTCTCTCTGAACTCGAACACGTCGCCGGCCACGGAGCCCTCGATGGGACCGGCCGTCGAGGATTGACCCAGGCTCCGCCATGGAATCGAACCGCTCGGTCGTATGGATCCCTTGACCTTTGGCCCTTGTTGCTCCAGCTCGAGGCGGACATCGACGATGAGACCAGTCACCGCGTGCGGGATGTAGGCCTTCCCTGACCACACGCCCGTCACGTCCACCGTCACGAGCGTCCGGTCGATCCAATCGCTACGCGCGCAGCCCGAGCCAAAGGCCAGCGATGTCGCCAGGAGCAGCCCCGTGATGATCCTCATCTTGTCACCGGGTCGGTGAGCCCGCGGGAGGCGGTGAATCGCCTCGTCGCAGAAAGATCGCAAGCGGCCTGGTGGTGATGGTTATCCGACCTTTCATTTCCTCGCCACTGACCGTCAGCTCCCCGATGTGAGGCGCATCCGTTCGTCTGAACTTGAACACATCGCCAGATACGCTACCCTCGATAGGCCCCGAGGACCGCGTCGAGCCTGCGCTCCATCTTCCAGACGTTTTGAAATTCCCCGTGACGTTTGGCCCCTGTTGCTGCAGCTCCAAACTGACCTCATCATTGATGGCGGGTTGGCCGTCCCAGCTGTTCATGGAGCCATGCCAGACCCCCGTCACGTCCACGGTCACCAGCGTGCGGTCGATCCAGTCGGTACGCGCACACCCAGGCGCGAGAACCAGCGCGGCGGCGATGAGCACCCCAACGATGATCGTCATCCGCCCGCGCCCTGATCCTCGGGAAGGAGGCGCCGGATCAGCCCGAGCAGATCGCGCGGGCTGTACGGCTTGGCCATGTAGGCCGTGGCGCCAGCCTCGATGGCCTTCTGCTCGTCCCCGGCCAGGGCGAAGGAGGTGATGGCGATGATGGGCGTGTTGGCCGTGCCGGGCTCGCCCCGCAACGTGCGCGTGGCCTCGATGCCGGAGACCTTGGGAAGCTGCACGTCCATCAGGATCAGGTCGGGGTGCTCCTTCCGCGCCATGGCCATGCCGCTTTCGCCGTCGGGCGCCTCGAGGAGCTTGTAGGAGGTGGGCCGGAGGATGTCCTGGACGAGCCTCCGGTTGACCTCGTTGTCCTCCACGTACAGGATCGTCTTCGCGCTCATGAGCTCCTCCCCGCCTCCGCGCGCAATGGGATCGTGAAGAAGAAGGTGGAGCCCTGGCCCACCTCGCTCTCCGCCCACACGCGGCCTCCGTGCATTTCGACAAACCTCTTGGTGATGCTGAGCCCGAGCCCGGTTCCCCCGAAATCACGCGAGATCGTCGCGTCGGCCTGCTGGAATTCGGCGAAGAGACCCCCGATCCGCTCGCCGGGAATGCCGATCCCCGTGTCGGACACACGAAAGCGCAGCTCGCCATTGACCGACTCGGCGCCGATCTCCACCCGCCCCTTCTGGGTGAACTTGAGCGCATTCCCGGCAAGGTTCGTGAGGCACTGCACGATGCGCTTGCTGTCGCCGTAGGCGAGCGGGAGGTCCTCCGAAACGGAGGTGACGAACTCCAGCCCCTTCTCCATGGCGAGCGAGGCGAGCGACGCTCGAACCGCCGCCACCGTGTCCGCCACCGCGTACTCGCCGAGGACGAGCTGCATGCGCCCGGCCTCGATCTTGGACAGGTCCAGGACGTCGTTGATCACGCGAAGCAGGTGCTTGCCGCTCTGCTGGATGTCCGTGAGGGGCCGGCGCATGTCCTGGGAGATCGGTCCATACGCCTGGTCGAGGATCAGCTCGTTGAAGCCCAGGATGGCGTTCATGGGCGTGCGCAGCTCGTGGCTCACGTTCGCGAGGAAGTCGGACTTGTGGCGGCTCGCCGCCTCCAGCTGGCGGCTCTTGTCATCCAGCTCCTTGAAGAGGCGCGCGTTGTCGATGGCGACCCGGGACTGGTTGGCGAGAGTGCTCAGCAGCTCCACGGCCCGCTCGTCGAGCCGACCGGGCTCCCGAC
>WNGJ01031027.1_pt1 | contig 15493 bp, 13 predicted proteins | sample 5400611 | NCBI WGS metagenome assembly WNGJ01 (sample SAMN13153375, study PRJNA577476) | soil metagenome | isolation source: 40 cm soil or saprolite under Garry oak tree replicate 1 | place: USA:California | collected 2016-06-15
GCTGCCGGGTGCTCTCTTTCCTGGCCTGCTCCAGTGCTTAACGTGGGTGACTGGTCTGCTTGCCACGGAAAAACCCTCTTCGCGCAGAGGCCCGTTTTTTGTCTCATTATCGTCCGTTTTATGAGACATACTGCTGAGTTTTTCCAAGCTGGCGCTCCCCCTCACGAATTGCCCTTTTGACGAATCTCAAAAGTCATCTCATAATCAGAATCTCAATAGGTCAGGCGATTGACGGCAAACGTGAGACAAAAAAAGGCGGGTAGAGATGAAGATCGGCTATGTTCGTGTCTCCAAACAGGAGCAAAACGAGGCGTTACAGGTTGATGTGCTTTAGGCTGCTGGGTGCAAAAACTGTTTGCCGGTTAATGGTACAATATCTTTGCCAATCCAAGTAATCGAGTAAAAGGAGCTTACCTCTTGCCCACAACCCGCCTCTTCCTCGTCCGCCACGGCGAAACGATGGCCAACCGCGAATATCGTTATATTGGCGCCACTGACGAACCTCTAAACACGCTTGGACAAACCCAGGCAATGCAACTTGCTGAAGCGTTATCTGTACTGCCCGTTGCAGCGGTTTACAGCAGTCCTCTACAACGTGCTTTCGACACAGCATTGCCGGTAGCAGCCCGGCATACGCTCGAGGTACAGCGCGTCGATAGCCTTCGCGAATGTGATTTGGAGCATGGGAAGGGTTAAGTAGAGCCGAAGTCATAGCACGTAGCCCAGAAGATGCTCTGCGTTTGCGCGAATGGGAACAAAACCTAATTATCGCACCACCTGGCGGCGAAAGTTTTGAGCAATTGCAGCAGCGTGTTTGTGCTGCCGTTGAACACCTATCTCAGGTGCATCCAGACCAGGCGATTGTGCTGGTTTCACACGCGGGACCAATCAAGGTGCTACTGAGCGCCGTGCTTGGAGCGCCTCTCTCTTCCGCCTTTCGTATCTTCCTCGACCCCGCTACAATCAGCGTAGTGGATTGGCGAGATGCGGCGCATGCTACCGTACGACTGGTCAACAGCCACGCACATCTCGGTTGGCAGCAGGCACGTTGGATGTAACAATGCTTTAAACGAACTTTTCAATGCCAACTAACTCTTTTACTCAGACCACGGAGTCCTGGGTACCGCAATCCGTTCGCCATCCACGTAAATTGCGTCGACCCGCTCATTGAAAAAACTGAGCAGCTTCTCAATTGGTGTACAGGCAGGCAACGGATCACGGTAGCTCCACACGATATCCTTATAGACCCTATCGCCAGCTCTGGCGGACCAGTACGAAGCCTTGCCCTTATATGGACAATGGGTAATGGTCTCAGACGGCTCCAGCAACTCCATATGAATATCCTGCTCTGGGATATAATAGCGGGTAATAATCCCTGTTTCGAGTAACAGCCGTGGATGCCGGGTATCGGCTACTACCTCGCCTCCCAGCACTACACGGACATGACGCGAGCCTGGTAAAATGTCCACTCGTTTATATGGATCGCGTGCGTGCGCAAAGACCTCTTCATCCTCTTCATACCAGGCATCCATCTGGTTCCAATAAAAAGCCACATAGCCCTTGACCTCCGGTCCGTCAGGTAGCGGATTCAGAAAGCTCCAGGCGGCATTTTCTGCCACCTGGTCACCCACCCGCACCGTCCAGTACGATGCATCCCCTTTCAATGGAGAGTGAGTACTGTGTTCAGTTGCCTCCATCATATCCATGCAAACATCTTCAATGGGAAAGTAGAAGACGGGCAATCGTCCTGCTTCATGTAACAGCATGACATGCTTGCTATCAGCGATGGTAACGCCACCGAAAACCGTACGCACGCGCCGGCGACTGTCTTCCCAACGAAACTGCAATCCGGGGCTGAAAGATGGTGAGGCCACCGGGCCAAGCAGTATATCTTCGAGCGCGGGTCTCATACCGTCATTTCTCCTTATATTCTCTGTATGAATCAAACTGCTCACCAATCATATCACAATGTGCTGCTTCAATTGCTCATAGTCGCGTAGGGGCGCTTGCCCTGGCGTGCTGATCTTCCTATGGCAATAATATTGGCGTAGAATGGTAGCAAACGCTACTCATACACAACTCATAACCAGCACCAGCGTACATACTAATGGAAACCATAGACCCTGCGATATAAAAGAGGTAGGATAGATACTTGGCCCGTTGTCTGAATCCGCGAGCAGGCGGGGGACATGAAAATCCCGCTAAAGCCATAACCTGTCATAGATGCGACTTTCTGGTCCAGGGAGCACACATCGGTATCTACGAAGTAGTCTCCTTTGTTGGCACAGGCACCTACGGCCACGTCTACCAGGTGCGCGAGCCTGCCCCACTCAGCCGCATTTTAGCGCTCAAGGTACTGCGCACAGACCAGTTCAACGAAAAGGGACGAGACAGCTTTTTTGACGAGGCGCAACGCATTGCTAACCTGCAACACCCCAATATCCTCCCGGTTTATAACTTTGGTCAGATAGAGGATGAACGCCCCTACCTGGTCATGGAGTATGCGCCGAAAACTATTCATGACCTCTTTCGCAAAGAAGATGGCAGCAGGCGACTTGTATACGCAGAAGAGCTTGTGCCATATATTCAGCAGGCAGCAGCAGCGCTTTACTACATTCACGAGAACGGCCTTATTCACCAGGACGTCAAGCCCGGCAACCTGCTGATTGGACGTAATGGACAGATCCTGCTCGCAGATTTCGGCGCGACGTTCTATCTTGGGATGCAAACGCACGCATCGTTGGGTGAAGTCACCGGCACTGCTCCTTATATGCCGCCTGAACAGTGGCAGGGCAATCCACGGCGCGACTCCGACCAGTACGCACTCGCCGTCTGTGTTTATGAATTGCTGGCTGGTCGCCCGCCTTTTGCCTACAAATTTATTGAGCAGATGTGGAATGCGCATTTGAAAGAAGAGCCGCCCACGCCACAGCAGTGGAATCCACGTATCCCGGTAGAGGTAAGCGCTGTGCTGGTGCGTGCGCTGGCAAAGGATTATCACCAGCGTTACAACACCATCATTGAGTTCGCCGAGAACTATACCAGCGCGGTACAAACAGCTCTGCAACGCTATGCCTGCCAGCGCTGCGGGCACCAGAATCGTAGTGGAGCGCGCCGTTGTAGCGCTTGCGGCGCTGATTACGATGATCGCTGCTGTCCTTATTGTGAAACACCTGTACGTTTTGGGCAGCGCTGTTGTGCAGTCTGTGGCCGGCTCACCATACCACCCACAATGGTGGCCCATAGTCCTCTTTCAGGAGTCGGCGCTCGCCAGGGACGGTATGTCATCAAGCATGTTTTGAAGCATACCGAGGAAACAAAAGTGATGACGGCCATCGCCATCGATACCCAGGCCAACGATCAGAAGATTGTTTTGAAACGCTGGGAGTGTACCGATGTTCCTGTCGCTCGCCGCGCAAGAGAACTGGTGTACTATGAGAAAGCGACTGAACCCTTGCTGCGGCTACACCATCCACTGATTCCTGCCGTACTTGATCGTTTTGTCGAGGGGAAACATTACTACCTGGTACTCAAATATATCGATGGTGAAACGAACGTGAAGTTCTAGGCTATATGAATAACATGCTGAATATATTGAGTGCGCTGGATCAGCAACGGCCCCCCTTGCGTCACTTTGATATCTCGCCTGCCAATATGATCATCGAAAATACGCGCGGGCGCGCTATTTTGACGGGCTTTCAGATTCCCACACCCCCGCCCGAAAAACAGAATGCAATGAGCAATCATCGCACCACCCGCAAGATCGCTACTTCCCCGTATGTGCCGGTGAAAGACACTCCCTACGATCATCGCACCTGCATTTACATGCTCGCTGCAAGCATGCACCATGCACTCACAAACGTTGCCCCGCCTCATTATCCCTCGTTCCCAGCGGCACGCACGCTCAACCCGCTGATTTCACCCGAACTCGAGGCAATCCTCAGTCGCGCTCTGCAGGAAGATAGAGAGTTACGCTACCAGAGTTATGCAGAGATGCAAAGGGACGTGAAGAAACTATTATAGCGCTATTTAGAGTCTGGCGAGGGCAAGCCTCGTCACTACATTTCGCCAGCATCGTCCATCATACCTGAAATGTAGTGGCGAGGCTTGCCCTCGCCAGGTAACACGCCAAGCTGTTCTTATTGCCTTAAACCTCTTGCACCTTAACAATCTTGCACTAGCCATCTCGCCAGGTAACACACCAATATGTTCTTATTGTCTCTGCTCAAGCGATACATATTCCACGTTCTTCGGACCAATGTACTCAGCGCGAGGGCGAATCAGGCGGTTATTGGCAAACTGTTCCAGCACGTGAGCAGTCCACCCGGTTATGCGGCTACATGCGAAAATGGGCGTATCCAGATCAATCGGGATGCCCATCATGTAGTAGACCGAGGCCGAATAGAAGTCGACGTTAGCATTCAGGTCCTTATGCTCTTTGATATACTCCTCGATTATGCGCGATATCTCGTACCAGCGACTATCACCAGTACGCTCTCCCAATTCTTTTGACATCTGGCGCAGGTGCGTAGCGCGAGGGTCCTCAGTCTTATAGACACGATGTCCAAACCCCATAACGCGCTCGTGTCGATCAAGTGCCCCTTGAATGTACGCACTGGCCCGATCAACTTCACCAATCTTCAAGAGCATACGCATTACCTGCTCGTTCGCACCTCCATGAAGCGGCCCAGAGAGCGCGCCGATGGCCGATGTAATGGCTGCATACATACTGGCCAGAGTACCGGCCGTTACGCGGGCGGCAAAGGTAGATGCGTTGAGTTCGTGATCTGCATGCAAGATTAACACGACATCCAACATATGGGATTTGTAGTCGTCTGGCATCTCACCTGTGAGCATGTAAAAAAAGTTTGTAGCGTGGTTCCCATCCTTCAGGGGAGCAACTGGCACTTTGCCATTACGCAGGCGATCCCAACCTGCAACAATCGTTGGCATGACTGCCGTCAGGCGGATTGAACGGCGACGATTTGCTTCAGGAGAATTGTCACCAGCATCCGGGTCAAAAGAAGAGAGGGCCGAGACAGTAGTGCGCAACACATCCATCGGAGTAGACGTTTTGGGTAGCAATCGCATCAACTCGCTTACAGGGCCGGGGAGTGCACGGTTGGCACGAAGCTGCGCATTCACATCTTCAAGCTGCTCTTTCGTCGGTAAGACTCCGTGCCAGAGCAAGTAAGCAGTCTCCTCAAACGAAGAGTAACGCGCTAAGTCATGAATATCCAGGCCAAAGTATGACAATTTACCAAGTTTGCCATCCAGGTCGCAGATGTAGGAATGTGCTGCTACGATGTCTTCAAGTCCATCTGTGGTCGCCATTTGAGGTTCTCCTCCAGGGATGTACGCTTCGCTTTGCGTAGAAGAACGCAGGTCGGCATCCGGCTGGTTGGCGGGTGTCGCGAAACTGTTGCTTCCACGACGAAGCAGACAACTTTCACCACAACAAATAGTATGCGGTTCTGTAAAGAATTATAGTCAACAAAAGAGAGCAATGTCAACGGAAGAAGCAGGCAGAGTATCACAACATTGTGTGGCTTTTTATTTTGTCATCGCCTCTTGGGGCAGAGCAGGAGCTTTTCCCTGCTCTGTAAAAGTTTGCTTGTGCGTCACCCCAGCCTCTTGCACCTTCAGTTTTTCCCGGTGACTCTTTTCCAGAACGAGCCGCCATCGATCGCCCAGCTTCATCCAGGGTTTCTCAATGATGAGATAGGATAGGAATGCCAAAGGGAAAATAATCGCGAGCGCCCAGAGCCAGTACAGGCCATAGGTTACATAGCGATTCAAGTTCAGGCCATGAAACAGGGGCATCACACGAGACTGAAAAAGAACGAGCAGCGGCAGGTGCCATATATAGAGACTATATGAAATCAGACCTACCCAACGCAGCAAAGGCCAATTGAATAGTGCTTTCAAACCGGCGCTTCCATAGAGGATAGCGGCTATACATGCCCCGAAGCCAATCGCGAGCATCATCTCATTTAGCCAATCATAATCGGGCCTAATACCAGCTAAGAAAGGCCAGCTTGTCGCCACATAGAACTCTTTAAAGTGCCATATAGCATCGAAAACAACTATCAGGATGCCGCCAGCCCACATCCACGGGCTCAGTCGCTGCCATCCCCGCACGATCTTACCATCAGTCGAAGGATGTTGGGAGTAAATGTAGCAGAGACTTATAAACATACCAACCGCGAAATCTTCCGTGTATTTGCCGGTTATGCCAAAAGAGAAGAATAAGATGACATTGAGCACAGAGCGCGGAACCAGAAAGGTCTGCGAGGGGTATATCAAATAATATAGCCCCCAGTAGCGTACAAACAAGCCCCAGGCCATGATTCCAAGCAGGCAGAACGCAACTGCTGGCAGGCGCCTTTTGACAGGAACACGACTCACCAGCAAGGCGATACCCAGGGCAATCAACGGCAGGAGCATATAGAACTGCCATTCGGTTGCCAGTGTCCAGTAAGGGCCATTGACCTGCCGGAACGTTGCTCGCGTAGAGTCCATAAAAAAGGTGAGGAAGAGCGTAAGATATTTTAAGTGATCGCGATGCAGGTATTCGGGATGTTCGAATAGGACGATCAGGAACAGTGAAACATAATAAGCAGGCACAATGCGTAACACACGCCGCATATAGAAAACACGCACCAGGGGCCAGTTTGTCTTGTATAGGAGCGCCTTCGCAAAGGGCATGAAAAGCAGGAAGCCAGACAGCACGAAGAAAAGCGTTACACCTGTTCCACCTGCGGTTGAGATCGAAGAAGCAAGCGGATTCGCTGCCTGGTTCCACAGATTGTCTCCGGTCACGCGATTGACATGGAATACGATGACCATGAGAACGGCCACTCCGCGAACCCCGTCCAACACGGATATCGTATTTTTTTTACCATTCTGCTGGTTGTCATCTAATAGACCCGTGATCCAACGACCGAAGTGATGAAAGATGCTTTGTAACCAGAGAAATGGGTATTGTATATACTTTAAAAGGCTGCTCATCTTCACAAATCTCTCGTGTAACACAGTTGCTACTATAACACTCTTTAGTACTAACGAGCGAAGGTCACAGAAAGGTTTATCTTTGTACTTTTTGGGAAGTATGTTGCCCTGCTGCGAACAATTCTTGCGAAATGTTCACACCAATAGCCGTATGTAATCTATAGACACCGGTACTCAAACAAGCTGAAATATGCTACACTAGCGAAACGAAAGTAGAGCAAGAAAGAGGCAGTGCTATGGCGGAGCCAGTGCGAGAAGATGACATACTGCTCATCACCCGCAGCCAAAAAGGGGATGTCAACGCATTTAATCAGTTGGTGCTGAAGTATCAGCAGACAACGTACAATGTGGTACTGCGCATGCTTGGCGATCGCGACGCTGCTGCCGATGTGACACAAGACACCTTTGTTGCTGCCTTTCGAGCCATTCAATCATTTCGTGGGGGCCCCTCATTTCGTGCCTGGCTGCTTCGCATCGCCTCCAACCAGGCCTGTGATTATTGGCGACGCGCTAACCGCCACCCTTCGGACTCGCTGGATACGATCATGGATGAGGATGAACCACGCGACGCCGGTTTGCTGAATGCACTGGTTGCGACGGAGCAGGCAGTTAACCCCGAAGAGTTTTTGCTGAACCAGGAATTGCAAGAGCTGCTTCAGAAAGGCATACAGGAACTGCCCCTTGATCAGCGTGTTGCCGTCATCCTGTGCGATGTGCAGGGACTTTCTTATGAGGAGATTGCAGCCAGTACTCAAACCAGTCTCGGAACCGTTCGCTCACGTATCGCGCGTGGCCGAAAGCGCCTCCGCGCCTACCTGTACAAACACCGGGAACTTTTACCGCGTAGTTATCGTCTTCTAACTGATAGAGAGTAATACATAATGGAGTCTTTGCGTGGCACAACTACATAATGGGCATCTAACAACCGAGCAACTTTCAGCATTTTTTGATAAGCAACTTTCTCCACAAGAGCAGGCTATTTTTGATGCTCATTTGTCCACCTGTCAGCAATGCCAACGCAACCTGACTGACTTGCGGCTGACTGTTGCGCTGTTGCATGCAATGCCTGAGGAAAAGGTGCCGCGCTCATTCGTTTTACCAGGCAATCTATCATTTGTTCCAGAACGAGGTGTACAGCAAGATACGAGAATCAGACCAGTTGCCCAAAAACAGCGCGTACGTTTCAATGCGCTGCGGCGCTCAGTCAGGGTTGTGAGCACACTTGCGGCTGTGCTTGCTCTGCTGTTTATTATCTCAGGCATTCTGCCACTCATATACGCTGGTGGAGGGAGATCTGCCTCGACTGCTACGTCGAATAGCTCGTCTGGGCAAGCAAGTACGGTTCATGCTCCTGCCACTACTCCAGGTACTCACGCGACTACTAATATTCGTCCTCAAGAGGGGACGGCTACAAAAACGCCTACTCCGGTACCAACACCTACGCTCGCCCCGAACGGCACAGCAACAACACATGCGCCCGCTGGCGCCCTGACAGATCAAGGCCCAATCCTCCCGCCGGCGCTCGACCCTGGGCAACCGCCAGGACGCCTTAGCCTCGGGGCGTTATTGCTTGCCCTGAGCATCATCGGCTTGATTGTCACAAGGCGTAGACGAGTCGCAGTGCATTAACCAGAGGCTCAGGCTTGCGCCAGATTCCAGCATTCCCGGGCGATGGCCCAATCTTCCTGCGTATGAACGATGAGCACAGGTATTGCTGAATCAGCAGCGCTGATATCCTGATCAGCGGGAGACTGGACATTTTTCTGCAGATTAAGCTTGAGACCAAGGAAGGCGAAGGCTTCACACACTGCCGCTCGCACTTCGGCGGAATTTTCACCTACCCCACCTGCAAAGACAAGCGCGTCCAGGCCCCCAAGGGTTGCGAGCATAGCGCCGGTGTAGTAGCGCAAGCGATGCACATACATATCGAATGCCAGCTTCGCCTGTGGTTTGCCTTCTTTGATCTCGCGCAAGACCTGTCGCATATCACCCGAACCTGAAATACCTTTGAGACCAGAGGCTTTATTGAGTGTTTCATCCACCTGTTCTACTTTATAGCCTTTTTGTTGTAGCAAGTAGAGCAGAATACCAGGGTCAACTGATCCTGAACGACTGCCCATCATCAAACCCTCCAGGGGAGTAAATCCCATGGTTGTCTCGACACTATGTCCATAACGGATGGCCGCTAAAGAGCAGCCATTGCCTAAGTGGCAGGTGATGAGCCGTAGCGATCGTGTCGAACACTGCCACCTGTGGAACTGCTGGCAAGATGCGCGCAATGACTTCGATTCCCTCAAGATTTGCGGGGTTATGCGCGGGCGCGAGAACAGCCATACGTGAAATGGCCTCCTTCACTTCAGGCGTAACCAGGGTGCTCTTCTCAAACTCCCGTCCACCGTGGACGACGCGATGCCCCACAATATCGATTTCCGAGGCTTGAGCGATGATCTGCGTTTTCCCACTCCAGAGTGTCTTGAGGATATGCCTGATCACTTCTGAGCGCACATCCGTGCGCAAACTCTCCTGGAGAACAATGCCACTAGCGGTGCTGATCTTCAGTTCTGTGGTTCCCTGTTGGTGCGTCCAATCCGCATCGGCCTGCCAGAGCGGTGTGGGCGCAAGATCAGGCAACGCACCAGTATCAGCTATTTCGTATAAACGGCTCTTCTGGCTGCTTGAACCTGCATTCAGTACAAGTATTTTCAAGTTATTAGCTCCACTGCCAGTTGGAGATCTCCTCCGGGTCTACCCCGTTCTCTTGAATGAAGCGACGGAAAGCTACGAGGACATATTCATAGTGGTGGACGCGTTCGCTTGCTCGTACGGCCACGCGAGGATTGCGGCTAGCCGCCAGCCTGATCGCCTGCATAATGAGATGGTAACGGCTGGTGCCGTTACGCACATTCATATCAAATGGAGTCGTGGTTGTGCCCTCTTCCTGGTAACCATTAATGCGGAAACGCCGGATATGATTACGTCCGAAGAGCAACTGTTTCACCGCTGAGGGATAGCCATGAAAGTTGACGATCACAGGCGCTTCCGAAGTGAAAAGAGCTTCAAACATCTCGTCATCCAGCCCGTGGGGATGGTCTGTATTATTCTCAAGAATGAACAGGTCGGTGACATTGACCACACGCACGCGTAGCTCGGGCATCTCATTGCGCAAGATATGAGCCGCCGCCATGACTTCCAACGTCGGGTTATCGCCTATACCCACCAATACCACATCCGGGTCCACACCATCATCTGTACTGGCCCACTGCCAGATCGAGGCGCCAGCACGGCAGTGTGCGATGGCGTCCTCCATGGAAAGCCATTGAGGCATGGGAGGCTTGTTCGCGATGATCAGGTTGACGTATTCTTTGCTGCGCAAGCAGTGATCCACGGTACTAATCAAGCAGTTGGCATCCGGCGGCAAATAGACTCGCGACACCTGCGCCTTCCTGTTCAGGATATCATTGATGAAACCCGGACTTTGATGAGAGAAGCCATTGTGTTCCTGTCGCCACAACGTTGAAGTTTCCAGATAGTTCAGCGAGGCGACAGGTAGACGCCAGGATATCTCCTGCGACATTTTCAGAAACTTGGAATACTGGTCCATCATCGAAACAATAATATTCAAGAACGCTTCGTAGGAGGGGAAAAGCCCATACCGTCCAGTCAGGAGGTACCCTTGCAGCCACCCCTGGAGCGTATGCTCACTCAGTACCTCCAGCACTCGCCCATCGTCTGAACTGATATTCTCGTTATGAGGGGGAACAGGCCACTGGTAGTCGCGCTTCGTCACATCGAGCACCGCACCCAATTTGTTGGATTCCAACTCGTCCGGGCTGAAGATACGGAAAGTATGTGGGTTGCGCTGGATGACATCCCTCAGATACTTGCCTACTTGCTCGACGCTACTGACGAGGCTATTCTTGAGCGGACCTGCTTTACGCTCGCCAACACGCTCAATGGGCACCTCAAACTCAAAGATATCGACAAGGTCGAGATCTCGTCTTATCTTGCCCCCAAAGGTATGCGGGTTACTGCCCATACGATAGTCTCCCTTTGGACACTGTGCGAGAATTTCCGGCCTGGGACTGCCATGCTCATCGAAGAGTTCTTCGATGTGATAGGAACGCAGCCAGCCTTCCAACAAGCGCAGGTGTTCGGGATTCGTCTTCGGATCGGGAATGGGCACCTGGTGCGAACGGTAAGAGCCCTCAATAGGTTCTCCATCCAACTCTTTAATGCCTGACATGCCCTTGAGTGAGCGCAAAAGAATTACTGGCCAGCGCGGTTTCACGATCGGCTGACCGGAGCGAGCCGCCTGTTGAATGCGACGAATTTCGTGATATGCAAACTCCATTGCGCCATAGAGGGCTGCATCCAGGTCCTCACCCTCAACGAAAATCGGCTGATAGCCATAGCCTGTAAACAGGGCCAGCAGTTCGTCGTCACTCATGGTGCCATAGATGGTGGGGTTGGAGATTTTGTAACCGTTCAAGTGTACGATTGGCAGCACAGCCCCCGATTCCACGGGGTCAATAAACTTGTAGCTATGCCAGGCGGTAGCAGTGGGACCAGTCTCCGCTTCACCATCACCAACGATGCAGGCTACAATCAAGTCAGGATTGTCCATAGCAGCGCCAAAAGCTGTTGCCAGAGCATAACCCAGCTCTCCCCCCTCGTGAATAGTTCCTGGAACACCGGGATACAGGTGGCTGGGAAAACCACCGGGCCAGGAAAAGCGTCTCACAAATCGTTCAACTCCAGTCCAATCAAATGTCAAGTCCGGATAGTATTCCTGAAGCGTACCCTCTAAATAGAGGTTAGCCAGGTTGGCGGGCGCGCCATGTCCAGGTCCCGTAACCAGAAACATATCGACGTTATAGCGCAGTATCAGGCGGTTGAGGTGGGCATAAACCAGGTTGATTCCAGGACTCGTGCCCCAGTGGCCCAACAGGCGGTCCTTTATATGCTCTGGTCTCAGTGGTTGCTCAAGCAGCGCATTCTCCTTGAGATAAATCTGTGCCGCCGCCAGGTAATTCGTAACGCGCCGGTAACGAGCTATGGCATCCAACTCCACTAATTCCCACTGAGGACAGTCCTTGCCGCATAGTTTGAGGAGTAAGGGGCTGCACGAAGACGGAGCGCACAATACCATTGCTATCGACAAAATAAGTTGTCGGAATAGCAGTTACAGCATAGTCAGCATTGGTTGTGCCCCCCTTATCAAAAAGGAGAGGATAGGTAACATTAAAATCGTCGCCAAATCTGGCAATATCATCCTTCGGATCAGCTTGATTGATGCCCACCAGCGCGAATTGACCCTGTGCTCCCAATTGCGTATAGATACGCTCTAAAAAGGGGAACTCTGAGCGACAGGGAAGGCACGATTCGGACCAGAAGTTGAGTATCACAGGGTGACCGCGTAAAGCACGAAGGTTTATAGAACCTCCCACACCACTACCACCATAAATCGGCAGCGTAAATTCGGGAGCACCAGCGCCTGCAGCTATCCCTGTCACGGATTGCTGAGAAGATGAGGGTAACAAGACCAGCCAGCCAAATACGCCTGCCAGCAGCGCTATCACGCCGAGTACAACAAATGCAATCATCCTGCGCCGGTTGCGAGGCCTGCGCGGCAATTGTGCATAATTGTCAGCCAGCTCCGCCTTCAATTCTTGCCGCTGCATTCGCGCCAGGTCTTGTTCCTGTTTCTCCTTACCAGGTTTTTGGGTCATTATGTCCATCTCCTATCCAGATCATAGTATAAGCGCGAAAGCAAGGTGACTTCAAGAGTATCTCGGCACCACACAAAAATCTCAAAATCGCACAAAATACTCGTAATTTTGCGCAGATTTCCTCAAATTTCAGGCTTGACGAATATGCTAACGCGGAGTATTCTTTCTAATGGCCATTTGTGTCTATTCACCACTTGAATCACAGAATAAGGTGGGACAAAACGATGACAGACAACTCTATTTTACTGCTCTTCGCCATTATAAACATAGTAGTAACTGGTCTCTTTGCAGGAGTAGTTCTGCGCCAGTACACACGAAAGCGGCGTACCTCTCAACTGTACTGGTCAATCGCTCTGACCATGGCTTTTCTTGCCACTCTCGCCTACGTCTTTATGGTCATCGTCGGACCTACAACCAGTGCAGGCATAGTACTCTTCCGCATCTATTACATTCTTGGCGCCGCCCTTGTACCCGCCTGGCTGGGTCTTGGCAGCATCGCGCTGGTAGCAAGTCCACGTATCACACGTATTTGTCTCATTGTCCTCAGTATGCTGAGTATACTGGCAATAGTGCTTATCTCCACAGCCACTATCAATATGTCCAAACTCAGCCAGATTGCAGGCACACCAGGCACGGGCATCCTCGAACCCGGCGCATGGCTGGTCACAATTATTATCCTAAACACCCTGGGAGTGCTGGCAGTGGTCGGCGTTGCCATATATTCGGGGTGGAAACTGATACGCCGCCAGCCCAGCGTGGCAGGCATCCAAACAATCAACCTTTTGTGGGCCAATGTGCTGATTCTTGTGGGTGACCTGCTGAATGCTGCTGCCGGAAGCCTTGCCCGCTTCTTTGGATTACAGAGTAGCTTCTGGATCATCCAGGCGTTCGGGTGGACAGTGTTCTTCGCGGGTGTGCTCCTCGCGAGTCGTCGTCCAGCAACGGCCACGCAGGCAAGCCCAGAAAAAGCCCGCATGCCCGTATAATCCCCGCGTAGGGGTGGGGACGCTTGCGTCGCCCTGTGGTTGGTGGAACCCTGCCTTGCCCTTAAGTGCCTATTGCCACCATAAGACAGTAATGCGATAATACTTCACATGATTTAGGAGCAGGAGGTCAACTCTTTTGGATAAAAAGGCAGAGCCGGAGCAGGGCGGCAAACAAAGCACACATACTGTGGATGGTAGCGCAAGTTCAAAAACAGCAGACGAACTTGAGAAACTCCGCCAGGAGGCTCACCAACATCTGCAAGCCAAACGATGGCACGAGGCTCGTAGGGCATTTAACGATCTCCTCCAACATGATCGAGGGGATGTAGATGCCCTGCTTGGACTTGCGTTAGCGCTGGATAGGCTCGCTGACTACGAAAAGATGTATGAGACGGCTCAATCCGTCTTACAAATTGACCCTGGCTCAGCACTGGCCCTGGCCTGTAAAGCGCGAGCGCTACAGAAACTAGAACGCATCTCTGAAGCCACTATAGCTAATGACCAGGCGCTGCTCCTCGACACCAACCTGGCGCTGGCGTGGTTTAACCGCAGCGGGCAGCAACTGTTGCAAGATCATTCTCAAGAGGCTTTGCGATATGCTGAACGTGCTATTGAACTCGATCCTGGCGATGCCCGCACCTGGTGCAACAAAGCGCTGGCGCTCCTTCGTATGAATCGAACGTACGAGGCGTTAGAAGCGACCAATCAAAGCCTGGCTCTTGACCCCGACTTTCTGCTGACCCTGGAGACAAAGGGTGAAATTCTGCGCAGGTATGCGCGATTTGAGGAAGTCGTGGTAACAATGGATCATGCCCTGGAACTCGCGCCAGATGATATCTCGGCGCTTAATCTAATGGCGAACGCCCTGCGCACCTTAGGCCAGTATGATCGCCTGCTAGAGATGACGCAACGATTGGTACGTCTCGTGCCCGATAGTCCTCTTTCCTGGGACTTCCATATGTCCGCCTTACGCGGCACAACGCGCTTTGAAGAAGCAAGGGAGGCCATTGATCGTATCTTGGAATTCGACCCCACCAACGTGCGCTACTGGATGATCAAGGCCGATAACCTGTACAGGTTGCAGCGCTACCGCGAGGCCGTCAGCATCGCCGAACATGCTCTCAAGATCGACGACGAGTATCCACCCGCCCGCAGAATCCATGAGAAGGCGATGCGCATGATGTACCAGCAGAAGAAGAGGAAGTAAGTAACTTTTCTTCTGTCCTGCTCATTACATCTCTACCAGCTTCTCCACAATCGGTAGCAACACATCATCCTTTCGCACCAGCAATGGCTCGCGCAGCCGCTCAGGCACCACGACGCGAATACGGCGCTGGTGCTGCTCATAGCGCGCCAGGTCATCCGGCTGTAAGCCAGTGGCCTCAACCCAGGTCACCAGCGAGTCCATGCCGACGGGGGGATTGGCGAAAATGACCCATACATCCATCTCCCACTTCTCTGGACGTGGAATATCGAAGAGCACCTCGTAACCAGCAATCTCTATCTCCAGGGCGCTTGCCAGTCCGGCGGCGAGCAGTTGCTCGACCCGTCGACGGCGTTGAGCGTCCCAAAAGAGCGCTTCCAGGCGGTTGTAGAGGCGACCGGCCAGGCGACTGATTTCTATCACGCCTTTATAGGGACGACGCATCTCTAAATCATCCGCCAGCTTGCGGGAACTGGCGGGCATATGCCCTTCCGCCAGCAATGAGAGCAGCGAGGCATCGTCTAACCCCACCAGTTGCTCGACCTGTAGCGAGCCACATAAGA
>WNGJ01003880.1_pt1 | contig 15491 bp, 16 predicted proteins | sample 5400611 | NCBI WGS metagenome assembly WNGJ01 (sample SAMN13153375, study PRJNA577476) | soil metagenome | isolation source: 40 cm soil or saprolite under Garry oak tree replicate 1 | place: USA:California | collected 2016-06-15
GCCGGTTGTAGTTGTCGAGCCAGTGTGGCAGCGCGGCGTTGCGGTGTCGATGTGAGCGGTAGGCGAGACCGTACGCCCACTCGCGTGCCATCGTTTGGTGGAAGCGCTCCACCTTGCCGTTCGTGCGCGGTCGGTACGGCTCGGTCGTGAGGTGCCGGATGCCGTGCCGGTTGAGCAGCTCGCGCAGGGAGCGGTTCTTGACGTAGCTGAAGCCGTTGTCGGTCATCAGCCGACTCGCGACGATCCCATGCTCCGCGAAGAAGGCGAGCGCCCGCTCGACGAAAGCGGTGACGGTCGCGGCCTTCTCGTCGGAGTGGAGCTCGACGTAGGCGAGCCGCGAATGGTCGTCGACGATCGCGTGCGCGAAGTCGTAGCCGACCCTCGTTTCCTGCCTCATCCAGCCGCCACCACGATGCGAGCGGTCGCCGGTGACGCGGTGCCCGGGCTTGCGGAAGCGGGCGTAGCGGCTTGTGTCCATGTGCAGCAAGTCACCGGGGCAGGGCCACTCGTAGCTGTTGGCCGGCTCCTTGACCGCCGCCGAACGGCGCGAGAGACCGGCCCGCTTGAGCACCTTCCAGACCGTCGAGTGCGCGAACCCCGTCGCACCCGCAACCAGACGCGGACCCCAACCGGTCTTGCGCCGGCAGTCGCAGATCCGCTCCTGCAGCTCAGCCGCCAACAGCCGTGGCGAGTGGTGCGGACGGCTCGAGCGATCCACCAACGCAGCTGCTTGCCGACCACCGTCAAGCCAGCGACGCCACCAGCGATGCGCCGTCGCCGGCGAAACACTGAAGGCCGCCGCGGCCGCTCTCACCGAGCACCCACCTTCGATCGTGCGCACAAGCGCGAGCCGACCTGCCAGTCCGAGCTTGGCGTTAGCGTGCAGAAACATCCGCGCCCTCCTTTGAGCGTGAGTCCGGGAAGACCCACAGCCTCAAAGGAGGGCCGGATAGAACCTCAGCCGTTCACAACCTCTGTAGGCGGGACACCTAGTCCCCAAGGTGGAGGGCGCTTCGCTATCTCGGGTTCGCGTTGAGCCGTTGCGCCGGCACCAGGAGCCTTTCGGCCGAACGTACATCTACGGCTACAACACCGATGCGACCTACAAAACGACAGCGAGCACAACCGCGGTAGAGATTTCTCGCTTCTACTCGGAAGCGCTCAGAGGCTGGCGCATCAATGACTGGGGATGGTCAACGGCCTGGCCGAAACGCCTCCGCGGCCGCGCGGTTCCCGAGACTCGTTGCTATGCGAGGGGCTACGCAAAAGTGTGCATCAGCCTGACCGGGTTCTTGGTCAAAGGTGAGATCGTCCGAGGCGGTCGCTTCACCGCCGAAGTGAACCACCGAGGTTTCGATACGCAGTCGGGTTGAATCACGAAGTTGCCCTCATGATGGACGCGAGGCTCCCACGCTGCGATTCGCACGTCAACATCCGACTCGACCGCGTCGGCCGGACCACGCTCGGGGGACATTCCCGAACACTGGCGCACGCGGACGTGTGCTACTCACTCGGGGGTCGAGGACGCCTAGGTGACGGATACCCCGTGGCCGCGGAACACGACCACCAAGTCGCCGAAATTGGAGTTCATCGTCACGAAGAACGCGCCGTCTACCTCAGGTCGTGCGGAGCGGAACTCGATCATGCTTGCGAGCCGGCCCGGGAAAGTCTTAATCCCGGAGACCTCGCCATACCTGACCACGACAGGCCGAAGCAGAAGCTTCAGCGGTCCCCGCACAGTCAGTGCGAAGCCGTCGTCTCCCATCTCGATTCGCGCGAGTGGCCAAGTGAAGCGCGCCCGCATTCCTGGTTTGTCTACACGCCACAGCGTGAATCCGCCGACGAACGAAACCTTTCCCAGATTCCGGTGCGCTTGCAGGCGAACTCCTATCCAGTTACCGCTTGCAGGGAGCGTAACGGGCAGCGCAATAGAGCCGGACAGGCGACTGGCGTCACCAGTTCGCTCGGCTGGCAGGCACCTGACGGCGCGATCGACGTCAGGGGACATTCCCGCACACTGGCGCAGGCGAGGACGCTGCTCACCGCCTGATCACCTGAAGGATGTGGTCGGCGGCGAACTTGTCGCGTTCCACGAAATGACCACAGCGAAGGCTTCGGGGGTAACGGAAATCGGATCCTCCGCTGAGGCGAAGGCGATCGCCAGATCTGGCGACCACTCTTCCGGCCTGCATAAGGCGTAGCGGTCGCGTCTCAATCCTGTAGCCGTGAGGCCATCTCACTTCGTCGCCGACTGTCTTCTTGCCGACCCAGACGCAGCCGCTTGTCGGATCGCCGTAGAACCGGCCCTGCAAAATCGAGAGCAGCCCGGCATGACGGCTTGGGTCTGGCTTCGCAGCCGCACCACAGCCGGACATGAGCACGCCGGCGCAGAGCGATAGCGCGAGGCTGAGGCCTATGCGTTTGCCCGGCGATCTGAGCCATCTCATCGGACCGCACTCCACGATGACGATCCTGTCCGGCACGGCCCGAGCGTAGCGACCCCCGCCATCCAAATGGTTCTCGCGCTCAGGGGACATTCCTGAACACTCGCGCATGCCAGCGGGCCCATCAGCGTCAACCATCGCGGTCGATTCGGCAAACTCGCTGCGTGACCGATGTTCGCCTCAAGACGATCGCGCTTGGCTACATGCGCGCATACAAGCGTCTGCAGGAAACGTATTCGCAGGCGTATCTCCGCCTGCCGAGTACGAACCTTGATACGCAGGCAGCCGAGGACGTCTGGGTAGCCCTGTTTGAAGCGCTTAGCTGGCTCGACGTCCTGCGACTCCGGCCCGAGGCCGCAGCTCGTATGGAGCCCGACCTACGGAATGCATTGAGGTTTGTCCGCGGCCGGGTCCATCACGAGTTCGAGGACGCGATTGAGTTTCGGGCCGACGTGTTGCTTCCGATGGGGCCGACCGTTGCGGGTACCAGGATGAGCGGGCATCTGCTCGTCGCCGATTGGTGCTGGCGAGATGCCGCCGATCTCCGTGGAGGGAAGCGCGCCTCTAACGCCCGAACACAAGCCCGTTCGGGTGAGACTGCCTACAAGAATGTTCTGGCCGGTCGGCAAGCTCGCGCGGCTCTCGACCAAGTAGCCTCCTTAGCCGCACAGCTCTTCGCGGGACTTTAGGCGACCGGTGTGTCGCAGGTGTCTTACTTAATCAAGTCGGGAGCGAACCGGAGAGATCGTCAGCCCTGGAATGCGTACACGAAGGCTGCGAAGGCACCGATCAGGAAGAACGTTGCGGCCACGGAACCCGCCGTGATCATCGCCACAGAGGCCTGAGCCAGTCCTCCTCGACGAGAAATGAAGATTGCGCTGGCAGCGAGTGGTGCCACGATCAGAAGCCATCGGTAGGAGACGTCCCCCGTGGTCCAGACGATCGCGCCGAGGAGACCCGCAGCCGATCCCGGAATCGAGACGGCGGCTAGAAACCAGGAGGACCCGCGCAACGCTATGCCGAGGGCTAGCGCTGCGAGTCCTAGTCCGAGGAACACGGGCCCAAGCGGTCCACGTCCGAGCAGCGCCAACGCTAGCCCTTCTCCCGTGCTGAACATCAATCGAGTGATGCGCGTTGACGCTCGACTCGGCCCCAGAGCGCACCAGTCATGAAGCCGAGTCCCCACCGGGGTTTGGATCCGCGAACTGCGATAACAGTCCAAAGATGACTACCGCTGCGGTCGGCCCAGAGACGAAGACGACGCCGACGATCGGCTCAGTCCCCGCCTTGACCAAGATTGCCGTTGCTGCGAAGGCCGCTACTAGGGCGACCCATGCTCCGACTGACCACCAGCCCGCCTCAAAAGCGAGCCCGTGGGCTAAGTCCCCCCAGAACGAGTCGTTGAGCACCTCCGGCTTTCCCAAGTCAGCCGTGGAACATGCGATCGACGAGGTAACCCCAGAACGCATAGACACCCAACGCGGCGACGAGCCATATGAGCGGTCGGCCACGCTCTCTTAACGATTCCAGGAGCGCAATAGCTCCGGCGACGAGGCCGCCAACTGATGCGTAGATCGGGTAATTGCTGAACGAGCTGCACGTGCTGCCGAGCTCTGCGTGGCAGTCGACCCAGCGCGACACAACGGCCAGATACAGAACGAAGCAGCCCGCTACGAGCAAGAGGACCGAGAGCACTACCGAGCCGAGACGCTCGAGCACCCGCTCGGTCACGCGTTAGCCCTAACCTCGGCGACGTGTTCGCGCATTGGCATCCTCATGATAGCAAATATGCTATGGGTGATGATGCTGGGACGCTCTCTCGCGGCCGCGGTCTATCTCGGAGCGACGCTCTTCTGGCTAGCCGTGATGGCGCTTTCGGCCGCGCTCGGCTGCGGAGGTGGCTGCGGCGAAAACGACGTGCACCGTTTGCACGTGAGCGAAGTCTTGGCCGTCATCGGTCTTGCGATCGGAGCGGCAGCATTCCTTTGCTCACTGTTCAGCCGGTGGCTCGGTTTGTCGTTGCTGGCGTTGCACGTGGTTGTCTTCGCTGTCAATCTCGGCTTCTTTTGGAGTCTGGCGGACACTCCGTGGGTTCTTATCCCGCCCGCTAGTCTCGCCGCGGCAGTTGGCTACATCGCGGTCGGGGGTGTTCAGCGAGGTACCGCAGGTCAGGGAGCCTGAAGAAGCGTCTCGTACTGGGCGATGCAACAGCCGAGGGTGCTGTCGGTTCTCCGTGCTTGCGCGCAGTCCGTTCCGGCCGGTGCGCGCTGCCGCTTGCGCGGCGGGGGCGCTTCCGGCCGCCACCGGCTAGCCGCAACGACGCGGGGGCCGGCAGCAGCCTTCGTCCGAAGTCACGGCCCACGAGTCGCCACGACTCCATCCGCAAGAAGTCGCCAGACGAGCTCGAGCGGGGAACCCCCCTCAAACTCATCGTCGGTTGGTCACGGAGGTGTACGACTTAGCTCGCCGTGGCGCCCACTGGTCGGGTGACAAGCTCGACGTATGGGAGTCCCGGATCGGCGACGAGTTCGGGATGAATGAGGAAGGCGAGTTGTGCCACACCGTCGGCGACCCGCGGCGCCGGCCGCGCGTAGTAGGCGTTCGAGTCGACGGCGACCGCGCGGCAACCGAGCGGCGGCAGCGTCGCCTCGCGGGCCGCGCGTGCATGGTCGAAGCCGCAAGGCGCGACGACGACGAGTTCGGGGCGCTGCTCGCGCACCGTCTCCCATGTCGTCGGGTAGGAAGGGGCGCCCGCTCTTCCCAGCACTTCGCGGCCGCCGGCGAGGGCGACCATCTCCGGGATCCAGTGGCCGGCGGCGTAGGGCGGGTCGAGCCACTCGGCGACGAAGACCCGCCGCGGCGGTGCCACGGCGACGCGCTCGCCAACGGCGGCGACCTTCGCCTCCATCTCGACAACGACGGCGCGGCCTCGGGCCGGCACGCCAAGCAGGTCGGCGAGCGAGAGGATGCGCTCTTCGATCTCGGCAAGCGTGTGCGCGTCGAGGGCGACGACCTGGGCATCGGTTGCGCAGAGCTCGCCGACGCTGTCGGCGGAGACGGCGCAGACCGCGCAGAGGTTCTGGGTCAGGATCAGGTCGGGCTCGAGTGCCTCGAGCAGCTCACGGTCGATCGCGTACAGCGGGCGTCCGTCGCCGACCGCCTCGCGCACGGCCTGGTCGATCTCGAAGCTGGACAGCCGCGCCGTGTCCACACGCGAGGCGGTCAGGACCGGGAGCCCGCGGACTTCGGGCGGCCAGTCGCACTCCTCGGAGACGGCGACGAGCGACTCGGCGAGGCCAAGCGAGGCGACGATCTCAGTCGCACTCGGAAGAAGCGAGCAGATCCGCATCGTTCACCTCCTTCAGGCCGGCGTCAGGTCGCAGAAGACGAACCCATCGCGCTCGACGATCTCTCCTGTTTCGCAGGCGATCGGCTCGGCGAAGATCGGGCCCGCATAGACGAAGGTGTGGAACTCGCCGTTCTCGCCGCAGGGGTCGACGCCGGGCGGCAGCTCGGCGAGCAGCCGCTCGTCGTAGCGTCGCCCGGCGAAGGCGGAGTCGAGCGCGCGCGGATCGACGCAGACGAGCATCGCCTCGAAGCCCGCGTCGAGGAACTCGCGCGCAAGTGCTGCCGTTTCACGTCCCCAGAGGGGGAAGAGGCCGCGCTTACCGGCGTCGGCGAGACGTCCTTCGCGGTAGGCGCGCACGTCTTCGAGGAACAGATCGCCGAAGGCAACGGCGTCGACGCCGGACAGGGGCGCGGCGGCGAATGCTTCGGCCATCCGCGCCTCGTAGATCTCGTTGACGCAGGCCGGCGGGATCACGACCTCGACGAGTGGACGGCCGAGCGCCTCAGCCTGCCGCGCGAGGAGCTCGCGACGGACGCCATGCATGCTGATCCGGTCATAGGTCTCGGTGACGGTCGTGATCAGCGCCTCCGGCTCCAGCCGCTGGCGGCGCAGCGTCCAGAGGGCCAGCGCCGAGTCCTTGCCGCCGCTCCAGGAGAGGGCGAAGGTCATGTGCGGCGGCAGCTCTGCGGGCGCAGCGCTTTCGGGCGGGCGCTGCGAAAGCTCGACATTGTTGGCAACAGTGTCCCCCATCGAGCGGCAGACCTCACGCCGGCCGATTCCGCGGAGGAGAATGGTCGGCGCTGGCCACGGTCAGCGGCCCGAACGCCGGGTCGAGGCTGTGCAGAAGGCGCCGACCTCGTCGAGAAAGGCCTATCGGCGCGTCTCGACGTGGTGGCACGTCTCCCGCGATGATGCGCTCATGGAGGGTCGGGAGCTTGAACGCGCCGCGCTCGACAGGATGCCGCTGCTCGACGAGGCCTGCGACACGGGGGGCGCATTCGTTCTCGACGAGGAGGCTCCGGAAGACACGACTGCCGATGTAGGTGACGGTTGGGCCGTCGAGGTAAGTTCAGGCAGCCGGGTGGTCGTCGCGCGCGGTAGCCGAGCCAACTCAGCCGAACAAGCTCACGCTCTCGGGATTGACGCCGCGCAACGCGGTCTCGACCTCCTCTCGATCCGTAACTTGGGTGACCATCGCATTCGGCGCGCAGACGACGAGAACCTCGTCTGGTGGCCGGATGGAGATCAACGAGTTCTCCGGGCGTGCTCTATAGCTTCGTTGCGAATAGACGTACCATCAGTGACAGTGCGCATCACTGATGCTTCGGGCAAAGAGAAGCCGCGGCCAGCTGAACCGGAGCCTGTTTGGCACCCGAGCTTCCGATTCTTCCGACTTGCGCAGGTCTCCGAAGAAGTCTTCGACGCGTACCGGAATCTTTACCTCGCACTCGAATCGATCCTCAGTACGGCAAGTCCGCACAAACCCGGGGAACGCGAAAAAGACTGGATCGGCAGAGCCCTGAGGGAAGCGGAGGCGAAGGGCATGAACCTTGCGGCCTTTGCAGCGCCGGGCGCGGTCGATCCCGCCGACAGCATCCGCCAAGAGCTCTACAGCGATACGCGAACCGCGACCTTCCACGCGAAGGTGGGCGCGCCGACGCTGCTTCCCCTGGACGCGGTCGATCGTCGTGCTGTCCTGGCGAGTCTCTCCCGTCTAGCGGGGCTCTATCTCGACCTTGTCCAAAGGACGCTCGGGGTTCGGCGACCGAGCGGCGGCATGTTCAGGCCGGGGTTCGACATGCTCATCGGCAACATCGTGGAGGAGCTTCAGATCCACGTAACGGACGATCCGATTCCGATGCAAAAGACGGACACGGTCATTAATCCCGGCGGGGGTCTCGTGAAGCCGCTCGCGACTCGCGCCGCACCGGAGCTCGATCAGGCGTTCCTCCGAAACTGCATCGGCGAGGCTCCCGTTGAAGAGCTCCGGGAACTCACGCACGTCGCGCGTGTCGTGGCGACTACCGCCGACGGCAGTCTTATCAGTGGCGGCCAACTCGAGGGTCGTCTAACCCTCGGGGGATTCGATCGATTCCAAGCAGCGATGGGAATTCGAGGCGTGAACGTGCGACCCCCGCGATCCTTCTACCCTTTGTAGGCCGGGCTGCGGATACCCTCGTCGGGTCACCGACTCCGGCCGGGGAACGGAGCACGCCGTTGTCGGAGTGCACGGCTGTCGCGCTTTGGCGGAAGCGCGACATCAAATACAGGGGTCGCGATCTCACACCTTTGCTGCGTTACTTGTCCTCAGGTACCGGAGTTGGTGGATGCAACTGATCACCGCCATGTACCTGTGCCCGTGCATGGTGCGGTGGGCTGGGCCACGTCCGAGAGAACGGAGCGCGGCATCGTCGCTTCGGACTCGCCGGGAAGTGTCCTGGAGTACGTGGGCTCAATCCGTGGGTCAAGGCGAGATCGGCTTCAGCGTCACCACCCCAGCCCGGACCCGGGAGTTCTACCGACTGATCATTCACCAGCCCGTAACCCATGGCTGGCCGGAAGGTGCTAGTCTCGTCGACGTCCTACGCAGGGTCGTCGGCGTACCAGTCGCACTGGTGCGGGTAGCTCGGCGCCGTGGGTTGGATGCCGTCTAAGGGAGAGGACGAGCGCGAAGGGGTGATGTTCAGAAGCTGACGTCGAGGGCGTAGTAGGCGCTGCGTCTCTCCGTGTGTGAACCACCGATTCCCCTTGTCACTTGGCAGGCAAGGAGGCTTGAGAGATGAAGATCTTTGCACTCGCGCCGACTGTGCTAGCCGCGGGCGTTTTGCTCGTTGCAGCGACCGCCTCGGCGGCGCCCGGCAACGTCGGCTTCGGCTTCAACGCGAGGGACATCAGCGGCTTCCCGACCGGGTCGGCCACCCTTACGGGCGGCGGCGCCTACAACCCCGTGAGCGGTTTCGTCCACTCGGCTGGCGGCTTTCGCTGCACGAGCGACGTCGGGCAGGGGCCACTGGCCGGGTGTCTCGCGGGCGAAGGCGTTCGCTGGGATACGGCCAACCTGCGGAGGAGCACGAGCTTCAAGTGCACCGGGGCGGCCGCGGAGTCCCTGAAGACCGCAATCACCGATGAGAACACGGTCGGGCTTGACGCGGACTTCTACCGTGCTGGTGACGGGAACGACGAGTCCTTTACGGCGCAGATGATCGTCTCCGCCGAGGACATCGCACCCGACATTCCCGGGATCCAGAACGTCTGGATTCAGGGCGTCGGCTGTGCCTCGGCGATCGCGAACTTCAGCTCCTGAGGGCGAACCGGAAGGAGGAGGCGCTTAGCCGTCCTCATCGTTGCCTATATAAGCAACAACAAGAGATCTTCACTCGCGTTGACCAGCGTTGATTCCGGCCACGAGGTGGCAGGGAGCAGTTTGCGAGTCTGCCCGACCTTGCTGGCGTCAGTCGATGTGGAGCACGACCTTGCCGCCGATGCGGCGCTCGAGCAGGGCCTCGAGCGCTTGGGAGGGGTCGTGCCATGACCTTTCGAGCTCGATCTGGCCGTTCAGTCGCCCGTCGGCCATGAGCTTGCAGAGGCGGGTGAGGTCGCCGGCCCCGCTTGCGTGGGAGGCGAGCTCGTCGAAAAGGTTCAGCGTGTAGATCTTCGCCCCCTTCGCCCGGTCGAACCGGGCCGCATGGAAGCTGACCGTTTCGTCGTCGCTCTGGGTCGCGATGTTGATGACGATGCCACGCGAGGCGAGGTGCTCGATGGCAAGGCCGAACGTGGCGCCTCCGACTCCGTCGAGGATCAGTTCGAAATCGCCGGTGATGTTCTGGGTGACGTCGGCGGCGCCGAGGCTGCGGAGGAGCTCTTTCGATGCTGCGGCGTCGCGCGCCAGTGCGGTGACGTGGGCGCCGCTCTCGCGGGCGAGCTGGATCGCCATTCGTCCGACGCCGCCGGTTGCGCCGGTGACCAGCACGTGCTTGCCGAGGAGCAGCCCGGCGACCTCGAGCGCCCGCAGCGCTGTCATCCCGGCGGTGGGCAGCGTGGCGGCCTGCGCGTCGGATACCTCGTCGGGGATCGCCGCCAATCTGTCGGTTGGAATCGCGGCGAACTGCGCCCAGGCGCCGACGTCGGCGAGGCCGACCACCCGTGTGCCCTCCCGATGTCCGCTGCCGTCGGCGGCGGCACGTTCGACGACACCTGCAGCATCCCAGCCCGTGACCGACCCTTCAGGCAGGTCCGGCAAGCGGGTGACCTCGCCGCGATTGAGCGAGACGGCCCGTACCCGCACCAGCGCCTGATCTGGCAACGGTGCGGGGTCCGCGACTTCCGTCAACGCGACGTACGGGGCGGCGGAGGTCGTCGTCAGAGCAAGCACGGTCCGATCCTATTGAGGTGCGTCGCCCGCGACCCGGCGGGCGCCACCGCCGCGCGCGGTCGCGCGCCACCCTGACGGCTCGACGCCAACTTGCTCGAAGCCTGATGTGGGGATCGCTGAGCGCCGCAGCTTGATCAGCGGCCCGTGTCGACCGTTCCCACGAAGACCTTCTCGCCCGACGAGGTCTGATCGCCGTCGGCCCGCTTACGCGTGACGGTAAGCGTCGGGAACTTCTTCGGCGACCCGCCCGCCCAGAGCGTGACCTTCCGTCCCTCATTGAACACCGACGCGGCCACGATTGTCGCGATTCCGCCAGAAAGCGACAAGGGCTCACGTCGACCGCCGCTCTACAACGGAGTCGCCGGCCGGGGCCGGGTGCGGCGGCTTCTGCGTTGAGCTCGCCGGCGGCTGTGCGGGGAGTTTGATCTTCCACGGCAAACTGTGGGCGTGCTTGAGGAGCGGCTGCCGTATCGGTTCGATCAACTGGGGTGGCTGCAGTTCGAGCGGCTCTGCCTCGAACTGCTGAACCTCTTTTCCGGCGTGGCAAGTGCCGAGTGGCATACGGCCCCGACGGGACGCTTCCTTCTGCAGCCGGAAGGCCTTCCGGTGCCGGGTCAGGAGAGGAGGCTCGCCGGGCCGACCGGCGTCCTGGTCGTCTGGATCAAGCACGGTCACGATGCGTCGAAAGCGGCAAGCACCGTGCAAGGCGTGATGCAGGACACTCTCAACGAATGGGCTCAGGCCTCGCTGAGCTCTTTGCTTCTGCTGACCAACGTTTCGCCGGATGGCGCCGAGGGTGCGGATGTGCACACGGTGATCTTGGGGCCGCAGGAGCTGTCGTCGCTCGTGGCCTCGTCCTGGGCGCTGAGGCTCCGTGTGCCGTCGGTCCTGGGCATTGGTGCGTTGGAGGATCTGGCTGCTGCCGAGACGGTCGGTCGTTCGACAGCCGATCTCGAGGCTGCACGCCAGTTGGCCCGCGTGTTCGTCCCGACGAATGCCTACGCGGCGGCACTCGATGTGCTCCAGCGGCATCGGTTCGCTGCTTTGACGGGACCGCCTGAAATGGGGAAGACGGCGATTGCTCGGATGATCGGCCTGGCTGCTCTGACCGGCGGCTGGGAGCTCCACGAATGCACCAGCCCCGACGAGCTCTGGGTCCGCTTTGCCCGTGAGCGGCAGCAGGTGTTCATCGCCGATGATGCATTCGGATCCACGGAGTATCGTCCGGAGGCCGCCGAGCGCTGGGCGCTCGAGCTCGATCGCGTGCTGCGCGCGATGGACGAGCGACACTGGCTGATCTGGACGTCGCGTCCCGCGCCCTTGAAAGCAGGGCTCAAGCGGATTCATCGCGAGCACGGCGTCGAGCGCTTTCCGCAGCCTGCGGAGGTTCAGATCGATGCTGCCACGCTAGAGATCGCCGAGAAGGCGCTGATCCTGTTCCGACATGCCAAAGCTGCCGTGCTTCCCGAGCGTGCCGCGGAGCTGGTCAGGGCGGAGGGTTGGCGGATCGTCAGTCATCCGCATTTCACGCCGGAACGGATCCGCCGCTTCGTCGCTGGCCGTCTGCTCGAGCTGGCCGAGCGGGTTGGCAGCGCCGGTGACATCGACGAGGTCGTGAGCGCCGAGATCCGCGAGCCGACAGCCGCGATGGCTGCTTCTTTCCACGCTCTCTCCGCCGAGCATCGCGCGCTATTGCTTGCGCTCCTCGATACACCGCCGCGACCGGTGTCGACGCGCGAGTTGGTCGCCGCCTTTCGTCGCCATGTGGCCACCGGTTTGAGACAGCAGCCCGAGCAGCTTGTCGATCGCCTGACCGACCACTTCCTCAGGCTGGTGAACAAGAGCGCAGTTACCTGGGTCCATCCAAGCTGGCGCGACCTTGTCATCGACCAGTTGGTCGGCGATCGCATAGCCCGCCAGAAGTTCCTGCGAGAGTGCTCGATCGAAGGAATTCTCCTCGCCGTCTCGACAGCCGGCGGTGCGACGGGAGAACGTCTGCTGCCGCTCGTGCGAGACGATCAGGATTGGGACGCGCTCTCTGATCGGCTAGCCGCGGTCATGGTCGAGCTCGATGAACCTGACATCAATCGGCTGTTCGTGACGCTCGCTGAAGCGCGGGCCGCGTTGCCCGGAGACGATCAGGGCGAGCTCGCCGCTCTCGCCGTCTACGCGCTGCAACTCGTCGCTCGGCGTTGGAACCAGGAGCGCACCGTCATTCCCGTCGGCCTCCTTGCGTCGTGGTTCGAACTCGCGGCGCTGCTCGGCGAGCCGCCCCCTCTCCCGGAGCTCGCGCCGACATGGATCGAGCTGCTACCTAGCGACCGCATCGATCTCGATGCGCCCGCTGAGGTCGCACGCTTCGATGATTGGACGGCTCTCGGTGAGCTACTGAAGGAGCACTCACCGAAGCAACTGGAGGCGTTCGGCTTCCCCGACAAGCAGCGCAACACGATCAGCGTCTTTGTAGACGACGTGAGCAGGATCGCTCCCGCCGTCGAACCCGCTGCGCGCAGAGAAGTGCTGATCCGAATCCTGAGGCGCCTCTCTGAACTCGCTCCCGACAATGCCAAGAAGGCTGCGCAAGTCGCCAGCAGGCTCGCCGCAGTCCACGAAGAGCCTCAACTCCCAAGAACGTACAGACCGCGGCCGCTCTCGCCCGAGCTCAAACGAATCCTCGATGCACCATTCGCCCGGCAACGGTCGGACGAAGAGCTCGTGGCTCGTGTTCTCGACGATCTCTAGCCCGCGTTGATGGCTTGCGCCGCCCGGAAGTTCACAGCCGGCTGTCGTCTTTTGGCGGAACTGCGACACGCTCCCTCTCAATTAAGGGCATGCCGACCGGATCAGCGCTGCGGCGAGCTCAGAACGAAGGCCACAATCGGAGTCTGTCGATTTGGAGGGTGATCGTCCATGCGCGCACCCGCTCGAGTCTTGGTCGGCCGAACGCCCGTGAAGCGAGCTCGCGGAAAGTTCGCGCCGGCAGCGCTACGCCGGCAGATGGGCGGGGCGCTCAAATCGCTCCACGGAAGGAGGTGACCCCCGATGATGCTCTCTGGTCTCGCCAAGGCGCTCAGACGAATCCTCACGCTCGGTAGAGCGAAGTAGCCGGTCCTTGGGAGCGCCCGCCGACCGCGAGCGGCGATCGTCCTCTCGCGCGACGAGGAGCGCTTTCGTCCTGTTGCCGGAGGTGTGGCTAGCGCTGCTTGTCGCGGAAGAGCCGAAAGGCGACACGCAAAAGGCCTACCGGCAGACCACGGTGCCGACGGCCGGCGTACTGCTAAGAATGCTGCCCTGTTCATCGAGCGAAGGGAGCCGCCATGCACGTGACGGTTGAGGATGTGCCGCAGGTTCGCGTCCGAAACACGGGGATTCTGATTCGCATTCGTGAAGAGGGCGGCGAGGGCGGCGGTGCAAACGTAGGCAAGCTGTGGATCACTCAGGCCAACATCAAATGGGCAAAGGGAAGCGTTCCGAAGAGCAACGCGAAGAGTCTCTCTATGAATAAGTTCGTCGAGTTCCTGAACACGCTCAAGTAACGCTCTGTGGGTTCGCCATCCCGATCGATGAACGCAAGCGCTCGTTCGACTCTTCGAGACGACGGCGCCACCGCGGCGCTCGGTCGATCCCAGCCGCGGCTACTTCCCGCGCGCGATCGTCTTGCCCGTCTTGCCTGCCGCGGCGGCCTTTCTTCGACCGCTTCGGTGCCACCGGCTCTCTCCTTCCTTGGAATGAGCGTTCGCCCTTGAGGTGGCGCTTGCCCTTCGACAACGACTGCTTCAGGATGGTCTGGGACGGCCTGGGGAAGCCGGGTCGGGAGAGGGGAGAGTTATGCGGCGTTTGTTTCTGATGTTGGCGGCGCTTGCTGCTGCGGCGGTGCTGGTGGCGGGCTTTGCCTCGTCGGCTGGTGCCTATGGCGGTGGGGCGAGCCACGACATGTGGCAGATCGGCATTTCGGGCAACTGCAACAACCCGTCCTTCTGCGTCAACGAGGAGGGCCAGGTGGAACTCGGCGGCTTCTGGGGCTGGTTCGAGTTCGACCAAGCCGGAACTTCGACCTGGGGAGACGCCCAGGTGACCGGTTGCGGCCACGGGATCGGCGGCGCCGGCTCCTTTGGGGCCGATCACGCCGATGTCGATATCACGGCCTGGCACATGGGCGCGCCCCAGCAGGACGACCCGAACTTTGGGACGCCGGGAGCACAGGTCTTCTACATCGACAGCAACGTGGTAAACGGCGAGCCCAACAATCCTGACTTCCTCGGCGACTCGGGCATCCCGGTCGAGCCCGGGCACTACTCGTTCCACCCGGTGGCGGGTGTCGCCTTCATGATCCAGGTCGCGTTCCGACCCGCGAAGTAGCTCCCGTTCGGCTCGCTCTCCCTGGGTTGCACTCACCAGCCCAGGGAGAGCGGCGGTTCATTTAGACCGTCCGGGATTAGCTGCAGGTTGGTCCTCGGCCGGACACTGGCCGAGGGGAGAGACTGCGGACCGGGCGCGTCCGGGGGGACGGCAGCGCCCGGCTCCCCGCTCTCTTTTGCGAGTCAGTGTGTTGAGTAGCTCGGAGCCGAAGCGCTTGAGTCTCTTTGCGAAAGCCCGGATTGAGATGCGCACGCGCGTTCACGCCCGGCGGCCGTTGACATCAGCGGGGTCGGGCTCGATGCCGACGCGGCCAAGGTCGAGACGATCCGCGTCGAAGCAAACGCCCAGAGTGGTTGGGACAGCCCGACGGAGATTGGGACCACCACGTGAGAGTCGAAGTGTTCGTCGACGATCCCCGCACGATCTTGCGGGGCGACGGGGTGCAACAATGAGTGGTGTTGATAACACGCGGCGACAGTAGGGCGGAACCTCCGTGTTCATTCTGTGGACGCGACGCCGCGTCCGTTCGTCAGATGATCGCGGGTTCGGCGGAAGCTCGGATTTGCGAAACCTGTGTCGCTCTCTGTGTCGAGGTTCTTGAAGGGGGGCTGGGACGAGACTGGCGACCGACGAGTTTCCGACAGCAGCGGCGTAGTCGTCCTGGTCCTGAACTCGCCCACTAACCAAGCCGCGCAGCTAAAGGGCTAGGAAGCTGCCAACCACACCGCGGCTCGGTCATGCTGCAACCCGCCCTCGCCTTTCTGCGACGGGTTGAAGCTCACGCTCACTCGGCCCTACGCCGAGCGGCGGGATGGCGACGCGGTCGCCGAGGAGCTGTACCGCTACTTCGCCGGCCGGCGCGTCCGCGGCAGCTGGTATCGGCTGACCGCCGCCGAGGTGCGCGAGCGGCTCGGCCAGCGCGCCTCGCTCGAGGCTCTCGCCCGCGCCCGCGCCGCCGCCGAGGCCG
>WNGJ01009599.1_pt1 | contig 15491 bp, 20 predicted proteins | sample 5400611 | NCBI WGS metagenome assembly WNGJ01 (sample SAMN13153375, study PRJNA577476) | soil metagenome | isolation source: 40 cm soil or saprolite under Garry oak tree replicate 1 | place: USA:California | collected 2016-06-15
ACTGACAGAATCGAATATGCAAAAGGAGAACAAGCAGGGTGAGCAACCCGGCGACCCCGAACTCGCATGATCGAAGTAGACTTCGATTTCTAAAGGAATTCATGCCAATCGGTTTTTGGTGTAACGAGCCGAAGCGCTACACTAACAGAACCGGCCGTCCTGTGTCCTCAGTTCTCTGTCCCCAACGGTGTCAGCCGAACCTTCGGCCAAGGCGAGTGGGCTATTCCTTCGGCTGCACGAAGTTCACGTCCTGAACAAACAGGAATTTTCCCTGTGCCGGGAAAATCGCGATCGCCTTGTTATCGGAGCGGCGCCATGATCTGTCGCCTCCGCTCCCCGGCGCTGGCTCCCAATTTGTTCCTTCCGCCGCGCTCAGGGCGAGTATCTGGAGGACCGCAACGTCTGTTAGCGCGGACGTGTCGGGCTTTGCAAAACCTTCGCGGAGACTGATTCCATTTACGAAATCGACCAGGATCATGAACCCATCCGACATGTAACCCACTTCATGAACGTTCCCGTGGTCGCCCAAGACCTTGCCGGCTTTGCCATATCGCGCCTCAATCTGCTTCTCGTCTTCGCCAATGCGACCGAATGCCGCAGTCGCTACACCGATTGCGGCCAAAACTGTTAAGCTGATCGTCTTCATCTGCCTTGAACAAACTTCTTTTACAGCGCTTCTTTTGCAAATGGGAGCTTGCCCAGTTCGTTAGAAATTTCCGATTTCGTCCCTGAACGTGCGCTTACCTTTGAACGCATTCCGAAGCGCCATCCGAAGGGTGTCTTCCACATCATTCTTCAAAACGTAACCCATCGCGCCGGCAGCGGCCGCCCGTTGCGCATATTCGGGCTCATCATGCGCAGAAAGAATCAAAACGACGATCGCTGGAAACTCCGCCACTAGTTTTTCGGTCAGCGCGATGCCATCCTCGCCACCGGGCAGTCCAACATCGACGATCACCGCATCCGGTCGCAACTCGCGCACCATTTCCATGCCTTCGGCAGCGTCGCCGGCCTCTTCTATCCCGTGAACTTTTCCGGCATTTGTCATCGAGGCCGGCTTGTCGATTGTTCGTCCGCCGCCGCACCCGATGTCGAGAATCCGATCGGTCTTTCTAATCGAGACATGCCTCAAACCCCAATCGGTCAGTTTGGAGTGATGCCGATTCATGTCCCACAAACTGAACCGACCGAAAAATCCGGACGGCTTACGGCACTGATCAATGATTTTGTCAGCGAGGCGCACGATTGCTATTCGTGGAACACGTATAAGGTGGAACGCGCTCTCCGAGCGCGTTGACTACTCTAATGGCTCGATGATCCAGGGCCAGTCTTGTGAACGCTGACAGAGGCCAGCGGCTACTGGATTTTCTCGAATATAATCGATCTTCATTGACAGCTGCTCGCCCCGTTCATCGTCACGCAACCGGTGATCAAAATAGCCTTCTTGCCACGCCACTTGGTGCTTGCACGCGTGCAAGCGTTTCCAGTCGCTGATGACGCTGCTCATCGATTCATTCGGCGGGAATGACAGGAGCGCGTGTAAATGATCGGGCATCAGAAGAAAGACTGTTATGTGCCATCGCTCTTTTTGCTGATACAGACTCGCTGAATCGAGAATTGCTCGGGCGAGCGGTGGATCAGTTAGCGGGTTTGTTTTAGTCCGCGCTCGAGAGCGATGCGAATATGAAAAAGTGCGCCATCCTCAACCCATGACGGGACTTCGTGATACAAACGGTGCGGAAACTCGCGACGCATTGGGAACGCTTAATCGAGCTCGGAGAGCTCGATTCACCTCCGCTCCAGAAAATCCGCGTTCGGAATCTTCATCATCTTCGACGGCCGCCACGCGAGTTCCTCCGGCTTAATCAAAAAATAACCCTCGATCGGTCTCATCTGATTCATATTAAAGTGGAACGCGCTCTCCGAGCGCGTTGGCTTACTCCATTAACCCATAGTGCAAACCAATCTGAGTCGAGAGCACTAGATTGTATTGGACTTGCACGTGTTGACCGACAGCTAATTCAGTAAATCCGGCTTTTTGCCGTCAATTATTATCGGGATGTCTCCAGCTACCCTTGCCGTGAACAATGTGTCGGCTGGCCACAGCGCAAACTGGCGCGCCCCCATAATGCGGGGGTCCCCAAAACGGCTTATTCGCAAATAGCCCAATCATAGCAGATTGCTTAGTAATCTGATGAATTGAACCGGAAACAGTAAGAACTGTCGCAAAATCGCCCCGCGACGCTGGCTTAAATTCCAATGGTTGTGTCGCTCGAATTTGGGTGGTGATTAAGGTAGCAAGGCACGTTAAGCGAAAAAGCTTAACATTACTGCTTCGTGTCATTCGTGATCTTCGTGGTTAGTCACTGGCCGCGGTTTGGCGAGAAACTTATCGACTTCGGTGTTGTAGGTTTCGAACGGATCGCCCATGACGAGAAAGTCGCGGCTGTCGTGCGCGATGGAGTCCCAGTTGATGACGTAAGGTTGATGTCGATCTTGAAAATAGGCGACGGCGCGAGCGCGGCCTGATGCGCGCGTGTTGGTGGGCGGAACACGAATCGCGGTTGCGGGTTGAAAACTGTTGTTCCATTCGGCCACGCGTTTGCCCGGGGTGACGCTGAAGAATAATCCGCGCGTCGGATCGATATTGTGATATTCGAGGTCCAAACTTTGCAGCCAGGGATCGTCCCAACCGATTTTTTCCGACGCCATGAAAGTCTCGAGCAACCATTTCTTCGTGATCCAATCGACGCCGCCGATCAGCGCCTGGGGATTTTGTTCGATTGATTCGAGAACAAAACTCCAGGTCTCGAGCAGCCAATCGGTCTCCGGATCCTTCCCTCGCAAGTGTCGTTGAGCGAGATCGTGGAACTGCCATTGCACATCGAGCGCGCCGATGGTTTTGCCGTTCTCAAGATCGACAATCCATTTCCGCGTCGGATCGCGCGAGATGTCGCGCGTGCTGCGGACGGCGTCGTTGAGCACAAGGTTTCTCGGCAACTGGCGTTGCTCGAGGAGCGAGAGCACGACCGCGGTGGTGCCGATCTTCAAGGCGTTGGCGAACGGACTCATGTTGGAATCGCCGATGAGCAAGTGGAGCCGGCGGTATTTGCGATAATCAGCCAATGGCTCGTCGCGCGCGTTGATGATGGCGCGATTGAACTGCACCCACTGGTAAATGTCGTTGACGATGTGGTCGGCGCGCTGGCTCAACTGAAATGCGACCGGCGTTTCCGCTTGCGGCGGTTCGAAATCGAACGCGAGCGGGTTGGCCTGCCCCACTCTGCCGGCGCCGGTGAAAATCTGGCGCGTCGCGAGAAACGTGAGCAACGTCCCGAGCACCGACGGCGTGAACTGCGCCTCGCGTTTCATTAAATAATTTTCGTGGCAACCGAACGTTGCGCCGGTGTGATGATCGACATTGTTCTTGATGAACGTGACGCGGTCGCCCGCTTCGAGCGCGACGAGTGAGCTGCGCAACAGTTCGTCGCCCGCCATTTCGTAAGTCACGAGATCGTGGAGATGCAAACATTCGGGCGAGGCGTACTCAATGTGGCCCATGTCGAGATAAAGCCGGCCACCGTTCAAAAGAAAGCCGCCGTTGCCAGGCGGCTCTTCGTAATCGCGATAGTGAAGATCGATCGTCCCGGCGCGCGCCTTGTTAAAGAGATAATTCTTTACTTTGGCCGGCCACACCTCGGAGTTACAGCGCAACTCTTCGCTGCTCATCAGGCAGCCATATTCGGTTTCGACTCCAACGATGCGATCCATCGCCTAACGAGCATCCGACAGACTGCCAGGATCGACAACCTCGAATTGGAGGGACACGCGCTGTTGTGCTCCATCAGCGAAAAAAATGGAGGCGTTCGAGCGGCCGCGGTTTCGAGTGATTGTGCGCTTACTTGCGTCACCATGCGCCTGTCCCCAAATCGGATCATTCGATCTTCGTGTTCGACCTGAATGACGATGAGAGAATCGCGCACTCTACTGGCCAACCGTGGAACCGACGCGAGAGATCTGCGTGAGCGGCTCTTAGACATCACTGAGCGCAGGCTTGAAAGTCGCGTCAAAAAAGCACAAACTCGCCGTCGAATGAGAGAGTTAGGCTTGCGCAGCCCGGCGTCGAAAGTCGGCGGCATTGTTTATTTTGGGCGACTGATCGATAAAATTCGGCAGCACGTGAAAGGACAATTGCCTTCCGATTATCAGGCGAATCTCGGACGCGGCTTTGATTCCGTCTGCACCACATTTTTGCGCATCGATTACAATCGACTTGTCGAACGCGTCAAGCAGGGCGGCACTGACGAAGAAATTTTGCAATGGTGCTTCGGCATGGGGCATCGCCCGGCAGACGATGAGGTCTACGTCTGGAATGAATTTATGCGGAAGCGCGGGTGGAACGATGAGCTTTCCGAAATCCTCAAGCGCCGGAAGAAAGAAGCCGGGATGGCCGGGCGGGCGGAGATCCAGACCATGTTCACCTTTATCGACGCCGACGAAGGCCGCTCGTTGGTGGGGAACCAAAAACTCCAGCCGGCGCCGGATTAAAGCTGCATTCGCTGTCGCGACCGCGTCTCGCCTGCATTTTAAATCGTTGACATGCAGCGGAGACGGCTACCTCCACAGAACAACCGTCACGCTGGTTCGGAGTCAGGCCGTCGGTGCCGGCATCGGGATCACAATCTTATTTGGGGGCGGGGGCGGTCGCATCCGGTAATCGATAAATTTCCAGACTGCGATGACGACCAGAATTACCGCGATCGTCGCAAGCCAAACCCGAAGACTGCCGTGACTTCGACTCGTCACTTGTCACCAGTCACTCGCCACTGTGTCTATTCAGAAAGCGTGTCGATTCGCTCGGCCAATGCAAAATCGAGTTCGGTCACGCCGCCCTTGCTGTGCGTTGAAAGCACGAGCCGCACTTTGTTAAAGCGAATGTCGATGTCGGGATGATGCTCTTCCTCCTCGGCGACTTCCGCGACCGTGTTCACAAAATCGATGGCATCAACAAAATCGTCGAACTCAAAAGTGCGTTCGATGTGTTTCTTCTCCAATTCCCATTCCGGGATCTTTTTCATGCGCTCTTTAAGCTCGGGCGCTTTCATCAAATCGGCCATAACGGGACAACGAGTAACACCCGAAAATCGTTTTGCAACGCCAAAACGAGCGGTTCAAAGGCCGAGAATTTTCCGGAGATTTTTCGCCGAATCGAAGACTTCGACCGCAGATGCTCGCGCCTCGCGCGAGCGGCGTGGCCAGTTCGCCAGCAGATCTTCGATCGCAGCCACGGCTTCGTCCAATTTGCCAACAAAATGAAAGCCGCTCGCAGGCGGCAAATATTTTGCCGCAGCTGTGTCCTCCGTCACAACTGGTCGACCCATGGCGAGAAATGCCGCTTTCGAATTTCGCTTCGACTACGCGTTTGGGAAGGTCGAGGTACCGTTCGAACGCGTATTTTTTTGAAAGATCGGGAAACGTTCCGTCAATTTCCACCGCCCCGCTCCAATACCATTGACCGATCGTGGTAAACTTCGGCGAGCGCGGACGCGGCTGTGGCCGATACAATTTGGTGTCGACCAGCGGATAAAACGTCTTCCAACGGATCTTCTGTAGGGGCAAATGCCAGTCCGGCTCGGACCGCGTCGCCTGCGATTGGGAAGGAGCAGCTGTGAGGGCTGCCGTCACCGTTTTCAACAGTTTGCAATCCGGGTCGTTCACATTTAGACCGATTGTCCAAAACTCGTGATGAGAGGACTGGCCCATCTCCATCTGCGTCATCCAATAAATGATCTCGCTCGGATCGAGGTCGCAGAAAATGCGGCACTCGAATTTCAGCAGCAGCGGCGGATGAATTGAATAACTGAGATTGAGCAGCGTGTTGGGCCCGGCAAGTCGATCGAGCAATTCCTGTTTTGAAATTCCGATGCAGCGAAGCGCGTTGAGGTCGTGCGTGCTGTCCGGCGTTTTCTGGTATAGCAGACAATAGCGTCCGCTAAATCCGTGCGCTCGGAGTTGCCGCTGGAAGTTGTCGATCTTGCGCTGATCGTCACGCGCGTTTCCCTCGCTCGGCATATGCTCGAGCCAGATGGCGTCCACCTTCAATCGACGCAGCCCGAGCATCCATTGCAGCGGCACTGAAAAATTGCCGCCGCCCTGGAGATATTTCGCCGCGAAGCCGCCGCCGAGGAAAACCGTCACGCGAGCAGAGTGATCATTCTGCTCGCGTGCTCAAGTGAGAATATATCGGAACTAGAAGATCCGGCCGTGCGGCAGGTGCGCTTTGCCTTGGGGCTGGTGCGGCGTGTTGCACAATCCGGCGTTCGGAGTTGGCGTAATCGCGCCGAGGAATTGCGGTTGTCGCCGCGCATTCAGCGCTTGCTCGAGAGCGTAAGCAAAGCCAATCATGTGATGATTGTCGATCTTTGGCGGTTTAGCCGATCCGTGTGACGTCATAAGTGATCCTCCTTATTTGCAAATGCATTAGATGCGGAATTTTCGTGTGTGAAACTTCGAACGCAGCAAAATTTTCTGACAAAGGGCTCCGAATGGTTAACGTGAATTCTAAGGGAGTGTCAGATTTCGCCGCACAACACCGCCACATTTGTGTGAAATCGAGCGCTTTGTTGACGGCATGCGCATCCTCCGCAAATTACACGCTCTCGTTGGCGCCCGTAGCTCAACTGGATAGAGCATCTGACTACGGATCAGAAGGTTAGTGGTTCGAATCCTCTCGGGCGCGCTCTTCTTGCTTTCCACTTCATTAGCCCTATCAGGCGGCAGAGGCCCTTGCATGCTCGGCTATGCTCCGCGAAAATCGAACATGTCTGCTGAGCCACCTCGGTCGTATCCTCGCGCGTCATTTGTTGAAGTGCCGGCCATTGTCGATTCGGAGGTAGACAGCTTCGAGATGAAGAACCCGCCGAAGAGTCGCACAGGTGCGCCGGTTATAAGTGCGGAAAGCTTACAGCAGCTGGTGAGTCAGATTGAGCGGCAATGGCGGCGAGCGCAAGGAACTGAGGAATGAAAACCTTCTGGCCATAATCTTTGGCCTAATGCTAGTCGCTTGTGCTGAAGACCCACAAATCACGCAGCTCAGGGAAGCCCGACTCAGGCGGCCATCATGTCGAGATTTCGAATTGGCTCATCAATTTAAACGTTTCGTAGCGCTCGTTGATCTGGTCCATCGTGAGGTTGCGCAAGCGTTCGAGACTGAATGCTTCCACGCAAAAACTTGCTAGCACGCTGCCGTAGATCATCGCCTTGCGAAGATCAGTAAACGTCACTTTCCTCACCGTGCTCGCCAAATAGCCAGCCATGCCGCCGGCGAACGTGTCCCCTGCCCCGGTCGGGTCGTGAATGTCTTCGAGCGGATACGCGCCGCAGCTAAAGAATTCGTTTTCGCCGAAAAGGAGTGCGCCGTGCTCGCCTTTTTTGATCGCAATGTAGCGCGGACCCATTTTGCAAATCCCGCGCCCGGCTTTGATCAAACTTGTCTCCTTCGTCATCTCGCGCGCTTCGCTGTCGTTGAGGATCAAAAGATCGACATCTGGCAGAAGTGCGTCGAGGTCCGCACGGGCCGTTTCAATCCAAAGATCCATTGTGTCGGCGACGACAAAGCGCGGCTTCTCCATTTGCTTGAGCACATGCGATTGCAAAGTTGGCGCGATGTTGGCTAGCAAGGCGAAATCGGTTTGTCGATATGACTTGGGCAGCATCGGCTGAAAATTTTCAAAGACATTGAGCGCGACCGACCGCGTCTGGCGCGTGTTCAAGTCCCACGAATATTCGCCCGACCAGCGAAAAGTTTTGCCGTCGACGCGCTGGACACCGGCGCTGTCGATCTTTCGCGATTTCCAAAAATCGAACTCGGCCTGCGGAAAATCGCCGCCGACCACGCCGACCAAATTGACCGGCGAAAAATAACTCGCGGCTGCGGCAGCGTACGAGGCCGAGCCGCCTAACAAGTCGCCATGTTCTTCGACCGGCGTTTTTACGGTGTCGAGCGCGATAGAACCAACAACGAGAAGAGACATCAGGTTTCGGGATTGAGGAGAGCTTTACACGCCCGCGCGTACTTGGCGATGTCGGGCGCTTTCAGCAAACCGGAAACAATCGCGACGCGTCGCGCGCCCGCCGCAATCACTTGCCCGAGATTGTCGATCTTAATTCCGCCGATGCAAAAAGCCGGGACGGTGATTTCGTTATGAACCCGTTTGATGCCCGTCAGTCCGATTGGCTGATAATCCGGCTTCGTTGGCGTCGCGAAAATTGGGCCGAAGCCGACGTAATCCGCGCCTTCGCGTTCCGCCTCAACCGCCTGCTCTAAACTGTGCGTCGATTTTCCCACGAGAACGTCGCGGCCCGCTTTCTTTCGTGCGTGCGCAAGCGAGTCGTCATCCTGGCCGAGGTGAACGCCTTCTACTAGAACCTTGGCCGCAACTTCCGCGTGATCGTTCACGATTAGAGGAACGCCAGCCGCAGACGTGACTTCGTGCAGCTTGCCGGCAAGATCGACAATTTCTTCGACCGAATGTTCCTTGGCGCGCAGCTGGATCAGATCGACATCCCCGTCAATCATCGATTTCGTCACACGTTCGGCATCGTCGATACCAACGTAACCGAGATCTAGAATACCGTAGAGGCGGCAGTCGCTTAGATTTCGCAAAGCTGTTATTCGTGGAGACGGACCCGCGGGGGCTTCAGTTCAAAAGCGTCCGAGCTCATCATCCGCTCGACGAAGCCGGTATCGTACCTCCCATCGCGGAACTCGCCGCGGCGCATGATCGCGGCATGAAAAGGGACCGTCGTCTTGATTCCTGTAACATAGTATTCGTCGAGCGCACGACGCATGCGATCGATCGCCGAATCTCGCGTCGCTCCGATCGTGATTATTTTTCCAATCAGCGAATCGTAATACGGCGGCACCACATAACCCGTGTAAGCATGCGAATCGATCCGAACGCCGCGACCGCCGGGTGCATAGTAAAACGCGATCCGCCCGGGCGACGGCTGAAAATTGTTTTCCGGATCCTCAGCGTTGATCCGGCATTGAATCGCATGCGAGCGCGGCACAGCGTGGGCAACGTGCGGCGATAACGGTTCACCGGCGGCGATGCGGATTTGTTCCTTCACTAGGTCGCATCCGTAAACTTCTTCCGTGATCGTGTGCTCGACCTGAAGTCGCGTGTTCATTTCCATGAAATAGAAATGTCGATCTTCATCGACCAGAAACTCGATCGTGCCGGTGTTTTGGTAGCCAACCGACTTCGCCAGCTTGACCGCGGCGTTCCCCATTTTTCTTCGAAGACCGGCGCTCACGATCGGCGACGGACATTCTTCGATCACTTTTTGGTTACGCCGTTGAATCGAACAATCGCGCTCGCCGAGGTGCACCACGCGACCGTGGCTGTCAGCCACGATTTGAAATTCGATATGGTGCGGATTCACAATCAGCTTCTCGATATAAACCTCGGGCGTTCCGAAGGCCTTCTCCGCTTCAAGACGCGCACTGTGGAATCCGGCGATTAAACTGGTCTCGTTGTGCGCCGCGCGCATTCCGCGGCCGCCGCCGCCCGCGACCGCCTTAATCATCACCGGATAGCCGAGTTTTCTCGCAAGCGTGGCCGCATCTTTGTCGTTCTCGACGACACCGTCACTGCCCGGCGTTACTGGGACGCCGGCTTTGCGAGCGCACGCACGCGCCGTATTTTTGTCGCCCATTTTTTGAATCACGTGCGACGGCGGGCCAATGAATTTGATTTTGCAGCTTTCAACCACTTCCGCGAAGTGCGCGTTCTCGGCCAAGAAACCGTAGCCGGGATGAATCGCGTCGACGTCGCCCACCTCGGCCGCGCTCATGATGCGATCGATCTTTAAATAACTTTCCGAGCTCGGCGCCGCTCCGATGCAAATCGCTTCGTCGGCCAACTGGACGTGCAACGAATCAACATCCGCGTCTGAATAAACCGCCAGCGTGCGAATGCCGAGTTCCTTGCATGCGCGAATCACGCGCAGGGCGATCTCACCGCGATTGGCAATCAGAACTTTTTCGAACATGCGTTGCTCCCGCGATTCGGCGGGTCGCACTCAAATTATCGCACGCGGAATAACACCTGACCGAACTGCACTGGTTTACTGTTCTCGGCCACGACCTCGGCAATGACTCCGCTGGTTTCTGCTTTAATTTCATTCATCACTTTCATCGCCTCGATAATGCAAACCACCGTGTCCTCGTCCACTTTTGTTCCGACATCGACAAACGGCGAAGCGTCGGGTGATGCCGCCCGGAAAAAAGTACCGACCATCGGGGAAACGATATCTTTGGTCGACGCCCTTTCGGCGGAAGCGGTTGCCCCTGGACCTTTGGCCGCCGCCGGCCCGGTCGTCGATGTCACGATCGGTTGATCACCCAAACCTTTTTGCAGTCTTAGACGAAAACCGTCCTTCTCCATTTCGAAAACGGAGAGATCGTTCTTCTTCATCAAATCGATGATGGCTTTGATGTCTTTAAGGTCCACGGCGCAGCTCTCCCTGGGTCAAAAGTGAGACGTTTACGTAAAGCGGTTTTCCCAGCGAGGTCAAGTCAACGAATTGTAGCGGTGGTCTATCACCGTCGCACTTTTTCGGCGATGAGACATCGTGGCTACAACGGCTTAATAGTTAGGCTAGTTTCAGAATCGAAATTTGTATGCTCAAACATGTCGATCGCGATTTTCGAATCATCGATGAAACCGACGATTACATTGTCGTCGACAAACCAGCGTTTTTGTTAACGCACCCAACAAAACCAGACCAAAGGACAACACTTTGGAAAGAATTGCGCGAACTGCTCGCGTTCGAGATCGCCAATGGTGGCCAGGTTTCAATCGTGAATCGATTGGACCGCGAAACAAGCGGACTTGTCCTCGTGGCAAAAACTTCCACGGCCGCGCGGCGATTCGGATTGCTCATGCAGGAGCATCGTTTGCGCAAAGAATATCTGGCGATCGTTTTGGGTTGGCCGGAATGGGAAACAAAAATTGTCGACGCGCCGATGGATCGGCAGGGCAAACATCAGCCGTCAGTGATTTGGTTGAAGCAAATGATTCATCCAGCCGGTGCGCGCGCGCTGACTGAGCTTCGCGTCGAAAAGCGTTTTGGTAAATCGCAGGTGGGATTTTCGTCCTTAACTTCCGCAGAGCCCTCACCTCCATCCTCTCCCTCAGGAAAAGAAAGCCGCGAAGCAGCAGGTGATGGCGCGACCGACAAATTCGCTTTGATTCATGCAATTCCGAAGACGGGACGCACACATCAGATTCGGGTGCATCTCGCCTCGCTTGGTTATCCGGTCGTCGGCGACAAGATTTACGGGCCTAACGAGCAACTCTATCTCGAATTTATCGAAACGGGTTGGACCCCGAAGCTTGAACGTGAACTACTCCTGCCGCGCCATGCGCTTCAGTCGTCCAAGCTCGCGATCGAAAACGAACATGAATGGACGAGCCAATTGCCGGCAGAGCTCGCTTGGTTCGTCGACAATTCTTTGTAGGGCACCGCTCCGGTTGCCGCGTTCTAGAATGGGAGGGGCGCCGCGGCGACCGCCTGCCCCTACACTTCGCTCCGCGACTGGAAGACCTCGGTCTTACTTGCGAAATCAGAGATATTTCCCGTTCTGCGGGTTACCCTGGGCCAGCCATTGAATCGCAGTTTCTAATCGCCGCCTACGCGTTTCGTCGCGCTTCGCATCAGTGATCCAGTCCACGTATTCCTTTTTATGGCTGTAACTGAAATTTTCGAGCGTCTTTCTCGCCTTTACCTTTTTTTGCAGCGCCGCTTTTAGATCGGCCGGCACGTTTATCTCTCGTTTCGCGCGCGGTCGCGGACGCGATTTCCTAGTGCCGGCTTCGTTCAATTCCGTCGCTCTGCGAACAAAACCGATTAACATTTTCTGATTCGGCAAATCGTGCATCGAAGTGATCCGGCCGAAATGCCGCATCGCGCCCTTGTGTTTCCCGCCAAAAATCAGCGAGCCTTTCCAGAAACCGAAGACGCAGTGCTGCTTGAACGCCGCCATGAAACAAATGATTCCCTTGCGTTCGAAAAACGGCGACTGCCACTTGATCGTTTCTTCGACATCCGGACAGCCGACGTGCACGATTTTGCGCAGATGTTTCAGGATCGGCCGGCAAATGGCGCGGCGCGCTTAATGTAATCGTCGACTCGCGGATCTTTTTTGGCCATCGGAGCTATTCGGTTTCGCGCGGGTGCTGAGAAGGCGTCGCAGCTGTATAAGCAAGCCGGCGTTTACGAATCAGTATCAAATTGCGGATGTAGATGATTGAGTTCGGCAGATAAGCGAGGATTCCGACTGGATCGCGCCGAAAAAGAAAATACAAAAACATAAGAAGACTGCCGCCGATGCTCCAGTACCAAAACGAAACTGGAATCACGCTCTCGCCCTGACGTTCCGACGCCCACCACTGCACGAGAAAACGCATCGAAAACGTGAAATTCCCGATCAAGCCGAGGATCACGAGATAATTCCAGTCCAGGCCAAGAAAGCGATGTTCCTGGCCGAACCACGTTGCGGCGATAAAGATTGAAGTATTCATGGGTTATTGAGGGACTCAGCGATTTCGTAACGCAATTTTCTCGATTTCATCCAACGGACTGCGAGCAAATCGCGGAAAGACTTGAACAGACGATTCCAAACACCGTAATGACTTTTTCCTGCGCGTCGCGGGTTGTTCGACACCGGCACTTCTGTAACGGTGAAGCCTTCGAGCTTGATCAGTGTTGGAAGGAAACGATGCGCGCCGTTGAAGAATTTTATGTTGGCGATGCATTCGCGCTTGAACACGCGATAGGTACAGCCCGCGTCCGTGACGTTCTCGCCGGACAATTTGTTGCGCACCCAGTTGGCAATGCGCGACGAAACAATTCGAAGCCAACTGTCTCCTTCGCCGCGCGTTTCAACCCGCGTGCCGCAGACGCAATCGGAGCCGCTCAGCGCTTTCATCATCGCCGGCAAATCTTTGGGGTCGTTTTGTAAATCGGCATCGAGCGTAGCGATGTAGCGACCCCGCGCCGCTTGCATTCCGGCCCAACTCGCGGCCGATTCGCCGCAATTAAATTTGAAACGTTGCGCGCGCAAGCGCGGATCGGTCGCGGCTAGCTCCTGCAAAATGCGCCATGAATCGTCGGTGCTGCAATCGTCCGTGATCACAGCCTCAAAATCCAAACCGAGCGAATCAAGGGCAGCGTAGAGCGCTGAGAGAAGCGGGCGCAAATTTTCCGCTTCGTTGTGACAGGGAACGACAACGCTCAGTTCCGGCGTCGTCATTTCTTGCCGAAGAATTCCAGGACGGCGTCGCAAACATAATCGACATCTTCCATCGGAAGATCACCGTAAATCGGGAGCGAAAGAATTTCGCTCACCGCCACTTCGGTTTTCGGCAACCGCGGCAAGTTGGAATAAAGTTTCATGATCGCGGGCTGTTGATGGTTTGGCACTGGATAATGAATTCCGGTGCCGATGCCTTTGCCTTTTAAGAATTCAGCCAGCGCATCGCGCCGCTCGGTCAGAATCACATACATGTGATAAACCGCGCGGGCCCACGGCCGCTCTGGCGGAGTTCGCACGACGCCTTCCAGGCGATCGTTATAACGCGCCGCAACGCCTCGCCGATGTTCATTCAAGTTGTCGATGTTGCGCAGCTCGACTCGGCCGACCGCAGCTTGAATTTCGTTGAAGCGGAAATTGTAACCAACGAAGTCGTGCACGTATTTCGATTTCCGGCCGTGATCGCGCAGCATTCGCAGCTTTCCAGCCAACCCTGAATCGCTGGTCGTGATGCAACCACCGTCCCCCATGACAGTGAGATTCTTCGATGGAAAAAAAGAAAACGCGCCCGCGCCCGCAATCGAGCCGACGCGTTGGCCGCGATACTGCGCGCCGAAAGCTTGGGCGCAATCTTCTACCACCCAAAGCCCGTGTTTCTTCGCGGCCAGGAAAATTCCATCCATGTTGGCGGGATGCCCGTAAAGATGGACCGGAAGAATTCCGACCGTGCGCGAAGTCATCGACGCTTCCAGAAGATCGACATCGATGCAGTAAGTCTCGTCGATGTCGATAAAGACCGGTCGCGCGCCGCGATGAATCATGGGCTCGATCGATGGAAACGCGGTATGCGACGGAACCAGAATCTCGTCGCCGGGACAAAGGCCCATCGCGTGATGCAACATCAGGGCGCCCGCCGTCCACGACGAACAGAGCACTGCTTCTTTCGTCCCGACGTACGCCGCCAGCTCGGCTTCGAACGCTTCGCATTCCTTCGCCAGGATGTACCAGCCGGAATTCATTGCGCGAATTCCGGCCTCGCGGACTTCGTCGTTCACGAACACGCGGGAAAGCGGAACCTTTTTCATTTTGTTCGAGCGCGACTTACTCGGAGATGTCGATCCACTTTGCAGCGCGCGCCGATTCGACCGCAGCTTCCACCACTCGCACGGCTTCCATTCCATCCGCGCCATCAACCAACGGCCGGCTCCGCGTTTCAATCGCATCGAGAAAGGCAGCCAACTCCGCACGCAGTGGTTCTTCCGGAGGAAACTCGAGTTGATGCATCGCGCCTTCCATTGCTTTTATTTCCGCGCCGTCCCTGACGTGCCGGTTTGCGAATGTTTTAACTTTGTATTGGGCCACGTTGTAATCGCAGACCGCGGAACAATCTTTACCCACAATCGTCAGCCCGCGCATTTTCCCGGGTAAATGGTAACCGGCCTCGATTGTCGCCAAAATCGCAGCGCCGCCGCCGCGATCGTATTCCAGGACAATGAGCGATTCGTCATCCATCTCGCCATCGCGTCCAAGAAAATTCCGCATCACCGCATGAACGCGCCGCGGCGATTTTCCGAGAAGAAACTTGAACAGATCGATAAAATGAATGCTGTCGGCGAACGTTACGCCCGTGTCCTGGCGTGGACGCTTAAAGCCGCTGAAATTTGCGCGCAGCATTTTGATCTCGCCGAAGCGCTCCTGCGCAATCGAGTCGCGCATCCAGACCGAGGCCGGATCGAACCGGAAAATGTGTCCGACCTGCAAAATCAGTCCGTTGCGTTTCGCCAGCTCCACCAATTCCTTCGCCTGTGTCGATTTTAAACTGATCGGCTTTTCGACAAACACGTCCTTGCCGCCTTCGAGCAAGTCGCGGCAGATTTCAAAATGAGTCTGCGCCGGAGTAACAACGACCGCTGCATCGACGACCGGAAAAAGAGAATACCCATCCGCGCTGCGACGGCTTTGGGCAACACCGGAAGAATTCAATCGTTTCGGATCGTGCTCAGCCACGAAAAGTTCGATTGGCATCGATTGCAAAACCCGGAGATGATTCGCACCCCAACGCCCGAGGCCGATGAGAAGAATTCGTTTCGCTTGTTGCATCTGTTACCCCTGATCAGCAAAGTCCGTCATTTAGCGCGCAGCATTAGTTGGCAGCAATGAGATTCTCCCG
>WNGJ01004701.1_pt1 | contig 15487 bp, 12 predicted proteins | sample 5400611 | NCBI WGS metagenome assembly WNGJ01 (sample SAMN13153375, study PRJNA577476) | soil metagenome | isolation source: 40 cm soil or saprolite under Garry oak tree replicate 1 | place: USA:California | collected 2016-06-15
CGGCCGCAACTGGACCGTCATTGCGGCGTGCCTATTCGCATTCGCGCCAAACTGCTCCCAGGCATGCCTGGGGGGCTGCTCACGTCCAGGGCTTCGTTCTGCACAAGCCCATCGCCTTCAAGGCGATAGGGTACGTGACAAACATACCTTCCTTCTTGCGGATCGTTTTTCCCCACTTCTATTGTATCAAGTTTTGGCAACACTTAATAGCCCTTACATCTACGCATTCTTGATTCGCCCCCAGGCGTCATTCTTGACACCTCGTTTGGATAGTGTTAGCATGACTGCAGTTAAATAGCAGACCTTCCTGCCCGGTAGAGACCTGCTGTATATTTCACAAGGAGAATTTTTTAGTGAAAATCCACGAATATCAGGCCAAAGATATTCTGGCACACTATGGCGTCCCCATCCAGCCGGGACGCGTAGCTTATACGCCAGACGAGGCTGAAGCTATTGCTCGCGAACTCGGCGGGCCAGTCGTCATTAAAGCCCAGGTATACGTCGGCGGACGCGGCAAAGCAGGTGGCATCCAGTTTGGCGATACGCCAGAACAGGCGCGCGCAGCTGCGTCGAAAGTATTGGGCATGGATATCAAAGGGCTGACTGTCGAAAAGGTTCTTGTCGTCTCCAAAATAAATATTCAAGAGGAATACTATCTTGGCATCATCCTGGATCGCAAATCCCAGGCGCCCATCGTGATGGTCTCAAAAGAGGGTGGCATCGATATCGAAGAGGTGGCCGCAAAAACGCCCGAAAAGATCATTAAACAACCCATCGACATGCGCTGGGGCCTGCGCCCTTTTGAAGCGCGCGATATCCTTGCACGGGCCGGGCTCCCTCATCAGGTCATCGGCAAAGGCGGCGCCATTCTTACTGCGCTTGCCCGAGCCTTTATAGAAAGTGACGCCAGCCTGGCAGAAATCAATCCACTTGTGCTTACCTCGGAGGGACAGGTGCAAGCGGCCGATGCCAAAATTCTTATCGATGACAATGGCCTCTTCCGCCAGAAGGAATATGCCTCGTGGGCAGAGTCAGAAGAGTCGAATCCATTAGAGTATGAGGCCAGACAGGAAGGCCTAACCTATGTGAAACTTGATGGTAACGTCGGGATCATTGGTAACGGCGCAGGACTTGTCATGACCACGCTTGATATGGTAGCTCGCGTCGGCGGGAAGCCCGCTAATTTCCTCGATATCGGTGGAGGAGCAAAGGCCGAAGTTATGTATAAGGCTCTCTCCTTTGTGGCACGCGATCCACAGGTCAAGGGTATTCTCGTCAATATCTTCGGTGGCATTACACGTGGCGAAGAGGTGGCAAAGGGAGTCATCATGGCACAGGCTGAACTTCCTGAAGGTATGCCCATCGTCGTTCGCTTGTCAGGCACCGGTGCGGAAGAGGGAAAAGCTTTGTTGAAAGACGCTGGGCTTGACTGGGGTAAAGATATGCGCGAGGCGGCTCAAAAAATCGTCGCCGCGGTTGGTTAAACGAATAAAGGGAAACAAAGAGCATGAGTATTCTATTAGATAGTTCGACGCGGGTGATTGTACAGGGCATAACCGGGCGAGAGGGACTGTATCACACGCGTAATATGAAGACCACGGGAACAAATATCGTTGGCGGCATGACTCCCGGCAAGGGCGGTACGACGGCAGAAGGCGTTCCAGTCTTTGATACCGTCGCCGAGGCAAAGGCAGCCACAGATGCTGAAGCCAGCTGTATTTTTGTACCACCTGCAGGTGCCGCCGATGCGATTATGGAAGCGGCCAGCGCCAGTATAAGCCTGATCGTCTGTATCACCGAGGGCATACCAGTTATTGATATGACCCGCGCCATGATAGTTGTACGTGAGCATGGCGCGCGGCTGATCGGCCCTAACTGTCCCGGTATGTGTACCCCAGGCCATGGCAAAATCGGTATTATCCCCTACCAGATATTCAAACCGGGTCCCGTCGGTTTCATCTCACGCTCCGGCACGCTCACATACGAGGTTGTCGCCTTGCTCACTCAAGCAGGCATTGGCCAATCTACCTGCATTGGTATTGGCGGTGACCCCATTATTGGCTCGACATTCGCCGATTACTTGGAACTCTTCGAGTCCGACCCGGATACCAAAGCCGTTGTCATGTGTGGCGAGATCGGTGGAAGCGACGAGGAAGACGCGGCAGAGTTCATCAAAACGATGAGCAAACCCGTAGTAGCCTTCATCTCAGGACGTACTGCCCCTCCGGGGAAACGCATGGGGCACGCTGGCGCGATCATCTCCGGCAATACAGGTACAGCGCAGGGAAAGGTTGCCGCGCTACAGGCAGCAAATGTCCCTGTGGCAGACACCATCTTCGAGATCCCTGATCTGGTTAAAAAAGCCCTTTCCGCATTATAATAAACTAAAGAGCGAATATTGAAGGCATGCACGATGTGGTGCATGCCTCCCGGCAAAAATCACACAGAAAAACTGTCTAATAAAGGAAAAGTATGACCACCTCGTTGATCTATGACCCAATTTTTTTAGAGCACCTGACCCCTCCAAAACACCCGGAGAGGCCACAACGCCTCGAAATGGCGATAAAAGTTCTAGAGGCCCTGGACTGGCTGCAGCGGGATGGACTGGTCCAGATTCCACCACGTGAAGCTACCGAGGATGAACTGGCTGCTGTGCACGACCGCGCCTATATACGGCAAATCAAAGAGGTTGCCGAGGAGGTTGCCAGGGAAGCACAACAAGGAGGCCGTAAGACCCGATTTTTTGCTACCGACACCTACATCTCCGCGCAGTCCTACGCGGCGGCCATCAAGGCTGCTGGCGCCCCTCTGACTGCCATCGATGCCATCATGAGCGGCGAGGTTGACAACGCCTACTGCCTGGTGCGCCCTCCTGGTCATCATGCCCTACCCGATGAAGCCATGGGGTTCTGCCTCTTCAACAATGTGGCCGTTGCCGCTCAATATGCGCTCGACCGCCACGGCCTCGAGCGGGTGATGATTATAGACTACGATGTCCATCATGGAAATGGTACACAGGACATATTCTATACTGACCCACGCGTACTCTATTTTTCAGTACATCAGGCGCCTTTCTATCCTGGAACCGGCCACTCCGACGAGCGTGGCGAAGGGGCAGGTCTGGGTACAACCATCAATGTTCCCCTGCCGGCGACGGTGGGTTACGAGGTCTACGAACCCGTCTTTCGACAGGTCATGGCACATGCCGCTGACCGTTTTGATCCACAGCTTATCCTGGTATCTGCTGGCTTTGATGCACACTGGAATGACCCGCTTGGTCAGATGAATCTCTCCACGGCTGGCTTTGCGCAACTCACAAAAATAATCATCGACCTTGCTCAAACCCTCTGCAATGGCCGCCTGGTGATGGTGCAGGAGGGTGGCTATAACCTTGATGTCATGGGATCTGCTGTCGCTACCTGTATCAACCTGCTTCTAGGTGACGACGCAGCGGTAGACAGCCTTGGTGCCGGACCTGACGCAGAGAAAGAGTTTCATCTCAATGCAGAAGTCCTGGTAGCCGAACTACGTCGCATTCACAAGTTAACAGGCTATCGTTTGCGTAATGCACCCAAACCCGATATCGAACGCTTACGTCGTGAAATGAAAGGACCGCAAGCATAGCTTGGGATGAGACGAATACTATCACGTGGAGCGGAGGAAATTCGACAATTGACCGGCGACGACCTTGCCCAGATCAAGCGTTTGCTCCAGACATCTGAATACGTCTACCAACGCTTTACGCCTGAAGAACTTCCTACCCTGCTCGCACATTATCCAGCTCTGGGCGCTTTCTATGGCTCTTCGCTGCATGGTTTTATCCTCTCTCAGACCGTCAATGCCCCATCAGCGTGGGTCGGCGGATTCTGCGTCAGCTGGACTGAGAGCCAGTCATACCTCAAGATCCTTGACACCCTCCTTGAACACCTGACCCCACTCTTGATCAAAAAAAGCGTACGCTATCTTCACTACTCAGGCAATGACGCGCAACAGGATTGGCTGCGCGACGTTTTGTTAACCAGAGGCTTCATCCCCTATCGCTCGCTCTACTCCTACGACAAGTTCGATTATTATATCCCTTCATTTGGAAATCAAATAATCACCATCCGTCCGGTTGAGGAGCGCGATATACCCACCCTGCTCACGATCGATGAAGCCTGCTTCGAGGAATTATGGCGCTACGATGACATCTCATTTCATGATATTGCCGCCACACATCCCTATTTCGTCGTCGCGGAACTCCACGGCAACGTCATCGGCTACCAGTTCAACGCACTGGATGGAGATTACGGCTACCTCGTGCGCATCGCCGTCCATCCATCCGCCAGCGGGCAAGGGATCGGCGTACGCCTCATGGCCGAAGCCATCCGCTTCTTTGAGCATGCTCGCGCGACTCGCATCATGCTTAACACGCAGGATGACAACATTCGCGCCCATCGACTTTACGAGTGGTTCGGATTCGTGCGCATTCAGCAGAAAGGGTTCGTATTGAGGAAGGCATTATGAGCATTAATCAATTGAACCATCACACTAACCCCAACAATGACCAAACCTCCAATGGCGCCGACTTATTTTTCACCTGTAATGCAGCGAGGTGGGACGCCATCACATACTGCCGCACCTGGAGAAACGTCGCGTGATTGAGTAGGATATTATTATCCGAGGCGTTCGATTGAAGACGCGCCGCCACGTTCACCACATCTCCAATCGCCGTGTAGTTCTGTAACCGTCCCGTCGATCCCAGGTTACCGACAACACCCAGGCCAGTATTCACCCCAAAACCAAAGGCCAGCGGTATCTCCTGCGGGTGATCCTGTTGATACTTCTGCACTGCCCTTCTCATATTCCAGGCTGCCCGTACAGCGCGCAGCGCGTGATCTTCCTGCAGCAGAGGTGCATTAAAAATGGCCATCAAAGCATCGCCTATGAAAGCAGTCAGCGTACCCTCCTGGTGCCAGATCTCCTCGACCATAATCCCCAGGTAACTGTTGAGCAGATTCATCATCTCCTCTGGAGCCATACTCTCGCTCAACCTGGTATATCCACGAATGTCAGCAAAGACGACCGAGATCTCCTTGGTCTCTCCCCCCAGGTTCAGCGCCATCGGGTCTTTGATCAGTTGTTGCACGACGTTCGGGTGAACGTAGCGTTCAAAAATACGTCGCACCTGCTTTGCCTGCGCCTCCGAACGCTTCAGCTCGGTCCGGTCATCAATCACCAGCGCTATACCAATGTGGTTGTTCTGAGTATCGAGCAGTGCGGAAACGTAGAGATTCAGGTTCACCTCGCCAGCGCCGGGAATGTCACAATCGACCGAATTAGTCACCATCGTGCCATGCTCATGCTGTACCCTGGCATTTTGCAACAATTCGCTAATACCAACCTGTGGTCTGGCAGCAAAAACGTCCCTGTGGTGCCTCCCTATCGCGCTCTTCGGATCCATGCGCAGGGTCTTCGCAGCTGCACCATTAAAGGTCGTGACGATGCCTGACGAATCGGTAGTAATCACGCCGTTCGCTATGGAGGCGAAGATATTATCCATGTACTGTTTATCTTCGTTAACCTGACGTATGGTCCTGGTCAGGTCAGCAAAGAGACGCGCATTGTCGATGGCAATAGCCGCTTGATGACAGAAAGCCAGCAGCAGTTCGCGGTGTTTGGGGCCAAAGAGGTTGGCATTAATACGGCTATCGACATAAACCGCGCCAATACAATGATCTCGCACAACCAGGGGCGCGCACATAATCGAGCGAATGCCATAGGCCATGATACTCTCTTGCTCTTTAAAGGCATCGTCGATCTGCGCATCGTCGGTGAGTATGGGCTCCCTGGTTTTTACCACGCGAATCACGGTGCCGCGGCTATTTCTATAGGCGCTTCTATCGATCGTCTGCCCCTGTTTATCAAGCGCGATCGTAAAATCAAGTTCATTGGTCATCGGATTAATCAACGCGAGAAAGCCTCGTTCCGCATTGACGAATTGGATCACCTGCTCCATCACCAGCCGCAGCACCTGGTCAAACTCAAGCGTCGAGTTCAGCACACGCGCAATATCGTAGAGGGTCTCAAGTTCGTTGCGTTCTCGTTTGAGAATATTAATACTGCTATTGAGAGCCTGCCGCTCTCGTTCAAATGGCGTAGCCGTGCCCACAGCAGCTTGTTGCGCCGGAACATCCGTTTGTCCTTGTACGAGTTGCAACACTCGCTGCAGCGATTGACTGAGCCGCCCTAATTCCAGGTCATCAAGTCGGCTCAGGTGGAGTGAGTCGCTGAGGAGGCGAATACGGGGATCACTGCTCTCTCTGGCATAGGTACCTTCGACAGCCCGTTCTAATTTCTGCGCGTGCTCATGGAGGCCACGCGAAATACGCATCAACGTCTCGCTAATCGTTCGCAAGTCGTTGCTAACCTTTGATGCAAGATCAGGTGATACTGTCAAGCAAGTGCCTCCATCCACAGGCGTGTATGAATTGACTGTAGGGGCCGATTTATCGCGCCGCCGCCGATTTGTCGGCCCCCACACCTTTCCTTACGCTTGTTTGCTACAACTATTTCATACACCCCATCCACAGAATAATCAAAAGCAGAAAGTGCGCAGACCACACAAAAAGGTGAGAGTATGCACGTCTCTATAATAGACGTTCATACCCTCACATTATAGCACAGCAGATTTTGGGCGTGCGCTAGACGCCATACTTTTGCATATATTCTCTGAAAGACACCGGTACAAAGCCAAAATCTCGCTCAACACTCTGTTTATCTGTCGTGTTATCAAAGGAGAAAAGCGTCATCGCCGCCTTTGTTAACGGCGGCTTCGGCAGGACAGCCTCCATCACCGCCGCACCAACCCCCACCAGCACGGTCGGTGCGGGAGCCTTGATGCGCGATGCGTGCATTGTATCAAGCAAAACGTCGATAACCTGGCTAAATGAGTAATACTCCGGACCACCAATAGTGTATGTCTTCCCATTTGTCCTCGCCGGATCCTCCAATACCTTCATAATCACCGTCACAACATCTTCCACATATATTGGCTGAAACATCGTCTTGCCACCACCAATCAGTGGTACTACAGGTGCCGTGCGAATAAGATCCGTTAGCCCCTTGATGAAAGGTGCATCCTTCCCAAAAAGGACCGATGGTTGAATGATAGTCCAACCTAAACCGCTGTCCTTCAGCATTTGTTCGGAGAGGTAGCGCCCTTGCATATAACTACCGGGCTTATCCTGTCTGGTTCCCAGCCCACTTAGCTCGATGATGCGTTTGACACCTGCCTCCTTTGCCGCTCTGATCAGATTCCCCGTCCCACGTACATTGGTATCTTCATAGTGATTCCCCGTCGATTCTTTATGGTCAGCGGTGATAAAAGCCGCGTGTACAATGGTATCAACACCTTGCACTGCCGCCTTTAGCGCTTTGGGATCAAGCGTATCTCCCTGTACCAGCTCAACTTTATCGGTCGGTAAAATTTGCGCCGCACGCTTCAGATCTCGCACCAGCACCCGGGGCCGCTCCCCCTGTGCAACCATGCGAGCTACCAGGTGTCGCCCAATATAGCCTGTCGCTCCAGTAATTGATATCATCACAATGCTCCTTTAAATCTACTTTAACAACAAGTATAGTCCATAGTCAAAGTAGAGAGCAGAGGATAGAGACATGAAAAAAGACATGAGCATGCTCACCGTTGCAAAAACATGATACTACCCGATCATTACGCACGTTGGAGCACGTCCTTTCTGAGTTGGGACGTAGAAAGTACTGCAAGCAGATTTCTTGGATGAGATGTGCGTAATGATGTCGAATGCGACCAACCGGCATAGTAGACATGTTTGCCCTGAGACGGGCGGGGTGTCATCCCCTGCGACGGCAACAGCAGCGTCGCGCCTGCGCTGCTGTACAACGCAGGCTTGACGGACGAATCCGCCATGCGGTAGGACACGTACCGCTTAGTTTCCTGATAGGTGATGAGGAAGGCCATACCGAGCCTGGCGATATTCAGAGATGCCGCGTAATCCCTCGCCCCGTTCCACAGACACTCAGGATTTGAACAGCAGAGCCACGGCCCCCACGGAATGGCTTTTTTGTGGTCGGCTGGAGCTGAGGACGCATAGGTTTTAGCTGGCTGATGGCAGCGTGGGCAGGTATGCGTCGTTCCACGTGGTTCCACCTGGCGCGCACGGATGCCCAACAGATGGCACTTGTATGTGAGGACGCGCCATAACTCACCTCGTACTGTGGTATTGTTGCGCCAGTTCCGAAACCGTCCGCGCACCCCACGCCCACGTCCTTCGGTTTTCAGCGTGGTCAGATTTTCTCCACAGATAAGCCGACAGTCATACAAGAGCGCGAGCAGGATCAGCAGGTTCGAGGCCAAGTGGGCAAGTTCGCGGTTCCTCCGCTCGTAGGTCTTCCAGCACTGCTTGATCCGCTTCTCGTAGTCCTTGACTCGTCTTTTCCAGCCTGCAACATGAGCTGGCAGAGGTATCCCGTGCTCCTCTTGTGGGGCGAGCGCTTGCTTGATGAGCCGCGCATACCGGTCCCGGCACGCTTTGAGTCGATCAATCTCCCGGCGCAATCTTGCCTGCCTGCCATCGATGCCACCGGTATCCAAAAACACCGGACGGTTCACCTGCTGGTACGGCTCATCGGCATCTCCCTTTTCGAGAATGGAGACCGTGATGAGCGACCGTACGCCCCAGTCAAAACCTACCACCCGTCTCTCCTGTTCAAGAGGAGAGACGTAGTTGGCCTGAACTTCGAGCATGAGATCGAGCACGGCCACACGGCTGCCGTCATCGCCCCTGATCTCCCGCAAAGTCGGTGCCTGTGTCGTTGCTCCTTGCCACAGATACATGCAGACAGTGGGGGGCAATGGGATCGGTTCGCTCCACCTTCCCCAGGCCCATTTTCCCTGCTCGTCTGGCGTGCGCAGCCGGAGCAAGAGCGACTCCTGCTGGTGTCCCTGCCTGGTTTGGAGATCACAGTAGGATGCGATCTCGATGCGTGCCCGGTACGCCTGACCCATTTTCATCCCGTCATCCCCCGCAAAAGTCAGGTGCCCGACGGAAAGAACGGGAGCAGGCTGAAGCGCTTCATAGGTCATGGGGAACGTGCCGGTGTGCAGGTACTGATTGCATGCTTGCTCAATGAGATTGGTCATGGCCATGAAGGCCTCGGTGTCTTCCCCGGCGTCCTGCATCTGCGCGCGCAAGGCCCGGACCTGCTCTTTGATTTGGGCATGGTTTTTGCTGGCGGGCCGTTTGCCCTCGGCTGGTCGGATCAGCCCCTCGGAGAGCAGCGGCAAGATGGTCTGAAAGACCTGTTTCCTGCTGGCCTGGGCGCGCAGGATGCGGCCTGCCTGTTCCATTTCGCACCGTTCTTGTCGGCTCCCGTGACCGGATCCGGTGAGGAGATGACGCTCAACTTGCTTCCAGGCTGGCCCTGTGCGATCACTCAAAAAGAGATCGAGCTGCGGCCATAACTGCGTGATCATCTGGTTAATGGCCACGCGCGAGGCATCGAGCATCTGCAATGCCTCGGCCTGCATGGCGTCGGGCAAACGAATAGGAAACGAGAGCGTTTGCGTTTTGGCCACCTCACGCCTCCTGTTCTGCGATGACCTGCCTGGTACAGGCGACGAGCGCTTGCTGCTTGTGCGAGCGCATTCCATACAGGCGTCCAGAAAAGAGCGCGATGAGCGCGAGCAAATCGTGGGTTAACTCTTGCTCCGGCGTCTTCTCTTCCCCTGGCTCCAGAACTGTGAGTGTCACGTCAAAACAGGCAAACAAGGTTTGTAAATATTCCTGGCCCAAGCGGGTTAACCGATCCTCATAGGTAATGGCGATCTCTCCCACTTTGTCTTCACAGACCAGTTTGAGCAGGTGCTGCAACTGCCGCCGGGAGGCTTTGAGTCCAGAGCCAAGATCGCAGAGGACCAGCGTTCCCAACCCTTTGCGCTCCGTTTTTGCCCAGGCTGGTAGCCGTTCGAGTTGGATATCCAGGTCCACCTTTTGTCCGTGTTCGCTCACCCTGCCATAGAGGACTAGGAGTCGCTCATCGAGTTTGCCCACCGGCCGCTCGATCTCAGCATGTGGCACGCGGACTTCCCGGCCTATCGGCACAGCCTGGATGCGCCTCGCCTGAATCCACCGTCGCACAGTGATCGGATGCAGTCCTAACTCATGGGCGGCTGCCCCAACACGCAAGAGTTTTTGTTCCCGTTTGGTCATCGTCTCTTTCCTTGGAGATCTGCTGACAGCTCTGTGATGGCCAAAGAGTGCCACACAACGGCTTCGCTTACCCCTCTGGCTGCGCTTCAAGGGATTGGTTGATCTCCCAGAGGTTGCCCTCGGGATCGGCAAAGTGCGCCGTGCGTAACCCCCAGCGCTGGTCGGTTGGGGGTCTGACAAACGTGACGCCCTTGGCTTTGAGTTCCTCGTATGCGGCATCGACATCCGCAACACCAGCCGCCAGGAGCCCGCGTGGCCCTGCCTCGATCTTCAGCGAATTTCCCTGCGTCCCTAACAGGTCTGCGGCTCCTTCGGGCGAGAGCAAAATCAAGTACAACCCCTCTTGCAGAAGGAAACTGGCAGAATGGGCATCGCTCCCTTGATACTTAAGTTTGAACGTGTCGCGATAAAACGCCGTACAGCCGGCCAGGTCTTGGACGAACACGACCGTCGCTTCGATTTTGTGAATCATTGTTTACCCCTCTTCTTTCTTTGGCAAACCATCATGTGCCAATGCGCTTGTGAAGCAGAGGCCAGGATTATCAAGATATGGGTCAATTTTCAGATATCACCGTCTGTGATCTCTTCTTGATGCTGTTCTTTTTGTCCCGTACGAATCCGGTTGCAAAGAAAGATGAGGATAGTATATGATAGCTTCCAAAAAGAGCAACTGTCAGCAACCCTTTTCTCCTCCATACACTGAAGTGCACATATGTGCACCTACCGGAGCGACTCGGCAGGCAAAAAGATACGAACGGTCACTCCCTCTCCAGGAGCACTTTTGATAGTCAGGCTTCCTCCCGCGATAGCAAGCAGCGCGCTATGCGTGAGCAAGCCTCCACCTGTGCCGCTTGTAGAGCTACTCGCGGAAATAATGCCAACCCCGTCATCGGCCACAATCACTTCCAGGTGCGGATCAATACGATCACATGAAGCTTTGAGCGTCAGCCGTAATCGACGATGCACATCCGAGCCGCGAGCATGCCTTGCGGCATTGCGCAATGCCTCCTGCACCGCTGCAAAAATAAGTTCGGCGATAGCTGGTGGCGTTACCTCATCGATGCAATTCGCGGTCTCCTCAGAGACACGCCACTCGACTTCATCAAACGCGAGTTGAAAGTCCTGTTCGAGCATAGTGTGAATCGCGCTCATCATTCCTTCGCGCTCTAATCGATGCGGCGCGCTTGGTGCGGTGGCCCGCATCATCGAGGCAAGACGGCGATGCGCGTCACTAATCCTCTCCACCACGTCGTTTAACACCTCTTCCGGAGATGTAGTGCTCTCTTTTGTTTGCTTGTCCGCGCCAAGAATCGCGCGCAAGGTCTCCAATCGCAACAGGGCAAGATGCATCTGTGGCAGAATATCATCATGGAGAATGCGTCGATGCTGCGCCCCGAGTAACTTCACATCGACAATACGTCGTCGCAGCAATGCAGCGACTGCCTGCATCGCTTCGTGGTCACCCAGTGTGTCAAGAATACGCTGCCCACACGCGTGCGCGAGGTCCATATCTTCATCGGTGAACGCTCCCCCATCCTGCCGTGGACCAAGATAGAGCATCGCCACCAGCCCGAGTTCATCATATATAGGCAAGACCCAGCAGATCATCGGCTGCCCATCAATATTGATGCTCACACGTGCCGGGGCGCGATTTCCTCTATCCGACATCTCATCAATACCGTTGCCCGGGGCAAACGCGGGAACAGTATACATAAATTGTTCTTTTGCTTCCAGAGGCCAGCGATAACTAAATATACGCCTTACCGAACCGGCCATAATGGTCATACGCGCAAATTTGACCGCCAGCACATCCTGGCACAGGTGAAAAAAGAGATCTTCCAGCCCCTGTTCAGTCCTTTGTAGATCGGTATTCAACCAGTGGCGCAGATTTGTACTGCGAATAAATGGCCCGAGCAGAGCAATGTAGCGGTCATGCGCTGTGTAACTGCTCCAGGTAAACAAAGCATAGGCGCCAGTCGCCAGCGACGTAATGAGTAATAAACTTCCCAGCGTGCTGTGGGTAAAATCCACGAGGAGTACAATGAATATAGCTACAGTAGTGGCTACTATAACAATACCGCGCCACTGCCCAAAAAAACCGCGTCTCGCCAGGGGGCGCTCGATGAGTACACCATGACGCACGATTGAATAGCCAACCAGCAGGATAATGAGAGCTACTGCTCCGGCGGCGATCGTATCAAGTACCAGCAAATGCAGCGGAATCGTTTCCAGTGGCAGCGAGGCAGGAAGAGTGTGAGCGCCATGTTGCCGATATTCAAACCAATCGACGATAGACCAGATACCTACTATCCCCAGGATAGTCGTCAGGCCAACCATCAAGAGAGCTGCCAGGAATAAACCAGGTCGGGCAAGGTGCCATGAAAGCACCGGCTCTTGGAGGAGTTCAACATCGGTTGGGTCATCCCAAAAAGCTGCCGCGAGGACCTGACCCAAACCTGGTATCTTTTTATCACCGCCTATCTCGCTACCTGCAGCTTTTTCTGGACCTTGCATATACTGCTTCACCCTCCGCCCGATAAACCCTCCAAGCGCGCTCACCACGCGCTTCACACGACCGGGGGTAAACCAGGGCCCGATAGCGCAAAATGTTACATAACACAGAAAGAGCACCGGCACAAGTACGGTCGGTGAAAACAGCCCGGCATGCGTGTCCTCGTAAAGATCGCTATAAGCTAACAGTCGGACAGTCCCCACAAAAGTAAACGTCGATCGATAGAGAATGAGCAGCACTAACAGGAGGCAGCCGAGTATACCACTACTCACCAGCAGCACTGGCCGCCGTCGTCGCCAATTTTGATTGATCAGCGCGGCATAGTGCAGGCCAATAGCGAACCAGATATATGGAACACAAATCGCGGGCAGCCACAGGAGGCGCCAAAGAAAATCTTGTGATATGGTATATGAAAGCGGACTGGCTATAAGCAGCGCATGCACAAAGAAGAAAAATGCAGAGAAGCCCAGTCCAACCACACCCAGGCGCGCAATCCAGGCCTGTCGATTGCCATTCAACCAGACGGTGAATGCCAGCCAGAGAAACGTCACCAGGTTAAAGATCGAAAGTGCCAGGACAATCGTTTGAAACAGATGTGTAGGCTCAAGAAAAGTTAAGAGCGACATGTTATTCTTCTTTGTAAAGTATAATGCCCCTTTTTGGGGCCTTTTTTAGTATCCCTGCGCTACGAAGTGAGCGTGCGAAGGCGCATTTTTGCCCAAATGTGTCCAATGTTTCACATCCCTATGTACCGGTTAAGCTGTCAAATTCGCTGTCAAAACAATGGCAATAAAGATGCCCAAGATCAGGTATTTATCGTACCTGGTCTAGAGTATTTTGCTGTAATGGCAAGCCATTGTCAAGAGAAGCTCCAAGAAACGTACCTATCACAAGTGACAAATCGAAGTGAAAAGGAGCTCTACTGAAAACACCCCGTATTTAACAGGCAAATGACATATTTCTTTTCTGCTAGCGATCCATAACATTCTTAACAGCTAGGTGCTAAACCGCGGAATGTGGGTTTCCATTTTTGATCTGTAATAAAAGATAGTAATCCTATGAGAGATAGTACTTCATTTTCAGGCTATCACCTACAACTAGGGCCCGACAATGATGGGCTGTGCTATAATGGACATTAAACCTAATGAACGCCGTTGTTTCCATCCTTGACAGACACTATTATCAAATGGTCGAAGGTATCTGGGCCAAACTAGAGCGCGAGCTTGGAGTAAAGGCTGTCTACATAACACCTTGCCCACATCTCTCTTATCAAGTTGCTCAACACTTTGATGTGGATCAACTTGAATTGATCCTACAACACATTGCATTAAACAGTACGCCATTCCAGATAAGAACTACTGGACTAGGCATCTTCACCGGGCATTATCCCGTGTTGTATATCCCAGTTGTACGTAGTCTAGAATTAACTCAGTTTCATCAAGCGCTTTGGTCGGAGGTCTATAAGACAAGTTTGGGCATACAAAACTTCTATCGCCCTGAACAAATAAATACAACCTGCCTGACGTTATCCGTTTACTAAGTGAGCGAAATTTTAACTGGGAGATTACCATCAATAACATTGCTTTCATCCATGACAGGGGGAGGAAACAAGAACTAAGATCTTGTTTTGACTTCAATCAGAGCAGTTTCGAGGCTGAATGAAGATAAAACTCAACCGTCCCCTGGTAGCGGTCAATAGCATTTTGATGGCAACTAGAGACTTTTTTGAGGGCATGAATACGGCTTCTATCATGGGTTTTTGTTCGTACACGTTCGCTGATAACCGCTCTTCATCGCTGGTTTTGCTGTCATCTCTGCTGTCAACAAAATGGCAATCAAGATGTCCAAGATCAGGTATTCATCGTCTTCGATCCTGGGCATTTTGTTTTAATGGCAAGCTGTACGTTGTGGATATCCTATGTAAAGCTTCTGTAACGTGTGGATACCTGTCTGTTTTTGATAATGTAATTGTGGGTCTTCCTCGAATTTGGTGATTTTGGAATTGCAGAGCTATTTCTTCTCAATTTGAAATGACTTCTGAAGCAAAGACACCATGTAGGTGTTTTTGCCTAAGCTCATCTGTTCCCCAAATGTGAGGATGATCCACTTTTCGGTTATCGAAAATACCTGTCCACAAAGAAGCATCGCGTGAAAAGTCCATGAAAACCACCTGAGCTCGTCACTCTCAGAGGAGTTGTGCAGTAGAAGGGAAGCTGGTTAAATCATCAGGGAGATGTATGCCGCCTGCACCGGAAACGATCGTTGACCGCATACTGATTTTCAAGGCAAAGCAGATATCCTCAATACTCGTGTTGGGATTTCGCTCATGAAACGATTGAACCTTCTTTAGCGCATCAAGATAGCCTTCCACATATCCAACATGGGCTTCCTGTGGCATGACTGGCTCGCGTTGAAAGTTTCCCACGGGATTTCCTCTCTCTGTTTTAACATCCTTGTATCTTAGAAGATCGTATCAGGAAATATATCACGAAAGACCGCATGATACAAACGTTTTCGCGTGCCTAATAGCTTGCCAATCGTTCTCACTCGGCTGCTATTAACAATACCTCCCTATTGCTTCGTCTACGTTCTTACGCCCGAATTCATGAACTAACGTATGGTACAGGCATACAAGTGCGCTTGGTGTCCATGGCTCGTGTGAAAAGACAAAAGGAACGATGGTGTGAAGATCGAATTTGATGGGGTGGATTCGAGCGTTTTCGAGTTTGTCCTTGACGCCAGAGTT
>WNGJ01009299.1_pt1 | contig 15486 bp, 10 predicted proteins | sample 5400611 | NCBI WGS metagenome assembly WNGJ01 (sample SAMN13153375, study PRJNA577476) | soil metagenome | isolation source: 40 cm soil or saprolite under Garry oak tree replicate 1 | place: USA:California | collected 2016-06-15
CGTATTCTCCTCGCTTAAGCCTCTTCATCCTCGCCCGTCTCTATCTCTGAGGCAGTACCGGCGCTTTCTGGCTCATTGTCAGCCTCTTCATCCTCGCCCGTCTCTATCTCTGAGGCAGTACCGGCGCTTTCTGGCTCATTGTCAGCCTCTTCATCCTCGCCCGTCTCTATCTCTGAGGCAGTACTGGCGCTTTCTGGCTCATTGTCAGTAGCAGTGGCAAGGCGCGAAGTGGCTTCTTCGGCACTCAAGCCTTCACCAAAGACCATTTCCAGCCAGCGCACGGTTTTGACAGGCATAATTAAACAATCATGTTTGAGCAGTTCCACAACATTAATTGAGGAGACGTGCTGGGCTTTGGCAGTGGGAATGTTGCGTATCGAAAGGAGAACATTCTCGTCCCGTTGTGGCAACATCATCAGGACTCGTTTCCCTTCCAAGGGGAGCTTGTCCAAAATGGCCAGCATATCTTTGGTACGAGGTGTTTCCATGAACAGGTCGTTGAGTACGATCAGCTTCTCGTTCGCAACTTTATCCGAAAGGGCAGAGCGAATTGCCAGGCGGCGCATTTTGCGCGGTACGTCGTGGTGATATGGGTGCGGCCTGGGACCAAAGACGACACCACCGTGACGGAACTGTGGCGCACGCGTACTTCCCTGGCGAGCGCGACCTGTTCCCTTCTGCCGATATGGTTTTTTATTTCCGCCCGATACCTCTGCGCGAGTTTTGGTCGAAGCATTGCCCTGGCGGCGATTCACCAATTGTGCGGTCACAACCTGGTGGAGAACCGCCATGTTAGGGGTGACTCCGAATACCTGCTCACTCAGTTCGAGCTGATCTACGGCCTCTCCGGCCATATTATATACTGTAGTCGAGGGCATTGCGGTTTACCTCATCACATGCTTCTTAATTGTGAGCAACCCCCCATTGGCCCCAGGCACTGAGCCTTTGACCAGGAGCAAGTTACGCTCAGCATCAGCTTGAACTACTTCCAACTTCTTGATAGTCACACGAGCGTTACCCATGTGACCGGCCATACGCGTCCCCTTGAGAACACGACCAGGCGTGGTACCCGAACCAATCGAACCAGGGGCGCGAGTGCGGTCTGATTGACCGTGGGTGCGAGGGCCACCGCGAAAGCCATGACGCTTCACACCTCCCTGGAAGCCTTTACCCTTAGAGGTACCTACGATGTCAACCTCTTCGCCAACCGTAAACAAGCCGGCATCAAATTGTTTGCCAAGCTCCAGCTTCTCTGCCGCGGTACCCTCTTGTAAGCCTACTTCGCCCACCACTTTGAAAGGGCCAAGCTCTGGGCCAGGACGGCGCTGACGCTTCTCCTGCACCCTTAGCAATTTCTCAATCTGCTTATCCTTTTTAGCAGGAGTCGTCTCCGTTTCTGCTGTTTCGGTTGCAGCAGCACCTTCGGTTTTGGTTTTGGCTCGTTGCTCTTGTTGGTACGTTTGCAAGCGTTTGCGCTGCCCCTTGAGCAAAGGCAGGCTATGTCCGAGATGGCCTAATTCCGGACGAGTTGCATGTTTAGTTGTTGTTTGCTCAAAACCTATTTGGACAGCTTCGTAGCCATCTCTGGCAACCGTCTTGATTTGGGTCACGATGCAGGGGCCAGCCTCTATCACAGTGACCGGAATGACGGTGCCATTTGGCCCAAAGACCTGGGTCATACCGACCTTCCTGCCCAATAATGCATTTAGCATATTTATCCTCTTTTCCCAACTGTAGAGTTAAATAATGTTCTTTGACACCTGCTTCTTTTGTCAAGCTCCATTATTGCGCCCCTACAGCTTGATTTCGATGTCCACGCCTGCGGGCAGATTCAAACGTGTGAGCGCTTCAACCGTTTTATTTGTCGGGTCGATAATATCTATCAGGCGTTTATGGGTACGTATTTCAAATTGCTCGCGTGAGTCTTTGTCGATAAAGGGCGAGCGCATTACCGTAAACTTGTCGATCTCGGTGGGCAAGGGTATTGGGCCAGAGACACGCGCCCCGGTTTGCTGCGCCGTATCGACAATCTGCATAGCCGACTGATCAAGGATACGATGATCGTATGCCTTGAGGCGGATGCGAATGCGTTGCTTCGTTCCAGTAGCCATTTCTATCTCCTCATGCTGTAAGGGTGCAATTTATTGCGCCCACCTTATTGGCGCCATGGATAGGGCGCAATTCATTGCGCCCCTACAGATGTAATTAGTTTTCGACTTTGGTGCAGACGCCAGCGCCCACGGTGCGACCGCCTTCGCGGATGGCGAAGTGGACGCCCTCTTCCATGGCCACGGGCTGGATGAGTTCCACCGTCATCTCGATGTTATCGCCCGGCATGACCATCTCCACCCCTTCGGGCAGCTTGATGGCTCCCGTCACATCGGTGGTGCGCACATAGAACTGCGGTCGATAGCCGTTGAAGAAGGGGGTGTGTCGTCCTCCCTCTTCCTTGGAGAGCACATACACCTGCGCCTTGAAGCTCTTGTGCGGCTTGATTGAGTTGGGTTTGCTCAAGACCTGCCCGCGCTCAATCTCGCTGCGCTCCACCCCACGTAAGAGACAGCCCACGTTGTCGCCAGCCATCCCCTGATCCAACGTCTTCTGGAACATCTCCACCCCCGTGACCACCACGGTGCGCGTCTGCTCCTTCATGCCCACGATGTCCACCGACTCGCCCACTTTGACCTGGCCGCGCTCAATGCGTCCAGTGGCCACCGTGCCGCGTCCCTTGATGCCAAAGACATCTTCCACCGGCATGAGGAAGGGCTTGTCGGTGGCGCGGGGGGGGGTGGGAATGTAGCTGTCGACGGCATCCATCAACTCCCAGATGCAGTGGGCCGCCGCGTCAGTGCGGGTGAAATCGCCTTTGCTTTCCAGGGCCTGCAAGGCCGAGCCGCGAATGACGGGCACCTCGTCGCCGGGGAACTGGTACTTGCTCAAGAGTTCGCGCACTTCCAGTTCGACCAGTTCGAGCAGTTCCTCGTCGTCCATCATGTCGACTTTGTTGAGGAAGACGACCATGGCCGGCACTTCCACCTGGCGGGCCAGCAGCACGTGTTCGCGCGTCTGAGGCATGGGGCCATCGGGGGCCGAGACCACCAGGATGGCTCCGTCCATCTGGGCGGCACCGGTGATCATGTTCTTGATGTAGTCGGCGTGGCCGGGGCAGTCCACATGGGCATAGTGGCGTTTCGCGGTCTCGTACTCGATGTGGGCGATGGCGATGGTGATGCCGCGCTCGCGCTCTTCGGGGGCCTTGTCAATCTGGTCGAAGGCGGTGTACTGGGCCAGTTTGGCGGCGGCGAGCACTTTGGTGATGGCGGCCGTCAAGGTGGTTTTGCCATGGTCAATGTGACCGATCGTGCCCACGTTCACATGCGGTTTGTTGCGCTCAAATTTCTTCTTTGCCATATATGTTTCCTCATTAAAACAGTGCTCGGTGCATACGTGCTGGGTCAGGGTTGCACTTTTGCGATGGCACTTTACTTGATGTGTACGGGGTGCAATTCATTGCACCCCTACAGTCGTTCCGTGTTAGGAACGCTTCTATGCTTCCTTAACAATAAAAAGATACGTTGTGTGCGGTAGGCCGTTCCCTGACATCGGCACCGTACGTTACGGTTGTATGTATTAAGTGGGTGGCAATGATGAACTTGAACAAAAAAATCAAGGGATCGTCTTTATCTCAATTTATTTGTTAAGCCCCACCACTGCCCCCTTACATCAGGTCGGTACGTATTTACCGACTAGACTTGGCAATGATTTCATCAGCCAAGTTTTTCGGTATTGGATCGTAGTGTGCAAACTCCATAGAGTAGTTAGCACGTCCACTGGTCATAGAACGGAGGTCGTTAACATAGCCGAACATTTCGGAAAGAGGAACGTGTGCCCGCACCACATGCATTGCCCCACGGCTCTCCATGCCCAGAATGATGCCACGGCGCCGGTTGATATCGCCAATGACGTCTCCGTAAAATTCTTCCGAGGTGGTTACTTCTACCAGCATGACCGGCTCAAGCAGGATAGGTCCAGCCTTGCGAACCGCTTCTTTAATTCCGATTGAACCTGCCATTTTGAAGGCCATTTCACTTGAGTCAACGTCGTGATAGGAGCCATCATAAAGGGTGGCTTTGACATCGATCATGGGATAGCCAGCAATAATACCGTTATCTAGAGTCTCTTTGATACCGTTCTCGACAGGTTTGATATATTCTTTGGGTACAACACCGCCAACGATGGCATTGACAAACTCAAAGCCTTTGCCGCGCTCATTGGGTTCAACACGCAACCAGACATCACCGTATTGACCGTGACCGCCGGTCTGGCGTACATATTTACCCTGAGCCTGGGCTTCGCGGGTGATGGTCTCGCGATAGGCCACCTGTGGTCGCCCGATATTGGCCTCGACCTTAAATTCGCGGAACATACGGTCCACGATGACTTCCAGGTGCAGTTCACCCATCCCACTAATGATGGTCTGTCCACTCTCTGTATCCGTATGCAGCTGGAAGGTGGGATCTTCCTCAGCCAGCTTGTTCAAGGCAATAGCCATTTTATCCTGGTCGGCACGCGTTCTCGGCTCGATGGCGATATCGATGACCGGCTGTGGGAAGGTGATCGATTCAAGGATAATGGGATGGTCACGGTCACAAAGCGTATCACCGGTGAAGGTGTTACGCAACCCAACGGCGGCACAGATATCTCCCGCTCGAATCTCGTCGATATCCTCACGATGATTGGCATGCATACGTAACAGGCGTCCGATACGTTCAGATTTGTCCTTGGTGCTGTTCTGAATAGCTGCACCTTTATTCAAGGTACCCGAATAGACGCGCAAGTACGAGAGCCGACCTACGAAGGGATCAGAGACGATCTTGAAGACGAGCGCACTGAAAGGTGCAGAGTCGCTCACCTCGCGAGTGGTAGTCTGATCTGTATCTGGATCGATGCCGGTGGGAGGTGGAATGTCCAGAGGCGAAGGCAGGTAAGCAATGACCGCATCGAGCATAGCCTGGACACCCTTGTTCTTGAGAGCGGTACCGCACAATACGGGAACAAGCGTACCACTTGTGTGATCTCTTCACCCTCAAGATACTTGAGGGTAAGATCCTCATCGGTCTCAGCGACACGCTCGATCAAAAATTCGCGATGCTTGGCTACCTCGTCTTCCATACTGGTTGGCACTTCGGTGCGATCTGACTTTGTACCCAGATCATCAGTAAAGATCACCGCCTTTTGTTCGATCAGATCAATAAAGCCCTTATAGTTACTCTCACGCCCAACAGGAATCTGAATTGGTACAGGTACCGCACCCAGGCGTTCGCGGATCATCTCCACCGTGCGCCAGAAGTCCGCACCAATACGGTCCATTTTATTCACGAAACAGATACGAGGGACATCATATTTATTGGCCTGACGCCACACCGTTTCGGATTGGGGTTCCACACCCGCCACGGCATCGAAGACAACGACTCCACCGTCCAGCACGCGCAGGGAACGTTCCACCTCTGCCGTAAAATCCACGTGGCCCGGCGTATCGATAATGTTGATGCGGTGATCAAGCCAGAAACACGTCGTCGCCGCAGACGTAATCGTAATGCCGCGCTCCTGCTCCTGGGGCATCCAGTCCATAGTCGCAGCCCCTTCATGCACCTCACCCATGCGGTGAATTTTCTTGGTGTAGAAGAGGATGCGCTCAGTGGTGGTGGTTTTACCAGCATCAATGTGAGCGATGATACCAATATTACGAGTTTTTTCGAGCGGATATTCTCTTGCCATGATATATTCGTTACCAGCGATAATGAGCGAAGGCTTTGTTAGACTCCGCCATTTTATGGGTCTCCTCACGTTTTTTAATGGTTGCACCCTGACCGGCGGCGGCGTCCATCAATTCACTCGCAAGTTTTTCCGACATAGAACGGCCAGTGCGACTGCGAGCAGATTTGATGAGCCAGCGCATCGCTAGAGTATTGCCACGTTCTCTCCGCACATCCATCGGAACTTGATAGGTTGAACCACCAACACGGCGGGGCTTTACTTCAATTGTAGGTGTTGCATTTTTCAGGGCCTGCTCAAAGACTTCGAGCGGAGCCCGCTTCTGTTTAGTTTCAATGACATCAAACGCATCGTAAATAATGCGCTCAGCCAGGCTGCGCTTACCATCCAACATCAATTTATTGGTAAAGCGAGCCACGTTTCGGCTTTTGTATTTTGCATCCGGTACATCGGGACGCCGCACAGCTCTTTTGCGTCTTGGCACGATCTGCCTCCTCATTTCCATCAGCTAGGTCGAAAGGTAGTACTTATTGGGAGGTGTCAGGTTTTCTGGACACCAGAAAAGGCGTCGATTTCGACTATAGGCCACAAGCCGTATAATCTCTTTCGGACGCCTACACGCGAGTGCCTTTCCACCCATTCATATGTATCCTCAATCGGAGCAAAGTAATAAAGTGGAGAACACCCGACCTCATCGTAGTTTTATTTACGATGTCGTGTGATATGCCGACCTTCCTGAGTATACCCAGGTGGTATCTTGCAGTACCCTAAAGTGGGTCAAGATAGACGTAGGAACGAGAAACAATTATTCTGTATAACCCTACGGCTATCATATCTACTTTTTACCTTTGGTGGCGGCTGCGGCTTGTCCGGGTTTGGGCCGCTTGGCTCCATATTTTGAGCGACCACGGCGTCGCTTGGCAACACCGTCACTGTCCAGTGTACCGCGAACGATGTGATAACGCACGCTCGGCAGATCCTTCACGCGGCCACCACGAATAAGTACAACTGAGTGCTCTTGTAAATTATGCCCTTCACCAGGGATATAGGCTGTCACTTCCATCTGGTTTGTCAACCGAACACGCGCAATCTTACGCATTGCCGAGTTCGGCTTCTTGGGCGTCATCGTACGCACCTGCGTGCATACACCACGCTTCTGTGGCGAACCGCGCAGGCGGGAGGTCCGGTTCTTCAGAGCGTTGTAAGAATACAGCAACGCCGGAGCCTTAGACCTTCTTTCTTTGTGTGAACGGCCCTTACGGACCAACTGATTGATCGTCGGCAATGAACGATACTCCCTGTTTCTATCTATCCTCACCAAGGGCGCAAGGAATTGCGCCCTTTTCCATACGTGCGGTGATTAATGATATCACTCCCCATCCAAGCTGTCAAGAGCAGGTGAGAGCGAACCACTCACAGTACTACCTTTCAGACTGCCTGACCGAGAGGGAGACACGAGAGCGTCGTTGGCAGTCTGGTTTTCAAGAATACTACCTACACTTAAGCTGCCACCGATGGTACCGGCACCAACTCCAGCCATGGAGGCAGAGTTGGTTGCAGCCAGCCGAGCAGCTGCCGCTTGTTGGCGAGCGAGCTGTTCGCGGCGACGTTGCGCTATCCCCGAACCTGCCGGAATGAGCTTACCAATGATCACATTTTCCTTGAGGCCAACCAAATGATCGGTTTGGGCCTCAATGGCCGCCTCCGTCAACACACGCGTCGTCTCCTGGAATGATGCTGCCGCCAGGAAACTGTCCGTATTCAGCGACGCCTTCGTCACGCCCAACAATACGGTTTGCGCGGTAGCAGGCTCGCCACCTTCCGCCAGCACACGAGCATTGGTATCCTCATACACAAAACGATCTACAAGGTCGTTTGGCAACATATCCGTATCGCCCGGCTCATCCACCTTCACACGGCGCAGCATCTGACGGACAATGACCTCAATGTGCTTATCACTGATATACACACCCGTATTCCGATACACCTTCTGCACCTCCTTCACCACATACATCTGCACAGCCTCGCGTCCCTGAATACGCAACACATCCTGCGGATCGCGCTGCCCACTCGTGATCGGCGTACCCGCCGAAATCTTCTGCCCCCCACTCACCACAATGTTACGCGCTGCCGGAATAGCATACGAACGTTCCTCACGCTCCTCAAAGCGGATCATCAGCACACTATCCGCATTGATCAGCACCTCACCGTCCGTACGCGCCATCACCGGCACCGCCTCATTTTCACCTTCGGCAGGCATCATGGCAATCACCTCATCCTTTTGCACATGATGCCCCTCATTCACCACCACATGACTGCCCATCGGCAACGGATACTCATCAAAAAACACATTGCTCGACACCACACGCACCGTTCGCGCACTCGTGTTCTCATCCTTCACAATCTCCACCACACCATCAATCTCACTGATCTCCGCCTTATCCTTCGGCACCCGCGCCTCAAACAGTTCTTCCACACGTGGCAAACCCTGCGTGATATCTCCTTGCGCCCCCGCAATACCTCCCGTATGGAACGTACGCATCGTCAGCTGCGTCCCCGGCTCACCAATCGACTGCGCCGCAATAATACCCACCGCCGCACCAATCTTGACCAGAGCGTTAGCAGCCAAATCCCGACCATAGCACTTACGGCATACACCCCGCGGCGCCATACACGCCAGCACCGATCGCACACGCACCGCCTTCACACCTGCATTCACTATCTCATCCACCACATCATCGCTCAGCTCATCACCCGCCTCCACATGCTCAAAACCAGGCACAGCCTCCGCCAGCACACGTCCCACAATCCGACTGCGAATATCGGGCAGCATCATCTCCCTGCTATCCGCCTCCGTAATCAGCACACCCTCAGTCGTCCCACAATCCTCCTCCGTCACAATCACATCCTGAGCCACATCGATCAGACGACGCGTCAGATAGCCAGACTCCGCCGTACGCAAAGCCGTATCCGCCAAACCCTTACGCGCACCATGACTACTGATAAAGTATTCCAGCACGCTCAGACCCTCGCGGAAATTCCCACGAATCGGCACATCAATAATACGCCCAGAAGGACTCGCCATCAGACCACGCATACCAGACAACTGCCGAATCTGCTGAAACTTCGCCTTCGTCGCACCAGACTTCGCAATGGTATAAATCGAACCATACGGATCAAGCGTCGCCTCCACCATCTTCGTCACATTCTCCGTCGCCTCATTCCACGCCTCCACCGTCTGCTGATACCGCTCATGCTCCGTGATCAAACCATCGCGGTACTGCTCATCCAACTCCGCAATACGCGCATCCGCCTTCGCCAACTCCTCCTGCTTCCCAATCGGCACCTTCACATCGCTGATCGCAATCGTCGTACCCGCCTTCGTCGCATACGCAAAGCCCAACCGCTTAATCTCATCCGCCAGTTCAGCCGTCTTCACCCGCCCATACTCCTTAAAGCACTCCGCAATAATCTGGCGCAGATTCTCCTTCTTCATCGCATAATTCTTGAAACGCAACCGCTCCGGCAACGCCTCATTGAAAATGATCCGCCCCACCGTCGTCCGTACACGCCTCCCACTCGCCTGCATCGTCAGCCTCGCTGGCGGTGCCTCATCATACACATCCACATTACCCAAGCGCACCTCAATGGGCGCCTGCAGATCCACCACACCATGCTGGAACGCTAGCAACGCCTCCATCGCATCCGTAAACACACGTCCCTCACCCCTCTGATTCGGACGATCCTGCGTCAGGTAGAAGCAGCCCAGCACCATATCCTGGCTCGCACCAATCGACGGCTCACCCGTACCTGGAGCCAGCAGGTTCCGCGTCGAAAGCATCAACTGACGCGCCTCATCCTGTGCCTTATCCGACAGCGGCACATGCACCGCCATCTGATCACCATCAAAGTCCGCATTAAACGCCGAACACACCAACGGATGCAACTGTATCGCACTCCCCTCCACCAGCACCGCCTCAAACGCCTGAATACCCAGCCGGTGCAGCGTCGGCGCACGGTTCAACAGCACCGGATGATCCTTAATCACTTCCTCCAGCACATCCCACACCTCCGGCTTCACCCGCTCCACAAAACGCTTCGCACTCTTAATATTGTGTGCAAAATTCTGCTCCACCAGCTTACGCATCACAAACGGCTTGAACAACTCCAGCGCCATCCGCTTCGGCAGACCGCACTGATGCAACTTCAACTCCGGCCCCACCACAATCACCGAACGCCCCGAATAATCCACACGCTTCCCTAACAGATTCTGCCGGAAACGTCCCTGCTTCCCTTTGAGCATATCCGACAAACTCTTCAGCTTATGGTTGCCCGAACCGGCCACCGCACGCCCCCGACGACCATTATCGATCAGCGCATCGCACGCCTCCTGCAGCATACGCTTCTCATTGCGAATAATAATCTCCGGCGCACTCAACTCCAACAAACGCTTTAAGCGATTATTCCGATTGATCACCCGCCGATACAGATCATTGAGATCAGACGTCGCAAAACGTCCCCCATCCAGTTGCACCATCGGACGCAGATCCGGCGGCAACACCGGCAAGACCGTCAGAATCATCCACTCAGGCGACGTCCCCGACTTGCGGAACGCCTCCACCACCTTCAACCGCTTCGTCGCCTTCTTGCGCCGTTGACCAACCGTCGCACCAATCTCATGCCGCAGATCAGCAGCCAATTTATCCAGATCAATACTCGCAATCAGCTCCCGCACCGCCTCAGCACCCATACCCGCCCGGAACACCGGCCCAAACCTATCCTTCAGCTCCCGATAGCGATTCTCCTGCAGCAGATCCATCTTCTTCAAACTCTCCAGATCACGCCGTACCTGCTCCAAACGTTGCCGCGAATCCACACGCTCACTCTCCAGCTGCGACTGCACCGAATCAATCTTCCCCTGGTACTCCAAGCGCGTACGCTCATCACCACCCTCACTATCCGCACGCGCCGCCTCAATCTCCCGACGCGCATTCTCCGCAATATCATTGCGAAACGTCTCCGCCGTCCGCTCCAGAATATCCAGATGCCGCGGCGTCACCGTCTCACCCTCCTTCACAATCGTCTGTCCCGTCGCATGCCCCATCGGCTCAAACACAATCGGATCATCCGCCTCCTGACCCATCATCTCACGCAACCGCCCACGCGTCTCACTCTCCGCCCGCCGCGCCGCCTCCAACTCCTGCTCTCGCCGCCTCTCCGTCTCCACTCTGCTCTCCTCGTAGCGGCCACGCGCCTCCTCAATCTCACTATCACGCCGCATCTTCAGCGTATCCACACGCTCCTCCACCTGCTCATTCATATTCAGGTTCAGCCCCACCAGCTCCTCATCCAAGCGCATCAACTCCCGTTGGCGGGCCTCCTCATCAATAGACGTCACCACATACAGCGCAAAGTACAGAATACGCTCCAGATTACGCGGCGAAAGATCAAGCAACAAACCAATCCGGCTCGGCGTCCCCTTAAAGTACCAGATATGGCTCACCGGCGACGCCAACTCAATATGGCCCATACGCTCCCGACGCACCTTCGAACGCGCCACCTCCACACCACACTTATCGCACACAATACCCTTAAAACGCACCCGTTTATACTTCCCACAGTAGCATTCCCAATCCTTCGTGGGACCAAAGATACGCTCGCAGAACAAACCATCTTTTTCTGGCTTCAGGGTACGATAATTGATCGTCTCCGGTTTCGTCACCTCACCATAGCTCCAACCCCGAATCTGCTCCGGGCTGGCAAGGCTGATACGGATAGCATTAAAATCATTCACCTCAAGCATAGTTCACCTCGTCTCTCACACAACAATCAGGCTCCCGCCAAAGGCCGATACCTGTCTCCCAGACAGGGTTCCCGCCGTTCCCCTCGCTCTCTCCCGGCCGACGTCGGCGGGGTAGGGTGGGGAATCCTGTCTGGGGACAGGTATAGTGCCGGGTTGGGACCCTTGTGGCCGCCCGCCCTACAAAGAATTACTGATCTCCCTCAAAGCCGGATAGATTGATACCCAGTTCAGGCATCACATCACTGGACGTATCCTCAACAAACTGAATCTTCTGCTCATCCTCGTTCAGCACCTCCACATTGATACCCAGACTTTGCAACTCCTTCACCAGCACCTTAAAGGACTCCGGCACACCCGGCTCCAGAATATTCTCACCCTTCACAATCGCCTCATACGTCTTCACACGGCCTACCACATCATCGGACTTCACTGTCAGAATCTCCTGCAGAATATTTGCCGCCCCATACGCCTCCAACGCCCACACCTCCATCTCACCGAAACGCTGCCCACCAAATTGCGCCTTCCCACCTAGCGGCTGCTGGGTAATCAAACTGTATGGCCCCGTCGAACGCGCATGCACCTTATCTTCCACCAAGTGCGCCAACTTCAACATATATGTGTAGCCAACCGTAATCGGATGGTCAAATGGCTCACCAGAGCGCCCATCAAAAAGTTGCACCTTCCCCGTCTCCGGCAGACTCGCACGTCGCAGAAACTCCTCAATATCCTCCTCAGTCGCACCATCAAAGACCGGCGTCGCAATCTTGAAACCCAGCGCATGAGCCGCCCAACCCAGATGCGTCTCCATAATCTGACCAATATTCATACGGTGCGGCACACCCAATGGATTCAGAATAATATCCACCGGCGTCCCATCCGGCAAAAACGGCATATCCGCCATCGGTAACACCTTCGAAATCACACCCTTATTCCCATGCCGCCCTGCCATCTTATCGCCCGCACCAATCTTTCGCTTCTGCGCAATGCTCACACGCACCAACTGGTTCACCCCTGGTGACAGCTCATCACCCCCATCACGCGAAAACACCTTCACCTCAACCACCTTGCCACGCTCTCCATGAGGCACGCGCAGCGACGTATCCTTCACCTCACGCGCCTTCTCACCAAAGATCGCACGCAACAACTTCTCCTCAGCCGTCAGCTCCGTCTCACCCTTCGGCGTAATCTTGCCCACCAGAATATCCTGTGGCCCCACCTCCGCACCAACATAAATGATCCCCCGCTCATCCAGATTGCGCAGACCCTCCTCACCCACATTGGGAATATCCCGCGTAATCTCCTCAGGGCCCAGCTTCGTATCGCGAGCCTCAACCTCATACTTCTCAATATGGATCGACGTAAAGTAATCCTCCTGCACAATACGCTCACTGATCAGAATAGCATCCTCATAGTTGCCACCTTCCCAGCTCATAAAGGCCACCAGAATGTTTTGCCCCAGAGCCAGCTCCCCATTCTCCGTCGAAGAACTATCCGCAATCACCTGACCCGCATTCACATAATCGCCCTTGCGCACAATCGGTCGCTGATTGATACACGTCCCCGCATTCGAGCGCACAAACTTCCGCAAGCGATAGCTCTGCACCTCACCATTCTCATCCACAATCTCAATTTTCCGCGCCGTCGACGTCACCACCTCACCATTCACCTCACTCACCACCACCTGACCCGAATCGATGGCCACCTGACGCTCAATACCCGTCCCACACACCGGCGACTCTGGACGCAGCAACGGCACCGCCTGACGCTGCATATTTGCACCCATCAGCGCACGGTTCACATCATCGTGCTCCAGGAACGGAATAAGAGCCGTAGCCACGCTCACCGTCTGGCGCGGCGAAACATCCATATAGTCCATACTATCCGCGCTCTCCTCGGAAAACTCACCCTGATAGCGGGCCAGCACCCGCTCCTCAGCAAATTCATCATTCTCCGTCAGCTTCGCATTCGCCTGCGCAATCCAGAAATTCTCCTCATCATCGGCCGTACGATAGTCCACTTCCAGCGTCACAAACGGCTTGATCCGCACTTCACTCTCGCCCACAAGCTTTGCCAATCTCTCAAACAACGCCTCATCCACGCGCACACGACTCCGAGCCTTGATCAGCACCTCTCCATCAGCGTCCACCACATCCTCGCGCTCATGGCCCACCACAGCTCGGAACTCACGTCCAATCAAGCGTCGATCATTAGCACGCAAGCGCTTATACACTTTCCGATACGGCGTCTCCACAAAACCATACGGATTCACCTGCCCATACGTCGCCAGATTCCCAATCAGACCAATATTCGGACCTTCAGGCGTCTCAATCGGACAGATACGTCCATAGTGCGACTGATGCACATCACGCACATCAAAGCCTGCCCGTTCACGCGAAAGCCCACCAGGGCCCAGTGCCGACAGACGTCGCTTATGCCCAATCTCCGCCAACGCATTCGTCTGATCCATGAACTGCGAAAGCTGGCTCCCCCCGAAAAACTCCTTCATCGCCGCCACCACCGGGCGAATATTGATCAGCGCATTCGGAGTCGCCTGACCCGGCTCCTGAATACTCATGCGCTCCTTCACCACACGCTCCATACGTAGCAAACCCACGCGGAACTGCGTCTGAATCAACTCTCCAACACAGCGCACCCGGCGATTGCCCAAGTGGTCAATATCATCCTTGCGACCATGACCATTATTTAGACGCACTAGACGACGAATAATATTCACCAGATCATCTTGCGTCAGAATACGCACACTTTGCGGCGTCGACAGGTCCAGCTTGCGATTGAGCTTATAGCGTCCCACGCTACCCAGATCGTAGCGACGCCCATTGAAAAACAGATTTTTCACCAACGAACGAGCATTATCAATCGTCGCAGGATCTCCCGGACGCAGCTTCTTATACAGCTCGAGCAGCGCCTCATCCTCTCTTTTCACCGGATCGCGGTCCAGCGTGGCCTGAATATAGCGCACATTGGCATCGTCATCCACATCGCGGAAAGCATCGAGAATGCCCTGATCGCTCGACAGATCAAGCTCCTCCGCATGATACTGATCTTTGGCCAAACTCCCGATAGCCCGCAGCAGCGTCGTCACCGGCAACTTCCGCTTGCGATCAATTTTGACCGTCAACAGATTTTTATTGCTCGTCTCAAATTCCAGCCATGCCCCCCGCCCAGGAATGAGCTTGGCGGCAAACAACTTACGGCCCGTCGTCGCATCTTCATCCGCAGTGAAGTACACACCTGGCGAACGCACCAACTGGCTGACCACCACGCGCTCAGCACCATTGATAATAAAAGTGCCTTCCTTCGTCATGAGTGGGAAATCACCCATGAAGATATCCTTCTCGATGATCTCCCCCGTCTCTTTATTGATCAACCGCGCACGCACATTCAACGGAGCCGCATACGTCGCATCACGATCTCGACAGTCATCCTCAGAATACTTCGGCTTCCCAAAAGGCTCCGAAGGCACAATAAATTCCAGACTAAGATTCTTTCCAGTGAAATCCTCAATTGGAGAGATTTCTTCAAACAACTCGCGCAATCCCTCTTGCTTAAACCACTCGAAGGAGTCAAGCTGAATTTGAATCAGCCCCGGCATTGGTCGAATGTCGGGGATACGTGCAAATGAGACACGTTCAGGGAGAGCAACAGCTTTGCTGCTTACTGCCATGTTCGGTATACTCCTCTCACCTTGTTGCCCACATGAAACCGACAGAGATAGTATCTCTGTGCAAGACACAAAACGGAAAAAAAGAAAGATAAGTTCGTTACTTTTGATCAAATGCCTGTGTTGAGAAACGTTCTATGACAACAAAAGTAACCGCCTATTGCTATCGCAAGCGGTTACTCCTACTCCCCTACACATACAATTTGTTCTTACGCATCCACCTATC
>WNGJ01022146.1_pt1 | contig 15485 bp, 16 predicted proteins | sample 5400611 | NCBI WGS metagenome assembly WNGJ01 (sample SAMN13153375, study PRJNA577476) | soil metagenome | isolation source: 40 cm soil or saprolite under Garry oak tree replicate 1 | place: USA:California | collected 2016-06-15
TTGATTTGCTGGTTCGCCAGCGTGTACAGCGGATTGGATGCGTTCGTGAGGTTGTAGGGGATGAACGCGCGGTACGACGACCCGTCCGCGTTTGTCGCCAACAGGTCAATGTTGGGGTCGACGAACGTCACGGCGAAGAACGGCGAGCCGGGGCCCTGCGTGAGCTGGTTATTGTTCGACTTGCCGAAGAAACCGCCCACCGACAGGTCGAGCCGGGGCGTCAACGCCTGATCGACGTTCACCCGAACGTTCTGCCGGCGATAGCCTTTCAGCAGCTTGATGACCCCGTCTTCTTTGGTGTTCTCGAACGACACGCTATAGTTCGTGTTCCCCTTGCGCTGCCCGATCGAGACGTAGTTGGTGTAGGTCGGGCCGTGCGTCAGGAGCTCAGCTTGGTGGTCGAACACGGTCGTGTACGGAACGTCGGCGATATGGTCGTCCTTGACCTCGGGCTTCGCAGTGAGGGAAATCGGAGCGCCAGTGGCCGAGTCGACGTAGACGCCGGCTGCGTTCACCACATACGGGTGTGCGAGCGACACGGGCAACGACTTGGGACGGAACGACTCGCCGTACTCGTTGCGCACCGTCACGACGAGCTGGCCGTCCGCAATGTTGGACCCCCGCTTGGTGAAGATTTGCACCACGCCGTTCGCGGCGTCCGAGCCGTACAACGACGACGCCGCCGCGCCCTTGACGATCTCGACCCGCTCAATGTCCTCCGAGTTGATATCGGCGAGTGTTTGCCGCGTGATGGTCCCGTCCACGATGATCAGCGGACCGGGCGCTGCAGTAGCAGCACACGTAGCGGAAATCCCGCAGGCCGAGGGCGAGGGGATCGCGGTCGCACCACGCAGCCGGAGCATCGGCTCACCGCCCGGCGCGCCGCTGCCCTGGATCAGACGCACGCCCGCCGCCTTGCCTTCGAGCGAGCCCAGTGCCGTGACCGCCGGCGCCTGCTCCAGCTGCGAGGCATCGACGTGGGCAACAGAGAACGTGAGCTTCTTCGCCTCCATCGCCTCCGCCACGCCCGTCACGACGAGGGCGTCGAGCGTCATCGGGTCGAACTTCAGCTGGAAGTCCTGCGTCTGGGTCCCCGGCGTGAGCGTGATTTGTTTGAGCCCGGGCGAGTAGCCGATGTAGCGCGCGCGTAGCGAGACGGTTTGGCCCTTCGTCCGGTCCGCCGGGACGGTGAGGGTGTAGCTTCCCGCATTCGTGGTCGCCACGGCGGTACCGAGCTCGTCGATCACGACGATCACCCCGCCCAGGGGCTCGCTCTGTCTCCCCATGACTTTGCCTGTGATCACTGCGGATTGCGCCTGCGCCCGACCGGACGCCGCAACGCACAACGCGAGCAGCGCCCCAGCGCAGACGGTTGCGCTGAACGAACGACGCCTCATAATAGAGCCCCCCTTGGCAAGAAGTTCTGCTCCTTACTCCCGACGGCTCGGACGGGGGCCGAGCAGTGAAACTCGGGTTATAGTGCACGCCCTCCGGGAAGTGCGCAATACCAGGCATACCCTAATGCTTTCGGGGTGCCGCGACGCGGGTTACCTTGTGGCACAGGTGCCACAGGCCCAGCGGAAGACGCGATGCCCACTATCCGGTCCCGGGCGGGCCCCCCTGCTGCGGGACGCCACACGCCGGCGCTCGTAGCGGCCCTCCTTGCCAGCTTGGCGGTCGGGCAGGCGACGCTGAGCCCGGCGCTGGCTCAAGCGGCTGGCGGTGGCCAGCGGGATACCAGCGTCGTGATCGGGCAACTCGCTGCCCGCGAGACTCACGAGCCCATCGGCGGCGCGCGCGTCGTGGTGGTCGGCACCGCGCTCGCCACGACCACCGACTCCCTTGGCCGGTTCACGCTCAGCAGTGTTCCCGGTGGGGAGCTCTCCATTGAGATCCGCGCGGTCGGCTACGCGTCTCGCACGTGGCGTGTCACTGCGCAACCGGAGCAGACGGCTCCACGCCGCTTCGAGCTGGATCCGCTCCCCTACGAGCTGCCTGGGGTCCTGGTCAAGGGAAAACAGCCGCTCGCGTCCCGTCGCTATGCAGACTTCGAGCGCCGACGCCACTCCGGCATGGGCTCGTTTCTCACCCAGGAGCAGATCGAGCGTCTCCATCCGACCACGCTCGTCGACGTGCTCGTCACGGTACACGGGGTCCAGCAGATGTGCGTCTACAACGACTGTGTCCCGAAGATGGTGCGATCGCCGCCGGGGTGTTACCCGCAGTACTACCTCGACGGCCATGAGTCGACGCCCTACTTCGCGCGGCACACGCCACCGCTCGACGTGAAGGGAATCGAGATCTACCGCGGCTCGTCCGAGACCCCGGGTGAGTTCCTCGGCACCAACTCCGGCTGCGGCGTGATCGTCATCTGGACCAGGTCCTCCCCCTGAGGTCGAGCGGCTCGGCCCTATCGGTTCCGTCTCTCGTCGCTTCTTTGCAGCACCGCCGCCGCAGCCTCCCGGTAGATCCCGATCGCATGGCTCCGAAAATACAGGGCGAATTGTCTCGTCGCCGCATTGATCTGGATCGCCTTGGATTTCCGGTTGGGCATGTGACAGTCGATGCAGTCGGTTAGCATCCGACCGCCGATCTCGGCCGCCATCGGGTGGCCGCCGGTCTGATGACACGCCAGACATTTCTGCGCGAACGCCGTCACATCTCGCTCCGGTCGATGGACGTCGTGGCACGTGGAACAGGACATGCTTGGGCTGGAGCGATAGCACTTGCTGCGCCGCAAGAGCCCGACCTGATTGCCGTGGACGTCCGGCGTCGGCACGTCCCGATCGGATGGAGGGACCAAGTAGTCATCCAGCTTCTCGCCCGGCCGGTACGAAAACGGCGGTGCGCGCGGTGTCCCCTCACCCGAATGGCACAAAGCGCAGGTGTCCACCTTCCGATCTCTCGAGAAGCGCGCCGGGTTGAGAATGTACTTGCCGCTGCTGTCCGCTGGATGGGATGAGTGATACGCCACGTGTGCTCGCCCGTCGCCGTGGCATTTCTCACAAGAGATCCCCAACGCATAGTCGCGGGCGTATCTCGCCACACCGCGGTCCGTTTGCAGGGTGAACGACGTGGTGTGGCATTCCAGGCAGCGCGGGACGATGAGTCGCCCAAAGTCGATCTGGCCATCCGTATAGCCGGGGCTGTTGATCCACGCATCGATGCCAGTCAGATAAGAGACCGGCAACTCGAACAAGAGCCCACGTCTCCAATAGAGAAAGGATTGCCCGCGCCGCCCCGACCCCACGACCAAATCGATGCGCTCGCGCGTTGAGCGGCCCTGAGTCGAGTCCACGGCGGTCTGGTAGAAAGCGCCGTCGCGCCGCTCCATTTTGAAGTAGAGGCCCTCCGAACTGGTGCGCAGGAGGTTATGTCCCCCGGAGAAGCGTCCCCGGACGGATTGCGTGGTTGCCTCGGCGGAAGTGTGGAAGTGCGCGGTCTGCACGAAAGACGCGAAGACGTTCTGGTGGCACGCCTTGCACAATCCGGCTTGAGGCCGGAACGGCGTCGAGGCGCGATGAGACGGCGGACCGGCGCCGGCTGCCGCGGTCACCAGCAAGGCGAGCAGCGCTCGAGACATCGTCATGGCCCCCCCAGAATAAGATTTCATTAGCTTTGGCGCCATGATCCGACGTGTCTTGGCGGGCGCCGCGCTGCTCGCGCTGTACAGCGGCGCGGCGCAGCTCGACCCGCTCGTCGCGCGCTCGCGGGGCCGTCTAAACGCCCCGGTGACGGTCTATGAGATGTCCGACTTCCAGTGTCCCTACTGCAAGGCGTTCGCGCTCACCACACTGCCGTTGCTGGAGCGCGAATATGTAGCGAGCGGCAAAGTGCGCTTCGTGTTCATCAACCTGCCGCTCCCCAGTCTCCACGCCAACGCCACGGTCGCCGCGGAGGCCGCCATGTGCGCCGCCCGCCAGAGCCGGTTCTGGCCGATGCACGATCTCCTGTTCCGGCATCAGGACGGCTGGGCGAAGCTCGCGGACCCCCGCCCCATGCTGCTCGCGCTCGGCGACTCGGCGGGCGCGGATCACGCCCGGCTCGCGGCGTGCTTGCGCGCGCACGCCACCGCGGCCGAGGTCCAGGCCGACGCCGAGCGGGCCCGGCGCGCGGGAGCGGTGAGCACCCCCACGTTTTACATCGAGGGCGGACTGCTCGAGGGAAACGCTCCCGTCGAGGTGTTCCGGAGCGTGCTGGATTCGATCTACCGCAGTAAGACGGCCTCGCCCCCCGGCTCGCCCTGATGGCGCGCCCTTCCTTCATATACCGGCTCGGCCTGAGCCTCGCGCAGCGCGCCCTTCCTCTCGCGGCCCGGTTCGACAAGAAGGTCGCCCGCGGGCTCGAGGCGCGCCGCGAGGTGGTGGAGCGGCTGCGCGCGTGGGGGCGCGCGCACCGCGAGACTGGGCGGCCGCTCGTGTGGGTGCACGCCTCCTCGGTGGGCGAGGGGCTGCAGGCGAAGCCGGTGCTCGAGGCGCTGCGCGCCGAAGCGCCGCAGTGGCAGCTCGCCTACACGTTCTTTTCGCCTTCCGCCGAGCGCCTCGCCCGCAGCCTGCCCGTCGACATCGCCGACTACGTGCCGCTCGACCGGCCACGCGACGTCCGGGCGGCGCTCGACGCGCTGCAACCGTCGGCGCTGGTGTTCTCGAAGCTCGACGTGTGGCCGGAGCTCACGCTCGCGGCGGCGCGGCGCGGCGTGAAGCTGGGGTTGATCTCGGCCACCGTGGCGCCGCACAGCTCGCGACTCAGGTGGCCGGCGCGCGGCTGGGCGTATCCGGCGTACCGCGCCATGGACCGCATCGGGACGATCAGCGAAGCGGACGGGCGGCGGCTCGAGCTGCTGGGCGCGCGCCGCGAGGTGATCGAGGTGACGGGGGACACGCGCTACGACTCGGTCGCCGAGCGCGCCGAGCGGTTCGACCGCACGCGCGATCCGTTCGCCCGCCTCGCGATCGCGCCCGCCGGCTCGTTCACGATCGTCGCGGGATCCACCTGGCCCGCCGACGAGGGCGTCGTCCTGCCGGCGTTCGTCGACCTGCTGGCGCAGGTGCCGACGGCCCGTCTGGTGCTCGCGCCGCACGAGCCCAACCCCGATCACCTCGCCGGCATCAGCCAGCTCGCCACGCGGCTCGGGCTCCCCCGCCCCGTGCGGCTGTCACAGCTCGAGCAAACGGCTACGGCGCCGGTGATCGTGGTCGACCGCGTCGGCATCCTCGCCGACTTGTACGCGCTGGCGGACGTCGCCCTCGTCGGCGGCGGCTACCACCGCGCGGGCCTCCACTCCGTGCTCGAGCCGGCCGCGTTCGGCGTGCCGGTGGTAATGGGCCCCCACTGGCAGATGAGCCGCGACGCCGCGCTGCTGCTCGAGCGCGGCGGCGCGGTGGCGCTGCCGGCGGCCGGGCGGCAGCCGCTGCACGCCCAGTGGCTGGTGTGGTACCACGATCCGGCGGCCCGGAAGAAGGCGGGGGATCGTGGGTATGTAGGGGCACGGCATCGCCGTGCCCCTACACAAGATCGGCGTGCCCCTACACCAAATTGCCGTGCCCCTACCGCGGAACGACCACCCCTTCGAAGGTTACCGACCGCGGCACGACCACACCGAGCGTGAGCCCCATGATGAGCAGGTCGCTCCAGCGGCTCCGAACCTTGATGCGCAGATTCGTGATTCGCGCTCCCGTCCCCACCTGACCGGCGAGCACGTCCTCGAGATTGGGCTGCGACACGGGCACCAGCCCCGCGAAGAGATAGACGGGATGCTTGGTGATTCGGAACGGCGTCCCCGCGTCGGGCGAGGACGCCGCGCCGGCCAACGACACCGGCACCCCGAGGTGGGTGGAGTCGAGGGTGAGGGCGCAGGCGCTCACGGCGAGAGCCAGCGCGAGGATCGACGCTCGCGAGACGACAAACCGGGTCACAGGGCTCCTGGAAAACGAACGGGGCGCGCCGGGAACGGCGCGCCCCAAAGCTAGCGCCTGCAAACGGGGTTGTGAACCACGCTCACATGCCGAGTGGCAGCTTGATCGCGACGTGCGCCCCGACGCCGAACACGCCGACGCTCCCACCGCCCTTCAGCTTCTCGTTGTCGTAGGCGAGATGCACGCCGAGCAACCCGAAGCTCAGGTTCGCCCCGATCGCGTACCCGAACTCCGTGCTCGAGCCGTTACCCGTGCCGAAGTTCCGATATCGCACGCCGGGCGAGAGGTACGGCTCGACGCTGAAGCCGGGCGTCGGCAGCGGCACGGAGATGCCCGCGGCGCCGGTGACGACGGTTTGCGCGGCCGTGCTGTTCGCCGAGTCGGACCGCGCAGCGCCCGCCTGCAGGTTGACAGCTACCGGTAGCAAGCTGCCGCCGATCAAGCGGAACTCCGCGTTACCTCCGTATGAGGTGATGCGATCGGGCCCGAGCGAGTCGGACTTGTACGTGGAGAGGCCCGCGGTGAGGGTCAGCGTACCGAGGCCGAGCGAGACGCGCCCGCCGAAGGCGTTGCCCGATCCGTAGCTGTCATTGGGCTTGCCGTAGTCGGCGTAGATCGTGAGGCCCGTTCCGCCCTTGGGACTGTTCCACACCGGCTCGCCGAGCCACTGGGCCGCCACGGGGGCAGCGGGCACGGCCAGCAATGCCACCATTCCGAGAATTAACACTGCGCGCTTCATAGGCACCCCTTCCACGTCAAGAAGGAATCGATGCAGGAGCCGAGCCAACGGTACTGACCTCAGGCCCGGTAAGTCAATCGCGTGTCGGTCTAATGCACCCACACTGCGCTGATCGACACGCCCGTGAGCGGCGCGTCGCCCAAGCCGCCGGAGACGCGCGCGTCGAGCACACGGGAGAGCCGGAAGTCCGCGCCGATGCCGAAGGCGAAGATGAGGTCCGACGGCTGGTCGCCCACGATGAAGGCGAGCGTCGGCTGCACGTAGGGGACGATGCTCACCGTGGACCCCTGCGGATCGATCCGCCGGCCGAGCGACAGGCCCACGGGGATGTTGAGCTCGGAGCCGCCGCTCACGAGGTCGGCGCCGGCGCCGAACACGATGGCGCCGTCGAGCGGGAAGTCGATGGTGTGCGTGATCACGCGCTCCCGCGCCTCGATGCCGACGAGCACGACGGTGCTCGCAGTGCCGCCCGGATCGAAGAAGCCGCCGCGCAGCCCGATATCGAATTTCCCGCTGGCGTAGCGATACACGCCCTCGAACCCCGTGCCGCCGCCGTCGGGGAAGCTCAAGACCCCGCCGAACTCCGAGCGCTGAAACGCGCGGTAGGGCGCGTTGAACGACGGCATTCCGGTCGCCTGCGCCACGGCCGTGGTCGCGACGACTGTCAGGGCCGCGGCGATCAAGAACGCCTCGTTGCTCCGCATGCCACTCTCCTTACTTGAACCAGCGTCAGACAGGTACCCAACCAGGCGGGCATCGTTCCGCGCCGCCCGCCCAGAAATGCGACGGCCCGCCCTTGTATACGGGCGGGCCGTGCGAACCCGGGGTGACCTCGCTCACAGGACCCCGGGGCGTCTGAACGTCTTAGAAGCGGACGCCGCCCGTGAGGATGAACGTCTTGCCACCGCCGATCTCCCCGCGCGCCTCCGCGAACGGCGTGAGGTTGCTGCCTTTCACTTTGAACGTGGTGCCGCCGAGCAGATTCAGTCCCGCCTTGGTGTCGGAGGCGCTCACGCCCGCAACCGTGACGGAAGCGTGCGCGATGTTCAGGCCCCCGCCCGCGTACGGACCGAGTGAGCTCCGCTCGACACGGAACCGGTACGCGACGTCGCCATTGATCTCCCAATAATGCGCGCTCCCGCCGGCCGGCGCGCTGGGGAAGAAATAGTCGAACGAGACGATGCCATCGAGCGGGGTCTTGGGAAACAAGGACCGGAGTGGGAACACGCCGCGGGCACCGATCCCGAAGTCGACGTCGCTACTCCAATTGAGCTCCGGCCCGAAGGACGGGCGTTGCGTCGGACCGGCGGCGGGGCGCGCGGCCGCGCGCCGCTGGGCTACCGACTCCGCAGGGATGAGGGCCACGGCGGCAAGGAGCAGGGCACTGCCGAGCAGCTTCCGCATAACGAGCCTCCCGGGAAGAGTGACGGGCGCCGTGCCGATCAGAAGCCGCACATCGCTAAGGGCGGCCCCGCGATCTGTCAAGACTCTTCGACCCGATCGGCCACGATCCGGACCGCGTCGCCCCCCCCGCTCCCCCCCACGACCTGGAGGAAGCCACCCGCGACGGTGAAGCGGCTCGACGCGCTCCCCTGCCGGACCGCGAGGACGCCGGTCCCGAGCAGCGCGAGGAACGGTGCATGGCCCGGCAGGATGCCGACCTGGCCGTCGTACGCCGGCGCGACCACCGCGTCGGCGGCCCCATCGAATACCGCCCGCTCGGGGGAAACGACCGTGACGTGCATCACTCAGGCCGTGGCCAGACGTTTCGCCTGCTCCACCACCTCGTCGATCCCCGCCACCATGTAGAACGCCTGCTCCGGGAGCTGATCGAATTCCCCCGCCACGACGCGCTCGAACGAGCTGATCGTGTCCTCGAGCTTCACGTACTTGCCCTCGAGCCCCGTGAACTGGGTGGCCACGAAGAACGGCTGCGACAGGAAGCGCTGTACCCGGCGGGCGCGCGCCACGAGCTGCTTGTCCTCTTCGGACAGCTCGTCCATTCCGAGGATCGCGATGATGTCCTGGAGGTCCTTGTACCGCTGCAGGATCCGCTGATCGGTGAGGTCGTCGGCGGGCACGTAGATCGCCTGCACCGAGGTGATCGAGCCCTTCTTGGTCGACGTGATGCGCTCCTGCAGCTCGCCCATTTCGGTGGCGAGCGTCGGCTGGTAGCCCACCGCGGACGGCATGCGGCCCAGCAGCGCCGACACCTCGGAGCCGGCCTGCGTGAACCGGAAGATGTTGTCGATGAAGACGAGCACGTCCTGGCCCTCCACGTCGCGGAAATATTCGGCGACGGTGAGCCCCGACAGCCCCACGCGCAGCCGCGCGCCCGGCGGCTCGTTCATCTGCCCATAGATCAGCGCGGCGGAGGCGAGCACGCCGCTCTCCTTCATCTCGAGGTAGAGGTCGTTCCCCTCGCGGGTGCGCTCGCCCACGCCGCAGAACACCGAGCGGCCGCCGTGGCCCAGCGCCACATTATGGATCAGCTCCTGGATGATGACGGTCTTCCCCACCCCGGCGCCGCCGAACAGTCCGATCTTGCCGCCCTTCACGAACGGCGCGATGAGATCGATGACCTTGATCCCCGTCTCGAACACCTCGGTCTTGGGCTCCAGGTCGACGAACTTCGGGGTCTCGCGGTGAATGGGCCACCGCTCGGCGCTGGCCGGGATCGGGTCGCCCTCGTCCACGGGCTCGCCCAGCACGTTGAGGATGCGGCCGAGCGCGGCTTTCCCTACGGGCACCGTAATCGGCTGCCCGGTGTCGACGACGTCCATGCCGCGCACCACCCCGTCGGTCGAGCTCATCGCCACCGCGCGCACCTGGTTGCGCCCGATGTGCTGCTGCACCTCGGCCACGAGACGGATCGCCGGCGCGCCGTTCCCGGCGTGGTCGATCAGCACTGCGTTGTAGAGCTCGGGCAGCCGCTCGGGCGCGAACTCGACGTCGAGCACGGGGCCGATGACCTGGACGACCTTTCCCACGTTCTGCTGTGGCTCGGCCGTCTGCTTGTTCGTCACGTTCTTCGTTCTCGTCGCCATAAGAATTCCTCAGTCGGTTAGTCAGCCTCGCAACGCCTCTGCCCCCCCAACGATCTCCGCGATCTCCTGCGTGATCTGCGCCTGCCGCGCCCGGTTGTACGTGCGATTGAGGACGTCGAGCATGTCGCCCGCGTTGTCCGTCGCGTTCTTCATCGCGGTGCGCTGCGCCCCGTAAAACGCCGCCGTCGTCTCCACCAGCGCCCGGTAGACCTGATTGCGGACGTAGAGCGGCAGGAGCTGCTCCAGGATCGCCTCGGCGGAGGGCTTGAGGATGTAGAAGGTTGAATGTTGGAAGGTTGGAAGGTTGGAAGGTCTCGGTCGCTCTCCTTCCAACCTTCCAACCTTCCCACCCTCGATCGGAAGGATGCGCAGCACCGTCGGCGGCGTCGACACCGCGCTCCGGAACTGCGCGAACACCACTTCCACCGCGTCCACGCCACCGGACGCGAACTGCGCCACCAGCGGGCCGACGAGCTCGGCGGCGTGCGTGGCGGTCGGCTTGTCGCCGATGTCGGTACGCTGCGACGCGAGCGGCCGCTTGGCGAAGCGGAAGTAGGTGATCCCCTTCTTGCCGACGACGTGCAGGTCCACCGGGGTGCCCGCGCGGTCGAGCTCGTCGAGGCGCCGCCGCGCCTCGCGGATCAGGTTGGCGTTGAAGGCCCCGCACAGCCCGCGATTGGAGGTGATGAGGAGGAGCGCGACGCGCCGCGCGGGACTCTCCCCTCCTTCCGGCGGCTGGCGCAACAGCGGGAAGCGCTCCGCCAGCTCGGGATCGTAGAGATCGCCCATCACCTCGGTGAGCGCTGCCGCGTAGGGTCGCGCGGCGGCCACGCGGTCCTGCGCGCGCTTCAGCTTCGACGTGGCCACCAGCTCCATCGTCTTGGTGATCTTGCGCGTGCTCTGCACCGAGCGGATGCGCCGGCGCAGCTCGCGGGGCTTGGCCATCAGCGCGCCGCGATCTTCTTGTACTCGTCGATCGCCGCCCGCAGCCGCCCGGTGAGGTCGTCGGTGAACACCCTGCGGGTCCGGATCTCGTCGCCGATCTCCGGGTGCTGCGCCGTCATGAAGTCGAGGAAGCCCTGCTCCCAACCCTTGATGTGCGGGACAGCGACGTCGTCCAGGTAGCCGTTCGTCACGGCGAAGATGAGCAGGACCTGCCGCTCGACCGGCATGGGCTGGTATTGCGGCTGTTTCAGCACCTCCACCACGCGGGCCCCGCGCGCCAGCTGCTTCTGGGTCGCCTGGTCGAGCTCCGAGCCGAACTGCGAGAACGCCTCCAGCTCCCGGTACTGCGCCAGGTCGAGGCGCAGCCGCCCCGCCACCTGCTTCATCGCCTTGATCTGCGCGCTTCCGCCCACGCGCGACACCGAGATCCCGGGGTTGATCGCGGGGCGCACATTCGAGTAGAACAGGTCGGTCTCGACGAAGATCTGCCCGTCGGTGATCGAGATGACGTTGGTCGGAATGTACGCCGAGATGTCCCCCGCCTGCGTCTCGATGATGGGGAGCGCCGTGAGCGAGCCGCCGCCCATCTCGTTCGAGAGCTTGGCGGCGCGCTCGAGCAGCCGGCTGTGGAGGTAGAACACGTCCCCCGGGTAGGCTTCGCGCCCGGGCGGCCGCCGCAGCACGAGCGACAGCTGGCGATACGCGGCGGCCTGTTTCGAGAGGTCGTCGTACACGCACAGCGTCGCCTTCTTCTCGTCGTACATGAAGTACTCGCCCATCGCGCAGCCGGAGAACGGCGCGATGTACAGCATGGGGGCGGGCTCCGAGGCGGAGGCGACGAGGACGATGCTGTAGTCCATCGCGCCGTGCTCCTTCAGTTTTTCCACGACCGACGCGACGGTCGAGCGCCTCTGCCCGATCGCGATGTAGATGCAGATGACCCCTTCGCCCTTCTGATTGATGATCGTATCGATCGCGAGGGCCGTCTTGCCGGTGCCGCGGTCCCCGATGATCAGCTCGCGCTGCCCGCGGCCGATGGGGATCATCGAGTCGATCGCCTTGATGCCGGTCTGCAGCGGCTCCTTCACCGGCTGCCGCTTGATGATGCCGGGGGCGACGATGTCCACCTTGCGAGTCGTGGCCGCGGGGATCGGTCCGAGACCGTCCACCGGCCGGCCCAGGGCGTCCACCACCCGGCCCACCAGCGCCGGCCCCACCGGCACCTCGAGGACGCGCCCGGTACGCCGCACCTCGTCCCCTTCGCGCAGCACGAGATAGTCGCCGAAGATCACGGCGCCGATGTTGTCCTCTTCCAGGTTCAGCGCCTGTCCGATCACCTTCTCGCCCGTCTCGGACGAGGTGAACTCCAGCATCTCACCCGCCAGCGCGGACGTGAGCCCGTAGATGCGCGCGATGCCGTCCCGCACTTCCAGCACCGTGCCGACCTCGCGGACGTCGATCTCGGCGAGGTCGGCCGCCTGGATTTCCTTGAGGAGGATGTCTCTGAGCTCGCCGGGTCTCAGGATGGAATCGGTGGCCATGGCAGCACCGTTAGGAGATTGTGAAAAATATCACATGAAGTCGGAACGCGGAAGTCGGAACGTGAGAAACGCGGAAGTGGGAACGCGGAACGCGGAACACCAGCGCGGCGGTCGGCCCGGCCGTTCCGCCTTCCGCGTTTCGCGTTCTCATACCCTCGATCTCGTCCTTCCTCTAATGAATCGCGCCAGCACGCCGTCCGGGCCCACGGCCCGTAGCTCCTGCGGCGTCGCGCCCGCGACCCGGCGCGCCGCACCGGCGAGGTGGCTGGGCGAGGCATATCCGAGAATGTGCACCACCGCTCGGACGGTGTAGCCGGGGTTGCCGAGCAGGTCGGCCGCGCAGGCGGCTCGCGCCAGGTCGATCACACGCTTCAGGTTCGGCGCGCCGCCCGCCGCGAACTCGCGCGACAGGTGCTCGCGCGTCACGCGCAGCGCCGCGGCGACCTGGGCCGTCTTGGTCGGCACGGCGGCGCGTCGCAGCACCTCGTCCCAGGCCGCGAGCTGCAGCCGGTCGGTGAGCCGCAGCAGCCGGGGCGCGTCCGCGAGGGCCGCGCGCCGGGCCACCTCAGCGGTGCGCCCCGCCACCCACTCCCCCGCGACCGCGTTGTCCACCCCTTCCACCAGGATGCCGGCGAATCCCGCCGCGTGGCACGCCGCGAGCAGCGGTCCGTCGTCGGGGCGAAACGCCGACAGCACGAACATCGGAATGCGGGGGAAGCGCGCCGGCAGGGCGAGCGCGGCCTCGGCGGGGGAGACCGCCTTCACGTCGAGCACCACGGCGTCCACGAGCCGCTGCTGCAGCAGCCGTTCCACAGCGCCCAAGTCGCGGCACAGCCGCACCGTGCCGGCGCCGCGCGGATACCCCCGCTTCACCGCGCGTCGCGCCTCGCGCCGCGGATGAAACACCGGGACCACGGCCGTCACCCCGCGTCCTCCGCCTCACGGGTCAGCGCGTGCGCCATCTCGCCCGCCTGCTCGAGCACGGCGCGGGCGTTCTCGTAGGAGATCGTCTGTCGCGCATCCTCGAGCGGGTACCACGCGACGTCGGTGATGCCTTCTTCCGCCTGCGGGACCGGGTCCCCCTGCTGCGACTCGAACAGGAAGAAGTGGCAGTACTTGTGGATCGTCTTGCCACGGAACCGGAAATACCAGTCAATGACGCGGATCGGCCCGTGCAGCGCGAGGTCCTCGAGTCCTGTCTCCTCGGCGACCTCGCGGCGCGCCGCGTCCGCCGGCGGCTCACCCACCTTCAGATGGCCCTTCGGGAATCCCCAGTTGCGGTACGAGTCGCGGATCAGGAGGAACCGCGGTGCGCCGTCGGGGCCGCGCCGGAACACCACGCCGCCGGCCGAGGTCTCGCGCTGGGCGCGGCGTTGCTTGCCCTTCATGACGAACGCGGAACGCGGAAGTCGGAACGCGGAACAGTCGTGGGAGCGCCGTGTCGCATGACCTCCCAGGGCTGTTTCGCGTTCCGCGTTCCGCGTTCCGACTTCCGCATGAGTCTCAGAACACGCTAAAGGAGAAGTATTTCCGCGGGTTCGCCTGGATGTCGGACAGGAGCTGCCGCAGCTGGATCATCGTGAGCGTGGTCTCGCGGTACAGGCTCGAGTCCGACACGAGCAGGCCGAGCGTGCCGTTGCGGTTCGCGATGCGCGACATCACGCTGTCGGCCGCGGTGAGCACCCGCACCAGGCTCGCCTGGTTCTTGTGCGCCGCGTCCATCAGGTCGCGGAAGTCTTGCGACGCCGTGCGCAGGTTGGCGCTCGTCGCGGCGGAGTTGTTGAGGATCGTCGCCAGCTGGCCCTGGTTCGTCGCCGTGTCCACGCGCCCGAGGGTGGCCTGTAGGGTGGTCGCCGCCTTGGCCAACACGTCCGACCCCTGCCGCAGGTTCGACCCGACCGACCCGATGACGTCCGCCTGCTCGTTCGTGACCTTCGCCAACCGGTCGGCGACCTGGCCGAAGTCCTTGATCGAGCGGCGCAGCTCAATCACCGCCTCGGAGTCGAACGCGGTCTGCACGCGGTTCGCCACCGCGGCGATGTCGGTCGCGATCCGGCTCGCCTGGGCGGTGAGCTGGCCGATGTCGGGGAGGGTCGCCCCCGGCCACTTCCCGCCCCCCACCGCCTGCGCTTCGGCGATCGCCTGCTTGATGTTGGGATCGTTGGGCAGCTGATCGAGGGCAACGAGCGACGCGGCCCATTCCCCAAAGAGCGACGCCGAGGCCGCGATCACGGCGGGTTTGGGGGGCGCCTGGACGCCGGCGTAGATCTTCAGGTCCGCCTCCACCCAGTTGCCCGACGCCAGGCGGATCGCCTCGACCCGCCCCACCCGCACGCCGCGGAGCACCACGGGGTCGCCGGCGCTGAGGCCGCCCACCGTCCGGAACCGCGCGGTGTAAACCGCCTCGGTGCGGCCGAGGTGCGCGCCGGAGAGCCAGAGCGCGCCGCCCACGACGATGGCGAACGCCGCGATCACCACGAGGCCGACGGCGAACTCGTTCTCGCGCTTCACGCCGGACGTCCCTCGATGAACTGCCGCACCACGGGGTCCTCCGTCTCTCGGATCTCCGCCACGCTGCCCGCCTGCCGGACCTTGCCCTCGTACAACATGGCGATGCGATCCCCCACGGTGTAGGCGCTGCGCATGTCGTGCGTCACCACGAGGCCGGTCACGCCGAGGTGCTCGCGGGTGCGCACCATCAGCTGGTCGATGACCGCCGAGGTGACGGGGTCGAGCCCGGTGGTCGGCTCGTCGTACAGGACGTAGCGCGGCCGCAGCGCGATCGCGCGCGCGATCCCCACCCGCTTGCGCATGCCGCCCGACAGCTCCGCCGGGAGCTTCTCGTCCGTGCCGGTCAGGTCCACCAGCGCCAGCGCCTCTCGCACCCGGTCGGCGATCTCGTCGTCCGACAGATCCCGGCGCCGCAGCCCCAGGGCGACGTTGTCGAACACGGTCATCGAGTCGAACAGGGCGGCGAACTGGAACACGAACCCGACTTCGCGCCGCAGCGCCGTGAGCGGCGCGCGCTCGAGCGTCGACACCGCGCGGTCGTCAACGATGACGTCGCCGGCATCCGGTCGCAACAGGCCGACCACGTGTTTCAGGGCCACGCTCTTGCCGGTGCCCGAGTAGCCGATGATCACGACGGTCTCGCCGTCCCGCACGTCGAGCGTGAACCCGGCGAGCACGGGCTTCCCATCGAAGGCCTTGTGGAGGTCCTGAAACCGGATCATCGCAGCAGCACCAGCGCCCAGAAGGCGTCGAGCACGAGCAGCAGCACGGCGGAATACACGACGGC
>WNGJ01003885.1_pt1 | contig 15482 bp, 12 predicted proteins | sample 5400611 | NCBI WGS metagenome assembly WNGJ01 (sample SAMN13153375, study PRJNA577476) | soil metagenome | isolation source: 40 cm soil or saprolite under Garry oak tree replicate 1 | place: USA:California | collected 2016-06-15
ACCGTGTCGGCCAGCGCCACGGTGGACGGGCGGTGCGCCACCACCAGCGCCGTCGAGCCGGCCAGGATCTCGTGCAGCGCCCTGGTCACCCGCTCCTCGGTGTGCACGTCGAGCGCGGACAGCGGGTCGTCGAGGATCAGCACGTCCGGCCGGGCCAGGATGGCCCGGGCCAGGGCGATCCGCTGCCGCTGACCGCCGGACAGGGCCATGCCCTGCTCGCCGATCCTGGTGTCCAGGCCCCACGGCAGGTCGTAGGCGAACCTGGCCTGCGCCGCGGTCAGCGCCGCCTCCACCGCCTCGTCGTCCGCGTCCGGCGCGCCGAACATCACGTTCTCCCTGACGCTGGCGGAGAACAGCGTCGCGTCCTCGAAGGCGCAGCCGGCCGCCTGGCGCAGCCGCTCCAGCGGGAGGTCCCGCACGTCCGCGCCGTCCAGCCGGACCGACCCCGAGGTCACGTCGGCCAGCCGCGGCACCAGCTGCAGCAGGGTCGACTTGCCCGAGCCGGTCGCCCCGGTGAGCACGAGCGTCTGGCCGGGCGTCAGGTCGAGCACGATGTCGCGGAGCACCGGCTCGGCCGCCCCGGGGTAGCAGAAGGCGACGTGGTCGAACACCAGGTGGCCGCGAGTGCCCGCCGCGGGGGCGGGCAGCCGGGCGCCCGGCACCGCCCAGCGCGGCCCCCGGCCCGGCGTGAGGGCGTGCACCCCGGCCCGTTCGGGAGAAATCTTGTCGGTGATCTCCGGGTCGGTGTCGAAGATCTCCAGCACGCGCTGGGCCGCGGTCGCCGCCTCCTGGCCCGCCGCGATGATGTAGCCCATGGCCTCGACCGGCCAGACCAGCTGCAGCGCCAGCGTGATGAAGGCCACCAGGCCGCCGAGGGTCAGCGAGTGGGTGCTGACCGCGACCGCGCCGAGCACGATGATCAGGCCGATGACGGCGTTCGGGATCAGGTCGAGCAGCGCCCAGAACGAGCCGAGCAGGCCCGCCTTAGCGAGCTTAGGAGCGTGATACAGTGTCCACTATGACAACTTGCGACATCTTGATACGCCTGTCAGATCTGCGTATCGAGGAGTCTCTAGAAGGCCGTGAAGACAAGCTTAGATCTTTCGCGACCAATATCGGTTGGACCGTGCAGCGTGTCGTCATAGAAAACGACATGGTGCCCGGCAAGGACGGCAAGCTACGGCCTGCGTCAGCGTGGAAACGCCGGAAGATTAAGACGCCATCAGGCCGGACAGAACTTCGCACTATACGTCCGGGATTCCGTGAGGTACTAGACGACATCACAACAGATCGAGTCGACGGCCTTATCGCAGAAGATCTTGACCGAGTAGTGCGCGATCCTAGAGATCTTGAAGATCTGCTAGATGCCTGCGCGCCGACCGATCATCGGCCCAATGGCGCGTCAGCTAGAAGTCCTAGCGGAAGCCTAACTATCACCAATGGCGGTAACGACAGCGAGAAATTCATGGCGCGAGTCATGGTCGCGCAAGCGAATAAGTCATCTGCCGATACCTCACGACGAGTCAAGAATTCTCGCAACACTTGGCACGGACGATCTTTCTTTGGCGGTCTGCGTCCATACGGATACGCGATAGCGCAGGACACCGAACAATACCGCCGAACGCTGATAATCGTTGACGACGAAGCCGACATACTCAAGACGGCAACAGACGACATTCTCAACAAGGATATTTCACTGCATGCCATAGTGCGCAGCCTGAATGAGCGCGGCATTCAGACTGTGATGGGCGGCAAATGGACTACGACCAAACTTCGGCAAGTTCTGATCAAGCCTGCGATTGCCGGATTCCATGCTCACAAGGGAGAATTGAAGCCGGCGCCATGGGACGCGATTCTAGATCAAGATGTCTGGGAAAAACTCAAGACGAAGCTAGAAGACCCAGCGCGTGTCGTCACCACAGGAAACGAGCCTAAGTGGCTACTGAGCAAAATAGCTCAGTGTGGCATCTGCAATGACGGAACCACGATGTATGTCACCGGAACCAAGAAGGACACCGGACCTGCCTATGTGTGCGATAAATTCAATCATCTACGCAGAAACACTCGGCACGCCGATGCATGGATAGAGAGAAACGTCACAGCCTACATTTCTCAAAATCGTCTGGACATTCTCAAGCCAGAGCCAAGGGAAGACATCAATACAGCCGAGCTACGCGCCGAAGTGAAACAACTTCAGAAGCGGAAGACAGCGCAGATGCGATTGCACTCGGAAGGTGAGATAACCGATTCCGATCTAAAGACGGGAATGAGGTTCATCAACGACAGGCTTCGCGTCATCGAAGCGCAGCTAGCGCAAGCCGACAAGCCAGATCCGATTCCCGAATTCCGCCGACACGGTCCGACGCGAAAGATCTGGCACGATCTGAGTCTGCCTCGCAAGCGAGCAATAATTAAGTTGCTCGTGAATATCACGATGTCTCCGACTGTCCGTCGTGGTCCGGGATTCGATCCAGACTCGGTAAAGATCGTCGTAAAAGAGACCGGCGACATTCTAGACGTCCGTACATGGCCGGTAGAAACCGACGCTACGCCGCCAGAACTTACAAACAACTGAGAGAATCCGAGACAGACGAAAGCCGGCCGAGATCTTGTCTCGGCCGGCTCTTCTGTGTCCAGATCTTCTGGTGATAAGATCACGAAACATGACAACTCTAGGCGAACTAGCAGGACCCGATCATGCTCAAGCGGATCGCGATGAGAAGCGGCTATCTAAAGCAATCGCCGATCACGCAGCAGAGCACGGCTGCGAGAATTTGAATGGATGCCCGATATTCCTCATTCTCGCACAGGCGCAGAAAGACCTGATGCTATATCAAGTCGGCTTGCTTAAAGAGGCCGGTTCCCGACATGATCCTCTTCCCGGCTTTGTTGAGACGGCTCGCAGGAAAGACGCAAGTTCCGACGCTACGCTCAAAAAAGACTCATAGCTATGTAAGAATCCAGAGACGCAAAGAGCGCCGGCGACATGAGAGTCGCCGGCGCTCTTTGCTTTGCGCTAGATCTCAATAACTAGTAAGAGATTCAGAGCGTCTCAGAGACGACGGAAGGCCGGCGCCCGTCGTGACAGACGGACGCCGGCCTCATCGTGTCCCAGCGTCGATCTGAGACGCGCGCTCAGCGCGTCTGACCCTAGCGGACTCGCTTGAACTGAGACGCCGGATATGTCCCGTCGCACCCAGCGCAGATCCACGTCGGCACACCGTGTTCGTCGGTGGTGGTGACGTCCGCGGGCTCGAACTCGGTCGGCGGGCAGTTCGGGTTAGGGCAGCTCCACTTCATGCCCCAAGGATATGCGATCCGCGCTCGTGTCACCCAGACACGCGAAGAGCGCCGGCGACAGTAGTTGTCGCCGGCGCTCTTCTATGCGCTCAGAGACGATCTGAGAGCGCTACAGCTAGGTCACGCGAACGAAGGAGTCGCCAGGCCGGTGCCGTTGACTAGGACCGACTGGCCGGTATAGCGCTGGAAAGTGAAGGCGAAATACTCATAAGCGACGAAAAGAATGCCTAGCTGGGCCGCCTGCGGTTGCTCGGCGCGGATCATTATCGTTCGCTGCGGCGGCTCGTAAAGATACGACTCGGCCGCGGTAATGCAGTAAACGTGATCCTGAGTACCGCCAGTAAGCGCAGTACCGAGAGCCTGAGTAGTGACGTTGCCGTCAACAGTGACCTTCATGCCGTTATTCAGAACGGCGCGAACGCTCGGTCCGTACTCATTAGTCAGCATCATTGCGCCACTCTGCGGAGGGACGGTCGTGCCGCTGAATACCGGCCAAGAAGACGAAACGGCCGCAGTAGCCCAGTTATAGCGACGTGGCGACATTACGAAATGACTTGGCGACGCCTGCGCAAGCAGCGTCGTCTCCACGCTGTTCTGTGCCTGGATTAGCTGTTTCATGAATGCCGGAATTGCAGTCGTGTCGACGGTCGCATTGACATACGACTGCGACGTCGCGGTGGCGGCCAGGCCGACAGTTGCCTGTGAAAGCAACTGAGCGTCGAGAGCGACAGCAACGCGCTTAAGAAGGTCCGTAGTCGTGACGTCTTCGGTAAGCACGCCGCGCTCCACTGCCTGCCTTGAGAGCTGGACGTACCCCGCCGCCGTCTGGACATTTAGAGTCAAAAGCGAATCGGAAATATCCTGGTTAGCAACAGTCGTATTCTGCGTCGCCTGAATTCCGGCGGCTGTCGGCGTGGTAATACGCGAAAGATTTACAGACATGCCGCTAACTGGCAGCTCCTTGCTGGCCATTACGTCAGCGAGGGGGCGCGCCGCCGAAACAGCAGGCGCCGCCTCTTCAACGAGATAAGCCGGGACAGTCAATCCGACGAAATTCGTCGTACCGCTGGACCGCTCTTCAAGCCACGGTTTTTCTGCGTATTCCTCTAGCATATGCCGCTTAAGCCGGTCCTGCGCCATCGGGTCATTCATGAATGCCCTGGACACGTCGAGAAGAAAGGCGCCGCCCGGCTGATTCCTGAATCCGGCCTCGATATCGCGGCCAGGATGATAAGTGCGCTCGTTGCGCGTAACGCTGAACGAAGTCGTGCGCGGAGACGCGCGAAACTCCCGGCCTGCATTCGTTGGCCTTACCTCTTCGAGCCGCTTTTCCTGCTCGTCGGTCTCGGTCTTTACCGCCTGAGCGCGTCCCAGCTTGGCCTCAACTCTGTCGAGAGCGTCACGATTACGCTGGATGCGCGAAAAGATCTCCTCGGCCTGCCGGTCTTCCGGTTCCGTGAGATTTTGGCGCCCCTGACGCTTCGCGAAGTCGATAATTTCCTCGACGTCATCACGATCACGCCGGATAGAGCGCTTAAGGCTATTAACCTCGCGCTCTGCGTCTGCGATTACAGTTTCAATCTTCATAGTTCACCCAATTGGTGTCGTTTCCGATAAGCGCATGCGTCGGACGACGCTGCGCAGGAAACGTGACAACACCTCGGGTCTGAATGCCCGCCGATCGTTACGTTTTGACTCGCGCTTACGACGGTTGTGTTTGTTACGTCTTCTCTATCTCTCACGGTCTGAATGCCGGATTGAAATAAGAGGCTGGCAAGTGACTAGTTTTAGTCACCTGCCGTCCGCGGCTGCGTTATGACTGACGTTTGCCAGCGGACAAATGATTCGGGCCGAGACTGCGCGCTTAATTGAGATCTGAGACCGTCAGGATAAAGATTCTCGGCAGCAACGCTATTCCGCGGCCTCAGTTCGCACTAGGCCGCCGTGCTTCGGCCCTATCCCTCTGCATTCGGTTCCACGCGAATTCATCGGGACTAGAAAGTGTCAGAGAGCCGGTCGGGTGCGTTTTGGAGTATTAATGCCAGACTCTTTTCGGCAACAGCACTATGTCGCGATCGTAAGGAACGTCGCCGTTACCGGCTCTCGAATTAAAGCTTTATGCCGGCGCGACTCTACCCTGGCTAAAGGCGTCGAAAACGACGGGGAATCGTAGCTATTCAGCCTGGAGTTATGACGGTGCGACGGCTGGCGGTAGCCACGGTCCGGTTACGAATAGCTTGCGTAGCGCGTCGAGTTTGGTGAGACCCCATTTGGCGGCGGTGGACAGGTAGGACTGGACGATCGCGAAGTCGGCGAGGCCGTCGAGGGTGCGCCAGCAGCCGCCGGAAGTTCGCTGCTGGACCTTGACCGGTCGGATGTCGCGTTCGGCCTGGTTGGAGGTGAACCCGACGGCCAGGTCGGTGGCGAAGCGCAAGATCATGTCCTGGTTGTCGCGGAACCGCCGCGCCAGGCGTAGCCCGTCCTTGGCGGTCTTGCGGCGTTTTCCCTGGTTATCGGTGATGCCTTTGGCGACGGCACCGCGGTACCAGGCGCTGATCTGGGCTATCTGCTCCTCGGTGAGCCGGGGCTGCCCGGCGGCCCGGGCGGCAGTGGCGGCGGCGTTGGCGTGGATGAGCAGGTCGGCCATGGACCGGGCCCAGAGCTGCCCGCCGGGGTCGAAGGTATACAGGTCGCGGAGATCACGCAGGTTGTGGGCGCCGCACCAGGCGTGCAGTGCATCGGTGAGATGGCTGTAGCCGGCGTAGCCGTCGCGGACGATGACCCCGGTATAGCCGCCGAGCACGCCGCCGGCGTCGATGTCGGCGGCGGACCGGCCGCCGGTGTGCATCGCGGTCAGGAACCCGGTGCAGGCGACGTGAACGTATTCCAGGTGGCCGGCCGTCCGGGCGGGGGTCTCGTCGGCATACAGCACCCCGGCTTGGCGCAGCAAGCCGCGCACGTGGTCCATGAACGGCTCCAGCTTGCCCGCCGCCTTGTGCCGTACCCCGGCCATCCAGCCAGCCGAGACCCGCAGCCCGGTCATATCACCCATGAGCTGCGCGGCCCGGCCGACCGGGATGTGCTGGGCGCTGACCAGGTTCGCGGCCTGGGCGTGGGCCTCCGGGCCGTACCGGGCCCGGCCGGTGACCCGGGCCGGCGCCTGCCCGGCGCTGACCGCGCCGCACTGCCCGCAGGCCCGGGCCTGCACCTGGTACTCGGTCACCCTGGGCGGCGGGGGCGGGACGATCTCGAACTCCTGCAGCTTCTGCGCGCACGTCACGCGCGCTCCCGCCAGGTCCGCGCCGCACCGCCCGCAGGCCGCCGGGAAGCACACCACGACCTCATCCGGATCAGCCACCTGCCGCAGCGTCGATGACTGCGCGCCGGGCTGCTTGCCCCGGTTCCGCCCGCTCCGGCCACGCAGCGACCGGTCCCTGGGCTTCTTCTTATAAGGGCTGTCCGACGACGGCGGCCTGGACGACGTCCCGGAATCCTTGCCCAGGCGCCGCTCCAGTTCCGCCACTCGCTCGCTCAGCTCACTGAACCGCGCTTCCGCCGCCTCCAGGGCAGCCCCGGCCGCCGCGAGCTGCGCGTCCTTGGCCTCGATAACCTCGCGCAGCCGGGCATTGGCGGCGCGCAGCGCGGCCACCAGCGCGGGGAGATCCTCCCCCGCAGGCTCAGCAGGCAGACCGGGCATAAGCCACCATGATCAGGACATCTGCATGGTAATCAAGCCGACACGCTGGGCCAGCCCGGGAAGATCACCGCGTGCCAGGAATGCTCACCTCGCGCAACTACCAGCCAGCGGCGCAGACGACCCCTGATCACGCCTCAGAAGAACCAGCCCGTCTCATGCTCATTCCCGGCCAGCGTAATTCAGGCTGAATAGCTACGGGGAATCGCGCCGGCGTCGGCGGCTATCAGACAGCAATTCAGCGCCACGAAAGCTCCCTATGGCCAAGGAGGAAAGAAACACTGAATTACTGAACCGCCGTTATCCGGCGTCGCCAGGAATGCAAAGGGAAACTAATCGCAGGTAAGAAAGCCTTTGCATTCCGGCTTCACCGGAATTCAAGTCTATTAGGCGTTTCCGAACGATTCCGAATAAATCGCCCGCAGATGATTTCGGCGTTTTCGTGGCGCTCGGCCACATCGGCGGCGAGCACCAGGTCGAGCTGTTCGGGCATATTCGGATTCGCTCGCCGAGCTGCGGAAACGAGGTCTATAGAAAACCCGAACAGGCCAAGGGCGTCAGGGGGCGCTAGCCGGAAAAACCGCAGGTCAGAGCGCTAATCCGAACAAATGCATATGTTCGGATGCTGTTTGCTCGTTTTCGGAACCCGAACAGGCCACTATCCGTAATCGATGCAGCTTAGCGGCAGTGCCGATAGAGAGTCTCCTTTTAGCAATCCACTTATGCGAATTGACTAGCGTATAAGCGAGATCAAATGCGATAAGACCGATACCGCGGCAGCGACGATAGCCGCTGGCAATTCAGGCAAGTCATGTGGATCATATCCCCTTCGACCTCGATCAACATCGGCTGATCTGCCTTACAGTAGACACAGCGCCTAACGGCGCGGTAAGCAGTCATCATGCAGCCAGTGCATAGTCGGATTGATTGCCGAAGTTAGTGCAAGCGTATTCGCCATGATGCTTGCGGGCAGCAACGTCATCTCTCACGCTATCAGCTCCCATGTCTGCGGGTCCCACGTTAGAGTCCAATAAGGGTCACCGTCGTTATCGTGCCTTATGCAGCCGGTACTAATCCCGTATCGTTTGAAGAGAACAGACTGGCGCTTAAGCGCCTTGTCTTCGGATTTGTATCGTCGCAACTGTTACCGCCAGAGTTGTGTAGGAAGCGATGAGAGCGAAATCTGCCGATATAGGCACGCGGGTACGTGCCTGGCATTTACGCACGTCACAGCGTTGACGCCGTTTGGACGGCGTAACGCGCTGATCTGCATGTTTGTGATCCGAGTTCTGTAGGAACGATTCTCTCGCGATTAGGCGTCTTCGTCAAAGACGCTCAGATAGAGATTGATCGAACGCTGGATTACGACGTGAGACGAGACGCCGAGCAACTGCGCTACTCGCGCTATTGCCTCGGCTCGTTCAGCCGGCATTACGATCTTCCTGTGCGGGTTGTTGTGCCAGTCGAAAGTAACGGGACGTCCGCGGTGGTTAGTCATTGTGAAGTCCTAAAGTCTTTGGCGCTCGCGCGACTATCGTCGCGCTTCGCTGTCGGCGGTTATTCAATGAAAGAGAAAAGACTGCTGTTCCTAGTCGGGCCGGCTTAGGCTCGGCCCGACCTGGATCGGCTATGCCGATCTTGCACCGGATAGAACACGGGTCGGCTCGGCGACAGCCAAGAGACGACCTAGCGTCGATAGTCGATCAGGCTCCTGAGAAGCCTGATCACTTCTATCTGTATTGTCTATTGGTAGTAGGCTTCTCGGAAGCCTAATCGATTAGGCGTATGAGAAGCCTGATCGATTTTGATTAGGCTTCTCAGAGGGGGTATCGGCTCCGTAGCTCTGTCAGTGCCTCATCGTGGATCTTGCGGATCTCTGAGCGCTCGCGACCGTCGTCGCGAAGCGCCAGGCACTCATCGCAGTAGTCGATATCGTCAGCCCAGGGATTGTGAACATCGGCCGGCAATGGCCAGCCGAGTTTGTCTCGCCAGTCAGTTTCCGTCGGCTCGATACTCGCCAGCTTCACTGTCGATTCAATCTCCGCCGGCTTGCTGGCCGGCTCATCTGGGATAGTGATATTCAGCAACTTAGAACGGCCGATGCGCTTTCCGCTGGGCACGAACCAGCCGAGATCCAGCGCCAGGCGGCGATACTTCCCGATCGTATCCGGCCTGTATTTCTCTAGGTCCTTCGCGATCGTCGCGTCGCTCGCGAAGCATTCCAGTCCGCAGGTGCCGGCCGTCGACATAGCGAAGCAATACGCGATAAGCGTATCGCGCTCGCACTTAGTGCCCGTAAGATCTGGGTGAGTCTTGAGAATGTACTTCTGCCATGCCATCCACGCCGCGAAGTTCTCCGGCGTTTTCAAGTTCTCATTCATAAGTCGCCCATGCAGTGAAAGCCTCGGCCGGGGCAATCCTGGGCGACAGAGATCACCCCGGCCGAGACGTGCGAATGCTCAACCGCTGGCCAAAGTCGGGAGCAAATTTTCCGTGACGGGATTTAATCCTGTCACAATTATTAACGCTTTTTGGGGGGCTATTTTATTCCCGGTTGACTTCTGTTATGCGTTACGCGCTCTTTCGAGCCTGTAGATCGCAGCGAACATTTCAGCGGCTAGCTGCTTAGCCTCGCTTTCCCGGAGCATTATCGCCGGACGCTTGTCGTCTTCTGCCGTCCACTGACGAGAGGCTAGCTCTTCTGCGTCATTATCCGGAACCTGGTCGCCCACGATGACGATCACAGGAATCCGCGCAGGATCGTCAGGACTCGGATAGGTCTGCTGATAAGCCTGCTCGTCCATCAGGCTTCTGTTGAGCCGAGCATCTGCCGCTTCTACGTCTTTCACGCTTCCGTTTCTCCTCTCTGAACGCAGAAAGCCCAGCGACGACACGAATGTGTCAAAGCTGGGCAGTCGCGCTCTCGCGCTATCGCCGGCGACTCAAAGTCGCCTAAGTGATGTTGTGCCCCAAGGATACCGCGAGCAACGCGCGTCGCGCCAGAGCGACACGCTCAGCGCGTCCAGATCGTCACAGATCCAGCGTCCATGTCACCAACAGCGGCTAGCGCTCGCCGACGCGCCAGCGTCGGCCTGGGCGTCATCTGGGCAAGCAAAAGGAGCCACCCCTATACGAGAGCGGCTCCTTTTACAGAACGTCGTCAGACGCTAACGAAGCGTTCTTGATCTGCTTAGCGAAGTATCGCCAGGCGTCCGGCGAGAACCGGAGAATTGCGCCGGCCTTGTTCTTCGTGTCGCGTATGAGAATGCGACTGCCGTTGTCGGCTACCTCGACGCATTCGCCGCCGTTGCTGGAACTGTAGTTTGACTTTCGCCAGTTCATGATGTCTTCCATTGTTCTTCCGCCACCTTCATTATCAGTTCGTGCGAGAGATCACGCGGTAGCACATCACTCCGAAGCATGTCAGTCATCTCTCGCACTGTGGAGATGATATCTGGATCTTTGGTTGTCTGTGCCGCAGTGAATGAATCCAGATGAACAGCCGTGGGCTCTCCGTCGTGATCTGCAATCGAGGCTGGCCCGGCAAGTCCTACATGAGCGCCTTTTTGCTTCGGTATTACCTGGATTATGACTTTGGGTCGCTCGCTGATCTCTATGAGATGCATAAGCTGTTCATACATGACCGCAGGACCGCCTACGTTACGATGCAGAACCATTTCTGACATGATCACCGTGACGATAGGAGGATGCGGACGAGTAAGAATCTGCTGGCGTTCCATCCTGCCCGCTAGCCTATCTTCTGGCGACTCAGCATCATGAGCCTCGGGGGCCAGGATGACACGTGCATAAGCCTCAGTCTGGAGAATGCCAGGCACGAGAGTAGGCGCCCAGTAGAGCAAGACGGTTGCCGTCTTTTCTTCATCGACCCAATCAATAAAGAACTTCGGAAACGGGCCCCCTCCGTTTTTCCGTACATGCTCCGCCCATCGCTCGAAGAATCCACCCTCCACAAGACCGTTAAGCTGAGGAAATCTCCTCGCATACGCTTGCGCTAGTTCTGGCGACGGCGGGCGATAACCGGACTCGGCTTTAGCAATGGCAGTCCGCTCAAAGCCTAGTTCTTCGGCTAGTTCTTCTTGGCTTTTGATACCTGCCGCAAGCCGCATCCTGCGCAGCTCCGCTCCGAAGAACGAAGCATCTGAGTCTCTCTCTGCCATCGTGCTCTGCTCCTGCCTCAGGGTGCCGGCTGTGCCCGAAGTGTGCCGCTGGTCCGCGGCACGTAGTCAATTGTGCTCCCTGGCTGCCAACTTGGATAGCGAGATCCATGTCGCCAGCAGCCGAGAGAAGACCGACGATGCCAGCCACAGACAAGCGGCTACGGCCGCTCTACCCCGTAGAGCAGATGACCACGGCAGAGCTAGCCGAGTACCGCTCAGACCTTGAGACAGCGCTAGCGCTGGAGACGTTGCCGCCGCTCTACGCATCACGCGACGTCCTACAGGCACGTCTGGACGCTGTAACGGCTGAACAAGACGAGCGCGCACGTATCCGGCGCGCGAAGAGCTAGCGTCATGCTGAGACTCTGTGACTGCGGATTCGCGACAGACGACGACACTTGGTTCGAGTGTCACCTGATCGGCTATCGCGAGCATCGCGAGCGCGTTCTAATGCGAGTGCTCTACTTGCGTAGATAGAACCTCGCAGCGCTGAGTGGCGCAGCGCTGCGAGATGAAGACAGGCCGGCCGATGCTCCGTCTCGGCCGGCCTGTCGTATGTCTGCTGACGTGCGGAAACTTGTCGTTGCGATGTGCTCTGGCTAAGTGTATTATGCTTATATAGTCGCCTTCTCGACCTGGGTCCGGCACACCTCGGCGGCCTGGGCGTCGTGCCTGGCCGCGGCCTGCCGTCCGCGGCCGAGCGCCTTCAGCACCCGGACCCCGGTGGCCGCCTCCTCGATCAGCGTGGCCAGGTCGCCCTGCTGGTCCTGGACCCGGCGGGACAGCACCCGGTAGCGCCTCTCGAACCGGATGCAGACCGGCAGCACCGGCGCGAACACCACGCCGGTGACCAGGCCCAGCCACCAGTTGAGGTTGATCAGCAGCGCCACCACCGCGACGAACGTCATGATGTTGGTCACCAGGAAGATCAGCCCGAAACCCGCGAACCTGCGGATCGACGACAAGTCGGTCGTGGCCCGCGACAGGAGCTGGCCCGACTGCCATTCGTCGTGAAAGGACGCCTGCAGCCGTTGCAGGTGGGCGTACAGATTGTCCCTGATCGCTTTCTCGATGTTCGCGACCGCGCCGGACTGGATCCAGCGGCGGATCATGTTCAGCAGCCCTTCGGATGCGCCGAGGCCGATCGCCGCCAGGGCCAGCGGGATCAGCAGGCTCTTGTCGCGATGAGCGATCGCGCCGTCGACCACGGACTTGGTCAAGAGCGGGATGACAATCTCGGCGGTGACCGCGCCGAGCGCGGCGGCGAGCATCACGATCATCTGCGTGCGATACGGCTTCAGGTAGCCCCGTAGTCGCCACAGCGCCCCGACTGGCCGTACCCTGGCGAAGGCGTGCGTGACCAGCGAAGGGGTAACAGAGGGCATTACTTGCGACGTTAACCGGGCGGCTGGAGCGTTGTCACCTCATTTTCTTCTGGCGTACGGCTTGTCCGCGGGCCGCAACTCTGGCACGCTGGCTGACCCGGAGGCTTCGCGAACCGGTTGCCGGGCTGGTCGGCAGGGAGGAACCGTGCAGCGCAGCAGTACCAGTCGCCCCAGGCGTAGATGAGCCGGGTATCCCGCGCGGGGGCTCAAGGGGTCCTGGCCGCCTACCGCGACGGGGTCACCGTGATCTGCGAGCTGGCCGCTCAGTTCAGCGACGCGACCTGGCTCGCGGCGACGCCGTGCGGCGAATGGCGGGCCGTGGACCTCGCCGGGCACCTGCGCTGCGTCGCCGACGACTATCACGAGTACCTCGACGACGCCCCGGCCAGCAGGCTCGCCCGGCTGATGGCGGCCAACGCGCCCGCCGACTCGCTCGCCCGCAAGCTGGCCAGGCAGAACGCCGCCGAGCTCGCCGCGCTGCCGGACGCGCCAGCACCCGAGCACATCATGGCGTTCGCCGAGTCGGCGCGAGCCTACGGGCGGCGGCTGCCGCAGGCCTGGGACCTGATCCATCACAGCTACCGGGGGATCGATGTCACCGTGGGCGCGATGGCGGGCGCGGCCTGCGCCGAATGGCACCTGCACGCCTGGGACCTGGCTCGGTCGCTGGGCAAGGACTACCGCCCGGCCGACCCCGAGCTCGTGCTGGCCGCGTGGCGCGGCGGCATGCCGCAGCTGTGGCCGGCGCTCGCCGGGTGGGACGGCGACGATCCGTGGCATTTCCTGCTGACCGCGTCAAGCCGGGACCCGGGGTGGCCCCGGGTGTTAGAGTGGTGCGCCTTGAAACTAGGCGTGATCATTTAACAGCGGAGAGTAACTAATGGGCTTCGTCGCGGTCCAAGGGCGGGTGGGGCGCTACATGTCCGGGTTGTGCGTCGCCACCCTGGGCCTGTGCGCGGCCGGCTGGCTGGCGCTGGCCCCGGTGGCGTTCGGCTACCGGAGCGCCGGGCGGCCAGGGACGTCGCTGCCCTCGGCTGGCCTGCAGAGGGCCGCGTGGGCCGACTGGGCCACCGCGGCCGGGCTCGCGGTGGTGTCGCTGGTCACGCTGACCTGCTGGATCGTGGCCTGGCGCCGGAGGCTGCGCGCCGACGGGATCCTGACCCGGGCCTCACGGCGGCAGGCCCGGCGGCAGGCCCGGCAGGAGGCCCGCGCGCGGCGGCGGCGCGAGCGTGACGGCGAGGCCGCGGCCGGTACCCCCGATCCGGCGCAGGTGCTGAACGAGCTGCGGACTCTACTCACCCCGCTGCTGGCCGGGGAGCCCGGGCCCGAACAGCCCGCGGGCGGCCATGTCGCCCGGGACCACGACGAGCCCGGCTACCACGCCGCACCGGGCGGGCTCGACGGAAACCATGAGCCCGGCGGGAACCATCAGCCCGAAGCCCCCGCGGTGCCGCACCCCCGGCCGGGTGGCCTGGCGGCCATGGAGTCCATGCTGGCGGGCGCCGAGCTGCTGATGGTCGGCTGCGGTGAGGAGGAGGCATGGTGAACAGGCTCGCGCTGGCCGGGCTCGCGGCCATCTTCGCCGCCGGGGCGTGGCTGATCGCTGCGCCGTTCGTGCTGCGCTACCAGCCCGCCGGGGCGCCGTGGACGGGCCCGGCCCGGCTAGACGTCGTCGTCGGCGCGGCGCTGGCCGCGGCCGGGTTCGGCGGCTTCTTCACCGCGCTGGCCGGCCGGGTCAGGGAGCTGTACGCGCAGGCCGGCACCGCTCAGGAGCGGGACGGCGCGCCGGAGTAGAGTCTGTATTTCGTGACCTTGGATGTGAAGCGCGTCCGGGCGGCCTACCCGGCACTGAGCGACGGATTCGCCTACCTGGACGGCGCCGCCGGCACCCAGGTCCCCGCGGTGGTCATCGACGCGATCGCCGATGCCTACCGGGCCGGGCTCGGCAACGTCGGCGGCACCTTCCCGGCCAGCGGCCGGTCCGGCTCCATCGTGGCCGAATGCCGCCAGGCCCTGGCCGACCTGACCGGCGGCAGCCCGGACGGGGTCATCCTCGGCCCGAACATGACGACCCTCACCTACCGGCTGGCCGAGGCGCTATCCCGGCGCTGGGAGCGGGGGGACGAGATCGTGGTGACCCGGCTCGACCACGACGCCAACGTCAGGCCCTGGGTGCAGGCCGCCGCGCGGCGCGGTGCCACGGTGCGGTGGGCCGAGGTCGACCTGGCAACCACCGAACTACCCGCCGCGCAGTACGGCGAGCTGCTGTCCGAGCGCACCCAGCTGGTGGCGGTCACCGCGGCCAGCAACGTCGTTGGCACCCGGCCGGACCTGGCCGCTATCGCCGCGGCCGCGCACGCGGTCGGCGCGCTGGTTTATGTGGACGGCGTGCATGCCACCCCGCACGTGCCGGTGGACGTCAAGGCGCTCGGCGCCGACTTCTACGCGACCAGCGCCTACAAATGGTCGGGCCCGCACATCGGCACCGTGGTCGCCGACCCGGCCCTGCTGGACAGCGTGCACCCGGACAAGCTGGCGCCCGCGCCCGCCGGCGTGCCCGGCCGGTTCGAGCGCGGCACCGCCGCCTTCGCCGACTTGGCCGGGGTCGTCGCCGCGGTGGAGCACCTCGCCTCGCTCGGTCACGGACCGGATCTCGTCGCCGCTACCAGGCGGCAGCGGGTGCTGGCCTCGATGGCCACCGTCGAGGAGTACGAGACCCAGCTGTTCGCCGGGCTGCTCGACGGGCTGGACGCGATGGAGCACGTGACGCTGTACGGCCGGGCCGCCCGGCGGGCGCCGACCGCGTTCTTCACCGTGGCCGGCCGGACGCCCCGGCAGGTCGCCGAGCACCTGGCCGCACGCCAGGTCAACGTCTGGAACGGCGACAACTACGCCTGGGAGCTGGCCGGCGCGCTCGGGCTGCGC
>WNGJ01005659.1_pt1 | contig 15477 bp, 11 predicted proteins | sample 5400611 | NCBI WGS metagenome assembly WNGJ01 (sample SAMN13153375, study PRJNA577476) | soil metagenome | isolation source: 40 cm soil or saprolite under Garry oak tree replicate 1 | place: USA:California | collected 2016-06-15
TTGAAGGGTGGATTGCCAGAGGTCGCTCGATGGCAGTACCCGTAATAATACTTGTAAGAACACGGTTTACTCCTTCTCACTCCGATTAGAACTGATCTCACCTGTCGAAGTAGGTGTTGCCAGCGTATTCTGATCTGCCTCGACTTCTGCTATCTCAGATTCACTGCTATCCTGTATTGTGCTATTGCCATTATCCGGCAACTCGGTCATCGCGGGCCCTGCCGGAACCGGGACAATGGATGGCCGACGTAGCATGCCCAAGCCGAGATTTTGCGGCAGAGAGCGTTGGATGACGGGTAAAAATTCAGAGGCAATACTGAAGAGGACAAGGGCCTGAATAATGAACACGAGGTCACCAGGGACTCCTGCGTTTAATTGCATACCGGTGCCTCCCTGACGCAAACCGCCAAAGAGCAGCGAGGCCAGCAGGATACCAATAGCAGTTGCCCGACCGAGAACGGCGACACCAATCGCGTCAAAGCCTGTAGTTTGCAGACTGAAGGTGGTGGCGATGAGGGTGTAAGGGAATTGTCCCATCAATTGCAGCCCACCGGCCAGACCAGAGAACGCACCTGCAATGGCCATGACTGCGAAGATATTGCGCTTGATGGGAATACCGGCATAATTCGCTGCCTTGATGTTTTGTCCGATGACTCGTATCTCATAGCCGAAGGTGGTACGCGAGACAATGAACCAGTAGACAACCAGGGCTAACAAGGCGAAGAAGAGGCCGACATCGACCAGATATTGCGCAGGTTGGTCAATCTTGGGGAGAAATGCTCCCAGCGTCGAGTTATAGAAATCGGCAATATGGGGGAGAGTGGCCTGGGGTGGTAGTGCGGGAGTCTGCGTAGCTTGATGAGGGTCGCGAAACGGCCCATCGATGAGGAAGTCGGTGAAATAGAAGGCTGTCCAGTTGAGCATGATGGTGGTGACGACCTCATGTGCGCCACGCCATGCTTTGAGGATACCCACGATGCCGCCCCAGATAGCACCGGCCACAATGCTTCCCAACAGCATGAGCGGTACAAGTATCCCACTTGGCAGGAATGCCAGTTTAAAGCCGATAATGCCTGCAGTCATTGCTCCCATGGCTAACTGGCCTGCGGCTCCAATATTGAAAAGACCGGCACGGAAAGCTATTGCTACCGAAATACTGGCAAGAATAAGAGGGGTGACAGTGGTCAAGGTAAAGGAGAAGTTTTGTGCGTTGCCAAAGGCACCAGTGAAGAGGGCTTGATAGGCGTTAATGGCCTGGTTGAAACGGTCTACCGGATTACCAGGTGCGGTTATCATAATGACAATCGCTCCGGCAATAATTGCCAGCAGCACGGCAAAAAGGGGACGCCCAGCCGCTTGTGCGAATTTGCGCAGGCGTAGCGTCAGGGCCGATGTAGACACACGAGACGCAGTTGGCACAGCCATAGTTCTTTCCTCCTATGTCAGGAGGCGGCTTCGCCGCCGATGTTCTCAGTCAGAAAACTGTTCTTTTTATGATAGCATTAGCAACAGGAAGAAACAAGTAGCTCCCACGCCATGACGACCCACCCCAATGACGACCCACCCCAGTGACGACCGCAAGGGTCGTCATTGGGGTGGGTCGTCATGGCGTGGGGCAGGGTGTTGTTCGCCCCACAAGGTTACGAAATATTTTCAGGTACAACCAGTGAGCCAGACTTGATCTGGGATGAGAAATCGTCGGCTTTGGCCTTCGCATCGGCGGGCACGTCACTGCTGACAGTGCCATAGCCAACACCATCGTGCGCCAAATCGAACTTGGGCGGATTGTTGGTGTAACTGCCGTTCTCAAAGTTATTAATTGTGTCGTAGACGGCGGTGTCAACGCGCTTGAGTGCACTGGTGATTACACTGGAATTGACAAAGCTCTGGTCGGCATCAACACCGATACCAAAGACATGATTCTGATTGGCAGCGTCGAGGGCACCGACGCCACAACCACCGGCAACCTGGAAGATGATGTCAGCCTGATGCTGGCTGATCTGGCTTTGAGCCACGTCTTTACATTTGGCGGTTGCTGTGAAGTCCTGAGAGTAGTTGACGAGGACGTTGACGCTAGGATCAACCTTTTTCGCACAGAACTTGTAACCAGCGATGTAGCGGTTGACTGGCGGGATGGACAGACCACCCACGGCACCGATAGTGTTTTTGCCGAGCAGGCGCGCAATTTTGCTCTTACCATCTACTTCCATTTGAGCCGCCATCGCACCAACGAGGCAGCCAGCCTCTTGCTCTTTGAAGAAGAGCGGCGCAACATTAGGCAGATTATCGCAGGTGGAAGCATTAGCTTTCTCAGCACAACCATCAATAATGGCAAACTTCTTGTTGGGGTATTGCGTGGCCACCTGATCGAGAGGTGTTTGCATCAGGAAGCCAATAGCGAACACGAGGTCGGCTTGCTGTGCGGCTGAGGTCAAATTCTTGACATAATCGGTCTGCGAAGTTGTCTGAATCACTTCCTCTTTGAAACCGTACTGCTGCTCAGCTTTCTTATAGCCTGTATAAGCCAGGTGGTTGAAGCCATTGTCGTTAAGGCCACCAATGTCGGTTACCAGGGCTACCTTCATAACGGTTTTGGTAGGAGTACTATTGCTTCCTGTGGTACTGCCGCCACTACTCCCACATGCGCCCAGTAACAGGGCAAATAGCGCGAGCAACGAAGCGAGATGGACACGATTGCCAATTCTACGCATGAGTGCTTCCTTTCTTTTCCGCCTTGAGAAATAATGTCAGTTGAATGTGCCGCCAGGTTGCGGTTAATCCATAGAAGAAAAGACGCAAACAGGACTGATATATCTGACATTCACTCTAAATAAAAACGGGAATGAACGGTGTTTTGTCCGTTGCGTCAAGTATGCCATGAAAAATCGTACCCTATGGCTCTATTCCAAGCGAAAGAACAGTTTGATAGCATAAACAATGCCGCTATTATACATACGTAACGTGGAGGTTGTTTCTCACAGAGAGTTTTGTGGCTGGTTTCTAAACTCTTCTGCTTCACGCATCACGCAGTTCACGCGCCCGATTTCCCCATGGAACAAGCGCAGCAAAAACACTCTGTCCCCTTACGACAAAGGTAGACAAGGCATCTGACACTTGCTCTTGCCCAGCAGTATCGGCAGTTGGCTCAGGCAACCTCCTGTTAGGTGTCCGCATAGATAGCCACACCTGACGCTTCCAGAAAAGGGCTGAGGCACAGTGGGGATCAAGCTGCAGAGCACGGCTGTAGTCCTCGTAAGCTTCTTTATAGCAGACGAGGTCACGTAGGATATTTCCCTTGCCATTATAGGCGTCGGCACAGCCAGGATCGAGTTCGATGGCTCGTCGATAGGCGATCAGGGCTTCGTAGTAGCACTCAAGCTGGTAGAGGGCATGGCCTATACCGGCAAAAGCGGAGGCAGAAGTTGGATCAAGCTGAATGGCTTGTGCGTGAACAGCCAGAGCTTCCATAGGGCAATTGAGATGGGCCAGGATCACTCCCTGTTTGTTATATGCCTCGGCAGAAGGAGCAATGCGGGCAGCGGCCTTATACTTGTGCAAGGCCTCCTTAGAGCGTTGCATGCTGGCCAATACGTTTCCCATATTGATGTACGCCTGTGCATCTTGCGGATCAAACCGGATGGCCTGTTCAAAGGCGAGCAAGGCCTCATCGTAACGGTTGAGGAACGCCAGGACTTTTCCCGAATTATAGTAAAAGACAGCCTCATCCGGCTTTAGTGCAATTGCTCGCTCGTAGGCGTTCAGGGCTTGTGCGTAACGGCACAGTCTGTAGAGGACATTGCCTGCACTGTTACAGGCATAGGCATCGTCGGGATTGCATTGCAGGGCCTGCATGAAAGCCATCAGGGCCTCATCAAGGCGGTTAAGGGCGATCAGGGCCAGACCCTTATTGTAGTGAAAAATGGCCTCCTGTGGCTCCAGGCGTATAGCTTGCTGATAGGCAACACGCGCCTGGGCGTAGAGGCCGAGACGGTAGAGGGCATTGCCGCTACAATTGTAAGCATAAACGTTCTCAGGCTCACGTTGCAGAACCTGCTCGTAGGCTGTCAGGGCCTGATCATAATGCCCAAGCTGAAAGAGGCTCTCCCCCATGCGCATATATATGACCAGCGGAACGGGAGTGATCTGAACAGCCTGCTTGTAGGCTGCCAGAGCTTCTTCGTAAGCTTCCTGCTCATAGCTGGCATTGCCTGTATCTAACCAGTATTGATCGGACGGCTGGACAGCGTCAGGTATGGCTGTAGCCGGACCCTGTGCACCGGTTTGTTGACTTATTGATTCATCGAGAGGATGATCCACACCCCTTCTCCTCTCATGGTTGTGAGCGTCTTACTCAGGAGAATATGTCGGCAGTATATAGAAGATAGCCGATATAGATATTAATCAACAAGTGAACAATAAAATCAAGGGTAAATAAACGAAAAAACCTCTCTGATGCTTTGAAAAGAGCATCAGAGAGGTTTTTGTCATGTCTTTATGCGCGGATATCTTCAAGCATACCCAGATTAATGAAAAGATCGCAACTCTGGCGGAGCGTGGCTGACATAGCTTCATCAAAGGCTGCGACTTCAACACGCACGCCATGATCGGAGCAGTAGTCAAGCATGGGCATGAAGTCGCTGTCGCCACTGACCAGGACGACGCAGTCAACAGCCCTACCATCGACGAGGCGCACCACATCCATGCAGAGGTCGAGGTCAAGATCAGCTTTCTTCGCCCCACTGGAGAACGTTTTGTAATTCTTGGTAGTAATACGATAACCCAGTCCCTTGACCGCCTGTAAGAACATCTGCTCATCGCCGGGCTGAGGGCTGGTGGGACAGTAGGCGTGTGCTCGCACAAGACGACGATTACCACGCAGGAAGTCCAGCAGTTTGCCAAAGTCCACGGTGATACGCAGAGTACGGGCCGAGTAGAGCAGGTTGGCGACATCGACAAAGACCCCTACCCGCTCGTTGGATGGGAACGGCGGCATAGAGACGGAGATGTTGGTAGGTGACTGGTTAGCACTGCGCAACTCTGCTACCATACGATCGGTTTGTGTCTGAATAGCCTGTGAAACGATATTGGCAAGTTGGTGTACTGAGGCAGAGGTAGCCTCGGTCGTGCGCACCGGATACGCAGGCGTACGCTGGACATCGGTACGAATAGTGCGCACATTCTGTGCAGCGATGCTGCCAGGTGCAGGCGTGGGATCGGGACCCATGAAGGGACCGGCCCCATCCTGATTCATCTGGCTGACCGTGTAGCCGGAGGTGATGGTGTACGGGGGAGCCGATGTGCGTGGCACCACAACGCCAGGAGCAACCGTTGGAATCGCAGGCACAATGGGCGTATCTGGCGTGTTCGGTTTAGCTGCCACCGGTGTACTGCTAGTAGGCGTATGGCGGCGACGGCGACGACGGGAGTTGGCTTTCTGCAGCTCAGAGTATTCCAACGGTGGGAGATCCTCTGCGGCCACCTCTTCTGTTGCAGGGGTGGCAGGCTCAGCAGCGACCTCTGCGGTTTCGTCCGTTGAAGCGGCTGCCACTGGTTGGGCCGCTGTAGTGTGCTCTTTGCCTTTCTGCCCATGGCGACGACGTCCATGTTCAGGGGCTGTGGTGGTAGCTGTGCTTTCTCCCTCGGTAGCTTCCTTGGCTACAGGCTGCTTAACAGTAGGCTGCTGTTGCTCGGCAGGTGCTTTTGTCTGCGGTGATTGAGATGACTGTACTTCTCGTTCGGTTGATGTCTGTGTACTTTCCGCTCGCGTAGGCTCTGTGCGTGGCTGTACCGACTGGTGCGGAGTGGAGACCGGTGCCGAAGCCGTTGTTTCGTTTGTGCTTGAGGTGGCCGTGGTAGCTGGGCGGTCAAAGCGATAACGGCGTGCCGGACGTGGTAGATCAGCTGGCGTTGACTCTACCGGAGGTGGCTCAATCTTGGCCTCTTCCTTGGACGGCTCAGGCTGTGCCGGGATCATCTTCTCCACAGATTGCTCTTCACGATGACGGGTTACTCCATGGCGCGGCAAACGGAGACGCGATGCAGGACGCAACAGTGGCGATATGGGACGTATTGGCGGTGTTGCAGGTTCATTCGGGGTCGATGTTTCAGCTGTGGCAGCCTCTATGATCGCAGGAGTGCTTTGTAACTGATCCTGAGATGCGCTGGGCTCTTGCACGGCAGATGTCTCATGTGTTTGTACAGGTTCTGTTATTATGTCTGATGTGTCCTCAATATCCGTATCTTCGATGATGTTTGTAAAAGATTCTGTGTGGTAGGTCTGCACCGAAGCATTGAAACGGGCCTCGGACTGACGAAATTCCGCAATAAAGTCAGTAAAGGGGCGCACTTCTTCTGTCTGTTGGGGTGTTTCCTGGGCAAAGACAAGTGAGGGTACTTGCTCTGGAGGCGGTACCGCTTCGGGTTCTGCTGTCACAGGCTCAGTTTCAGCCTGGGTATCTACAGCAGTTACGCCAGGTGCAATCTGCTCCTGTTCAGCTACAAACGTCGCTTCAGGGCTAGATTGCTGCCCCATTTCTCTCTCTGCCACTTCAGGCTCAGCCGCAGTGGATGAAATTGCGGAAGAAGTTTCTGGTGAGCTTTCCTGTACGGGGGCGGGCTCGCGCTGCGTTTCCAGCAGAGTTGCTTCGACAGGCTCATCAGCTGGCATGTCTGGCGCAGGTTCGCGCTGAGTCTCCAATAGCGAGACTTCGACAGGTTCATCTGTCTGCGTTTGTGCCTCTGGGAGAGGCGTCACAGTCTCAGACGAAGGAGTGGTACTGGTCTCCATTGCAGTTTCGGAGACAGGTACATACCCAACGACCGTTGTTTGAACGTCGCTCTGCTCGAAATGAGTATTGTTTGTTGTCACTAAGATCTCCAGTCTCAGTAGTATGGACCGGAGCGCAGGTGATCGCCAGAGAGAGAATATGCAAGATGGTCAGGGCGCATCATCCTATGGTGAGGCTGCGCCTGTACGTTCCTGGTACCTGGTGTATTCTGTTGGAGGCAACGGGTGTTCGGGCAAAGGAAACAAACACCTGTGGTGCCGATCCGCGTTGCGCTAGCTATACATGGGCGAACAAGAAGCTATAGACGTATCGCCTTCCTCGTAACGCCCTCCCCTCTCTTTATCTTATCCTCGGGCTGTTTGTTTCACTTACTACGCTATTGTGTGTAAACCGGTCCGTTTTTGTTTGTTTGTCCATCTACGCCGTTAGCTTTACTCTTGTTGCACGCCACCATTCAACGGCGGAATAGCGGTGGGCGTAGGGAGAACAGCAGGTTCAGTAACCTCTTTTGTCCCTACCGTTGGTGATACTGGTTGGCTCTGGTTCATATCCTTCGCCTTTACTTTCGTAAGCCCATCAGAGGCATAGGTATGATTGTTATGCTCGTTCTGTGCAACCTGGGTCTCCATCTGAGGAGCCCCTGCATTCCTTGGTACAGTTTGGGCAGTAATGCGCCAAACATAGATAATGCGCTCGACAGCAGTGATCTGTGAAAAGATCGCCAGTAGAGTCACTGCCCAGATACCGAGACCGGATAGGAGACCGAGAGCCAGTATGATGACACGTTCGGGGCGAGCAAGTAATCCAGTCTTGCACTCTAACCCCAACCCTTCAGCACGGGCCTTTGTATAGCTCACCATTAACGAGCCAACCACAGCAATGTAAATGGCAGTAATCATCCAGAGCTGCTCATATGCAAAAGGCCAAAATGCATCGTGTAAGCCTGGTCGTTGCAACGTATAGAAGAGCAAGCCCAACAGGATAATGCTTTCCGAATAGCGGTCAAGCGTCGAGTCGAAGAATGCGCCAAAGGTCGAGGCGATGTTGCGAACTCGCGCCATTGCTCCATCGAACATGTCAAAGATTCCAGCAAACAGCACCAGCAATCCTCCCGCAAACAGGGACCCCTGAGCAATCACTACCGCTGTCACAATACTGAGCAGCAATCCTATGACGGTCAACGTATTCGGAGTGACACCCAGTCGTGCTAATGGTCGTATAAGCAGCATAACTAAGTGCCGCGCTCGTTGCTGTATGCGTCTGCTAAACATATGCTTATTGTATCACATTTCACTCTATGAGTACTAGCCCCTTTTTTGAGGATATACAAGAGATGCTTGTCTTTAGCTTCTACGCATTAGGAGAGAAGATGGACTAAACGTTTAACCTTTCCCGGAGAAAGAGAGCTTCTACGCAAAAAATATAAGAGCTTGTGGAGCGGTATTTCTCACAAGCTCTTGTGTTTGCTGTATTTTAGGGAAAGGAAAGAGAGATTATATTGTCTTAACGGGGTATTAAGCGGCACGGAGCTTACGAGCGATTTTCCCATCTTTACCCATGTAATGGCGAGCGAGGCGGAGGTAGTCGTTGACACCCCACAGTGTACCGCCGGGCGCACTGAGACCGGATTCGATGGTGAGACGGACATCCTGAGCGTTTTTGCCTTCGAACCAGGTGCAGCCACGTCCGATAGCTCCGAGGGTATGTGCGTCACTATTACCGACTTCCGGCCACTGGTAAATTTCGCGGTTAGCACGCATAGCAATACGATTGGCACCGATGCCGCAGAAGCTGGCATTCCAGGTTTCGATACCATCCAGCTGGACATCTTTATTTGCGTAAATGCGGTCGAGTACCTCACGTTGGCAGCTATGGCGGAAGATGCGGTTCATGGGATGAGCAACGATTGCCAGGCCACCCTGTTCATGCACCAGGTCAATAGAGCGTTCTATGCTCAGACCCGGCTGGATGCGCTTCTCAATAAAGAGAGCCAACATATGGCCTTCTTTGGTGCTAACCTCTTCGCCAACGATAAAGTCAAAGCGATAGTTGCCTTTGGCCCAGAGGTCACGCATGCGCAACGAGCCTTCGATGATATCATGATCGGTCAGGGCGATGACATCCAGGCTGGTACGATGCTCAACATAATGAAGGATTTGCTCAAGCGTTGCCACGCCATCGCTGTAGGTACTATGCATATGCAAGTCGGCTTGGCCCAGCTTACCGGCAACATGGGCCTGCCGCCGGGTCATTTGTTTGCGTCTGTGAAGCATCGCAGTACCTGCACAGGCTCTTTCAAGGCTATTCTTCATCATATCGTGTTCGCTCGTGATCATGTCGCTCCTCAAATGATAGTGTTTTCAGTTTGTTCTTAATATAAGGGAATGTTTTCATCTCCCTTTTACTCGCTTTGAAGTCAGCTATACCTTTGAGCTTCAGTCTAACATTAGCATAGCCATGTTAAATGTGAAGCCAACACACCCTAAAGGTGTGTTAAAATGATGCTAAAAGTTGTGTAAGGTGGACGCCATAAGTGGACTAGTGATGCACAAATAGCTACCTAATCCTCTGCAGTTGCTTCTATTTCCACCAGTGCTTCGCCGACAGGGAACGACTCGACATGAAAGGTGGGATCGATCAGCGTTTGCAGGCGTTGAAGGCACTGTTGGTAACGGTCTATATCCAGAGAACAATAGACCTGCCTTCCAGTACGTTGAGTGTGAATAAAACCGGCCCGGCGCAATTTACGCAGGTGCCATGAGACGAGAGGCTGGCTCAGTCCCAACATTTCCGTCAACTCGGTTACGGTCACTTCCTGATGATGTGCCAGATAATAGACAATGGTGAGACGAGCCACCCCCCCCAATGCCTTGACCATGATTTTCAACTCACGCCAATCGTTCATGTGCTGTTTGTCCTGACTCGACAGTAATGCGTTTTTTTTGTATAAACAAAGATTTGATAAATCTTTGTTTATATGATACCCAATTTACGGGGAAAAATCAAGTGGCGGGAAAAAAGTAATAGCACCTCTTCGTAAAGAGGTGCTATCTTCGAGGTGGGCAACCAGGGACTTGAACCCTGAACCTAGCGATTAAGAGTCGCTTGCTCTGCCATTGAGCTAGTTGCCCTTGTTGACGGGGATAAGGATATCATATTAAAGAGTAGTCGTCAAGCGGTGTTTTTGGGAGGTGCTATGGCCTCTTGACATATATGATATTCTAGTGTTGTCAAGCTAGTTACAAGGCGGCGTAGCTCAGTCGGTAGAGCAAGGGACTCATAAGCCCTGTGTCACAGGTTCGATTCCTGTCGCCGCTACCATCATTCTTTTGAGGAAAGAAGCTCGTTCACCGTGACGAGCTTCTTTTCTATAATGGTCAACTTATCTGCGGAAGTCCCCTAAGGGCTAGCATGAGTGCTTCCACTAGTGTATACTATGAGCCATCAACATGTGACCATAATATCACCCAATTTTTTACGAGCAATCACCCATGAGCTGTATAGGTACCGCCGGACATGTAGACCACGGCAAATCAACCCTTGTCAAAGCCCTCACCGGCATTGATCCCGATCGCCTGGCTGAAGAGAAAGAGCGCGGTATGACCATCGATCTCGGCTTCGCCTGGCTCACGTTGCCCCATGGACGCGAGGTCAGTATCGTTGATGTGCCGGGGCACGAAAGCTTTATCAAGAATATGCTGGCCGGCGTCGGGGGCATTGATGCCGCACTGCTTGTCATCGCTGCCGACGAAGGGGTTATGCCCCAGACTCGCGAGCATCTCGCCATCCTCGACCTGTTGCGCGTACAGCGTGGTATCGTCGCCCTCACGAAAGCCGATCTGGTAGACGAGGAATGGCTCGAACTTGTCCGTGAAGAGATCACCGAGGTCCTGAAGCCAACTACTTTAGCGCAGGCACCCATTCTTGCTGTTTCAGCCCATACGCGTCAGGGTTTACCCAAACTACTTGCTGCACTGGAAGAGATGCTGGATGAGTCACAGGAACGACAGAATATCGCTCGTCCTCGCCTGCCCATTGACCGTGTCTTTAGTCTGACCGGCTTTGGCACCATTGTCACCGGCACCCTGCTCGACGGCAGCTTCAAAATCGGCCAGGAAGTTGAGATACTGCCACAGGGGCAACGCACACGCATCCGCAGCTTACAAACTCATCAGCATAGCGTAGACACGGCCCAGCCGGGTAGTCGTGTTGCTATCAACCTTGCCAATGTTGCCCGTAGCGACTTGGCACGTGGAGACGTCGTTGCCTCGCCCGCACAACTACATGCCACCCAGCTTGTTGATGCCCACATCACCCTCCTGGCCGATGCGCCACGCCCACTAACACATAATACGCTGGTCGATTTCTACAGTGGCTCACAGGAGATACCTGCCAAAGTGCGTCTACTCGACGTCGAAGAGCTACAGCCCGGTCGGAGCGCATGGGTCCAACTGCGCCTGAGTCAACCCGCCGTCCTTGCCCGGCGTGACCGCTTCATCCTGCGTATCCCTTCGCCGAGTACCACCATTGGTGGTGGCGAAGTCGTCGATACGCAGCCGCGCTATCATCGCCGCTTCCAGGATGCTGTGCTCAATCATCTCACCACGCTGGCTCAAGGTACACCGGAAGAACTTGTCCTGGCAGCTCTGGATAGACGTTTTCCGGGAACGGGCGGCCACCAGGGCCCCAACCCCGCTTCCACAGCCGCCCCCGCCCCTACGCGAGGCTCGATCACATCGAAATCGACACCTTCACCCGATACATCCTCCGCGACCCCCGCCCCCACGCGAGGCCGCATCACATCTGAAGCGATACCTTCACCCGATATATCCTCCGCGACCACCATCCCTACGCGAGGCTCGATCACATCGAAATCGACACCTTCACCCGATACATCCAAAGCCTTCGCATCCAAATCTCACTCTGGCAGGGGTTTAATTGGATACGAGCTCGCAGAAATCGTCAAACAGAGTAATCTGTCTCATGATGTGACGCAGCAGACATTGGAGACGTTGTTAATAGAAAGAAGGGTACGCAAAGTAGGAACCCTGTGGTTCGCGCAATCCGTCTGGGATGCTCTGGTTGAGGAAACAACGCGCTTGCTTGATGAACAGCATCGGCAGCACCCGTTGCGTAGTGGCCTTTCCAAAGAGGAATGGCGTACGCGCCTGGGCTTCTCGCCTAAATTGGCCATGGAGATATTTCCGGTCTTACTGTCCGAAGGAGTTGTGGCAGAAGCTACCAGCGGTGGCTTCATCCGCCTCCCGCATTTTGAGCCACGCTTCACGCAGGCCCAACAGCAACAGGTGGCCCGGCTCCTCCAACACTTCCGTGAGAGCCCTTATACCCCACCGGGACGGGCCGAGGCTGAGGCACAGGTTGGGGTTGAGGTACTCAATGCTCTGATTGAGCAAGGTCAGCTTGTCAAATTAGGCGATGGCGTACTTTTCCTGCACAAAACCTATGATGAGGCAGTAGCCAGATTGGTTCAGTATCTACATACACATGGTACAATGACGGTAGCAGAGGCTAGAGATGTACTCGGCGCGACCCGCAAGTATATTCTACCCCTCCTGGAACATATGGATGCGCTTAAAATAACGCGGCGTATGGGTGATGAGCGCATCTTAGGCGTCCAGATATAAATACCTGGGCCTGTGAAGACGTGTATAGTAGTGATGACCCTTGCGGTCATCATGAGGTGGGGCCGTCATCATAAGGTGGGGGCCTTTACAAAAATCTTAGAGGCAACCATACTGGTGAAGGGTGTTCCATTCCTGCGGAGAATACGTTACAATAGGTGGATGTTGAAACAGGTTAGAAGGGCGCAGAACAGTGCTTGCGTCCACATGGAGAAAGGGCGCAATTCAGCAGTTGCGCTCCAACGAGAGCTATGCAAACCGAAGTCTTAGGAGAGCGATACAAATTACAGGACCGTATCGGTCATGGTGGGATGGCTACGATTTATCGTGGTCAGGATTTGCGGATGGAGCGTGTGGTTGCCATCAAAGTGCTGCGTGAGGTATACAGTACCGATCCGAAGTTTGTCACACGTTTCCAGCGTGAGGCGAAAGCGGCATCGTCACTCCAGCACCCCAACATTGTCCAGGTTTATGACTACGGTCAAACCGAAGGCAACTACTTCATTGTCATGGAACTCGTCGAGGGAACCGACCTGCGCCGCTATTTACGCTCGCGCGGGATGCTGGCTGTGGATCGCGCCATCATCATTGCTCACGATGTCGCTCTGGGATTGGGAGTGGCGCACCGGCGAGGCATCGTTCACCGCGACGTTAAACCACAAAACGTCCTGGTTGGCCGTGACGGCACCATCAAGCTCACCGACTTCGGGATTGCCAGTGTCTATAGATGCTCACGGGCCGCACTCCCTTCGATGGAGATACGCCCGTCGCCGTCGCTATGCAGCATATCCAGGATTTACCTCTACCCCCTAGCCAGTTTAATCCTAACATCCCCCCTCCTCTGGAAGAGATTATTTTACGCTGTCTCGAAAAAGTGCCGGAGATGCGTTACCGCGACGGTAGCACTCTAGCTCATGCTCTTGAATCACTGGGCGACACTGGAGTGGATGAAGCGGTGGCTGACCCAACAGCTCCCAGTCTGACCCAGGCACCGACTGTGGCACAGAACTACACAGGGTATGCCGGTGATGGCGTCCCCGGCACACCGCGCCCTTCAACTTCGTCTCCCAATAATATACTTGGGGCTCCCCCACCTTCTAGCAATCCAAACAACAATACACAGCGTGAGCCGGAGCCACTTGTGCTGGCCGGTCAATTTGCACCGACATATAATAATAATGCTGACGACCATGCTCCCCTCGGCCAGTATCAGCGTGGTACCATGCCGCGCTCCGCTGTACCTAATGAGCCACGTGACTCGCGCTTCGCCACCGTCATCACTGTCTTGATTCTCTTAGCCACCCTGCTCTTGCTCGGTTTTAGCATCTATCTGGCCGCCGAACTGCATTTTATTTCTATCCCTGGCATCGGTGTTTCTACCCCAACTGTCACGGCACAAACCAATGCACAGGAGGTTCAAGTACCTGACTTGCTCGGTTTAAGATATCAAGCTGCCACTGCTAAAGCATCGGCAGTAGGTTTTACGCTAAAAATTGTCGGTGAGAGTACGGCTGGTATTGTTATCAGCCAGTATCCAACCCCAACCCCACCTGCATACGCACTTAAAGGCTCAGCCATCCAAGTCAAGTTCGGCCCCGAAACAAAAACTGTGGTCGTGCCACCCAACCTCGTTGGCAATACCCTCAGTGGAGCCGTGCAGATTCTTACCAACGCCGGTATGGCTTATGACATTCAATCAGCAGGTATAGACCCAACCAAGGGCCCTAATACAGTAACAAAAGTAGATCCTTCCAGTGGCTCAACAATTTCCGTGGGCCAGCCTGTCACTCTCTACGTAGCTAACTACTCGACCATTACCCCGACGGCGGTACCTAGTCCCACGCCTACCCCGACGGCTACTCCAAAGGCTACGCCGTCGCCTACTCCAAAGGCTACGCCGTCGCCTACTCCGTCGCCTACTCCCACGCCGGGGACAACTCCCACGCCTACTCTGACGCCAGGGGTGACTCCCACACCGACAAAAACCCATTAAAAGAGAAGAGACAAGCCCATTAGCGCAAGTTCTGACTTGTGCTAATGGGCTTGTCTCTTCTCTTTAACCTGGCACTACAACGCCGTCAATATCTCCGGTTCGCCATCCGTAATCGCAATGGTGTGTTCGAATTGTGCCGAACGCTTGCCATCAGCCGTACACACTGTCCAGCGATCAGACTTCACCTTTGTCTGGGCTGTCCCCTGGTTAATCATGGGCTCAACCGTAAACACCATACCTGGACGCAGTGTGAGACTGGGACCTTTTTGCCCAAAGTGGAATACATATGGCTCCTCATGGAGCGAACGTCCCACGCCATGCCCTGTGTACTCGCGCACCGTTGAATAGCCGTGTGCCTCTGCATACTCCTGAATCGCCGCCCCAACATCGTTCAAGGTGTTACCAGGGCGTGCCTGCTCAATGCCAATCTCCATACAACGCTTTGCCACATCCAACAAGCGCTGTGACTCACTATCGATCTCGCCTATCGCAAACGTCACACAGGAATCGCCAACCCAGCCATTGTAGTGGACACCAATATCGATACCCACAATATCGCCATCCAGTAGCCGCTCCTTCTTGCTGGGAATGCCATGACAGATCACATTATTCACTGCCGTGCAGATCGTCGCAGGAAATGGCGGAATAGCCGGATATCCCTTGGTAGCTGGACGCGCTCCATAGCCCTTATAGGATGGAATAGCTCCCCTGCCACGAATATACTCCTCAGCAATTTTGTCGATTTGTGCGGTCGTCACCCCAGGTACCAGATGTGGGCGCAGCACCTCATAGGTCTCGGCTACGAGGCGACCCGCCTTACGCAACTGGGCAATTTGTTCTCTTGATTTCAAAGTAACCATGACATTTATGTACCTATCAGATAAAGCTAACTTCACATACTCTTCCAAACAAACACTTTTATCAGTGCGTATCCTCTTTATATTACATTACTCACGCAAGTTCTATTTCACTTTTGGGTGCGGTTCACTTTTTTGCGAAGCCCCCCACCATGAAGCCCCCCCACGCCATGATGACCGCAAGGGTCATCACTACT
>WNGJ01020821.1_pt1 | contig 15475 bp, 7 predicted proteins | sample 5400611 | NCBI WGS metagenome assembly WNGJ01 (sample SAMN13153375, study PRJNA577476) | soil metagenome | isolation source: 40 cm soil or saprolite under Garry oak tree replicate 1 | place: USA:California | collected 2016-06-15
CGTGTGAGCTGGCAATGGTCCGACAGGCTGCCGGCTATCCCGGTAGCGTGACTCTGGCTGCTAAGTACTCGATATTGCCGCGCACCGATGGGCGCTTGCGCGCGATCGTAGAGGAAACGGTGCGCGCCTATTCGAGTTTAAGTTACCAGGAATTTCTTATCGACGACCTGGCACGACGGCTGATTGCCTCTCCAGAGACGCTGGATGTTGTAGTGCTCTCCAATGAGCATGGCGATATCCTCGCTGATGTTGCCAGTGGTAGTATTGGTGGCCTTGGCCTCTCACCGAGCGCCTGCTTTGGCGAACATTATGCTTACTTTGAACCAGTACATGGCTCCGCGCCGGACCTGGCTGGAGGCGGGAGCATCAATCCCACAGCGATGATGCTCTCGGGGGCAATGATGCTCGCCTATCTCGGCCATACCGAACAGGCGCAGTGGTTGGAGCGGGCGATCGAACAGACCTACCGCGAGGGGGTTAGCTTGACCCGTGATCAAGGAGGGAGCGCGAGCACAATGGAATTTGTAGAGGGTGTCGTTGGAGCTATCGTACCTATGAAATAGTCACGAAGCAATTGTGTTTGGTAAATGTCCAAAGAGGAAGGGCGAGTTTTTAAACTCGTCCCTTCCTTCTTGCTGAAAGAGCAAAGGTTCAGTGGTTTTTTCGAAACATAGCTAATTGATTGAAAATGTAGTATAATAATGTCTGAGCTTTTATTGCAAATAATTTAGCTCGGACAAACGGGTACGTGGATACTGGAGGGGGAGACAACTGAGAAGATGCTGATCCTGGGTAATGCATTCAAATAGCTGTCAAGGGGCTAAAATTGCAAAACAAATTACTCACCACGACCGGTTCGCTGGCAGCAACCCTCATCGGCGTAGATGCTCCATTACCTCTATTTGACCTCGATAAGATCCTCACAATTGTCGCTGACACTTATAATTACACAGCCCCGGTCGATGATGAAAAACAATTCAATGACTCTAATCTAGCTGAACCTCTAGAGACATTCGCACAACTACTTAGAAAGCAACACAAACAGCGTGCTCATGTTTTAGCTTTGAACTGCGGCACGGGATGGGAAGCAAATTTCCTGATGGCCAGAGGTTTTGATCTTGTAGGGGTCGACACTTCCGCTGAGATGCTTCGAAGAGCGCGCAGCCGTGTCCCAGGCGGAAAATTCTTACGCATGAGGATGCAGAATCTGCAAGTTCCCCCCGAAGAGACATTTGACGCTATTTGGAGCACACGTACGCTCATTCATGTGCCTCAGGCCCTGGTAGTTGATTTATTAGCTTCCTGGAAACGAGTATTGAAGCCGGGTGGTATTTTAGGTCTCGGTATCAACGTAGGGGAGCGTAACAGCTGGGAGATAAGCGAGGAGATGTCCGGGTCGCCGATGTTGTATCACTATTTCGCTGATGGCGAACTAGAAGAGGCGCTCGAAGCTGCTGGATACCAGGTAGTGGAAAAAGCTCATATTACAGGCAAGTCCAATTCTGCCGAGTCCCGCAATTTTTTTGTCTTCGCACAAAGAACTGACGCAAGCCTGGATAAGACCATTTATTCACAATATGCGCAGTATGATGAACATGAAAAACGAAGAACAGTACGACCTGAAGACCTGGAGTCGGCCATTGCTTTACTTCTACATACCGGTTCCCTCACACCTGTAGAACAAACGAACCTTTGCTTGTTGTACGATCAGTTAGCCTTACGGGATAGAACTGATGAATATCGCTACAAACTAGCGGCGCAGAAATTGAAACTTCACCTGCAAACGCCAGAAACCCTTTTCGCTGAAGACTTTGCTGTGTGGCTTGCAATGGGTCAATTACATCTTAAGCTGGCTCAGTATCCGCAGGCCACTTCATGCCTGGAACAGGCCCTTAGACTTCAACATGATCACTTTGCTACCCTAGTGTGCTTGAGCTACGCTTACGCCGGATTGAGAAATTTCGATAAAGCGATTGCGACTGCACACTCAGCAGAGCGCCCCCCCGAACAAAGCCAGGTGAGTGATGAGGAAAGGGCAGAATTATACCATGCGCTAGGCCATTTCTACATTGGCCGCTGTCTTAAGGGCACTAATGAGGCATCTGTCCAGGATAGAGAGAAGGGTGACTACTACATGCAGCTTGCCTGTAGTACGGGGAAGAATGGATATCTTTATATTGGTTGCCTTGCAAGGATATATAATGAAACAAAGCGCTTTACAGAGACTATTCAGCTTTTTGATACTTTCGTTGAAAATGAGAAAACTCGCGCAGATGAGAAACTCGAGAACGCTTTATACTTTTACCGCGCGGAGGCAAGCATCGGCACAGATCGCTATGCCAACGCCCGCGCGCATTTAGCCCATGTCGAGCGCTACGCTCGGGCGAACCAGGACTGGGATGCGCTTGCGCATGTGAAGCTCTATCAAATACGTGCCGAGTTGAAGCGGAAAAATGTAGGGGAACTGAGTCCTGATGATATTCGCTCTCACTTATCAACCCTCTACGAGCACGAGCCTTCACCTTACGTCGCAGAATCCTTTAGACTCGACCGTGAGAATGTAATCAGTATATTGAGCGCATTCTACCTGATCAAACAGTCTATCAATGAACAGGCGCCTCCTGACAATTTTGATGAGATTTTAGCAGAGGCAATCTATTACCTGGAAAAAATGTACGAAAGGGGTGAAGAGCGCAGCTTGAACCTCCTGATTTTTGCTGATAATCCTGGCGCTGTACCTGGGGGGTTATATAAATACAACTGCGGGCCACAAACCTTCAGATTTGATGAAGTAGGCACAGATGTAACTGAAAGAGAAATGCATCAATTTCGGGTATGGGCGATTCTTGCTTTAACAGGCGAGGTACCTGCTTCAACACTCTCCGCGATCACTTTCGCGATTGGACGCTTCTCTCACGAAGGATACACCATTTATATCTACGACCCTAAAAGGGTCTTGCCTGAGTTTGTACGAAAATCTCTGAATAGCTTCTTCGTGGATAGCGTCGAGGAAATTGCGCAATTTACTTACATCAATATGCTCTACGATAGAGCGCGTGATTACCTCAGCAGTACGCGAGGCTCATCTGCTATTGATATCACGCCATCCAGGCAGAGTTCATCGAACATTGATTTGTTGCCAATCGAGGGGGAAGTGAGATAGTGCAAGAGCAACTTTCACAGAAACAGCAAGCGCTAGGTGCAGGAATACAAATGTCAGATGCAAGGCGGAGGCGTTCGGAAGAGGATTCACCCGGGCTCGTGCTCCAATATGATCTCATCCTGGGCTTTTTGCAGAAGATCGGGCCAGCGCTGGCCGAATATCCAGAACTGCACATGTTTTACTTTCCCGTCAGTTCTGAGCAACTCCTTTGCGTCTACTGTACAGCAGATATGCAGGAACCACTTCCCGTGGAACTCCGCCCTTACCTGATAACCACTCTTGCTAATGCTCGCCAGCTCTTCAATGAAACACTGGATGCGCGCTTTCTCTCGTCTTACCACCTGCCGCTGGAGAATCTCGAATACCAGCATGACACAAATCAGCAGAAAATGGTTCTAGAAATTATCTCTTCTACTCTTGGCGGTCAATTACCCTATACGCATCCAAAGGCTGCTACATCCCTCGTTATTTGTTGCCCAATTCCAGACAAACTCACAACTGCAAGCAAGCGCTTGCGTGACCTGATCGGCCTCCTCATTCTGTTCGGCGACGAACAGAATTTTTCTCAATCAAGCCATTCTTCACTGGTAAGAACAGTGAATAAGGAGTTCAATAGATATATCGAAGATACGGGACAATATGCCATCCGAGATCTGGATTTCTTTCTCTCATCGCTGATTAGCCAGGATGAACGTATCCAGGACAACCAAAACCGGGCGCTTGGCCTTATCGCTCATATGGTAGTTCATCGTTTCCGCAATTTCCGGCAGGTGGCAGAGTTCATTGTTCAAGAATATCCCACAGCGCAGGAGGTTAGTCAGGATCCAGACCATTACGAAGAGAAAATACAGGCAATGAAAACCCAGTTAAACAGGGCCTGGCGCCTGGAAAAACAGATACAATATGTAGAACGCGCACCCGACAAGACGCCAATAACATTGAGTGAACTCATCGATATTGTTGAGTATGTTTTCAATGAAATGAAAAAGCAGACGAAAAGTTCCATTGAGCTGGAGGTTGACATCCTCGATAGCTCTCGTGCAGAGCTGGTCTTATCGCCACAGACTGTCATCGAAGAAGTGTTTTATAACCATCTTGAGAATATGTTCCGAGCAATTGATCAACCAACTGTAGAGGACAAGAAGTTGTCCCTCCAATCTCATAACCAGGAAAAACTGCTTTGCCTCGACCTCATCAATTATGGACCAGCGATAGCTTCAGATGTTTTAGAGGACCTGCAACGCCTGGTGCGTGTCAACCGACCCAGTGGCTCGGGATTTGGTACGTTCTTGTCAGCAATGAGCATGCGTCAGGTGGGTGGTGACCTGGAAGTAATCAGTCCCCTACCTGGCAAGGATATAGGTGTATGTATTACATTTAAATTTCCGCGCCCCTAGAAAGGAGAGATCTGCGTGGCCACCATCCTCATTGTTGAAGACCAGCCCGAAAACCAGTCACTATACGCCGATATTGTCTATCGCGTTCAACGCGAACTTGATCTTACCATTCAACTTCGTTCAGCTTCAGACTTTGAGAACGCTCAACAAATCCTGGAACGTGGTCTTGAAGAAACTGAAGAAGCTCCTCTCTTGATTCTGCTTGATATGGAGATCCCTTACAAGGGACGTAAAGACAAACGTGCCGGTTACCGGTTGATGCAACAGTATCGTGAGTATTTTGTTAGCTCCTATTGGGTGCCGCTGACCGCTAACATCGCATGGCATGAGAAAGACCTGTCTGGAGAGACTCCTCTTTTCGATGACTTATATAAATTACAGCCCTTCGATGTTTTCTCCAAAGGAGGAACTAATGAACTGAAGAATATTGTGCGCCGTGCGCTGAAATTATATGTCGAAAAAACAGAATCCAGATCACATGAAGATGCGAATACGCTACCGGAAGTAATTATTAAATTTGATACTAACCTCTATACTATGCCGAACTACAAGCTCTATCATGAAATTCGCAGCGCTGCTGAAAATACACGTGGTATTCTTCTTTTTGGTGAACCGGGTACGGGTAAAAATTTGACTGCTCATTTGATACACTATTATAGTGACCGACGAGAGGCTAATTTTCGTAGCATTGATGGCATGATAGAAGCAAGTGAGTTAGAAAAGATGCTCTTTCCTTCGAGCAAGCAGGTGGATGATGATTCTTTACTTGGTCAAGCAAAAGGCGGAACTTTATACATTGCAGATTTTGACAGAATGGGGAAACAAGACAACGAAGAGAGCCAAAGGCTCCAAAGAAAATTGCAGCACTATCTAAAATACCGAAAATATGATGTGCGTATCATCGGGGGAGTTAATAGAAGCCGTAAAGGCTTTCCTGTCTTTAATAGGATTCTGCCTGAGCTACTAGATACGATGATTCCTCTAGACTTACCTCCCTTACGCGAACGAAAAGATGATATTCCCCTACTGATTGAAATTTTCCTGGAGCAATTCAATCAACAACGAAAAAAGCAGAGCGAGAGAAAGAGGTTTATCGATCTTCAACAGATCTATGAAATCCTGCAGGTACAGAACTGGTGGCATGGTAACATTGCCCAATTGCGTATGGTAGTGGAAGAAGTGCTATTGAAAACGCCATCCATGTCGGTCACAGCAGATGACTTCAGGCCAGTTCTAGAAGCGCATGGAGAGGATTCTGCCTCCGATACTGCGCCAGTATCCCCAGAAAAGGACGAAAAGCGACAAGCAAAGGTTACTAAACCGCCTCTTATTATTACCGATGAAGATTTGCGCAGATACGGCATTCGCTAACGGTTCGCCGGGGGAGTAGCATGAAATTTTTAGTCAGTCCGAAAGAGAATTTCTCCAATACTACTATCTCTATTAAGATACAGGATAGCGCTGAGACAATATTTCATATAGAATTGCCTGGCGGGCAGAACAACCTTACTGGTTGGTACGTTTGCTTCACGTACTTACGCAAAACGCAAGCTCAAGAGCTAAATGAACTTCTTGGCGCCGTACCCCAACTCCTTGAGGTACAAGTTGATGAAGATGCGCATCCAACGTACTTAAATGTGTTATACGCAATGTTTCAGTGGACAGGAGAAGAAAATCACGAGTTACAAAAACAAAGCTCCACAGAACATGACATACCCAACTTGTATGGCCTGCATCAACAGCTTAAACACGCACTTTTCAACTTCGAAGTAATTACCTCTTCCAATACTGAGTATTATGAGGCCATTTTCCCGCACCCAGGTCAAGAGAGACTTCCAGTTCATATTCCAAGCAACAGATTTGATAAGTCTCCCGTTCAAACGAGCCAGGTAGTACTCAAAATAGCTCATGAGAGAGATCCTAAATGTATTGAGTACTTCATTAACAACTACTCACACTTCCAGGAATATGTCATTAGCGCTGATCCACCAACTTTTAAAGTCTTCACCGGCCTATCGAAAGCCCTGGTTAAGCTAATAAAGCAAGAAAATGCTAACCTGGGCATCTATAACTCACTTGTCCCCGACATTTGCACATTTATCGTAAAAAATGAACTGGATAGCGAAGAACAGAAGGAATATCTCGAGCCAATTTTGAGTAGTTTTGAAGCCGTCGAACAGAAGTTAGAAAGACTGAACGGTATCATTACCGATGTCAAGAATGAAATTTTTCCTGGACGGATACTGGATAAAGCGAACGTTAGGCAGTTTAAGGAAGACAGTTATAGGCGATTAATGCATGTGATCAGCGTCATTTCAGGTCACTACTTAAGGCTCTATGATTTTGATAGCTCAGCTAATTTTTGGCGCAAGGCTAAAAGCAAAGACCCTGTACTGTGGTTCTTCCTGGCCCTTCACCGCTGGCCGTATTTATTCCTGGTTTTCCTGATAGCGTTATTGAGCCTGCCTTCCATTTATGCTTACCAGCATTGGCTAACAGGACTCCCAGAATTCATTGTAATGCTGACATGGTATCTTCTCCTTTTGCTCCTCATCTTTTTTATCTTCGCGCAGATTATGCGCAAGCGCTGGTTGTATTCTCAGCTGTTGCTACCACGCCTACTAGGAGCAGCTATCGTTGGCCTGCTTCCTCTACTGCTCAATGATCAATCCTGGAATATTGGTATTCTAAGTAGCCTGTTCAACTCGGTCTTCCTGGCACTATTTACCTATACAGGCTCCTTCATCTACGTATTCATCGAAGTACACAATATTAAGAAATTTATCAAGGGCTATTCGATTGCACAAGCCTTGAAAGAGAGTGGAAGAATCTTTCTTATTGCCCTTGCTGAGACGTTGTTTATTGTTACGGTTACCTCATCCCTCATCTTCCCCGCTGTGACCTCAAATATAGGAAACGTTATATTGAATTACAGGTTTGGCATCTACGCCTCCACATCCCTACTATCTTTTGGCTTCTTCCCATCTCTCATCATTCTCTGGACCGGGATCGCGCTTTTCATTGGTTCATTCGTCCAACTCTTGTGGCAGGATCAACGCATCACAGAGTCTATTTAGGGAGATGCGTAGCATGCTCTTACGGCAATACTGGAACGGGCAACTCGTCAATTCTGCCAGCGCAGGCAGCAAGAACTGTACGCGCCACACCCTCCCAACTCCACATTTCCACTGTAAGCTTCCTCGTAGCAGCCGTGAGGTCTTTGCGCTCGTCAGCGGGCATAGCAAGCCAGGTATTGATACGCTCTGCAATCTCTTGTACAGCGTTTTGGCCGACCTCGAATGAGAGCAGTCTCTGATGTTCTGAAGATACTACGTGGGAGAGTGCCCCTGCTACCTCTGCAAGCCCGGAGTGATTCGCCACAATAGGCCAAACACCACAAGCTGTAGCTTCTACGGCAACCATGCCAAATGCTTCTGGAAACGTGGATGGCACGACAAGAGTCTCCGCCAGGGGCAGCAGGTCAACAAGGACATCATGATCGAGCTTCCCGGTAAAGGTGAGTGTTTGCCGGATGTTGCGTGCGGCGAGGAAGTAATCATCATAGGCAGCGCCTGCCAAACCATCGAAGAACGCCTCCATGTATGCGAGATGATCGGCCTCCTCACCCTCTAATGCTCGACCGAGCCGTGCTATCTGGCGGATGACAGCCAGGTTTCCCTGCTCAATTGCTCGTAATAATAATTCAAGTCCTTCACGGTATGCGCCGAAGCCGACGATGAGAAGTTTGGCGCGTGGTTGACGAGCGAGGACAAGAGGCCATGCACAGAGAAGTAGATCAACACCCTTTGAAACAATCAGCTTGCCAACATAAGCAACGATACGATCATGGTTTGGATCAAGTGCTGTAATGTTTTGGGGAGCCTGCTCGTCGATTCCATCGGGGTCGTACCCCTGGCGAATTGAGAGGATCTCTGGCCACTCAAGCCTGTCTCGCTCCATTAAGGAGTCAATGCCCCTGGCCGCTGTTTTGTCAAAACCGGCCTTTTCCTTTGAGCCGATGGAGGCGATTACCTGTTGAAGTCCTGCGGCTTTTGCCTGCTGATCTCGGGGCGCAAAGGTTTCTATGTTAACTCCTGGTTGCCCGAGACGGACACGAGACTGGAGCTCTGGCTCATCAATCGTGGCAAAGAGTTGAGCCGCTATATGTCCACTTCCGACAAGTACTGCATGAGCACCAAGGATCCCCTCGCGTGCGTATGGTAGGAAGCGTGGGTATGGCTTGATAGTATATTCCAGGGCGCTGCCGTGAATCTTTATAGCATACGGTAGTAAGCCAGCGAGGGCGCGATGCAAGATACACGGCCCCATGATTGCATGGTTTGCAAAAGCAAGACCTGGTTTTGCAGCCAAAGCAACACTTCGTACGGCCGCAACATTCCTTGCAATATAGCGTTCGAGTTCTGCGTTTGTCAGTTCAGGGAAGGTGCGTACCACGAATCCTTCGTAGCGATCCCGTACATAGACGGGTAACAACCCTCCGATGTTGGGGCGGTAGATAGTACATCGACCCTGGAAGCAGGGTGCACGTTGCAATCTGACAATAATGGCGTCATTATCACAATCTACTACAGAATCGACGAAGTCGAGGGTATCTGGATGTTGCTCCTGTGTGAAAAGATGTACCTCATGACCAAGTTGAACGAGCGTACGCGCCAGGTTCGCATTATAGACGTTTGATCCTGTGCCGCGTAGCAGGTAGCCATGGAAAATAAGTATAGACTGCTTCACTAAAATAGTTTCTCCTATTCAAACAATACAACGTGTAGTGTAGCAGAGAAGGTACAAGAAGCTGTAAAAAAACTGTAAGAAAATTACAAAGAAATTGCGAAATGACCCGACTGTTATCAGAAAATCAACCTGTGATATACTGCTGATCATGTAAAAATAGGCAGGTAACCAGAGTACAGAGTTACTGAAAGAAGGGGCCGGATCGGCAGATATAAAAGCAAACACGGATTACCGGCTGTAGATGAGGTGAGAGTACTCAAGGCTCTCAGCCCGAAGAACAGCCCGAGGAAAAAACATTGACCCGTTACTTGTCTGAAACGGCAATCCTGGACAAGTGCGCTCGAATTGCCTCGCCCACTTGTCGGGTCGTTGCCGTGCCTCCAAGATCAGGAGTACGCACCAGGAGTACGCACCAGTCCGCTTGCAAGGGTCTCTTCGATGGCACGCATCAGCATCGTTGCAGCCTCTTGCTCTTCAAGAAAGTCGAGCATCAACTGTCCCGACCAGATGGACGCAATGGGGTTGGCGATCCCTTTGCCTGCAATATCAGGCGCGGAGCCGTGAATCGCCTGGAACATGCTGGGGTAGCGTCGTTCTGGGTTGAGATTTGCGCTTGGCGCTAACCCGAGACTGCCCGAGATGGCCGCACCCAGATCTGTGAGAATATCACCAAAGAGATTTGAGGCCACGACGACGTCCAGGCTCTCCGGCTGAGAGACGAAGCGTGCGGCAAGTGAGTCGATGAGTTGTTGTTCATGCGTGATATCTGGGTATTCACGGGCCACGTCTCGGAACACGTCATCCCAAAAGACCATGTTGTACTGCATACTGTTGGATTTGGTTGCACTGGTCACCTTCTTGCGTCCATGGTGTCGGGCATACTCAAACGCGTAGTGCATAATCCGTTCCGTCCCTTTACGTGTAAAGACGATCGACTGGATTGCCACTTCTTCCGCTGTTCTTTGATGCACGCGCCCTCCTACGCCGGCGTACTCGCCTTCCGTATTCTCACGGATACACACCAGATCAATTTCCCTGGGACCCTTGTTTGCCAATGGACTCCTTACACCTGGCAGCAGACGCAGAGGCCGGAGGTTGACGTATTGGTCAAACTCTTGACGGATGGGCAACAGCAACCCCCACAGCGTGATGTGGTCAGGAACCCGAGGATCTCCAATGGGACCTAGCAGGATGCAGTTGAAGTTTCCTCGCTCAAGAATGGCAAGTCCATCTGCTGGCATCAAGGCTCCTTCTCGCAGATAGCGTTGCGTACTCCAATCAAACTGCTGGATGTCAAAGCGAAAGCCGCTATGCATGTCAGCAAGGATCGTGAGTGTTTGGACACTCTCTGTCATGATCTCCGGCCCAATGCCATCACCCGGTAACACCGCTAGCCTATACACCTTCATCTTTCAACCTCCTTTTTCTCCACTCTTTCAGAGACAATGCACTTCATTCTCTCCAGTAGCAAGTATGTTATTAAAATGAGGTATTGTCAACGAATCTATTGGCCCATCTCAAGTGGAGAGTTTCTCGGCGAGAAAAGGGCCTCAACGTGGGGTTCGCTCCTGCGATTTGAGCCATATTATGGCTCTTCTGTCTCAGCGAGTTTCCCTCCTGTTGCACAGACGCATCACTATTGAGCTCTTGGGCAAGAGACTCGTCATCCGTCAGAAAATCTGTTATCATACAAGGGTGAAGTCAAAGGGAGAGTCTGGAGTCTCTCGCCATTGCCCAGACCCCCGCAACCAGCGTGGACCCGCGTGGAGCGCATCCAACAGTTAGAAGTATACTGGGAGGACCCAGGGAAGTCAGCCTCCATCAGATGCCATGTCACTTCCCATCCATTTCTTGGTGTCGGTGCTTTACGTAGAAAGGAGTGCGCTTATGAAGCGGTTCTCCTATCGTGAGCGAGACTATGCCTTTGGTCAGGCCATGCTGACCCTGCGGACAACCATTGGCCTCACGCAAGCGGGCCTGGCCGATCTGCTGGGGGTCTCCCGACGTGCCGTGGGAGAGTGGGAGGCAGGCAGCAGTTATCCCAAAGCTCACCATCTCCAACACGTCATGAGCCTGGCCGTGCGAGCCTCGGCCTTTGCGGCCGGGCGCGAGGAAGAGGAGATCCGTGCTTTCTGGAAGGCAGCGCACCAGAAGGTGCTGCTCGATGAGTCCTGGCTCTCCGCCTTGCTGAACCAGCCGTCTCCCCCACCTTCGCTAATGTCGGTTGAAGAGGTCCAAGGCGCTGCAGTGGAGAGCGCTCCTCCTGCTTCTCCGAGCAGCGTGGCACCGGCATCGCAGCCAGGACACAGTCCGCTGTCGGTTGTGCCAGCCGGAAGAAGAGTACCTGCTGCTCGTGGTCCACGGGTGGATTGGGGTGACGCGCTGGATGTGCCGAGCTTTTATGGGCGCGAAGGGGAACTGACCACCCTCGCCCAGTGGGTGGTGCGGGAGCGCTGTCGGGTGGTGTGCGTGCTGGGCCTGGGCGGCATCGGTAAGTCGGCGCTCGTGACGAGCGCCATGCACCAGTTGGCCGAGCACTTCCAGGTCGTGCTGTTTCGCTCGCTGCGCGATGCCCCCTCCCGCGAAGCGCTCCTGGAGGAGTGCCTCCAGGTGCTCGCCCCACAGCCACTGGATTTGGGAGCTGCCGACCTGGACCGACGCCTGGGCCTCCTGCTGGAGTACCTGCGGGAGCAGCGCGTGCTGCTGGTGCTCGACAACCTGGAAAGCCTGCTCCTGGAAGGGGAAGCGTCTGGCCATCTGCGTCCCGGCTCCGAGGGCTACGCCCGCCTGCTGCTGCGGCTCGCCGAAAGGGCGCACCAGAGTTGTCTGCTGCTCACCAGCCGGGAGAAACCCGCCGAGCTGCGGGTCCTGGAAGGCCGTCAGAGTCCGGTGCGCTCCTTGCGTCTGGGTGGGCTGGAGGTGGCCGCCTGCGCGCAGTTGCTAACCGAGCATGAGCTGGTCGGCTCCCCACAGGAGCGGGCGCGCCTGGTGGAGCGATACGGGGGCAATCCCCTGGCCTTGAACATTGTGGCGGAGACCATCGCCGATCTCTTCGGGGGCGCGATCGGTCAGTTTCTCGCCCAGGACACGCTGGTGTTTGGCAGCATCAGCGACCTGCTCGACGAGCAGTTCGCTCGGCTCTCGGCCCTGGAGCAGACCATCCTGTATTGGCTGGCGATTGCGCGCGAGCCGGTGACGCTCGAGGAGCTGCGCGCCCTGCTGGTAGCCAGGCTTTCGCCTGTGCAGGTGCTGGAAGCCGTCGACGGGTTACACCGCCGTAGCCTGATCGAGCGAGGGCAGCGCCCGGGCAGCTTTACGCTGCACTCGGTGGTACTGGAGTATGTGACCGCACACCTGGTTGAGCAGATGGCCGGCGAGATCGTGCAGGGTCGGCTCTCGCTCCTCGTCCAGCATGGGCTCTGTCAGGCCCAGGCCAAGGAATATGTGCGGCAGACACAGGAGCGGCTGCTCATGGCGCCCCTGCTGGTCCGCCTGCAGAGCGCGTCGCAGGGGCGCGTAGCTGTGGATGAGCGGTTGCGCTCCCTGCTCGATGAGGTGCGCACCTGGGCCCAGGAAGCCCAGGGATATGGACCAGCCACCCTGGTGGCGCTGCTGCGGCTGCTGCGCGGGGATCTGCGTGGGCTGGATCTATCCCATCTGGCCCTGCGCGGCGTGTCTCTGCAAGGCGTCGAGATGCAGGATGCCTCCCTTGCCGGGACCACGCTTCGCGATACCGTCTTTACCGAGGCTTTTAATGCCGCCCGGTCGGTGGCCATCAGCAGGAACGGAGAGTACTGGGCCGCGGGCAGCTGGCGTGGGGAAATGCGGGTGTGGCAGCAGGGAGGCCAGAGTTTGCACCTGGTCTGGCAGGCGCATACCGACACGGTGTCTACCCTCGCTTTCAGCCCGGACGAACGGCTGCTGGCCACGGGAAGCTGGGATGGCACCATCAAAGTGTGGGACCTGGAGCGTGGAACTCTGTCTGGGGGACAGGTAACCCTGCTCTGGACAAGTTGGCAAACCGACAGCATCCAGGGCCTGGCCTTTGCTCCCGATGGACGCATGCTCGCCAGCGGAGGAGATGGTGCGATCGTTCAGCTATGGGATGCGACATCCGGCACGAACCTGCAGATGCTACTTGGACCTCCAAGTCCTGTGTACACTGTGGCTTGGAGTCCGGATGGGAGTCTGCTCGCCAGTGGCGGCTTCGATGGACGCATTCGGTTGTGGCAGATGCAGGGGACACAATCCGCCATCTGTGTGCAGACGCTCGCAGGGCATACCAACTGGGTGTTGGGACTGGCTTTTGCGCCCGACGGTACACAGCTGGCCAGCGGGAGCTTGGACCGGACGGTCAAGCTTTGGGACGTGGCCAGTTGCGGCTTTGATGAAACGATCTGGCTCTGGGAGGTCGAGCAAGCCAACTCTCGCACGGCGCTGCATGGGCACACCGCCGCTGTGTACGCAATCGCCTTCACGCCCGACAGCAGGAGTCTGCTCAGTAGCAGTGAAGATGGCACCCTGCGGGTGTGGGACGTCGAAAGTGGGCAGTGCGTGCGCATCGTACAGGGCTATGCGGTCTCCCTCTACGACGTGGCCTGGAGTCCGGATGGCACCCAGCTCGCCAGTGCAGGCTCGGATACGCTGGTGACCATCTGGGATGTGGTCGGGAGAGGAGGGGGGACGCAGCCCAGGGTGTTGTGCGGACATCGCTGGAACGTTCGTGGGGTGGCGTGGAGTCCGGATGGGCGGCTCCTGGCTAGCAGCGGGACGGGCAATGCCATTGAACTGTGGGACCCGACCACGGGAGCCAGTGTCCATATCCTTCGGGATCCCGACAGCCCCGACACCATCTTCCTGGGCATAGCATGGAGTCCGGATGGGCGGCTGCTGGCCAGTGGAAGCCATCTGCATGGGGTGCAGGTGTGGGATGTGGCAGCGCGCATCCGCCGCTGGGTCGGCCGCGTGCACCCGACCAGGATCCGCCGCGTGGCCTGGAGTCGGGACGGCACGCGGCTGGCCAGTTGTGGCGATGATGGCAGCGTGTGCGTGTGGGAGGCCTCCGACGGCGCGCTACTTCAGAGGCTGCAAGGGCATAATGGCCTGGTTGCGAGCGTGGTGTGGAGTCCGGATGGCACCCGCCTGGCCAGTAGTGGCGGCGGTGGAGGGGAGCTGTTCGTGTGGGATGCGCACAGCGGGGAGCGCGTGCAAACCTTGAGTGGGCATCTCGGGAGTGTTATTGCCGTGGATTGGAGTCAGCTCGAAAATCTACTGGTCAGTGGAGGCAGCGACGGGATGCTTCGCTGGTGGGACGTGCAGCATGGGGAGTGTTTGATGATGCGAGAGGCGCATCAGGGGACGATCCAATCGCTCAGGATCAGCTCCGATGGCCGCATGCTGGCCACTTGCGGCGATGACAGTACCATCAAGGTGTGGGATCTCGAGAACGGCGAGCACCTGCGGACGCTGCGGCGCGACCGGCCCTACGAGCGGCTCAATATCACAGGGGTGAAGGGATTGACTGAGGCGCAGAAGGTGACATTGCGCGGGTTAGGGGCGACGGAGGACATTCCTGCGTCAAACACCCAGCAAGCTCCAACGTCTTGAGCGACACCTACTTCCGACACTCATGAGATTTGATCTTGCTCTCCCTTCCCTTGCTAGAGTATACTACTTTAGCAAGGGAAGGGAGAGCAGATGGCAAAGCACAAAAAAACCGATCAGCACGAACGGGAAAACGTTTTCGGGCGCTCCTGTGCGCGGTTGCGCAAGCACATGCACCTGACCCAACGAGAACTGTGCAGGCTCCTTGGCCTCAGCGAGCAAGCCCTTCAGCAGTGGGAGCGCGGCGTCCACTCTCCCACCGTCGAGCATCTCAAGCGCTTGCTTGCCCTCGCTTTCCAGCGCCATGCTTTTGCCCCCGGTCAAGAGCACGAGGAAGCGCAACAGCTGTGGCTGGCCGCAGGGCAGCCGCTGGCGGACTTCGATGCTTTCTGGATGCAGGTGCAGCTCGCATCAGCATCTGCTCCCCCTGCTCTCGTGGTCCTGAAACGAGGGGCAGCTCACAGCGAAGCGCCCAGGGCCGAACATCCGCCTCTCCCCACCTCGTCGCGCTTCGATTGGGGCAATGCCCTCGATGTGCACGAGTTTTATGGGAGAGAGGCCG
>WNGJ01003888.1_pt1 | contig 15474 bp, 12 predicted proteins | sample 5400611 | NCBI WGS metagenome assembly WNGJ01 (sample SAMN13153375, study PRJNA577476) | soil metagenome | isolation source: 40 cm soil or saprolite under Garry oak tree replicate 1 | place: USA:California | collected 2016-06-15
CAACCAGCCGGAGGTTGGCTTCGATCAATTCTTTCTTGGCCTGTTCGGCTTCGGCTTCCCCGCGGTGAATGAATGTCAGCGTGCGTTTCAGTTCGGTGAGCCCGACTTCGCTGGCTTCCTCGATGTCTTTCAGCTCGGTGCGGCGCGTGCGCAGTTCCTTGCGCGCTTCCGCCGCAACCTCGCCTTTGGCCACGTCCGCGCGCCGCTCCAAGCGCCCGGCTTCGCGTTCCAGCGACTGCAGCCGCTCGACCGTGCCGCGCATTTTGTCGATCAGCCGCTTTTTCTCGAATGGATTGAAATCGATGTCGCGAATGGCGACGGAAATCTCCACACGCGTCCGCGCCACCTCCCACTTCGCGCGGATGTACGATCTTTTCTTCGACTTCAGAGTTTTATCGAGCTTCGCGGCCTGCTTCAGCGCCGTCTCGTACAATTTCGCAATCTTGTCGATGTACTTGAGCGTCTGCCTGGTTTTGTTGGCGATCTTCTCTTCAGTCAGTTCTTCATCGTCAAACTGCACGATCTCTTTGATGGACCGCACGCCCTTGCGCAAATCGTCGCCGACGGCGATCAATTCCTTGATGACGATCGGCGAGCGCGTGATCGACTTCATCACCACGAGTTGCCCGCGCTCGATGCGCTTGGCGATGGTGACTTCGCCCTCGCGCGTCAGCAGCGGTACGGTGCCCATCTCGCGCAGATACATGCGCACGGGATCGTTCGTTTTTTCCAGCGAACCAGGTGTCAGGTCGAGGTCGCTGCTGCCTTCGTCGGAGTGCGCATCGTCCTTGACGACGACGTCGCGGTCGCCGGACTCCGTGGAAACTTCCACCGCGCGCGCGGCTTTCGCCGAAGCCTGATCCTCATAAATCTCGATGCCGTTCCGCTCGAAGGTTGTGAGCAGATCGTCGATTTCTTCCGAGGAATGGACTTCTGCCGGAAGCGAATCGTTTACTTCGTCGTAGAGCAGGTAGCCGCGCTCTTTGCCCACCGCAATAAGCTGGCGTACCGCATCGTATTTCTCTTCAAGACCTACTGCTGCCACAAATTCCTCCCGCTAATTGACCGCAATCGCAAGAACTTCCTGGCATATCGGGGGCCAAGTCCATTCGCAGAGACACGCGCAGGCTGGCGCGCAGGCGCAAACCACGAGGGAATTTCCCAGAAGATCGCTCGCTTTGTTGTTTGAATAACTCTGCACCACGCCGCATGCCCGCCGCTGGCCCCGTGCGTTGCCCGCTTCCCGCACTTTTGGAGCCCGGCCCCTGCCCCTAAATTCACTTATATAGATGCGTTTAACGGCAAAACCGTTACTCGCGAAACCCTATTACGTTACACGTTTAAGTCCCTTCCCGTCAATGTTTTAATTCGTGGATTCGTGGAAATCTGTGGAAGACTTTGGGGCCCTAAGCAACCGTCCGATTATTCCGTCCGTCCCGGCGGAGCGAGGAATCTCTCTTCAATCTAGGAGCTTTGGTCCCGTCTAAGCTGACACTTCACCGTGCCGCAGCCAGCCGCCGCATTAACTCCTGCTTCTTTTCCAGCAGACCTCTCATCTCCTGTCCGGGCGGGTTTGCCTCGATGCTGCGCTGCACGTCGGCCAGCTCTTGCACCGCCTGCCGGTGCTGCAGCGCCTCGACGCAACTCATGGCTTCTTCCCAGGTCGGCTCGTTGGCCTCTTCGAACATAATCTCGAAGAGTAGCCGCCGGTCGCGATCTTCCAGCAGCGCCCCCACTTCGGTGGCCTGCACAGGCTGGCCGGACAGGCTGGCGATCACCAGCGCGGCAAAAATTTTCTCCGTCTCCAGTCCTTGATACAAACGGGCATTTTGCAGATGGTTGGCGAGCTCCCGCCGGAAGCCTTCCGCCTCCGCAAGCATGCGAATCAGCCGCCGCTCCACCGGCTTGGCTGCGCGTCCGACGAGTTCCGGCTGGGTCTTTACTTCGCTGCGGCGATCGGCAGCGGCTTTGCTCAACGCCGCGCGCAGCACGGGTTCGTCCAGGCGAAGCTGTTGCGCGATGCGCGTGGCCCACTCCGAACGGAGGATGCGATTGGGGATTTTCTGCACGTACGGCAAAAGAAAATTCACCGCGCGAAGCTTTCCTTCTCCGGTCGTCAGGTCCATCTGCCGCGCCCGCGCGATCAGGTAGTCCACGTAAGGCGGCGCCTCCTTCAGAAGTTTGAGATACGCGTCCGCTCCCATTTCGCGGATGAATAAATCGGGGTCAGCCTTCTTATTGCCGACCGGAGGCAGCGCAAGCACACGCACCTCGAAATCCTGCTCAAGCAAGAGCGCGAGCGACCGCTCCGTGGCCGTCTGTCCGGCCGTGTCCGGGTCGTAATTCACGATCACGCGCCGCGTGAAACGCCCGAGCAATTTGATCTGCGGCTCGGCGAGGCTCGTGCCGCAGCTCGCGACCACGTTGCTGATTCCCGTGCGCGCCACCGCGATTGCGTCCATGTACCCTTCGACCAGAATCGCAAAATCTTGCCGGCGGATGCCCTCCTTCGCACGGTCCATATGATACAGCACGTTACTCTTGGAATAGATCGGCGTCTCGGGCGAGTTGAGATATTTCGGCATGTCATCGCCCAGCGCACGAGCTCCGAACGCCACCATCTTTCCGGATTCATTCGAAATGGGAAACGTGACGCGCCGCCGGAACCGGTCGAACAGCCGCCCAGCGCTCTGATCGCGGGAGATCAGTCCGGATTCACCCAGCAACTTTTCGCTGTATTTGTTTTTCAGATGGCGCAGCAGCGCATCGCCGCCGCTCGGCGCGTAGCCAATTCCGAAGCGCATGATTGTATCCTTATCCAATCCGCGATCCTCAAGATACGCCCGCGCCGCTTTTCCCTCCAGCGTGCCTTCGAGCTGCTTCACGAAAAAAGTCTGCGCCTCGCGGTGCATTTCCACGAGGACCGAGCGCTGCTGGTTCTCTTTGCGCTCCTCGGGCGAACGCTCCTTCTGCCGCGGAACCGCGATCCCGCATTTCTCCGCGACAACCTTTACGGCCTCGGGAAATTCGCACTTCTCCATGTCCATGACGAAGTTGTAGACGTCGCCGCCTTTGCCGCAGCCGAAGCAGTAGAAAATCTGTTTGATGGGGGAAACCGTGAACGAGGGCGTCTTTTCCTGGTGAAACGGACAGAGCCCGCTGAAGTCCTTGCCGGTTTTTTTCAGCCGGACGTATTCCCCCACCACGCGAACGATGTCCGCCTGCTGCTTCACCTTCTCCGCAAATGATCCTGCTTCCGCCATTCCGCCGTTCTACAACGATTACCGTTTCGAGTAGTCGTTCTTGTAAACCGTCCCCCCCTTCATCACGAACTTCACGTGCTCGAGTATCGTAACGTCCTTCGTCGGATCGCCGTCCACGGCAATCACGTCCGCCCACTTGCCAGGTTCCAGCGAACCGACAAGATACTTTGGCCCGAGCAAGTCGGAAGCGTTGATGGTTGCCGTCTGGATCGCCGCGAGCGGAGTCATTCCCAGATTTACGTAAACGTGGAACTCTCCGGCATTCAGCCCGTGTGGATAGACAGCGGCGTCCGTGCCGAACGCCACCTTCACTCCGGCGGCAAACGCTTTCCCAATGGTCTTGCGCATCGCGGCGATCACCTCGCGCATCTTTTGCTTAGAGAACTCCGGCACGTCGCTGCGGTCCATGTTCTTTTCCATGTATTCGCCCAGGAAGAGGGTCGGCACGAGATAAGTTCCGTTTTTCTTCAGCGTGGCGATCGCCGCATCGTCCATCAGGTGTCCATGCTCGATCGAATCGACGCCCGCCTCCGAAGCCCAGCGTACCCCCTCGGCGCCGTGAGCGTGCGCCGCCACGCGCCGGCCGAGCCGGTGCGCGTCAGCCACAATCGCTTTCATTTCTTCAAGCGTATATTGCGAAGAGTTCGGGTCATCGCCTTTCGATAGCACGCCGCCGGTGGCGCAAATCTTGATCACGTCCGCGCCGTATTTGATGACTTCGCGAACTTTGTGCTGCACACCCTCGACGCCGTCCGCCACTCCATCTCCCTGAGAGTGGAACGCGGGCGGCAGCAAGTTTTCGTCGCAGTGGCCGCCGGTGATTCCCAGTGCCGGTCCCGACGCGACGATGCGCGGCCCGATGACGTCGCCATCATTAATCGCATCGCGCAGGGCGATGTCCGCATAGTCTTTCGCGCCCAGGTTTCGCACGGTTGTAAAACCTGCTTCGAGCGTGCGCCGCGCGTTCCTCGCGCCATGCAGCGCTTCGCGCGCCGTTGAAATCGACAGCCCCTGGTATCCCAGCGAGTTCAAATCAAACGTCAGGTGCGTATGCATGTCGATCAAACCGGGCAGCAACGTGGCATCCGGCAGATCCATCGTCGTGTCTCCAGAAGCCGCCGTGATTTCGCTGGACGGCGCGATCTGCGCGATCTTCTCGCCTTCAATCACGATGGCCTGATTGGTGCGTAACTCTCCCGTGCGCACGTTGAGCACCCGCCCTGCGCGAATCACCGTCCTCTTCGGCGAAGGCAACGGCGCGCTTGAAGTGGTCGCCATCCCAGCCAGCGTGCCCAATGCAAACGCGAAGGCCACACCCCATCGGCGAATATCTAGCCCTGCGCTTGCAGGCGACCATGAATTCTTCAAAACTTTCATCCAGGCACCTCGTTTTGAGTTGGCTATGGGAACGCGGCGAGTATAGCAAAGCAGTGCGGCCTGCGGCTCTGTAGAAACAGGGTTCGAATGTCTGTTTAATTTTTGATTTCCATTTTCCTATTTTTGCAACTCCACAATGGTGATCGCCTTCCCTCCGTGCTCCTCGGTTTCGAAGGAATGCTTCTCAACCAAAGGGTGCGTAGCCAGGAATTCCCCAATTCCCTTGCGAAGCGCGCCCGTCCCGTGCCCGTGAATAATCCTGATTCGCGTCTTGCGCGCCAGCGCGGCGTCATCCAGGAATTTGTCCAGGCGATCCGTAGCTTCCTCCACAGTCATGCCGATCACGTTGATTTCGTCGGAAGCGCCGGCTTCCCCGCGCTGCAAAGTCACTGTTACGCTCTGCAGCTTGGCCGCCGGCGAACTTGATTTCGGCGCGGGTGCCGCTCCTTCCACCCCGGTAATTTCATCCAGCGCCACTTTCATTCGCAGCGGCCCGGCTTCGATTTCCGCGGACGATCCGTCAATTCGCCGCAACAACACCGGCTTGCTGAACCCGCGCACGCGAATCCTCGCGCCGGGTTGCAGCCGGTCCGCGCTGACCGCCGCCAGCGAAGCGGCATGGACGCCGAGATCCGATTGCGATTCCGAAATGGTCTGCACCACCGCGGCATTCAGTTCTTCGCGCGCCTCGCCGCGGACGTCCTGCATCTTCCGCCGCGCCGTTTTCTCCACCTGCGCACGCAGCTCCCGTTCCTTCACCGCTTCGATGACGCGCGCAACATTCTCGTCAAAGCGCTTCTGCATCTCCGCGAATTGCGCTTCCAGTTCTTTGATCCGCTTCTGCTGCCGTTCGAGCCACTCGGTTCGCAGCTTCTTGCGGTCTTCCTCCAGCGCATGCCGCTCGGTGGTCATCTGCCGTTGCATGCGGTCCAGCTCGTCGCGGCTGCGATGCAAATAAGCGATCAGATCCGCGGCTTCGCGCGATTCAGGTGTCAGCAGTGCCCTTGCGTGTTCGATGATTCCCGTTGCGATTCCCAGCCGCTTCGCGATCGCGATCCCGCTCGATCCGCCCGGCACGCCAACCATCAAGCGGTACGTGGGCCGCAGATTCACGTCGTCGAATTCCACCGCGGCGTTCACCACGCCCGGCGTGGTCGATGCATACGTCTTCAGCCTGTCATGATGCGTGGTTGCCAGTACCATGCAGTTCTTCGCGCGAAATTCGTCCAGCAGCGCCACCGCCAGCGCGGCGCCTTCCTCCGGCGCCGTTCCCGTGCCCATTTCATCCACCAGGACGAGAGAATTCGGCGTCGCTGCCTCCAGCATGGTCTTCAAGTTCAACATATGCGCAGAGAAGGTGGACAAATCCACCGCGATCGATTGCTCGTCGCCGATGTCCACCAGCACGCGGTCGAACAGCGGCAGGACCACGCGCTGCGCGGCCACCGGAATTCCGGATTGCGCCGCCAGCGCGGCCATTCCCGTCGTTTTCAGCGCCACGGTCTTGCCGCCGGTGTTTGGTCCGCTGATCACCAGCACGCGTTCTTCTCCGCCAAGGGTCAAAGTCATCGGAACAATGGCGCGATTTTCCTTGCGGAGTTTGTCCTCCAGCACCGGATGGCGCGCACCTTCCAGACGCAATTCATTTGTTGCGGAGAATTCCGGGATCGCGGCGTCAAATTCCCGCGCGAATCGCGCGCGCGCAAACACACTGTCGAGTTCCGCAATTGTCCCGGTTGCCGCCAGCAGCGGTCCACGGATCATTTGCAGCTTTTCCGTGAGCTCGCGCAAAATCCGCACGATTTCCGCGGCTTCATCCTCCGCAAGCTGCACGAGCTGGTTGTTCGCCTCGACGGTCTCGAACGGCTCCATAAATACTGTTTGCCTCGTCGCGCTCGCTCCGTGTACCACTCCCGGAAGGCTCCGCCGTTGCTCCGCCCGCACGGGAATCACGAAACGATCGTTCCGCAGCGTGACGTAGTCTTCTCCCGCTTCCGCATTCCGCGCGCGCAAAATCTGCTTCAGATTCTTCTGGATCGTTTCGCGAGTCTCCGTGATGCTCGCTCGGATTCGCCGCAGCGTCGATGACGCATCATCGCTGATCTCCCCGTTCGGCAGCACGCACCGCCGGATCGCTGCGTGCACATCTCGAAAATCACCAACCGAAGCGGCCCGTGCCGCCAGTAAGGGAAACTTCACCGCTTCTTCGCGAAACTGCTGCCGCAGCCATCCCCCCGTTTCCAGCAACGACGCCGCATCCAGGAATTCGCCCGGCTCCAGCGCCATACCCGGCCCCTCGATGCGTTCGAGCCAGCCTTGCGGATCGGCCAGCGCGCCAAATCCCAGCTCACGCTCCGCGCGCAGCCACTCGCCTGCTTCGCGAATCAGTGCGAACGCCGATTCCAGCGCCGCGCGCTCCATCCCCGGCTCAAGCGCATTCACAGCTCGCCGTCCCGGCGCGCACGTGGTCCTCAGCCGCAGCAATTCGCGTAGCTTGTCGAACTCCAATACATCTTGCGCCGTTCGTGACATGGTTATGTTTGCTTCCATTTCGCGGTCAAATGACGTGCCACGTCACCCGGCGTCGCCGCCACGTACACCAGCCGACCGTTTGCCTCGTCCCAGGACGAGGGGTGTCCCACTTCTACTTCCCGCACGCGATCCAGAACTGGCTGCCAAAAATCTCCGAGCACCGCGAAAGGTTTCGCGGCCATCACCGACTTGTTCAGCATCTCCCACACAACCGCAAGCTCCACGAGCGTTCCCGTCCCGCCTTTGCACGCTACAAAACCATCCGCGCGCCGGATCAGCTCAAAGAGTCTTTCTTCCCAGGTCTTCATAGGCACTTCCACGTCAATCCAAGGATTGAGCTTGGCGGCCTTGAAAAATTCCGCGGTCACCCCGGTTGTTTTCCCGCCAGCTTCCTTCGCTCCGCGGGACACCGCTTCCATCACCCCACCATAACCGCCGCTGCAAACAGAGAAACCGTGCTTCGCCAAAGCTTGCCCCAGGATCCGCGCCTCTTCGTAATCCGCGTCTCCCTCGCGCGGCCGCGAGCTCCCAAACACGGTGACGATAAATTCTTTCCGCATCTGCAATCCTCGATTTTCATCGCGGGTGTTTGTGTTCAGGTCCGCGCTTCGGCGGCCTCAGGTTAAACTCCTCCAGCATCGCCACGCACAGCCCGGTCAAAGCATCTGCCGCTTCGTGACTCTTCCCGCCCTGATTGTTGCTCAAGAAAGAAAAGATCACCCGCCGCCCGCCCGGCGTATTTGCAAATCCCGAAAGCGTCCTCACGTGTTCGACGGAGCCCGTCTTCGCGTGAATCTGTCCCGCCGCCAGTGTGTTTTTCATGCGGTCTTCCAGTGTGCCGTCTACTCCCGCCACCGGCAGCGATGCATAGTAGAAGCCGAACCAGGATTGCCTCTGCGCAAAGCTCAGCAAGGTCACAATGGCCCGCGGAGTCACCAAATCGTGCCGCGACAATCCCGAGGCGTCCGCTTGAATCACATCTCCTGGCGCGATTCCCGCCGCCGCGTAGAAATCCGCCGGAACTTTCATCAGCTCGTCCGGCGTGGCCCACGCTCCGTTCTGTCGCGCCACCGTCCGCAACAACATTTCTGTATGTAGGTTCTGGCTGATTTTGTTGATCAGCTTCACCGCGTCACCTAGCGGCACAGAAACATGCTCCGCGAGCACCGCCGGATCGCCTGACCCTGCCTCCTGAGCGTGGCGGGCCTTCGCGGCGCCCGTCACCTTTACTCCTCGCTCCTCCAGCAATCGCTTCAAGGTGGCCGCCGCGTGCTGCGCCGGCTCTTCAATCGCCAGAACCAATTTCCGCGGCGCGCTCTTCGCCGGCAAACTGCCCTTCACCACCACGATATTCGCGCCCGGCTCCCGCGTGAGCGTCAAATCCGGCTTCACATCCGCGGCTGAAGTAATCACCTCATTCTCAACCGTGAAATCCGGCGTCGCGGGAGCCACCCCCGCCTGCACAGGATTGCCTGCCTGTTCGCCAGGAGTGAGCGTCAGCGCCACGGTGTTGTCGTCCACGACGATCGCGGAGATGGCCGCGCCGTACTCCCACACCATGTCGTCGATCTCCCATCCATTCGGATAGCGTTCCCGCGGAAAATAGCTGTCGTCTCCGATCACGTCCCCTGAAATTTCCTTTACTCCCTTGGCTACCAGCGCGTCCGCAAGCTCCACGATCGCTTTCTCCGGCGGTCCATCAAATTCTTCCTTCAGTTCATACGGGAATTTTCTGTTCGATAGATTCGGATCACCATGTCCCACGAGCGCGAGATCTCCACCCAGCACCCCCTCACTCGAAATCGTGCCACGCGTCTCCAGCGTCGTGTGGAAGCGGTACTCCGGCTCCAGTTTTGCCAGGGCCAAAGCCGTGGTGAACAGCTTCATGTTCGAAGCCGGAACGAAATACTTGTCTGCGTTCTGCTCGTACAGCGTCTCGCCGCTCTCGGCATCCGCGATAAGCAGTCCCCACTCACCTTTGTTCGTGGGCGTTGTTCCCAGCAACGCTTCCGCCCGCGCGGCGAATTTCGCCGTGGCCTTCTTCGAAGCCGCACTCTGTTTCTTTGAGCCGCAGCACACCGGCTCTGTTTTTCTTTTCGATGGTGCGCCCAGGTATTGCGCGCCGGTTCCGAAGGCCCACACGGCGCTCGCCACCGCCACTGCCGCACTTCGCTGCAGGATTTTCTCGATTCTCATTTTTCACTCGCGCTTAAGTCGTTCTCCGAAAAGTATAGTCCAATGGCAACGCATTCCGTCTCCCGCGCGTCTTATTTATCGAACAAACCCCTGCCTCAAGCCCGTTGGCGAGGCCTCGTTTCTAAGGCCTGAGGTTGCGCCCAGCCTGCGGGCACTCTAAGATGGCTCTGGCCCAGAAAACTACGACGAGGTGAACTGTGATTAAGCGAATGATCTCCTCCCTGATGGCGCTGGCGCTCGTTGCGCTCCCGCTCTTGGCCGCGAGGGATAAGAAGGAAACCGGACGCCTGGAAAACTGCGGGCTGATCGTCAAGGAAGTTATGGATATTCCCGATAACATCCCCGAAGACCTTATTAATAAAGCGGAATGCATCATCGTCTTTCCGTCCGTGCTCAAGGCTGCCTTTGTTATCGGCGGCAGCTACGGCCGCGGGGCGATGACGTGCCGCTCCGGTGAGCATTTCACCGGTCCTTGGAGCGCCCCCGCGATGATGGCACTAGAAGGCGGCAGCGTTGGCTTGCAGCTCGGCGGCCAGGCCACGGATTTCGTCCTGCTGGTCATGAATCCGCGTGGCGCTCGCGCCATCTTGAGCAACAAGGTGAAGCTTGGCGCCGATGCCTCCGCAGCCGCCGGTCCAAAGGGGCGCACGGCGAATGCATCCACCGATGTCACCATGCGTGCGGAAGTCTTGAGCTATTCCCGCGCCCGCGGCCTGTTCGCCGGCCTCTCGCTCGAAGGTTCCACGGTTCGCCCTGACAATGACGGCAATGAGCGCCTCTATGGCAAGAAGGTCGAAGCAGAATCCATCGTGTTCAAGGGTGCTGTCGCCGTTCCTCCCGCCGCTCAAAAATTGATTGCGTATCTGAACCAGAAGTCTCCGAAGAACACTTCGGACCCCGAATCTCTGAAATAGTTCTCGAAATCTAAGACCGCTAGCAGAACACCCCGGCCCAAGCCGGGGTGTTCCTCGTTTCCGTTCCCCGCACATCAGCGTCCGCCAACAAATGCCGTAGAGCTTGGGAATTTATGCTCTTGACATCTGGACCAATTTGACCTAAGGTCATCTATGAGTATTGGTCATCATGGCTCGTATACCAAAACCGATTCGCCGCAGCGATCTCTCAGAATCGCTCCCGGCCTCCGACCGCCGCCAGCGCCGCAGCGCCGACATCCGCGAGCGACTTTTCCGCGCCGCCCTCGATCTTTTCGCCCAAAAGGGATTTGCCGAGACGACTGTCGAAGACATCACCGAGACTGCTGACGTCGGCAAAGGCACCTTTTTCAATTATTTCCCGAGCAAGGATCACATTCTCCTGGCCTTCGGAGAAATGCAACTCAGTAAGCTGGAAGCCGCCATCGAAGTGGCTCGCTGTACTGGCGAGTCCATGCCGGACTTCCTCCGTTCGCTCGGTGTGCGCATGACCCAGGAGCCCACTCGCAACCCCGCGATCATCCGTGCGCTTCTTCAGGCCTATCTTTCGACGACTCCGGTTCGCGAGGCCATGATGGACTTGCAAAAACGTGTCCATGCCCTCCATAGCCAGATGATTCAGCTCGGTCAGGACCGCGGCGAAATCCGCAACGACCTTCCGGCTGCGGAGATCGCCCACGTTTTTCGTCAAACCATTTTCGGCACCCTTCTGATCTGGTCGCTTTACGGCGACGCCACTTTGCATTCCCGGATCGAAACCGCATTCAACCTGCTCTGGTCCGGCTTGGCGCCTCGCGGGAACTCGACACCGCCGTTGCCAGTCCCTTTCTTTACGTCAGGAGACTAGTTTCATGAGCCGCAAGCGCATCCTGATTCTTCTCGCCGCCGCCGCTGCTCTGGCCGCGACCGGGCTCTACGCTGGCTGGTTCCGCCGCGACACTGCCCTGCAAGGCTCCGGCACCGTCGAAGCCCGCAACATACGTGTGGGTTCCAAAATCGGCGGCCGCATCGACAAGGTTTTGGTCCGCGAAGGTGATTCCGTTCAACCGGGCCAGGTCTTGATCAGCTTTGACGACAAGGAATTGCAAGCTTCCCTCGAGCAGTCCCGCGCGAACGCAGAAAAAGCCAGGCACGGCTATCGTCCCGAAGAAATCGCCGAAGCCCGCGCCGTCGCGGCTCAAGCCAAAGCCGAGTACGAGCTGAAGAAGAACGGCTATCGCCTGGAAGACATTGCCACCGCGCAAGCCGATCTCGATCGCGCGAAGGCTGACGAAATCCGCACGCATCTCGATTTTGACCGCTATGACGCACTCGCCAAAAAAGACCTCGTCTCGAAGCAACAACTCGATACCGCCGAGGCCAATTGGAAAGTCGCCGTCGCCCAGCAACAGAGCGCCCGGCACAAGCTCGATGAACTCCAGCGCGGCTACCGTCCCGAGGAAATTGCCTCTGCCGAAGCTCACTACCATCAGGCACAGGCCAATCTGGAAAAGCTCGAGCGCGGCAACCGTCGCGAAGACGTCGACCTCGCCAAAGCAGCCTACGCCTACGACGAAGCCCGCTTCCGCGAGCGCCAGGTCACCGCTCCCTCCGCCGCTGTCGTCGAGGTTCTCGACGTCCGTCCGGGCGACCTCATCGCGCCGAATACCCCCGTGGCCACTCTTCTCGAAAAGGATCAGATCTACGTTCGCATCTACATTCCCGAAACCGAAATCGGCCGCGTCAAGCTTGGCCAAAAAGCCGAAGTTCGCGTCGATTCCTTTCCGAACACTGCTTTCGACGGCCTCGTCGAACAAATCAACCAGCAGGCCGAATTCCTGCCGCGCAATGTTCAAACCCGCGAAGAACGCGTCCACCAGGTCATTGGCATAAAAATTCGCATCCATGATCCGGCCGGTCGTGTCCTTGCCGGCATGGCTGCGGATGTGAAACTGAAAGCCCAAAGCTGACGCTATGGCGACCCACCAACAATCTCTCCCGCAAGCCGCCATCGCCGCCGAACATCTCGTGCGCCGCTTCGGCAACTTCACCGCCGTGAACGACGTCAGCTTCCGCGTCGAAAAAGGCGAAATCTTCGGTTTCCTCGGCCCCAACGGCAGCGGAAAAACCACCGTCATCAAAATGCTCACCGGACTCTTGCCGCTCAGCGGAGGAGCGGCCTGGATCGAAGGTCTTGACGTGCGGACCGAATCGGAAGCCGTTCGCGAGCGCATCGGCTACATGTCGCAAAACTTCAGCCTGTACTACGATCTTACCGTCGCGGAAAACTTGCAGTTCTACGGCCGCATCTACAGCCTGGAACCCGCGCGCCTGAAGCGCCGCATCGACGAAATTGTCCAGCTCAACGGCCTCCCACCTTATCTGAATCGCCTGGCCGCGCAACTCTCCGGCGGCTGGAAGCAGCGCCTCGCCCTCGGCTGCGCCATGCTGCACGAGCCGACACTCCTCTTTCTCGACGAGCCCACCGCGGGCATCGATCCCGTCGCGCGCCGCCAGCTCTGGGATCTTCTCTTCGAGCTTTCCGGTCATGGCATCACGTTTTTCGTCACCACCCACTACATGGACGAAGCCGAGCGCTGCAGCCACGTCGCTTACATTTATTACGGCAAGCTCATCGCCGACGGCACACCCAAGTCGCTTAGAGAGCTTCCCGACGTTCAGCCCCCGGGCACCCTGCGCGTCGAAATCACCACGCCGGAAGTTACACGCGCGCTCCGATTCGCGCGTCACCTCCCCGGCATTCGCAGCGCCACCATTTTCGGTCAATCCATCCATGCGCTCACCGAAGACCATTTCAATCTCGACGAGCTCCGCGAACAGCTCATGAAAAACGGCATTGCCGTCACAGAGATTCGTCCGCTCGCTCCCAGTCTCGAAGACGTCTTTGTCGAGCTCACCTATAAACACCAAGCGTTGCTCGAGGCCGCCCGTGCGTAACTTCTTCCGCGGTTTCGGCGCTGTCTTTTACAAAGAGGTCCTGCATGTTCGGCGGGATCCCGCGACTCTTTTTTTCTCTCTCGTCATTCCGCTGCTGCAAATGGTTGTGCTTGGTTTCGGCATTGACACCAACATCCGCCAGATCAATACCGTCGTCCTGAATGCCGACGGCCGCCGCGAAAGCCGCGAGTTGATCGACCGCCTGAAAAACTCCGACACCTTTCATTTCATTCGTTACGTCCAAAACGATCGCGATCTCAACGACGCCATCATTGCCGGAAAGGCCCGCGTCGGCATCAAGATACCCGTGGATTATTCTGACCGCCTCCTCCACAACATGAGCGCCCAGGTTCTCGTCCTCATCGACGGCTCGGACTCCTCCGTCGCCGGCCAGGCCATCAACGTGACCACCGCCATCGGCCTCGACGAATCCCTCCGCCGCGTTCTGCAGGATCGTTCCACCTTTGCCGTGGACATGCGTCCCAAACTGCTCTTTAACCCGGACTCCCGTTCCCCGAATTTCCTCTTGCCCGGCTTAACCGCTATCCTCTTGCTTAACGTCACCACTTTTCTCACCGCTTTCTCCATCGTTCGCGAAAAAGAGCGCGGCACGCTCGAACAGTTGTTCGTCACGCCTGTCCGCCCCATGGGTCTTCTTTTCGGCAAGCTCCTTCCCTATCTCGCCATCGGTTTTGCCGAGCTCTGCCTGATTCTCACCTTCATGCGCTTCGTCTTTCAGGTTCCCATTCACGGCAACGTACTGGTTCTTGCGTTCCTTTCTCTACCCTATCTTTTCGTTTCGCTTTCCATCGGCATTCTCGTCTCCAGCAAAGCCAACTCGCAGTCCGAAGCCATCCAGCTCGCCTTCCTCACCTTTCTCCCCAGCATCTTTTTCTCCGGCTACATCTTTCCGCGCGAGACCATGCCCACGATCTTCTACGTCATCAGCTATTTCATTCCCGCCAGCTATTACATCAACATCACCCGCGGGATCATCCTGCGTGGCGCCGGCCTTTCGCATCTCTGGCTCGACGGCCTGGCCCTCTACGCCATCGGCTCCATTCTTCTTCTCATCGCCGCCCGCCGCTTTCAGAACAAAGTCATCATGGCGTGAATTCTCGCCCGGTTGATGGGTCTCATCTCTTCCCTGAAATCACATGGGACTTGAAGGCAACAAAGAAGGATGACGCGCCCAAGAGGACCATTTTAGAATTTCCCTCGCGCCGTTCGTGATCGATTCACAACAGTCCGAGCTCCGAGCGGGAGTAAGGAGCGCTCCAGGGCCGTAGCACCATTGCTATGAGCGAGGGTTGCGGGCTATTTTTCTATCTGCTCAATCGGATTAATCTCCCACCAGTGAGTCCCCACTTTGGCTTCATATCGGGTGATCCCCTTAACTGTGATCGGCTTTCCGACTTGAGGTATTTCGCATGCAATCTTCGGTATGCACTTAGACATGATGCAGTGTGCTCGGTCCATGCCCACTACTTTCGGACTTTCACAGATGCGAATGTCTGTGTCGCCGTCGTCTCGTTTTGTCACCTGGGTAACGAAGCCGCCCACCGCGGCATGGGCTGCCATTCTGTCAGTCCAGCGGTTCGCATCTTCGCTGATCAACTCGCCGATCGATAGTTCGGCATATGCACGCTTCGACGGTTGCTCCCCGGGCTTGGCCGAAGGAGCTGCTGGTTTTGCGGTAGGAATCGAACTCTTCCTTGAAGCTGGTTTCTGCTGTGCGGTTTGCCCGGCCCCTAGCGTTGGAAAGGCCAGCAGGATAACAAACAGAACTACAACGGACTTTCGCATTTTGCACCTCGCGGAAAGCTTCCCAAGGCTGATGCTAAAACCATGATAAGTGGCGCGAAACGACACTACCGCGAGTTGTGAAGCGGAGTAACCCAAATGGTAACGGGACTTCCACACAGGATTGAGGGCCCGATTCAAACGCAAATTCTGAAAGAGGTTCCCTATCCGCTTTCTTTCGCAGTCCCTGCCAAGGATGGGAAAATCCTTAGACAGGCTTTCAGTGAGAAATTCTCATGAAAGGTGGTGCGCCCTTATGATGATTTTAGAACTCTCGCCACACGCTCTGTACCGGAACTAGCGCTCCTGAGCGGCAAGATCTAACCTCCCCCACTTGTCCGACAATCCAGCACTTGACCCAAATCGTGATAAATTCGACTTTTGGATGAGGCTTGAAAATGGCTCGTTCACATCAAATTCACCCGCTACCTCCC
>WNGJ01005839.1_pt1 | contig 15473 bp, 13 predicted proteins | sample 5400611 | NCBI WGS metagenome assembly WNGJ01 (sample SAMN13153375, study PRJNA577476) | soil metagenome | isolation source: 40 cm soil or saprolite under Garry oak tree replicate 1 | place: USA:California | collected 2016-06-15
CTAACTCTAACGTCTCCATGGTGGCGCGCACCGGTGCGCCGACAGTGTCCTCGGTGACACCGAGGCGGCGCAGAAGCTCTTCTTGGCCGTCAGCGGTTGCCCCGCCGTGACTGCCCATCGCTGGAATGATGAACGGCTTTCCGCCGGCGGATTTGATGGCATCCGCCAGGCCCGCCAGTAGTTCGACAAATCCACCCATCCCTCGGCTGCCGGCGGTGATCGCGATTTGCGCGCCGGGAAAAATCCTTTTCGCCAGCCCGCCGGCGAGCAGCTTTTCTCGCGCCTCAGCGCGGATATCCTCAATGTGGCCGTTGGGGAACTGTTGCTGGACGCGGGCCAATTTTGGAAGCTCCCGGCTTGGAAAAGGCATCGTTGCAGATTTCATTTTTCTTATTGAGCGTCAATTCTGTCCGTTACTGAAAAACAGAGCCGGATGAAAGTTACTCCTCCGGCGCAGCGACGCAAATTGCTGCGGCTGGATCTGAATCGGGCGCGCTCGCAGTTCGTTGGTGGAGCGGAGCGCCAGGCACCGGCGAATCCGCGCGATCTGCAATTTGCCATTTGCGCCTTTTGCATTTTCGCTTCAGGGCTAAATTGGCGTCCATCAAAGGAATGTTGCAGGCGGAGCATGGCGAAACATTTGAATTACGATGCAGTAGTCGTTGGCTCCGGGCCCAACGGGCTGGCGGCCGCGATTCGGCTGGCCCAAGAGGGCTGGTCGGTGCTCGTCCTCGAAGCCAATGAGACCATCGGTGGCGGGACGCGCTCGGCGGAGCTGACACTGCCGGGATTCGTTCACGATATTTGCTCGGCGATCCATCCGATGGCCATCGGCTCCCCGTTCTTTCGCCAACTGCCGCTGGACAGATACGGATTGAACTGGATTCAGCCCGAAATTCCCCTGGCCCACCCGCTCGCCGTCGGCGCGGCGGCGCTTCTGGTGGGTTCGGTTGCCACCACGGCTCTCGGCCTGGGGAAAGACGCCGAGGCTTATCAGCGGTTGATGACGCCGCTGGTGTCGAACTGGCAAAACCTGGCCACTGAGCTTTTGCAGCCGCTGCTTCATCTGCCAAGGCACCCGCTCCAACTCATTGGCTTCGGCCGGGCAGCTATCCGGCTGGACCAGGTGCCTTCGGCGGCCTTCGGGCTCGTCCTCGGCATGATGGGGCACGCCGTCGGCTGGCCCCTGCCGCGGGGCGGTTCTCAGCAAATCGCCAATGCCCTCGCGGCGCATCTGCGCTCGCTCGGCGGGGAACTTGTCACCCATTGCCGCCTTGAGAATATTGACCACGCCCCGCTGGCTCGCACGTTTTTGCTCGATGTCACGCCGCGTCAACTGCTCCGTCTCGCCGGTCATAAACTGCCGGCGTCCTATCGCCGGCAGTTGGAAAGCTATCGTTACGGCCCGGGGGTGTTCAAGATCGATTATGCCTTGATCCAGCCCATTCCCTGGAAAGCCCAGGAATGTCTTCGTGCTGGAACGGTCCATGTGTGCGGCACTTTGGAGGAGGTCGCAGCCTCGGAGCGGCAGGTTGCAGAAGGCAAACCCCCGGACCAACCTTTTGTTCTGGTGGCCCAACCCAGTCTCTTCGATAAGACTCGCGCGCCGGAAGGCAAACACACCGCCTGGGCTTACTGTCATGTTCCCAACGAATCGTCCTTCGACATGACCGAACGCATCGAGACACAGATCGAACGATTCGCGCCGGGCTTTCGCGATTGTATCCTTGGACGCCACGTCATGACCTGTGCCGACATGGAGCGCAAAAATGCGAACCTGATCGGCGGCGATATCAACGGCGGCGCAGCCGATTTGCGCCAATTGCTGGCGCGTCCGGTTTTCAGTCCGACTCCTTACCGCACGGCAGCGCCGGGGTTGTATCTCTGCTCTTCCTCGACGCCTCCGGGCGGCGGCGTGCACGGAATGTGCGGCTTTCACGCCGCCGAAGCTGCGCTTCGCGATTGTTTGTGACCTGTGGAACGTATCGAATTAGATTTGAGAACAGGGTTCTCCGCCAAAGCTTGGCAGCGTTGCGAGCTGCTTCTGTAAGGCCTTAGCCACGGCGGCTAGTGTAGTGTATCGCAATTGGCTGGTGTTATGTTTATTGGCGTTTCTTCCGTAAGCTGATGAATTGCCAAAGAATTCAGCCATAAAATAACTCCAGTCGTTTATGGGACACTACACTAGCGGCTGTGAGAGTCTCATGAAGGACGCGCTTTTTCCGGTGCATCTCACCCCGCCTCTGTTATGTTGTCCGGACCATGGGACTGACCCAGGACGAACTTGACAGTTTGGTCGAGGCAAGACAGCGTTCGCCTCATCAACTGCTCGGACTTCATCCCCTCGCTGACGGCTCTGGCCTTATCGCGCGGGCGCTTGTGCCTGACGCCGCCAAGGTTGAACTCCAGCCCGTCCACGAAAAGGACAAGCCGGTCATAAAACTCAAACGGATACCGAAAACCGATGTCTTCGAAGGCGCCACAACCGAAGCCGACCGTGTGTATGCTTACGACCTGGTGGTTACCGACAAAGCCGGCGCCCTTCGACGCACGCGCGATCCCTATTCCTTCCTCCCCACTCTCGGTCAAGCCGATCTGTATCTCTTCGGCAAGGGGGACGAGCGCCGGATTTACGACAAACTCGGCGCGCAGTTGCGCACCATTGACGGCGTGCCCGGCACCAGCTTCGCCGTCTGGGCCCCCAACGCTCAGCGCATTAGCGTCGTCGGCGATTTCAACGGCTGGAACGGGCGCTGCCACCAGATGCGCTCCCTCGGTTCTTCCGGGGTCTGGGAGATTTTTATTCCCGGCGTCGGCGAAGGGGCCCATTACAAATATGAAATTCGATCTCTCCACGGCGCCATTGGCTTGCACACCGATCCCTACGGATTCTTCTTCGAGACCCCTCCCAAGAATGCCTCGATTGTTTGGAACATTCGCAAGTTCGCCTGGACGGACGAAGCCTGGCTGAGGCAACGGCCGCAGCGCGACCCGTTACGCGCGCCGCTCAGCATCTACGAACTCCACGTCGGTTCCTGGCAAAAAAAATCGGTGGGTCATTCTCTCAACTATCGGGAGTTGGCTGGGCCGCTGGCCAAGTACGTCAAACAACTGGGCTTCACCCACGTGGAATTCATGCCCGTGGCCGAGCATGCGTTTTATCCTTCTTGGGGTTACCAGGTCACCGGCTTCTATGCGCCCTCCAGCCGCTATGGCTCGCCGGAGGACTTTCAGTTTCTCGTCAATTCACTTCACCAGGCCGGCATTGGCGTCATTCTCGATTGGGTGCCCGCCCACTTCCCACGCGACGACTGGGCGTTGGCCCGTTTCGATGGCACTGCCCTTTACGAGCATGAAGACCCTCGCAAGGGCGCCCACCAGGATTGGGGCACCCTCATCTTCAATTTCGGCCGCCACGAGGTCAGCAATTTCCTCACGGCCAATGCCCTTTTCTGGTGCGACCTCTTTCACGCTGATGGCCTGCGCGTTGATGCCGTCGCTTCCATGCTCTATCTGGATTATTCGCGGCGCCAAGGAGAGTGGATTCCGAACCAATACGGCGGGCGCGAGAACCTTGAGGCCATCGATTTCGTTCGCAAATTCAATCAACTCACCCACACTGAATTTCCCGGCGTGATGACCATTGCCGAGGAATCAACTGCCTGGCCCTTGGTCACTCGGCCTCCGTATCTGGGTGGCCTTGGGTTCTCATTCAAGTGGAATATGGGCTGGATGCACGACACGCTGGGCTATTTCAACCGCGACCCTGCCCATCGTAAGTACCATCAGAATGATCTCACTTTTGCGATGCTTTATCATCACCACGAAAATTTCATCCTGCCGCTCTCCCACGATGAAGTTGTGCATGGCAAAGGTTCCTTGCTCGGACGCATGCCAGGCGACGACTGGCGAAGATTTGCCAACCTGCGGGCGTTGCTGGGCTATCAATGGATGTTCCCCGGCAAGCCTTTGCTTTTTATGGGCAGCGAATTCGGCCAAACCAGCGAATGGGACGCCAACGGACAACTGGATTGGTGGCTGCTCGAAGCCGGACCGTATCACCGCGGCCTGCAGCGGTTCGTCGAGGAGCTCAACCGCCTTTACTTGGCAGAACCGGCTCTGTGGCAATCTGACTTCGATACCGACGGCTTTTATTGGATCGATTGCTCGGATCACGAAAACAGTGTCGTGTCCTTTGCCCGTCGGAGCGCCGAGCCACCCAGGGAATTGGTCGTGATATTGAACCTGACTCCTGTGCCCCGCTTTTCCCACCGACTCGGCTTGCCACGGCCTGGCAAATGGCGAGAGGTGCTCAATAGCGATTCGGCCATCTACGGAGGCAGCAACGTGGGTAATTTGGGCGGGGTGCTGGCTGAGGACCTCAAGTCGCACAACCAAAGTCATTCAGCCAAATTTACTTTGCCGCCGCTGAGCATCATTGCCTTCCGACCGGAATAGAAGCGTGGGTGCCCCGAATCAGGATTCAGATCGGGGGGAGGCTTACGCCTTCTCCCTTCTAACCCCACGCGGCGTGTCTGCTCAATGCAGGGCGGTTAATCTGAGGCAGTACATGGAAACTGAGCGAAGGACGCTGCTTGGGCGTAAAAAACTGGCGGCCTGCTCGCGCAGGCCGCCAGAAACCAAACCCAAGGAGTAGAAGCGCGCTACGCGGGAGGCGCAACGCATTCCAGCAGATTTAAGGTGGGCCTTTGCGCCTTCACCCTGATGGCGGAGGCGGTGGGGACACACGAAACCCGCATACATTTCGGATTTCGCAATGTTCGCATATGACTTGTAACAGCAGGGGATGTGCCAGATGGGGAAAAGACCTCTGATTTGCTCCAGTCCGAGTTCAGGATAAGTATCCACTCCACTGAACTGAGGTCGTAGCACAGAGCTCCAATCTGTTGTATGCGTTTCTGCTTGCGCAGCTTGGAGATGACGGTACCCCAGGAGATGCGCGCACGGAGTGGCGCGCCCTACCAAACACAGCAACTGTGGTAGGGCGCGCCACTCCGTGCGCGCCGGAATGAATGCAGAACGTGCACGAAAGAAACCTGGAAACCGCCGGCTCCTGTCCATTTTCGGGACACCAATGTCAACAAGTTGTCTCTTACCGGCGCCGAGGCGTGCCTCGCCTCGATGTGGAAACGCGTCCAGCTCCGGCGTCGCGGAGAACACCTAAACGGGTCTTGCCGTCCAATTATTCCCCTGGCGTTCCTTGCGTGATCAAAAAGAAAGCTGCGCGATTCGTTCCTGGATGTGCTGGCGCCAACGCGCGAAATAGCTGCACAGTTGGGCTAGTTCTTCGAGCCGGTCAAGCTTAGCACTGCGATTTGGGGAATCCGTAGATCCGCTGGCCTCCCAATCGGCATCAATGGTCTTGAGTTGGGCGATAACAGCCTCGTATCTGGAGCAGAGTGTTTTTTGGAGTTCGAGGAGCTTCTCCGTCCAATCCTGGCTGCGCTGGAACATCCGCACTTTCAGAAGCGGCGAAGTGATCTTGGCTTTTTCGGAAAGGAAAGCGTCCGCTTCCCGGCAAATCTGGCCGACTTCCAAAAACAGACTCATCAAACCGGATGGAATGCGCTGCACCTCCTTCGGTTTGGCCCCGCGCTCCAACTCAAGCAAATGTGCCAGCCGTTCCTTGGGATCGCGCAGGCAGTTGTAGGCCCCATTGAGCTCCGTGTAACGCCCTTGCGCGGCGCGCTGCTCTTTCGTGCTGGCCGAGTGAACCCGGTCAGGATGGACTTCGGCAGAGCGCGCAAGAAACTTCTGTTTGAGCGAGTCAGGATCGATCCAGGGCCGGCGTCTCTCATCGAACAGGGCAAAGCAATCATTCATACAAGGTAGGGCGGGTCACTCCGTGCGCGCCGCTCAGGTTGCTCTGCCTTCCGAAAACATCAGATCTCAACTGCAGACCAGCAGCTCGCCGCGCTGGCGCGCCGTCGCCGTGGGTCAGGCGCTGAAACTTTCACCGCACGAGCAACTGGTGGCGGCGTTGGGGTTCTTCACCTTGAAACCGCCATCCAGCGCCTCCAGATAGTCCAACTCGCTGCCAGTGACATAAAGCGCGCTTTTGGGGTCCACCACTACCCGGACCCCGGCGGTTTCGACGAGGATGTCGCGATTGGCCGGGCCGTCCTGCAGATCCATTTTATATTGCAGCCCTGAGCAACCGCCCCCGACTACTGCCACCCGCAGCACCCCGTTGGGGCGCCCTTGTTTAGCGAGCAACGAACCCACTTTCTTGGCGGCGCTGAACGTTAGCCTAATCAAACGCTCATCTCCGGTGCGGAACGCCGGAGCGGACGGCGGTTTGGCGGCAGTGTTTGCAATCATCTTGCAGCAATGTACCCATCCCCGCTGGTCTCGTCAATGCAGAGGGACTTTGCGACTTTGCGGCAAAGCTAGGTACATAAAAAGCGGGCTTGGGATAGCAAACCCAAGCCCGTGCGCAGAAATGGTGCTCTGGCTGATCCGACCCTCTCCCTGGCCCTCTCCCATCAGATGGGAGAGGGTAGGGAGAGGGTTGGGTCAGTTAGGAAGAGTGTGGTTCGGCTGATCGCAAGTTGGCTTGGTGGAAACATCAACGAGCGTGTAGGTGCCGCCAGCCGGACAGGTTGGCCAGTGGCCGGCGGTTCCACGGCCCAGGTAGGGCGTGACGACGGTTGAGGTAACCGCAGCGCTGGCGGATTGGTTGGCTTCCAGCGCCCACTGTTGAATGCCGCTTTCAATTTGCCGCAGATTATTGATGCAGGCGTTCGTTTTTGAGGTGGCGCGGGCCTTGATGAAGTTGGGGATGGAAATCGCCGCCAACAAGCCGATGATGGCAACCACGATCATGATTTCAACCAAGGTGAATCCGTCTTGTCTGGCTGTGCTGATTTTCATAAAAACTTTTATTTCTGTTGTTGCGGCGTGAACCAAGCGATAGGCGGGTTGTTATTGTTACTTACCGTCCGTTCACGCATTGCCTGTCGCTAACCACGGGCTAATCTTGCGGCAAAGAGGCGTCGCCAACAATTCGGAGTAATACTGACCAATCCAGGGGAAGGACCGGGGATGCCGTACAGGGCTATTCCGGGGCGGTGCGCGGTAGGCCGGAGGCCGGAGGGCGGAGGCCGGAGGGCGGAGGCCGGCGCTCCGGTCTCTGCCCTCTGCCCCCGACCTCCGATCTCTGACCTCCGACTTCCGGGCCTGAAGCAGTGACCTGGCCGGCTCCAACCACTCAGCGTTTGGCCATCTTAGCGCGAGCCGCTTGGAGAACTCTGCGCTCGCGGTCAGTCAGGCTTTGGATGCCGTGGGCAGAAATCTTGTCCAGAATCGGATCGACTTCTTTGCTCAGGAATTCTTCCGGCGGCAAATCTTCATCCAACTCAGGTTTGTTTTGCCCCCAGAGCACTGAGTTGTGGGATGCGACCCTGACCAACGGGCGTGGGTGCTGAGGTGCCGAACGCCTGAACCACGGCCATTGCCAGTGTAAGGCATATCGCACGAAGATAACCCCGGTGAACATTCCTCCCAGGTGGGCTGCATCCGCGATATTGCTGATGGGGAACGCGATGCCCAACAAGGCCACCAGCGCGCTGATTAGCAGCAGGAATTTGGCCCGCATGTTGACCGGGATGATGAAAAAGAGCAACAACGTCAGCGGCCGCTCCGGAAACAGCACCGCAAAAGCAGCGATCAATCCGAACGCGCCGGCGGAGGCGCCCACAACAGGAACGGCAAAATGGCCACCCAACAGCAGCCCTGCGAGCATCTGCACCAATCCGCCCATCACGCCGCTGGAAAAATAGAGCGTCAGAAAGCTTTTCCGGCCCAGGGCTTCTTCGACTTCGCGGCCAAACATGAAAATGGCCCAACAATTGAGCAGCAAATGAATGACGCCTCCGTGCATGAACTGGTAGGTCAACAATTGCCATACAAACCCGTGCCGCAGACCTTCCAGGCTCAAGGCGAAGTATGCATCCGTGGGGTAATGCAAGAAGCTGGAAAGGACGATTTGGGCAAGGAAGGCGACAACATTAACGATTAAAAGCGTCACGGTCGCTGATCGTCGCGACGGGAACGGCGCACGACGCATATAAGAACGATCCTCTAGCATAACCAATTGAAAATAGTCGCGGACAGGTCAATTTTCAACGGGCTTTTGACTCTCCCCCGAAAAAGCGCTTTCAGATACGACGATGTCCTTGGCCTCGACGCGAAATTCGCCGTCCGATTCAATCACCACAAGCGTCCGCATCCCGGGCCGGAGGTTGGCAATTGCCTTATGGCCCTGAGCGCCAAGGACGAGCAAGGCCGTGGAAAGGGCGTCGGTTTCGGTAGCGCAGGGCAGAACGACTGCTGCGAGCACCGCACCCATGGCGGGCGCGCCGGTTCGCGGATCGAGAACGTGTCCGAAGGTCTTTCCGCCAGCCTTGAAAGACTTTCCCCAAACGGCGGAGACAGACATTGCCTGGTTTTTGAGAGGGACTGTGGCCAGGAACGTCGGCGACATGGCCCCGCGTATAGGCGGGTTCTCGACCGCGACTCTCCAATACTCCGCTTCGGGCGGGCGACCCAGTGCATAAACGGTGCTGGTGCCGCCATGAAGCAAAGCGCTGGTCACACCGGCTTCGCGCAGCACCTCGGCCGCTCGCTCGATGGCGTAGCCCTTGCCAATGGCGCCCAGGTCCAGCATCACACCTGTTCGAGAAAACCGAACAGTGAAATCAGCCCGAGTCAATCGAACCAGGTGCATGCCGACCGCCGCGCGCGCCTGTGCCACTTCCTTTGACTGGGGAAGTTGGCCGCTTCCGGCCATAAAACCCCAACACCGCACCAGCGGCGCGATGGTGATGTCGAAGGCGCCGCCGGTCTCCTGGTGCAGTTTTTGTGCGATCTGCAACAGCGCGAAGAGACTCGGGGTCACTCTCACGGCCTGGTTGGCGGCGCGGGCATTGAGGTGGGCGATTTCGCTGGTTGCTCGATACAGGCTGAGTTGGGCTTCGATTCGTTCGATCTCGTTAAGGGCTTCTTCGCCGGCAGCGCGCAACGCCACCGGATCGTCGCCGTTCAGCACGATCTCAAATCGGGTCGCCATCGCGTGGCGCGCCAAAGAAACAGATCGATGGGGTGAGGGGGCGATGGGGTGAGGGAGAAACGGAGTGCGCGTGAGCTGAGGAGTCAGACTGACGCTTCCAGCATCACTCCATCACTCCAATACTAAATTACTCGGTTTGTCTTACGAGAGCGGCAGCGTGCCGTAGGTGATCGCCGTAATCTCTCTACCACTGTCGTTGGTGATCTTGCGCGCCTTCTCGTCAAATAAGCAGGCGACTTTGAGGCGGTCCGACATTTCGGCCAGCGAGATGACCGTCTGAACGCGGATAGCCAAGTCAATACTCGCATTGGGTTGTTGGCCCGAACGAATGCAATCGAACCAGTTCTTCTCGTGCACGCGAAGGTCTTCGGGCTGGAGGCCGGCGAAGGTTTCCGGATCGATCTCTTCAGCAAACTCCTTCTCCGGCATCAGTTCGACCCGCTCACCGCTGCTGCCGATGTTCAGGGTGGCCTTGTGCGTGTAGAGAGCGAATCCCGGGCTCTTCGCGTTTACCGTGCTGCAAGTGACGGTGACCATGTAGCCGCTGGGGAATTCCGCAAGCAGTTGCACGTGCTCGGGAACATCGCGTTCGGGAGTGTTGGGTATGTTTCTGTCGCTATGCACGTTTTTGGTTGCGATCGAACAAACCCGCACCGGGAATTGGGGATCGCCCGATGCCAGCATGAGCGGGTGCAACCGGTGTGGCACCAGGTCTCCCAGCAGACCAGAGCAATACTGATAATATTTGCGCCAGCGATGAAAATGCTCGGCGCTGAAGGGGGCTCGCTTTTTCACCGGCCCCAACCAGCGTTCCCAGTCAATATTCGCGGCCGTTGATTCGGTTTCGATGTCGTAGTTCCATTCCCCGCCCACGCTGTTGCGGCAATAATAGCCCTGCCCCCAAACCAGCGTGCCGACCTTGCCGCCGCGGATCAGTTCAGCGCACTTATGCCAGCCCGCGGCCGAACAGCCTTGCGAGCCGACCTGGAAAACCCGGCCAGTGCGCTTGACGGTGTCATGGACCCGAAAAGCTTCCTCGAGATAGCGAGTCAGGGGTTTCTCGCAATATACATGTTTGCCTGCCTCCATCGCGTCAATTGCGATTTGGGCGTGCCACGGATCATGCGTGGCAATAACGACAGCGTCGATGTCCTTGCGCTCGAGCAGCTTTCGGTGATCGACGCAGAGGTCGGAATCCTGGAGCTTCGCCGTAGCCTTGGCCCAGTCACGGCGCTTGTTGAAAAGGTCGCAGGCTGCGCCGACTACGACATTGTTCTCGCCGGCCTTTTCGTGGATGCCTTGCAAATGGTTTTTGCCGATGCCGAAGCCGACACCGACGACGCCCACCGCAATGCGATCGTTGGCGCCAATGACACGCCCGGCCGATGGGGCCTGGTTTTGCCCGTAAACCGGAGTTTTGAGCAACGAGGTGGTAGCGACGGCAGCAGTGGCCGTAGCCGTTTTCTTGATGAATTCCCGCCGCGGAAGACCGGACGATGAACCGGTTTCGTTAGTTTCCATAAAAATAAAACATTTTTTGATGAAGACCGCCAAAGTGTGAGTTCAGTTATTTAACCAAGGATAACCCAAAAAAACCCGGGGTCAATACCGCAAAAATCGCGCAACCACAGGAACCCACAGCAATCAGTTACCATTATCCCGATTTCCCAAACCAGCTCCTGATTCTGCACCCATGGGAGGATCCGCCAGTACTTGGCGCAACGCCGGAGGGCAGAGCTGGAAATCTGCGCTCCGCGCCCTCACTTCCTCCGCCACCACAGCATAAGTTCCAATCCCATCCGGTTTGGATAAGAGCGCGGCACCCATTCCTGCAACAGGTCGAAATGAGGCGAAAATCGTTGCCACAGCTCCTCGCGGGTCGTGCCGAATGGAGGACCGTTCTGCTCGGAAATCAGGTAATTGACGGCCAGGTATTGACCGGTCGGGCGGAGCCAGCGTAATAATGCCTCAACGTAATCATCGCGTTCACCAGGGTTAATCGCGCAGAACAGCGTATGCTCGAAGAGCCAATCGAAAAGGAGGGGCGGCTCGTCGTGCAGAAAATCCGCCAGTTGAAATCGGGCCGAAAGCCTGGCGGCATGGGTGCGCTGGGTAGCCAGCTCAATGGCGCTCGGCGCGATGTCGTACCCGAAAACCTGGAAACCAGCGCCAGCCCACGCCCGCACATCGTGACCGGTGCCGCAGCCAGGCACGCACACCACGCCCCGCGCCAAGCCAGGGTGCGACGCCAGAAAATCGACCAGGCCAGGCGATGGTTCGCCTTTCTCCCAAGGCATGTCGTGGGTTTGGTAACGAGTTTCCCAATAATCCCGGCTCATCGGACTCCAACGGGATGATGGAGTAGTGGGATGATGGAGCAATAGAACCTCTCCCCAATACTCCAATACGTCTTCCGCTCTCCGTTTTGCATTCTGCACTCTGCACTCTGCATTTGAATGACTCCGCCCTTTCATCCTTGGAACTGCCCGTCCACAAGCTCCGCCACTTTTGGCGCGCGCGAGGCGAGCTTGGCATCGTGGGTGGCTATGATCAGAGTAGTTTGCTTTTCAGTGCGCAGAGCACAGAGCAATTCGATGATTTCTTCGCCCGTGTGCGAATCCAAGTTCCCAGTCGGTTCATCGGCCAGAATCAAATCGGGCTGGTTGATCAGAGCTCGGGCAATGGCGACACGCTGTTGTTCGCCGCCCGAAAGCTCGTAGGGCTTGTGTTCCAGGCGCTCCTGCAGGCCCACCCTGGCCAGCAATTCGCGGCCGCGCGCTTGGGCGTGGGGCGCCGGCGTTCGCGCCATGCGCGCAGGCAGACACACGTTCTCCAACGCGTCCAGTTCGGGCAACAGATAGTAGGCCTGGAAAATGAAACCCACCTCTTGGTTGCGCAACCGCGCCAGATCCGATCGCGAAAGCGCCGCCAGGTTCCTGCCACCCAGGCGAATTTCGCCTCGGTTCGGCGCATCCAAACCACCCAGTAAGTGCAGCAGCGTGCTCTTGCCCGAGCCCGAAGCGCCGCGCAAGGCCAGGAAATCTCCGCGGTCCAGCTCCAGCGTCACGCCCCGTAAGACTTCCAACGAACGCTTGCCCAGGATGTAGGTTTTGTGAACGTCTCTGGCGCAAAGCAAGGGCTCATTCATACCGCAAGGCCTCCACTGGTTTGAGCCGGCCCGCCCGCCAAGCCGGGATCACCCCGCCCAGAATGCAAACCAGCCAGGCGCTGCCGCAAATCAGCAGGATGTCCCTGCGGACGATCAAGGCAGGCAATTCAGTAAAGCCGTAAATTGAAGCTGGGAAAAGCTCGAACCCGGTCAGGCGATTCATGAAGTGCAGGAACTCGTTCCGATAAACCAAGGCCAACATGCCCAGCCCATAGCCGGCCAAATCCCCGATGGCCCCCACCAGCGCCCCTTGGCTCAGGAAAAGCAGGCTGACCTGCAGGTCGGTTGCTCCCAGCGCTTTGAGCATGCCGATTTCACGAGTTTTTTGCACTACGAACGTGATCAGCGCGCTCAGGATGCACAAGGCAGCAACGATCATGATGAAAAAAAGCAGATAAAACATCACGTTCTTCTCCACCAGCAAGGCATTGAGGATGTTCGCGTTCTCCTGCATCCAGGTGATGATCCCATACTCCGGTCCAAGTTCCTGCGCCAGCGCCCTTTGAACCGCTGGCGCCCGGTAAGGATCGTGCAGCATGACCAGCAAACCATGCACACTCTGATCCAAGTCATATAGGTCTTGGGCGTCCAGCAGCGAAGTCACGATGACCGATGCGTTGTATTCGAAGTAACCGACATCGAAAATGCCGCGCACGTCGTATTCGGGCGGCACTGGCAGTTTCCCGCCTTCTTTGGCGCTCTTCTCCCATTTTTTCAGGTCGCTGGGAGAATAGACCAGCACTCGGTCCCCGACGCCCAGGTTCATATTGTGCGCGAACTCGATGCCGATGAGCAGCCCGCGGTCGTTCACGTCGAATTTGCCTTCGACGATGCTGGCTGGGAGGACGGTGAGGTTCGTTTCGAACCGAGGATTGATGCCGCGCACGTAGGGCGCATCCACCTGGGGCTGACTGTTCTGCGGCTCGGTTTTCACCAAAACCCGGGCCAGGACGAACGGCGCCACCGCTTTGACCGAGCGGTTCGAAGCCACCAGGCTTATGATTCGCTCGTAATCCTTCATTGTCCCTTGGCGTCGGACGATTTTGAGGTGAGTGTTGAAGCCAAGAATCTTTTGGCGCAGTTCCTGGTCGAACCCGCTCATGACGCTGATCACAATAATGAGCACCGCTACGCCCAGCGTGACGCCCAGCACGGAAATCAAAGTGATCACCGAGACGAACGTCCTTTTGGGCCGCAGATACCGCAGCGCCAGCAGCAACTCGAACGGCAACCCGGACATGCGCGGCAAACTAAGTGCCACTGCCTGGCCTGTCAACGCATGTCAAGACTTGACATCGCCGGAATTTTTCCGCACCCTCCGAAGCGAGTTCAGCATGAGCCAAGCCCAGTTTCAGAAATGAAGCGACTCAATAGTTTCACAGTGAGCCTGTTGACCTTTGTTCAGGCCTGTTCTGGCTTGGCGTCTATCGCTGCGGAGAGTAATTCATTGGCCGCCGCGCCCGCCTACGCTGGAAGCTACGGCGCGACAAACCAAACTGGCCGCGCCGGAGCTCCGAGCGAAGGCGGGACGGGCCAAACCGAAGAAACCAACGCGCAGGAGACGTTGCGGGCCTACTTGCAGCTTCAGGTGCAGCTTCAGGAACAGCTTCGTGTTACCCGGCTGGCCATCGAGCACGACCGCCTGGAAGCCGAGGCCGCCTCTACCCGCAACGCTGAAGCCCTCGCCAGCCGGCTGCAAGCCATCGAGCAATCACTAGCGTCCCAGCGGGCACAGGAGTTGGAAGTGCTGCAAAGCTCCAATCGCCTGATGCTGGTGGTGGCCGCGACCTTGGCGGGGGCCGGCCTCTTGACCATCCTGCTGATGGCTTATTCGCACTGGCGCACGCTGAATCGGCTGGCGGAGATTGCGGGGGCCTTGCCCGCAGGCACGGCGATGAGGGTGGGGCCTGCCCTGCCTGCGCTGGACTCAGGCGAGAGGGGCCTGGTCGCGGCGGGCCCGGCGGAGCAATCCAACTTGCGGTTACTCGACGCGGTTGAGCGACTGGAAAAACGCCTCCTCGAATTGGAGCACACGGCTGGGCCGCAGTGGAGTGAAGCGGCCGGGATGGAAGAGGGAAGAGGGAAGAGGGAAGAGGGAAGCCCGGTCTCCCATATCCCATATGCCATTTCCCATATCCCATCGGGGGAATCCAGCGTGGAAGGAACTGCGTCACCAGAGGAGGCGGCTGTGGTCACGGACGCGGGAAGAATCACTTCGTTGCTCGGCAAAGGCGAGTCGCTGCTCAACCTGGACAAGGCCGAAGCAGCTTTGGCCTGCTTCGACGAAGCTCTGGCCCTGGCCCCCAACCACACCGAAGCCCTCGTGAAAAAGGGGACCGTGCTCGAACGGCTGCGGAAGTTGGACGAGGCGATCGAATGCTACGACCGAGCGATCGCCGCAGATCGGTCTATGACCATTGCCTATCTTTACAAGGGCGGTCTGTTTAATCGCATGGCACGCTTCAGCGAAGCCTTGGAATGCTATGAGCAGGCCTTGCGCACGCAGGAAAGGCGCGGATGAGTTGCGAAGAAAAGCTTCAAATTCCAAACTCCAAGCCGCACGGAAGCTTCAAGCGCAAAGCTTCAAGTGCGGGCGTTTGAAAATTGAGGCTTGGAGTTTCCCTTAAGCTTGGGGTTTGAAGCTCTGCTTAGGAAAGTCACCACAGAAACGACTTCTGTTCGCCGAGGAGCTGGCCTCCTTCCCACAAGCTCACCCGCCAAGCGGTCACCTCCCCGAAATCCTTGTAGTCATCGCCGCTCAGCGTGATGCCAACCCAACGGCTCAACCAGCCACCGGGTTCTACCGGTTCTTCGAGCACAAGCTGCTTGGGCAGGTCGCCGTGGGCGATGCCGCGCAGCTCAACCCGGACTTGGAGCGGCTCCCAAACCGCCCCGCTGGTTCTCCACTGCACATCGAAACGGATGCCTGAACGCTGCTCCGGATGCTGGCGCAGGTGGGCCTGGTAGGCATCGCGTTCGTAAAGCCCGGGCGAAAGGGTGTGGCGGCCCTTGAGATCCAGATAATGAGGCAGTACTTTTATCACCCGCCCGCTGGCCGCATCTGCCATTCCGCCCACCGACAGGAGAGCCGCAAGGAAAACCCAAAATAATGACTGGTGCATGACTGAGGAATACCCTGGGTGGCCGACGAACTCAAGAATGTTCTTCGCCCGCCTCCCCATGGGGGTGGGAGATGGAAGATGGGATATGGGA
>WNGJ01015433.1_pt1 | contig 15473 bp, 8 predicted proteins | sample 5400611 | NCBI WGS metagenome assembly WNGJ01 (sample SAMN13153375, study PRJNA577476) | soil metagenome | isolation source: 40 cm soil or saprolite under Garry oak tree replicate 1 | place: USA:California | collected 2016-06-15
CCAGCTTGTCGGTCGCCGCGCTCGCCGGGTACACCACCCTGACCGGGATTGACACTTTCCTCGCTCGTCACTATCTCACGCCGGTCGCTGCGGGTCGCTACGCGGCTGCGGCGATCGCGGGCCACATCGCCCTGTACGTGCCCGGAGCGCTCCTGACAGTAGCCTTTCCGCGGCTTGCCTCCGCTAACGCCACTGGCACAAGCGCCCGCAAGACTCTAATCGAGACGCTCGGGCTGGTCACCGTCATCGGGCTCGCGGCCTTCGCGGTCCTGGCAGGAATGCCCGGCGTAGTCGTCGATGAGCTCTTCGGCGCGGACTATCTCGGCGCCGCGAAAGTAGTCGGGATCATCGCCCTGGCTTCCGTACTCCTTGGCGTGATCGGCTTGCTCACCTACTTCCATATCGCCCGGCGCTCAATGGCTGCCTTGTACAGCTGGGCCGGGGTCGTACTCGTATGGGTGCTGGTTGCCCTGCTCCGCGGCGGGATGGAAACCGTCGCAGGCTGCATGCTGGCGGCGAGCGGGCTGGTGCTGGCGGCCGTATCTCTCCCAGCCTTGGCAACGGTCGTGCGGCCGGACTCCGGCGCCGCTGTGCTGAGCGACGGCGCCGCAGAGCTTCCTCGTGCCGAGATCGACCTCAGCCTGGTCATTCCGTTCTACAACCCTGGGCCTCGCCTGGCTTCCCACGTGCAAGCCGTCGTCGACGCCCTGCGGACCGAGCTTGTCACCTTCGAGGTGATCGCGGTATCGGATGGCTCGACCGACGGGAGCCCAGCGTCGATCGCCGGGATCGAGCAGGTCCGGGTAATCGAGCTGGCGGAGAACCAGGGCAAGGGAGCTGCGCTGCGCGTCGGCCTGGCTCAGGGGAGAGGACGCTACCTCGGCTTCATCGACGGCGACGGCGACATCCCCGCGAGGCAGCTGAGCCACTTCCTTGCGGCGGCCAGGGCCGGTGACCCTGATGTACTCCTCGGCAGCAAGCTCCATCCGGGTTCAGATGTCGTCTACCCGCCGCTCAGGCGCCTGTACTCATGCGGTTACCGGCAGCTGATCAGGTTGCTCTTCCGGCTGCCGACCCACGATACCCAGACTGGCATCAAGCTCATCCGGCGCGAAACCCTGGCGGCCGTTCTCCCGAGGATGCTCGAGAAGCGTTTCGCGTTCGACCTGGAACTGCTCGTCGTCGCCCGCCGGATGGGCTACCGAAACTTCGTCGAGCTTCCGGTCCAGATAGCCGAGCGCTTCACGAGCACTATCTCGCTGAAGGCGGTCTGGCGAACGCTCCTCGATACGTTCGCCATCTTCTACCGGCTGAGGCTTGCACGCTTTTACGGGCCCATGCTAGCGCCGGTCCATGGCCCTACCCGGGCGCCCCGCCCGGCCTCCCGCTCGTGGTCACCGGTGGAGGCCCCGTCGCTCGACGCCCGAGCACTGGCGAGTTCCGGGCCTACCGACAGACCGCTGCGCATCCTTGCCTACAACTGGCGGGATCTCGCGCATCCTCGCGCGGGTGGCGCCGAGGTCTACCTGCAGTCGGTCGCGCGCGAATGGGTGAAATGCGGCCACCAGGTGACCATCTTCTGTGCCGCCGTGGACGGCAGGCCCGCGCGGGAGCTTGCTGACGGAGTGGAGATCATACGACGTGGCGGACGCCTCGGCGTCTACCGGGAGGCCAGGCGCTACTGGCGGCGCGAGGGAGACGGCCAGTACGACCTCGTGGTCGATTGCGTGAACACGAGGCCGTTCCTCTGTCCTCGGTTTGTCGGGAACGTGCCCATCGTGGCTGTCGTCCACCAGGTCGCAAGGGAGATCTGGCGGTACGAGACTCCCTGGCCGATCTCCGTTCTCGGCCGTTACCTGCTGGAGCCGACCTGGCTGCGGGCGTACCGGGATGTACCGGTTGTCACGGTGTCCGAATCAAGCCGCGAATCGCTAGCGGAATATGGCCTGCGACGGGTCACAGTCGTACCGGAAGGATGGGTGTCGGCGTGACGGCACGGCCTGCAGTCGAGAAGGAGCCTGTCCCGACCGTTGTTTTCATCGGACGGCTGAGCGCCAACAAACGCCCTAAGCACGCTATTCGGGCCTTCGGCCTCGTCCGCCGCCAGATGCCCGATGCGCAGATGTGGGTGATCGGGAGCGGTCCCGAGGAGGCGAGGCTTCGCCGGAAAGCCGGCCCGGGCGTGATCTTTCTCGGGCACGCGTCCGAAGAGGAGAAGCGAGAGCGCCTGGCACGCGCGCACGCCCTCGTCGCCACGTCCGTCCGCGAGGGCTGGGGGCTGGTCGTGACGGAGGCGGCCGCGAGCGGCACCGTCTCGATCGGCTACGACGTGCCAGGCCTTCGGGACTCGATCGGGGCATCGGGAGGCATCCTAACGCGCGCCGATCCGGCGTCCCTGGCCACCGGCCTGGTCGGGCTACTCTCGTCAGTCGTCGCCGACGACGGACCTCGGGCGGAGCCGGCCGGAGTCGTCCCGTGGACGGAGGTCGCCGCGGGCATCCTCACAGTGGCGCACGAGTCCGAGTCGCCTGCGATTTACGTCCCTGACCAGGCCGGTTCGCGGCCTGGCGACCAGGCTGCCGGCCACCGCCGGTGGCTCACCCGGGCGAGAGTCCGCCTCGGCGTGCTCGGCGTAGCGCTGCTTCTGTTCGGCGGCATGCGCGATGACGGACTGTCACCAATCCTCATCGGTGCCGCGTTCTTGGCGCTGCTAGCAGCAACCGTCATCGGGGGCGTCGACGGCTGGCCGACACGCGCGGGGCGCCGCAGCCGGGTGCCGGCTGCGGCGTGGCAAGCTGCGCGGGGCACTGGCACCTGGCCATCCCGGATCGGCCTGGCGATCGTCGGACTCGTTGCTGCGCTCGCCGTGCAATCCTGGTTCGACCCGGGCCGGCTGCTCGCAGGGGGTGACATCTCTCCCGTGGTAGGCACGGCTTGGCTGGGACGGCTCTTCGCTCCCTGGTCATGGTCGGGCTCGAATCTCGGCGGCCCAGCCGCTAACGAGACATGGGTGCCGTGGGCCGCGGTCTACTGGCTCGTCCACGTGCTTCGCGGATCGCCGGCCCTCGCCGAAGACATCTGGTACACCGCGCTCTTCGCCGGAGCCGCGGTCGCTTGCTATCTGCTCCTGCGGGCCCTTCGCGTCGGGCCTGCAGGCTCCACCCTCGGCGCTCTCGCCTATATCTTCAACGCCCATGTCGTCACCATCGGAGCCAGTCCGGTGTACCTCGCCGCCATGGTGCTGCTCGCAGGGCTTCCGGCAGTCGTACTCACTACGGCATCCGGCCGTTGGGCGCTGCGAAGGGGCATTCTCTTCCTCGGCGCAAGTGCCCCGCTCCTCGGTTACGTCTACCAGAATCCGCCGCTGGTTCTCATGCTCGGCGCCCTTCTCGCCTCGCTGCCGCTCCTCGTGGGGTGGCTCGACGGACGGGGAGCCGCACGCCGGGCGCTACGCACCCTCGCACTCGGCGCCCCGCTGCTCGCGCTCGCCTCCCTTTACTGGCTCGTACCGACTTTGTTGCAGCTCACGATAGATGCGACCTCAACACTCGCCAATACGTCGAGCTGGACCTGGACCGAGGGCCGCGCCACCCTTGCCAATGGGTTCTGGCTGAACAACAGCTGGGGCTGGAGGTTCGCGGAATACTTTCCGTACGCCGACGCCTACGATAAGTTCCCGCTCCTGATCCTGAAATTCCTCCTGCCCATAGCGGCGTTCGGCTTTCTGGCGCTGGCCCGGTCCCCTCGAGCAAGAGGAATGACCGCCCGCCGGGCGCGCCTTGGCATCTTCGCCTCGGCCTCGGCGCTCTTCCTCGTCGTGCTGAGCACGGGCACTCGATTCCCAGGAGCCCTCGTCTTCGACCCGCTCTACAAGCTCCCTCTCGGCTGGCTTCTCAGGGAGCCCGGGCGGTTCCTGATGCTCGCAGGGCTCGCCTACTCGGTCCTCCTCGCACTGGCCACGGAAGCAGCCTGGGCGAGACTGAACTCGTTCGAGCCGGCCACCTTGCGGCGTCGGCGCTCAGCTTCGAATCGCCCGGGACATCGTCTCGCGGTGTTCAGCTTGGCGGGCGCAGCGGTGCTCGCGCCTGGATTCCCACTCATGACCGGAGCGATCGCCCCGGATCACCCTCAGCCGCAGCCCTCGACCCACGTCAGCGTGCCCCCGTACTGGACAGCTATGGCGTCCTACCTCAACGGTTCCGCTCCGCCGGGCAATCTCCTCGTGCTCCCCGAGGACGACTTTTACCAGATGCCCTACACCTGGGGCTACTACGGAGCCGACGCCTTCATCAGGAACCTACTAGCGCGAAACGTGCTGAACCCGGTCGCCCAAGGCTATGCGCCCAGCCAGCAGGAGCTGATTGGCGCCGTCCGCCTAGTCCAGCAGGCGCTGCTCGCCCACGACTGGCCATCTGCGCAACGGGCGCTCACGGCTACCGGAACTCCGCTGCTGCTGGTCCGCGGAGACGTGAACGCCGCCTTCCCCGGACGGCATATCACGCCGCCAGCGGCACTCGACAGGGCACTTCGCGAAGACCCGGGCATGCGGCTTGTCCATCGTGCCGGAAAGCTCGAGTTGTTCGCGTTTGGGGGGCGCATCAGCCCGGCGGGCCCGGTCACTTCGTACGTTACTGTGAATTCTGCTAGGCCGGATCTGCGCGACCTGGCGCTTCTTCCCCACGGGACAGCGCTGATATCAAGCCCGATGCGGCCGGCCGTTCCCGCCGTGCTGCAGGTTCCGCGTGTTGCACAATGGCGGCTCGTCGGCGACAAACTCAAGACCTTTGTCGCCGAGCCGCCCGGCCGACAGTACCGCATCAAGCTGCTGTCAGCCACCGGCGCGCTCAAGCGGCCAGGTGCGTCCACCTCGAGGCACCATCGAGTCCGGAGGAAACGGGCAGGCCGTCCGAGCCTGCTGGCCGCCTCGACTCCGAAGCGTATGCGTCGGCTCACCGCTCGCGTCCGCCATCGCGACGGCCAGGTGGTCGAAGAGCTCAGCTACAAATTGGGTGGTTCCTTGCTCAACGACGGCGGCTTCGCGTCCGGCACGTGGGGCCCAGTGGGCAACTGTGCGGCGTTTGCCGGGACGGCAGCGCCGGCGCGGTTGGCTGCGACCGTCCTGCCAGGGCAGGGCCCGGCAGGACGGTCGGCGCTCGCCCTCTCAGCGAACGCGAACAGTGCGTGCGAGATGCATTCGCTCGTTTGGCGGTCAGGACCGCTCTTCGTGAGCGTCTGGGTCCGCAACGTCCGCGGAGCTGCACCGAGGATATGCGTCTGGCAAAGGCCTATCGACGCATGCGCCGCCACGTCGCCGCTGCCGCCAATCTCAACCCTTTCCCGGTGGTACCACTACCAGACGATCGTCACGCCTGATCGCGGGACCCGCAGCCTCAAACTCTTCCTCTACGCAGACGTGTACAGACCCGGAGAACCCACTACCAATGAGTATGCACAAGTAGTGGTCCGGCGCTCCCCGATCCCTATCCAGCCCGTGGTCGTGGCGACTCCACGAAGGCATGAGCGCCCGGTAACAGCGCTCTACACAACGGGCGACAGTTTCTCGCCGGACTGGATCGGGCCGCCCGGAGATCAGCATGTGAAGGTCGATGGACTGCGCAACGGTTGGCTCGGCCCGCACTCACGGGACGTTCCGCTGCGCTTCGGCCCGTCATCGTGGTACTGGCTGTCTCGTTTTGCCTCGCTTCTCGCCGCTGGTCTCCTGGTCGCTCTTGCGCTCCCCAGTCGGCTCGGACGTCGGCGCCGAACAGTTTCACCAGTGCGAACCGCTCCCAGACGACGCCAGTTCCAAGGAGGCACCTTGCCGCAACGAGCAGCTACGCCCGCCCGTGCCGATGCGTGGGACGAGCCGTGACCAGGGCCAGTGTCACCGTGGTCGTGCCGACGAAGAACGCCGCCCGGACTCTGCGGGCTTGCCTGGAGTCCATCGCCCGCCAGTCCGTGCGCTGCCGCCTTGTCGTCGTCGATTGCGGCTCCGTCGATGATTCGAAGGCCATCGCGTCGGGCTTTGCGGATCTCGTACTCAGCGCGGCACCTAATCCCTCGCTGCAGCGCAACGTGGGATCGCGAGCGCTCCCGGCCGACATCATCGGCTTCGTCGATGCTGACATGGTCGCCGGCGAGCACGTCGTCGAGCAGGCGATCGAGCAGATCACGGCTGGGGCCGGCTCAGTAGTCGTTCCTGAGCGCAGTTTCGGCGAGAGCTACTGGGCGAAGGTCCGCGCGTTCGAGCGCTCCATGTACGTGGGGACCTTGGAGTGGCCGCGTTTTTTCTCCTGGGACCTGTTCGAGGCGCTCGGTGGCTACGACGAAGACATGGTAGCGATGGAGGACACCGACCTCGGGCTGCGCGCAAGTGCCCGTGGAAGGGTCGGCAGGACGTCGGACGTGCTTCTCCACGACGAAGGCGCGCTGACCTTCCTCGCCGCATGTCGCAAGAAGGCCGGCTACGCGACCTGGGTCGCCGCCTTCGGCCGCAAGCACGGAAGCCGGGCGTTGGCGTCGCATCTCAGGCGCCCGTACTTCGAACATCCCTCGTCGCTCCTCGCCCAGCCGGCCCTAGGGTTGGGCGTCCTTGCCTTGAAAGGCGGCGAGGCAACGGCTGTCGCGGGCCGCCTCCTGCTCGACAAGGCCTCGAGGCCCGAGCGCAGCGTCAATGCAGACCCGGCTCGGCCCGAGTGACTGCACAATAGCAAAGGGCGGTTGACCTGCTATGACGTCTACAAAGGCGGCCTTGAGTCCGTCGGGGCATCGTATCTACCCGCCGGCTTCGAGTGGGCGGAGTGGGCGGTGCACGACGGTCACAGTACCGACGGCACTGCGCAGTTGGCGGAGTCATGGGCGGCAAACCGTACGCTAATACCGCTACGGGTGGTGCGTGCCGCTCAGCGCAGCGGCAAGGCAGCCGCGCTGGGTGCGTACCACGCCGAGCTCGTCGCGCAGGGACAGCTCGACCACCTGGTCGTCGTCCTTGACGCTGACGCGGCTGTGACCCCCGGCGGGCTTGACTCCCTGCTACGCGCTTTCGCTCAGGATCCTTCGCTTGGCGTGGCGTGGGGCGTGGATCAGATCGATTCCCGACGCTTCGGCCACTGGGCCTCGGCCTACCAGATGGAGGCGATGGCGGCTCTGGCCCGCAGACTTGGGACACGCTCGCCGCGAGCCTACGGGCGGTTCTTCGCTTACCGGGTGGCTGCCCTGGCGGACTTTTGCTGGCAGGCTGGATTCATCGCCGACGACACCCAACTGGCGGATTTCGTGCGCAATCATTCGGTCCCGGCCCGGACCGTGGATGACGCCCGGGTGCTGGCGACCCCGGCGGCCAGTAGCCAAGATTTTCATCTCCAGACGCAGAAGGGCATCGCGGCGCCGACCTCCTTCTGCGACTTGTGGGTACCTCCGGCCACGACGAAGCGGCCGATCGAGGCGGGGTCGTCAAAGCGCCTTGGCCCCGGCCGGGTCCTCGCCCTGGTGCGAATGAAGTTCTGCTTCGCATCTAATGCCCGTCGGGCCTTTCGCAATTGGCCTGAGGTATGGGGCCGGGTTGTGCTGTCATGGCTCGGTTATAGCGGCGGCGTGTTCACTGTTGAGACCAGATCGGGTCTGCGACTCCAGGCTCCTGCGGACCCACTGGCCCGAGCGCCGCTTCTCGAAGTACTTTCCGAAGACGTCTACCATTTGGGCTCGATTGACTGGGCGAGCGCTGGCCTCGCGATCGTGCTTGACATTGGTGCCCACGTCGGAACCTTTGCTTGCGCCCTAGCACAGCGAGCAGGGCGAGCGCGCTTTGTGTGCGTAGAACCCTCTCCGGTCACATCCGACTGGCTGGCGCGCAACCTCGAGGCGAACAATCTCTCGAGACGGGTCACAATCCTGCGGGCGGCGGTCGCCGGTACCGATGGCGAAGGGACACTCTGGGAGTTGGGTGATGCTTCTTGTGTGTCTTCCACGATCGAAGGGCGGGGCAACCCAGTGCCAGTCAGGACAGTCAGCCTGGAGACTCTGGTGTCGCGTGCTGGAGGACCGCCAGAGGTGGTCAAGATCGACTGCGAGGGCGGGGAGTACGATGCCATCCTGAACTCACCGGATTGGTGCTGGAAGCGGGTCCGTTACCTGTTCCTAGAGCACCACCCGGTCGCCGGACACTGCTTCGACGAGCTACGCGACCGCCTGCACCGCCTGGGCCTCGAGCCCCTGTGGCACGACGTCGGTTCGGACCCAGAACTCGGGCTGGCCTGCTTCGCCCGCCTCCAGCCGGGCGTCAAGCTCGGCTTCTCGTAGGAGGTCCAGGCCCCATGGCTGCTCCACGACGCCTCGGCCACGGTGAGGTGCGGGTTTCAAGGTGGCGAGCTGATCGCGGTGGGCCAGGCAAGCTTGCACGGCGGCCCAAGTCGCGGGGTCCGCTGGGACGGTGAGTGGCCGTCCGAGCAGGGCGAGCGCGCGGTTCCGCTGTCGACGCCGCCGACGGTCAGGTTGCGGATCTGCGTGCTGGAGGCGGCGTGGAGCAGGGCGACCAGCCCGGTGAGGCGCTCGTGCGGGCCGTCAGTGGCCCATCGGCGGAACAGGGCACGCTGCTTACCGGCGCTGAGGACCGTGCCGGTGAATCGTGGCTGGGCGCCCAGCCCATGCGGAGCGGCCTGGCCGGGTCGATCAGGATGACGGGGCAGCGTCCGGATCGCGCTGGGGCCGTCGTTCCCGTTGGACAAACGCCGGTAGAACGCAGAAAAGCGCCCCTCGGTCGACCACAAGGGTCGATGCGTGCGGCGCTTGGTTCTCCTGACCTCCGCAGGTCAGGCAGCCAGGAGCGCTAGGTCGGTGTACCGGTGGTTTGGGTACCGCTCCGCCAGCGCGTCCAACTCCGGCCGGCTCAACACCTGGAGCGTCCCGCAGCGGAGGGTGTCCCGCAGGTCGATGATCCGGCGCCCGCTGTCCCGCATCAGCTGGTGCAGTAGTTCCAGTCCTGCGGCTCGGCGTAGCCCGTAGGGCCAGTACTCCATGATGATCGGTGCCGCAGAGGCGAGTAGCCGGGGCGCGCCAGCGAGCACGTGGCCCTCGTGGCCCTGTGTGTCGATCCACACCAAGCCGACATCACTCAGCTCGACGTTCTGTTCGGCGAGGATGTCGTCGAGGCGCGCAGCGGGCACGGTGACGACTGGGCGCTGCCTCTCGCCGTACAACTCGGGTTCGTTCGCCACCGGCCTCTCATGGCGGCGGACGCGGTGGTCGCCAGAGTTGCTGGACGACAGTTCGACCTCGACGGCTCCGGGACTGTCTGATGCTGCCACGGGGAGCACGCGCACCAGGTCCGGGCCGACTCCGTTGGCGGCGAGGTTTGCTCTGAGCAGGCTGAGGTTAGCTGGGGCGGGTTCGAGAGCAATGCACAGGTGGGCACCGTGTCGGAGGACGACGGGCAGCGTTGTAGTGCCAATGTTGGCGCCTACCTCGACGCATGTGACGCCCTTGACTGTCGGCCGGCCGAGTTCGTTGCCGATGAGGGCGAGGTAGTCGTCGAGGAGGTCGCTGTCGGGGACGCGGCCCATGAAGACGACACGACCCATTGCCTCGTCGCGGGTACTGACGAAATACCTGATTCCGTCAACCGTACTGGAAAGGGTATCGGTGAATGGACGGGCTGCGGCGAATGCCGCCCAACGGAGAATCGCTCGTTGTAGAGGGTGGGGAGAAGCACGGGTTTCTCTGGCTAGGCGCACGGCAGGCCAAGCCGTACGGCGCACTGAGGATGCGAGACTCATGCGACGCCCCGATGGTCATGCGAGAATCTCATGAGTCCGAGAGTCTAGCAACGGCTGTTAGTGTTTGGCATGTGGTTAGCGCGATCGCATTTCTTAAAGATCGTGCCTGGGGTTGCCCCGCTTTGACGGCCCGGCGATGATCGCGGCAAAAGGGAAACCAGCCGGCTTGATATGCAAGACCATGGACACCTATACCGGACACCTATACCGAGGTAGCCGATGAACTGGCCGACTCCGCGGCGCGGCGATGGCGCGCTGATTCCACGGCGCGGTTAGCTGGAAACAGGCGGCTCTAGCTAGCAACGCCTTGATAGATTCGCGTCAGTGCACGGGACGGGGGGAGACCGGAATGCAACCAGGTGACGTCCGGCGAATTATGCGGCGCACGCGGCAAATCGAGGGATGGTTCTCTCCCGACGCCGCGGCACTCATCGCGCTGCTCGACGAGGCACAGCTTACGGCCGGGGTCCGCGGCAACATCTTCGAGATCGGCGTGCACCACGGCCGCAGCGCGGTCTTCCTGTGCGCACTGGCGCGAGACGAGGAGCGTCTGGGGGTGTGTGACCTGTTCGGCGAGCAGGTGCTCAATGTGTCCGCGTCAGGCTCAGGAAACCGGGCGATCTTCGAGGCCAACATTGCCGCTGAGGCGCCGAGCTTCACCCGTCTCGATATCTTCGCCAAGCCGTCGTACAAACTGATTGCCGACGAGATCGGTCGACCGCATCGTCTCTTTCACATCGATGGCGGTCACCTGTGCGAGGAAGCTCTGACCGACCTTCGGCTGGGGGCGGCGGTCCTGCACGATCAGGGCGCGATCATCGTCGACGACCCGTTCCGCGCCGAATGGCCTGGCGTGACGGAGGCTATCCTCGACTTTCTGGCCGAACGTCCCGAGTTCCGGCCGATGATCGTCGGGTTCAACAAGCTCGTGATCGTGCCGACTGCCGCCGCAGGGATCTATGAGTCGCTGATCTGTGACTCTGGGATGCTGTGGAGGTACTTCGACAAGCACGTGTTCCAGATGAAGCAGCTTCCGATGGCCGGGCGCGACACGTACATCATGCTGGTGCCGAGCTGGCGCCAGTGCCCAGAACTGGACCGCAACGTGGCACGGCTGGTGTCGTTGTGCGCTGGTCTGCTCTACGGGGCGCTACGGCATCTGCCGACCTCGATCGGGGCGAAGTACCGGCGCAGCACGTAGGTGTCCTGGTGCCGGCTACGCGGCCGGTTGGAGAGGACGTGTCCCAGGTCAGCGGTGGTGACCTCGGACTAGCTGGTGATCTGGCGAGCGTAGGTCAGGTGGGCGGCCAGGTCACGCGTGAACCGCAGGCGGGTCTCCAGTGTGATGTCGCTGAGCGGGCGGCGCCCGGCCCGGCGGCCGCTCTTGCCCGGCAAGCTGGCTGTCGTTGAACTCGGTGACCGCGCTGACAAGCCCGGCCGGACGGCGTCGAGATAGGGCCGCCGGCGGGCTTCGCCGTCGGCGCGCAGGCGACGCAGCCTGCCGCAGCCCGGGCACGACCGCTTGCGGGCGGCGTGCTCGGCGGCACCCGTGGCAGCGGTCCCGGTCCCGGAACTTGACCAGGGCCGCGCAGTCCGCGCAGGCCCAGTAGCTCATAGCGGCGGCGGTGACCGCCCGCGGGCTGCCTGGGGTTCGGCCCTGGTCGGCATTGGCCTGGCCGCCTGCTGGGTCACCGGCGTCGTATCGACCTCGATCAGGTCATCGGAAGCGCACTCCAGCGCGGTGCACGACGCCGCCAGCGTCTCCAGCTTGACCTGGGCTGGCTGACGCGTCAGCGAGGCCGACATCGACGCTGAGGACAGGTGCAGCCCGCCCGCTCGGCCAGCAGGCGGCGGAGCTGGGCGGCGGTCCACACCTCGACACGCTGTGCTGCCGCCATCCGCAGCCGCCACCTAGTCTGCATCGGCGGAATCCAGGTCGGAAAGCTGGCGGGAGGCTCCTCCGCCATTTCGCCCGTTCTGTCGGTGCACGCCCGCGCCGCTCGCAGTGTCACGCGCCAATCGGTCAGTCGGCAGTTCCACGGTGGCACTTGCCGCGACGAGCAGCTACGCCCGCCTCTGCCGAAGCGTGGGACTAGAATTCCCTATAGTCTGAGTCATCCGTCGGCGCGCATTACCAGCACAGTTTCTCCGCGCCTAAATTCAGCGGGAAAATCACCCACGGCCCTGTAGAATTCCCGGGAACAGCCCGGTTCGAATTTGTCATGCAACTCGATGCAGATAGCGCCGACTTGCGCTAGCCACGACGCCGATCCTGCGAAGACCTCTTTCTCGCTCCCTTCGATATCTAGTTTGAGCAAATCGATACGAGAAAGGCTATACGTATTTATGATTTCGGGAATGGTGACCGCTGGGACTCGATTGTGAACGACCTTTTCTGAATGTAGCCCGGCACTGCCGGAGTCGCCCATCTCCGCCACTCTGAATGCCCATGCGCCGTTACCTGGATCAGTAAGCTCAACTGGTCTATTGCTCGACCACAGCGCCGCTCGAACGGCGTGAACGTTTGCCAAACCCGACGTGTTGCGTACCAGCAGGCCGAAGTTAGCACTATCGGGCTCGATTGCGATAACTTTGGCCTCAGGATATGTGCTTGCAAAATATGCGGCAGAAAGACCAGTATATGCCCCGGCATCTATGATTACCTTGGGTGGCTCTGCAAAATTATAGTGGTACTGCTTGCTGCGATAGGTGGTGTTAAAAACCGATACGTCGGTAGTTCCTGGCCTTACCAATACAGAAACTGAGTGACCTGGGATCGTGACCTTCACTTCCCGCCTCTTCGCATGAGGCCATACCTGCGCAAAAAGCAGGAACGCTAGGCCACGGGTCAGTCCAAAGCAGTCCACATATTCTTTTGCACCCAAGCAAGCCCTGCATGCCAGGCTTAGCAGCCGTCCGACCATTTCCATTCCGATTTTGCTAGCAGTTACCGCCGAGCATGGCGCCTTGACGAGTCCTTGGTTGCGCCGTGACTCGGAGGACGACTTAGGGATCCCATACACTGCTGTGGTCGTCGCGGGATGAGCCGCCCCCGGAGTTGGTCAACGGGACTCGGCCGCTGCCAGCCGGACACGGCAGCCCGAATCGGGCCGACAGCGACGTCCATGGCAGCGAACGTCCAGTGTCGAAGCATTTCGGCCAGGAGTCGTAGCGGACGCCTCCGGTAGTGGCGCACCCTCGCTTCTCGAAAGGCTCGACGAATTACTCGCCTGGGGGGAGGGTGAAAGAGCTTCGGAACGGTCTGACGACTCGCAAGCCCGATCAGCGGCTCTGGTACATACGCCACGCAGTTGTTCTCGGCCAGCCTCAGATACAGGTCGACGTCCGCAATGAACGAGAAGCGAGTGTCGAGACCCCCTGCGGCGAGGTATTTATCCTTCCTGAGCATCACGGTTCCCCAGACGGGCGACGAGAAGCGCCAGCGCCGGAAGTAGAGGCGTTCGAGAAGGACATGTCCCGGCACGCAGGAATCGAGGTGCTCTCGATAGGTCACTTCGACCCCGCCGTCCGCGCCCAGCCGGTTGTAGGCGTTGAATACGAACGCCGCCTCGGGGCAAGCGCGAAGCGCGGCCACCCATCGATCGAGCAGGTGAGGATCGTAAACGTCGCCATCGTAGAGAACGGCGACCAGTTCCGCCTTCGCCAGGGCGATTCCACGGCTTACGTTCCTGGCTAGCCCGAGGTTGCTGGGGTGGCGCACGTACTGGATTCGTGGCTCCCGGGCGGCCCATTCGGCCACCACAGCGGGGGTTTCGTCGGTCGAACAGTCGTCACAGACGATCAGCTCGAAGTCGTCGAACGTCTGGGCCAGTACCATGCGCAAGGTGTCTTCGAGCAGGTTGGCCCGGTTGAAGGTGGCGAGCACCACGCTGACGAGAGGAGTCCCCTCGCCATGCTGGCCGAACGGGACGGCCGGAGGCGTCACCTCATCTCCCGTGGAGTTGGCAGAGTCCAGCCGAATGCAAGGCCCGCGACGGCAGGTTCTTCCTAAGATGTCGAAGAGCACAAGGATTCCACTCGGCAATCCGGCGTCCCAGTTTGAATGCACCATATGTGAGACGTATGATGGAATTGTAATTATGGCGCTTGGACTCGCACAGCAACTTCAGACCAGATACTCTGACCTCGCGAGTCCTTGTTTGGTCCCTCAAGTTACACCAATTTCCAGGGCCTGGCGCTCCGCGCCGACTAATGTTTTAGCGGAACAGTTAGCTACCCGTCAGGAGACGATCACGCAGCCTATCGTTGTCCCGCTCCCGCCACAACTCGTTCAGGCCCAGAATTGCCGTCAGGCCAGTCTTCTCCAAGAGGTCAGGTGACTGATATAAATCGATGCTAAGTGTCGGTATACTTACGGCTTGAGTGATCGGGAGGGGTGTTTACGTTCTATCGCCACGAGCTGTCAGTGATGTCAAGCTTTAGTGTTCAAGCGGATGATAGGACACGTCATAGCGGGACCACGGAGCTGCCGGTCCGTCGTCTAGATGCCGTTCTAGATTTCGATAACCGGCCCCGGTCTCGTGAAGATGGACGTTGAGGGCTTGGAGCGACAGGTGCTCCATTCCAGGATGCGTGGGAACCGGTGTTTCGCAGCCGCTATGTCCTGATGGAGGTTAGCCTTGCCCAAGCCGATGGCGTTGAAAAACTTCAACTGCTGCGCGGCATCGTCGATCATGCGCCCAAAGCGGGCATCATCAGGTTTGGGCGGTCGGCATCGTCCCATGCGTCTGGACGTCCTGATCTCTGTGCAAGGCGCACCGCAGACGCATCGTCCGCGATGGCTTACAGCGCGGTGGCGCCGGTTGCCGGCGGCGTCACGCATAGCTCGCCGGGATCGTGAGCAGGCACGCACGATGGTGAGAGCGGCAGCCGCCTGGATCCGAGGCCGCAAGCCCTGCCCGCACGCAGCGCGGGCAGGGCTTGCGGCCTCGGCGCCGCTCTTGCTTGGTGTGGTGCTGGCGGCGCTCGTCTGCTATCCGTGCGCCGGCGGACGGCTGCTTTTGCTGGACTTCGTCTCCGGCCCGCACCAGCCGCTCGTGCCAGCGGCGGCCTTTGGCCTCGATGGTGGCCTGACCGGGGGAGTGCCGCTCGCGATCGGCTTCCGCTTGCTCGATCGCTTCTTCGGGCAGGCAGGCTCGATCGTCCCGGCCCTGGTCTTCTTCCCGCTCGCTACTACCGGGGCGGCGCGTCTGGTGCGCGCCGCGGTGCTCCCCGCGCGCCTGGGTGCCGGGCTCTTCTACGCTGTCAACCCGTTCGTGTTCGACCGGTTCTACGCAGGCCAGCTAGGAGTTCTGCTCGGCTATGCTTTGCTGCCCTTCGCCGTGACAGCGCTCCTGGATTCCGCCCAAGAGCCGCACCGTACGGGCCGCGCTGCCTGCTGGGCCGGGGCAGCGGTAATGATGAGCGAGCACTTCGCCTGGATTCTCGTGCCGGTGACTGCCGCGATCCTCCTGACCCGGCCGCAGCCGTTGCGGGCCTCGCTCCGCCTCGGCGGAGCCGCGCTCGGTGCCGCGGCCATCAGCTCCTACCTGCTGGTGGCCCCGTTGCTCGCGGGCGCTAGCCCGGCCGGGCCTCTCGCCCAGCTCAATTCGTATCGCACCCGGGCTGATCCGCGGGTCGGGCTGCTGGTCAACATCGCCGGGCTTTACGGCTTCTTCCGCCCGGGGCCGACCGAGCCGAAGG
>WNGJ01003889.1_pt1 | contig 15471 bp, 16 predicted proteins | sample 5400611 | NCBI WGS metagenome assembly WNGJ01 (sample SAMN13153375, study PRJNA577476) | soil metagenome | isolation source: 40 cm soil or saprolite under Garry oak tree replicate 1 | place: USA:California | collected 2016-06-15
TCCTGCGGAATCTTGCCCGCCACAAACAGGAGCCGAGCGATTTCCACGCTCGCGACGAGCCCGTCGACGATCACGAGGTCGCTGTAGGTCAGCTCCGGGACCAGCGGGTGCAGCACGTATTTGAGACTGAAGCTGCCGAGGAAGTCGGGATGGTAGACGTTTTCGCGCACGATCGGCAGCAGATCGACCAGCTTGTGCTGGAGCGCCTCGAGCTCCGGCTGCAGCTCGGGCACGGCCTTCTGCAGGGCCCGGATCTTGGTCCGCTCGAAATGGGAATATGTCGCGATCGTGTCGGCGCGCCGGGTCGCCTCGAGCATGTGGCGCACCAGCGCGGGCCGGCAGTCCTGCGGACCCTCCGCCAGAAACTCGTCGTGCGCATACGTGCCGTCGTCCTGCAGCTCGTGATAGCTGAACTGCGCCGGTGCCTGCTCCCACGGTCCCATGCCCGGCCACACGGGGACCACACGCTGGATCGTTTCGAAATCGAGGAAGCCGATCCTGCCGTGAAACGCCTCCAACGCTTGCTTCAGACCAGGCTCGACGATCAGGCGATTCTCCCGCATCGCGCGGATCTGCCGCTGCTGCGTCACGTTGAGCTTCTGCTGTGCCGGCAGATCGGCTATGCGATGCACGCCCGTGAGCAGGAAGGCGCAGCCCTTCTTCGGTCCGACTCCTGACAGATTCATGATATGGTCGCGATCGTCGGGCCAGCATCGCGCCATGAACGGGCATTCGTAAGGCTCGTGACAATGCAGCCCGATTGCTACGTCGGGCAGCGGGCCCGCCAGCATCTCGAGCTGCGCGTCGATTTCCCAGCCGACCTTGTTCAGTAGCGGTTCGACCGCTGCCGTCACATCCGCATGCTGGAAGAGGGTCTCGAGATCGGGGAAATGACACTCCCGATTCAGATGCATCACGTCCACACCCGTGATCCTGACTCCCGACTCCTGAAGCACATGCACTTGCACGGCGACATCGGGGAGATGCTTTTCTTCCTGGGAGTTCGCCGCCTTCACCTCCGTGAGATGAAAGCCCTTCCCGTCCGGCCTGAGGATGTCGACGGCAACGAACGTGTTGTCGGCGAGGAAGCTGGCTTCGAAGATCGCTGGGGCACCGTCGTCAAGCAGCTTGCGCGTGAGCTTGACCCGCGCGTCGACTGCCTGGTGTGGGAGGTCCACGAGTATCCCGCCAGGGAACGTGCCTCGTGCCAACGTGCCGACGTGTGCGCCTTGGTCAAACCGGTCCTGTAGGACCTTGTCAGGCTGGAGCTCGACGGCGTTGGGCTCGTGGACTTTCCACCAGAGCAGCTTGTGGCATTGGACGCCGGCGGTGTAGCGGGACTTGGAGAGGCGGTGCGGCATTGTTCAGAATGTGGAGCGAGAGCGCCACATTGCAACGGTGACCGGTCAGATCACTCTGTGGGGGCCAAGAAGTGCACCTTTTTCAATGGCAAAACTGTCGCTGAGGTTCGGGAATCTTGTCGTAGTGCTCAACCCACAGGTCAAAGAGTCGCCGTAAGTCGAGCAGCATGATTCTGCGGCGCTCTTGACTGTGGGCTTCATCTTTCGAATCCTTGGTGAATCCACCCGTGGATACAAAGATTCCAACATCCCCGTCAGCGAGCACAGACATGAAGGACCGGACTTCGCGTACCTGAATCCGGTCCGTTCTCTTTACTTGTACCTTCGGGAGCCTCGCGGAGAATCTTGAAGACTCCACGAACGAGCTCACCGCTGCGGTTGCGGCTTATCTCTGCCATTGCCCACTCATGGTCGCGACCATCTCACTCTGCAAAACGGAATATGTCCGCGAGAGGCGATAGGCGAGCATGTTGGGGAAGCCGTGGTTTTCCACTGGGCCGCCATGCACCCTGAAACTGAGGCAGGCATAAGACTGGCTCCTCCAAAGATCCTTCTAAGAACGGCGATGTGTGGCGTTCGAGCAGTCTGCGACCATTACTGACCGAAGGTCGTACCGCAAAATCGCCCTATCATGCATCAAAAACGCCCTAATGCTTCTCACGCCGTTGATCCATTTTATTGCCGACCTTTCATCCCCAACACTCTTGTCATTGAACCGTCTGTGACGCACGAACGGGTCGTTTATCTCCTAGGCGCGGGAGCTTCCCATGCGTGTGCCAAGGTCTTGGGTAGCTCGCTTGGAATACTCATGAGTGACTTGAACCAGGAAATAGCCGACAGCCTTCGAGCGGTGTTACGCGCCGAATTCCCAAGCCAAAAGCCGCTTGAGGACCTCTTGAATAATGTGATCGATGAGCGCACTGACTTCGAGCACATCATCACATTCTTGGACGAATCCCCTTCGAAGCTTCACAGGGATTTCGCCGGCGCGATGCGGAGAACGTTCGAAGCCGTCTTGCGAAAACGCTTTCAGACAATAGAGGCCGAGCTTGGCAAGACCCCAGACCGTCTCTACGTCGCTCTGCTGGACATGCATGACGTGCGTGGCTTGCAAGAGGTGCTGCGGGGATTCTTAACGATCAACTATGACAACTATTTGGAGAGCGCGGTAACAGGCGCTCCCAACCTGAGCCTAGACACGGGGATCGACGTCCGGCCTGTGCCGAGCTTGAAACGCGCGGTCAAGGTGTTGAAGCTGCACGGCTCATTTGACTGGAATGATGCGTGGCCGATCACACACAAGAGTGCATCAACTCTGTGGATACCACCGGGAATTCAAAAGACCAAGGATAGATATCCTTTCAATGCGCTCTGGGGCCTCGCAAGAGAACTACTTGACTGTGACGTACTCCGAATCATCGGCTGCCGACTAGGCGGCAATGATTGGGACTTAATTTCCCTGCTTTTCACAACGTGTCACACGAACGCTGAGAGAGGACCTTACCGCGTTGAAATCATCGACTCCCCAAAGAACGCACAGCGGTTGAAACGGGACCATCCCTACCTTGGAGTACAATCAATCCTGGAAATCGAACCGATCGGAAGCCAATTGATAGGCGAGTTCATGGCTTCAGCGCCGAAATCGTACTCGGATCTGACGAGCGAGGAGAAAAGAGATGTGATTGCGAAGGCCGGCACCGACAAGAATTGGTTTCACATTTGGTTGAAACAGAGGGCCGAAGCTCTTAACACTGAGTTTGGGTCCGTTTCTACCGCTGTCGGTGCATTCGAGCAGCTTTTGACGGACTACTGATATGAACAAGACTACCGACCTCTGGACGATAGTTCGATTGGAAGCTGAGCATTCCAAGATCAGCTTCCCCGAATACCAACGCGAACCCACAGTTTGGGCTCGCGGAGCGAAGCAACGCCTCATCGATTCCATCGCCCGCGATTTCGATATCGCGTCTCTCTACATCTACGACAATGGTGACGGATCGTACGATTGCGTTGATGGTCGCCAACGAATTGGCGCCATCATGAGCTTTCTCGGCAAGAACCTTCAGGACACTGATAACGGATTCGAGTTCAAGGTGCTGAACGAGATCTACACAGATGAAGCACACCGATTCGGCGCGCTAAACGGCCTGACCTACGCCCAAATCAAGGAACAATCCGCTAAAGGAGTAGCAGCAGCGAATACGTTCCTAGAAGCCCTAGCCGAGTACGAATTGACGATCGTGAAATTGACCGGGGCTGAACGTCCAGAGGAGTTTAACCTACAGTTCACACGTCTGAATCTTGGCACAATCATTAACTCGGGTGAGAAGCTGAACGCGATGGTTGGCGACATGAGAGATGTTTGCTTTGACGAGACTGGCCTCGGCCAGCATCGGTTTCTTGCCGGCGTAAAGATTCCTACGCGACGTTATTCTAAAGAGCAGACCACAGCGCAAATACTCGCGCACGTCTTTTCGATAAAGCAGACTGGAGACTACACGAGGACGAGACACTTCGATCTCCAGAGATTCTTTAAAGAACATGTGACGTTGGCTGATGTAGAACGCGGTTGGATAGACGGTCTTCGGGCCACGTTCGATAGGCTTGCGGACGCATTCGAGGATCTCACGATAATCCGCAACAGGGCGATCACGGTTTCGACTGCGCTCCTCGCTTGGAAACTCGAACTGGGCGCAGAGGAGGCCGACGAGTACGCAGAGTTCATTGAACAGTTTGTTTGTCGCTTGAACTGGCAGGTAGCTAAGGGCCTCGAGATGGATAACGAATACCGCTATTTGATGGATTTTCAAAGACACGTGACGCAGGCATCAGTTGAGAAACCGGCCGTCAAAGCGCGGGCGGAGTTTTTGGAAACCCAGTATCAGTCCTGGCTGGAGAACCAACAGATCAATGGTGATGCCCAGTACATTGACAACAGTCATCGCGACCCTAGTAACGACTGCCAAAGCAACGCGTAGGCTCAGGGAGCGGCAGCAAGATGCGATAGCGTTTTTTGTCCGTTAGGCTGGACAAGCAACGCGTCGAGCTTTAGCAATCCAGACAGTCGACGCGTCATGACAGCTCTTTCGCACCTACGCTGCTACGACACGTCCACCTTTTGCGAGCGTCGTCCAAAAGCTCAGGTTGTCGTGAAGGCCTCGTCCCTCGATGTCTTTTCGTCCAAGAGCCTGAGACGCCACGGGTATGTACCCCTTGAGGGTGTTTTCAAGATGGTCACGTGAGAGGACCACCATCCCGGCGCGATGGCGTGATGCCATCACGCACAATCGTCCCGTCTCAAGATCGAAGGCTGATGGACGGAGCACTCCTGATAAGGGATGGACTACGACCATGACCTTGCATTCGAGCCCCTGCCAACGCTCCGGTGTGTCGACCCGCACTCGACCTCGAAGTTGGTTGGGCAGAGCTAGATCTAGGGCGGTATTCATCGATCGATGCGTCGCGCACAAGCCGATATCGACAGGCGTAAGTTTCCGCCGGCCGTCGTCATCTACGACTTCCGTTTCTCGTGTCAGTAGGCTCTTCACGATATCGGCGGCAAGCTTTGCGACTTCATTATCTCTCTCGAGCGGAGGGCCCTCGTCAGGGGTTGGTAAGGTGAGTCCCGCACTTGACCCTTCACGGAGGAGGTTTAGAACTTGATCCTCGACCCCCCTCCCACCTTCGTGCATCGAAATACGACGATCACCTGGCTGCGCAAAAGCCCCGAAGTCAAAATCGTAGAAAGGTCGCACCAAACCCGCCGCGTCATGTGGAAGGCGTCTTGTAGCAGGAAGTGACCAGCCCTCAGGTTTTAGACTAGGATCAGTGGCAATGACTGCCGGAGCAGCTTGGTGTGGCGGACGTGGGGCTGTCTCCCACCGCGAAACGTCGATCGACACCACCGGCGGAATCTGTCCAGGATCGCCGATCAGTAAGAACGCTCTTGCCACTTGTCCCAAGAGCATGAAATCGGCATAGGACATCTGCCAAGCCTCATCAACCAGCAAGACGTCATAAGCGTCTTTGATATCCACCAGCCCCCATTTCGCGGTTGTAGCAACAACTATGCAGGGACCTGCAGGCAACTCTTTGGTTTCCGAGACCCAGTCGACACCGTTGGGAAGCTGGGAGGGCTGGGCCGAACCTCCAGCGAAGCGGGTGATGGAGAATCCGGTGTCCATGCGTGCGAAGCGACTACAGATGCTATCGACCTGCGAATTCGTTTGAGCCGCCACGGCGACTCGCATCTTCGCCGTCCTACCGGCCTTTATCGTCTCGAGGAGAAGCCACGTCTTGCCTGATCCCGGGGGCGCTCTAACAACGCCGATGTTGCCGCCGTCGGTGACGTACCGTCGAACGGCATCGGTAGTACGAAGCGCTTCAGCCTCCAGCGCTGCCCGATCTCCCGCAGCTTTCACTTGTCAAAACGCTTCTGAAGAGCGTCCAGATCCTCGCCGACGTCATCGGGTAAAGCAGCACCTGGCTCTTTTGGGGCACGGTGAGTCAACCAGCCGCCAGGCGTTTCGCGTTGCCACGCCTTTTGACTCTTGCGACGAAACATTCCTTCCGAGCTAGACGGGATAAGTGTTACGTCTTGTCCCACCAACCTCGGATCGTCTGTGGCGAGCACACCAGGCGGTCCTTCCTTTGGCTTCTTTTTCCACCCTGTGATTTCGATCTGAACGTCGAGCGCGCCCGGAGCAGCTCTTCGAATGCTGCATACTCGCGCTGTTCGCTTTGGCAGACCAGCCACGCATAACCAGCTACCCTCCCGTATCCGCAGGGGGGCGTCGTCGCCTATTCTAATTGTCCAGATTGGCTCAAGCCGCCTACCAGGATCTACGTCCTCCACTGCAGTGATTTTGCCGCGGATCGCTTGTCCTTCAGCAATGGCTTCGCGCTGCATCTCTTCGTCATCATGAAGTAGAGAGGACAAATAGAGTTCCTCTGAAGCCTCATGCACGAAGTAACGGGAAGCAGCGAGGGCGGGATAGCGATCGGTCTCAGGAGAAAGGGTGATCGCAGGTCCATCTTGTTCATCATCAACCTTTAGTTCCTGGCGCACATACTGATACCACGATTCCTCATTAGACACGGAAATCAGTCGATCCACGCCGGGATTAGTAGGCCGATTGTCCCTGCGCAGAAGTTCAATTGCCTGTTCAGTCAACTTCCACCGCCTGTTCAGCTCTCTTCCTAGAATCGCGTCAATTCTCGTTGCGAGCGACTTATCCTTCGAGTTGGTGTTTCGTTCCGCTTCATTCCACGCGTCAACCGCGTCTTGCAGCTCCTCTCGCTCTACGTTGGGGTCTAGGCTCGTAGCAACTGCGTGCTGCTCGGCTTCCGAGGCAGCCCTGTGTCCCGCTTCTCGGCCGCCCTGTGAAGCGAGCCATGCAAGGAGGAATCCGAGATGGGCCTGCCTTACATCCTCCGCCGGAAAAGTGTAGGCGTCTCGAAGCGCGTCACTTGCAACAACAACCGTTTGTTGCCCAGGTCGGTTCGCTTCACGGAAGAGCCATCCAGCAACTCGACCCAACTTGTTCAGCGTTTTTGCCCGGTCACGTTCGCCTACGCGTGTGAATGTGTAGGCATACGCCATGCAATGAAGCATCTCCAAGTGGGTTGGATTCGGCACCCACAACTGTCGAAGAGCACGGGGTTCCTTCGGTCCCGTGGGAGTATCCTGAGCGTAGCCGGGATGCCTAAAATGCTCGAGGAGAGTTGGAGCAAACGCAGCAGCCATGTCTGCAACGAGCGTCCGGTTCCGTGCTTCCGGAACCGTCAGAACTGTTGGGTTATCACCGGGGTGTCCGTGCGCGATACCCCATGGAGCCGATTCGCCACCCATCCGCACGAACGATAGAATCAATACGTCCCGATTAGTTGCGATGTGGATATGCCGCGTGGATCCACGCGGAATCGGTCTCCCACTGGCCCAAGCCTGAAGTCGCTTGAGAACCTGATCACCTGTCATCAGGCGACTCCCATCCTACGCGCGAGGTCAGTCTCAACGCTATCGTTGGGTGTCGACCCCTGGATTAGCTCAGTAGCGCGCTTCAGCGACACATTTCCAAGGAATCGAGCCACGTCATCGCCCAGCACCACGGGACTCTCCTTCTTCACGGCTTGTGCGAAGCAGTATGACGCCCGGTCGCAGAAGGAGATGCATTCCTGACGGTAGTCCGTGTCTGCTGCTCGAATAGCGGCAACGGGATCCTTTGAGCCCGGCGGCGGCAGCCCCTTTGCAGCCTCCTCTAGTTGTTTGAATCCTCTCTCCGCGCGCCACGCTTGGAATCGGAGATCTTCACCGGCCCGGACGTTGGGACGATTCACACCCGGCCGGCTGAGTACAAGAAAACCTCGATTGGAAACCTCCAACGACTTGGATAACCCAAGTTCATTCAACGCCGAACGTAGACCGTGGACGTAAACACCAGCCTGTGCACGCGCCTGAGCGAGCTCGCCTCCGTCGGTGTAACCACCCCGGTCTGGGTAAGTCTTTATTTCTCCAACAACAAGTGCGGGCATTTTTTCATCATTCGTTACAGCCACTACGTCAGCGACAAGAATTGTTTCGGGTAGCATGATGAGCCGGGGTAGCCGAACAGTCGCCCCGGCGATAAGCGCCACCCTTCCCTTGCCAGCCGCGAGGTCGCGAAGAAGTCTTGCCGTGCCATCGATTGCTTCGTCGAGATCGCGCAACTTCCCGCCGCTCATCCTAAGCCTAAAGTCAGCAAAACCTCCCGTTTGGTCCTTGAGTACGCCAGCTTCGACGAGCGCTTCCCGCAAGACCTCAGCAGCATTGCGGAACAAGACTCGTTCGAATGTCATGCCGCGTGCCATAGCGAACGGTGATTGGCCAATCGTCGACTCAACGCCATCCGCCTTGGCCACGTCGGACATTTTTACGCCGTGTACGGCGGAGAATGTGTTCGCCTGGCAGGTTGGATTACGGGCCCACTGTTCAAAGCGGCGACGGGTGTCACGACGTTCGGGTGATTGACGCGACTCGGCCACATCTTCCCCTTGCTGGGAGGGGCTGCGGAACCTGGCGTGCGTCTACTATTGAACCGCCGAGCTAGCAACGCTAGGGCGTTTTTGCGGCATCATGCCCCCAAACTGCGGCATTTCCCTATTCTCCGTGGCCGCTAAAGGGCTATAATGGGCCAACTTGTGCGCGTTTCTGAAGCCAGGAGCGGCATGAAATCGGTACCACGCGGCTACGGAACTCACGCAGACTTTCTGGACATGGTCCGGGAATCTGCGACGAAGAGGGCTGAAACCGTCCACGCCGAGTTGCGCACGGCATTCGGGCGGTTCGTCCGCGAGCAACCTGTCATGGTCATTCAGCTTGCAGACATCAACGTTCACGACCTCGCTCAAATCCTTAGGCAGCACCCCCTTGTCCTAAAACCGCTAGTCATCGCCGCCAATGTTGCCGCACGGGCGATTGAGCGGGATCTCGGAATCGCGAACGTCGACACCTACGAGCCTAAGCTCTCATCTGAGGAATCTGCGGCCATCGCCGGCTATCTAAAACCGTTCCTGCCTGCCTCTGTCGCGCTGCCAACGCTCGTTCAGTTGGACCAGGTGGAGTACGTGGATAAGGAAATACGAGCGCTCAAGGGTCGTTGGGAGAAGCGCGTCACCGACGCTCTCTCGCGAGGGAGCGGGCGGCAGTTTTCGAAGCGGAGGATCGATGTCCATGGCGAGAGCTTCGAGATCGACGCGGCCTTCCCGCCGGACGGCGGTGTCCGGTTTGCGGTGGACATCAAGCGTATAGAAGCTCGGCGCGATTTTCACAAGCGGGTCGATGAGATTGTCAACAAGGCAACGAAAGTCAAAAAACACAACCCGAGCGCGAAGTTTGGGACGGTCATATATTTCCCTTTCGAAGATCAGCACGCCCAGATCCGTAACCGGCTCGGAGAATCGGCCGTGGATGCAGTCGCCTTCGCGAATGAACTCGACGAGTCAATCGAACAGGCCGCCAAACACATTTTGAGAGCGTTCGAATCGTGACCGCACCTGCAAAAACAAGCCTTGATCGATCTGCCCTACCGCCCGAGATCGGGGAACTAGAGAACCCGCAGACGGACCTCCCGCGAATCGCACGCGATCCAAAGCTGACGGCGGCTATCGAATCGACGGTGCGTGGCTTGCCCACTCAACATGAGTTGCATCTCCAAGACGCGCGCGACATGCGATTTCTACAGCATGAAAGCGTGCATCTGGTCCTGACATCGCCGCCTTACTGGACACTCAAAGAGTATCGGCGCTCCGATGGTCAACTCGGGTTCGTTGGTGACTACGACGAGTTCCTCGCTGAGCTCGACAAGGTCTGGAAGCAATGTTTCGACGCATTGGTACCAGGGGGCCGACTCATCTGCGTCGTAGGCGATGTATGTCTTTCGCGTCGCAAGAACCAGGGGCGCCACACAGTGGTCCCGCTTCATGCCTCGATCCAGGAGCGCTGCCGTTCTCTAGGCTACGACAACGTGGCTCCTATCATCTGGAACAAGATCGCGAACGCCGTCTACGAAGTGGAGAACGGTTCAGGTGGCTTCTTGGGAAAGCCATACGAACCCAACGCCGTGATCAAGAACGACATTGAATTCATCCTCATGGAACGAAAGCCCGGCGGATACCGGGCTCCGTCGGTATACACTCGCGTGCTCAGCGTCATCTCCGCCGAAAACCACAAGAAATGGTTCCAGCAGATTTGGACCGATGTGAGAGGAGCCTCCACGCGGGAACACCCCGCGCCCTATCCCCTTGAGCTTGCCGAACGCCTGGTCAGAATGTTCAGCTTCGTGGGTGATACCGTCGTCGACCCCTTCATGGGGACGGCTACCACCAATCTCGCGGCACTGCGGTGGGGACGGAACAGCCTCGGTGTGGAGGTGGATCCTCACTACTTCGGAATGGCGCACCGGCGTGTGACTGAAGCTGCGGCGGACCTGTTTGGGAAGACAGCGGTCCAGACGCACGGGGCGTAGCGAACTGCCGCGGCATCCCCCACCGGACAGCAGCCTCGAAGAGGCGATCACAAGCCTTCTGTCCCGCTCGCCGACATCTACCCAACGCCTCCAAGTACTCGCTGACTATCTGAAGAAGCTGTTCGAGGACGAGGGTCTGCCGAACGTAAAGGGGGGCTCGGGCGGAGAGTTACGGGTCCCCGGGCTGTCTCGGGTCAAGAACTGGGATGTTGCCTATGAGTTCGCCGGGAAGTTTCGGTTGCTTGTCTCACTCAAGTCGATGTTAAAAAACGTCAGTGGTTCTGTACCAAACCGACTAGATGACTTGCAAGGTGAGATCGCGAACGTCCAGCAATTACGACCGGAGATTGTGATCGGGTACGTCGTGCTGTTCGACATGGCGGAAGACAGCAAGCGAACCGAGGACGGCACCGCGTGGTCGGATTACTTCGAGGCCGCGCTTCAGAGGATAGCGATCCGACGAGCTCCGTTATGGAATCAGGGGTTATTCGAAGGCCTGTGGTTCGTCCGTTTCGATAGCAAGAAACCGGCGGGTAAACGAATTCTCTCTCCTCGCGAGAGTGCCCAGGCACGCGAGCGGTTCGTGCAGGCGCTGCTCTGTGAGCTCAAACTCCGGGAGCCCGCCGTACCTCTGTTAAAGGACCCGGACTGCCCCAGTTAGCGAAGCCTCGGGCACTACACCCAATTCGCCCGTTTGACTTAATGTGTGATTGGTCCGCTCTGCTACCGAAGTCGAACAATTTCCTCAGGTGCGAGCCGACGCAACCTAGTCACCTCGATGCGATGAGGAAGTTCGGCAGCCCGCCGAAAGAGACCTGTACCAGCTACTTCTACAAATGTGTCAATCATTGATTTCGCGGTATCCAACAGATTCCGAGTAAAATCGCAGCGAATGCGGGAGCGTTTATAACGCAGATGGAAACGTGGTTTCTCCACATCTATCGCAACCAAGCGACCGCCCAACGTTACAGCCTCCTCCAGACGCCGTTCGAGAAAATCCGATGCGTGGCGGTACGCTCTCGGCGTGACTAAGACAGAATCCGACTGGAGTACCTGACCTACAACTAACCCTGAAAACTGTAGTTCAGTGTAATCGCCCTGCCCCGACGGAGCGATGTCACGTATACGCGAGAGTGTTTGTCGACGTGCTGTCGGATCAGAGATGATACCGTCCAGTTCCTCGTCGCTTTCGTCTGACTGCGCCCAGTGAGCCACCCGGACCAACTGTCTCAGCCCCATATCGGCTAGTGGATAAGGTTTGTCGACCCTCAATTGAGGAATCGAAGGTGCTACTGCAATTCGGGCACTCCCCGGCGCAAATGCGAGGATGTCAAGAGAAGCTTCGTTCCTGATTTCTTTGGGAACGTAATGCAGAACGGCCGTTCCGGATTCTATGAAAGCTGCAGCTTGACGAGTTCCCTTTTGGATTGCCTCTATGACCTTGCCGACCGCGTGCGCTGGCGCCCGTCCCTCACCGACACGACCCCCTCTCAATCGAACCCAGAGTGATGCGGCGTCGTCTCGCACCTTCTCGATGCCAAGCTCTGCATCGATGCGTGCCCGAACGTTGTTGAGCTCTTCAATTAATGAAGAAAGGTATGCCGAGAGAGATTGCTGATCCGCTGAAGAGTATCGCTGCTTCGCGGCAAGGATGGCATCCTCAAGGAGACGGGCCTGCTCCCTGGAATCCTCCAACCGTATGCGAGCGGCCATCAGTTCAATTCCACCACGAGTACGCCTTTTCGGGACGGTTCACCAACCCGATCACTCCGTTGCAAAAACTCTCGCATGACCTCGTACTTCGGTCCGCCAACGTCGTCCGCAAAACCATGTATGAGCCGGTGGCCACCGATCATCTGAGAGAATTTGCCTTCTAGAGCAGCCAAGGCAGCGACGGAATTCAGCCCGAGTTGGCCACCAAGCAGGGCGTCCATCGTCCCGGGGGCCAAACCGAGCACAAGATCCACATCCTTAGGTTGTGGCTTGCTACTAGCAAAGCCTCCATTGATTAGCAGACGCCGAGTGAGATCCTTCACCAAGGGCTTACGGAGGTGCTCTGTCATTTCAGCGAAGATCTGCTGTCGGATTGTCGAATGCGCGCTCGACGCAAGTACCGCCTGCACCTCTGCCATAGTGCAGGAATGCTCGCCCGGCGGGAGCCATCCCCCGGACTCGAAAGGCGGAACGGCCAGTCTCGATCCTCCTCATGAGCCCGCCTCAAGCCATCTCGATTCTCGGGAAGCCGACTTGACACGAGCGCCTAACTACGCTAGTCTGCTGATCAGCAGATTGTATGACAATTTGGAGGAACAGTGACGTTTGGTCAAGTAATCGCTCAGGCGCGGCAGCGGGCAGAGCTCAGTCAAAAAGAGCTTGCCAACCGCCTGAAGAAGGAGGACGGACAGCCAATCTCCGCCCAGTACCTGAACGACATCGAACATGATCGGCGGGGCGCGCCATCAGACCACTTGATTCGTCAGTTTGCGAAGTCGCTGGGAATAAAGGTCGAGTTCTTGTACTACTTGGCCGGAGAGCTGCCCGCCGACTTGAAGAACCACGAGGTAGATGAAGCCACGGTCGTGGCTGCATACGAGGCGTTTCGGCGCAGACTGCGAGCATAGGAGGTTTTTTTTGGCCGCGATCTATGCTAATCTGCGGATACGCTGATTATACGTAACAACAGGGAGCTGATGGAGGAGCTGAGTATGAACGGCAAACAGTGGTTCGCGCTTTTGGGATCTGTGGCAATTGGGGTTTACGTCTAACAGCGCTTGCTGAATCCACGCTGCAGATGTGTGACCAAGCCCTCCAGGTTCTGGCAGCGGGACAGGTTCTTGCATGTCCGTCGTGTAGTCGACTCACGTAAACGGTCGGAGAGGAGGGATGAGAAATGGGGAGGCACTGCAACAGCAACGATGATCCATTCATGAGGGGGTGCAGAGCGCGAAACGAGGTATCCGGTCAGCTTCGCTTGAAGCGTGGCGATACTCTCGCCGCCACGATCGAACAGGAATACGACGTGGACCTTGGTGTTCGAGGCGACACGCGCCTTGATACGCTGAGGGCAATTACTGGCGAGACCTCGATTCACGGAATAATCGACGCTCTTACGAGGAGATAGGGAGTATGACCAAGGAGTTTGTTGATTCCACGCTCGTGCACACGGACACCAGTGCGCAGTCTGAACCGGTCCAACTCACGGGGAGTCCAACACCTATTCAGGTGGGAACACATTTCTTCAGACAGCGATACCTATTTGCCTTTGCGACCCAAGCCGAGCTTCGACAGTATCTCAGGACGCAATCCTCTGACACTGTTGCGAGTCACCACGCGGACATTATGGACGCCTGGGTCGCGCTCCAGCCGCGGATCGCTGACTTAATGCAGACCGAGGCAGGACTTGCAGAGACAATCGAGCTCGCGGAGATCCCGAGTGAGCATGAAGCCACGGTCGAACAGTACGCGTCCGATCCTCTGTTTGAGAAGACCTTTTCGTCGCTGCCCACGGGGTTCGGGATTGTCGAGATCGACAAACTGATAGCGGGCCAGCGAGCCGTTAATCTCGACTACGTTGAACGACTCGTAGCGGGTCTCCCCCCCAATCCGTCGATGGCCGACCTGCTGCAGATTTGCCTTTCGCCCAAACGGAGTATGGACCCGATTCAGCACCTTGAGGTTGCGGGTCAGGCCGTTCACATATTCAGTTCCCCTAATTCCGACGTTCGCTTTCTCGGAGCATTCCTCAAGCCGCTGGAAGCGGCGGACGTGGAATACGCGGTGATGGGTGGGATCCCCGCGGCTGCGGTTATTGCGTTTGTGGGTTATGGGGCAGCTCCGGTGAATGTTCTCCGAGTGGGTCAGCGCGTTCTCCTTAACAATGGCTTTCATCGCGTGCATGCGCTTCGCAGCCTAGGTGTCAATCGAATCCCCGTTGTCGTTCAAGACGTTCGCAACGTCGCACTCGAATGTCCCCCGATGATCGCAGACCTGCCCCGCGAGTATCTGTTGGGCGTGCCGCGACCTGGCTTGATGAAGGACTTTTTCGAGCCCGACTTCGCAATCACCCTTCAGGTTAAGGAGAGGATCAAAACCGTCACGTTAGCCGTGAACGCCGGGCAACATTTTGTGCCCGCCTAACTGGGGCGAGTCTAGACTCCCGGAAAGGTTCAAGCTCGGGAGTCTGGTAACAAGAGCGAAAGCCCAAACGTGGCGTTTTCATTCCCCCAAGAGGCAAGCGGCTACAAGCCAGGTCCAAACATGAAATTTGCTCTCGTGAACGGACGACGCCAAGAAGCTCAGCACAACCTTTCAGGCGAGTGTCCTAGCTGTCAAAGATCCATGGTCGCAAAGTGCGGAGAAGTTCGCGTTCGACATTGGGCTCACAAAGGGCGTCTCCTTTGCGATCCGTGGTGGGAGAATGAAACGGAATGGCACCGCACTTGGAAAGACCAGTTTCCCGCCGATTGCCAAGAGATCGTGCACGTTGCCGGAGACGGCGAACGACACATCGCAGACGTGAAGACCGGTCATGGTTGGGTGATTGAGTTTCAGCACTCTTGCCTCAAACCTGAAGAGCGTCGATCTCGCGAGAACTTTTATCAGAAGCTGATTTGGGTCGTGGATGGAACAAGACGAAAGAGAGACAGAGCGCAGCTTATCCGGGCTTGGAAAGAAGGTGTACCGGTTGGCGGGAATTCGCTGGTGCGGAAAGCCTTCTCGGGTGACTGCGGTTTACTACGAGAATGGGCAGGTAGTAATTCGCCTGTTTTCTTTGATCTCGGTGAAGTGGAGATGCTTTGGTGGCTCCTGAAGAGCACCGATGGGTGGGCGTATATCGCACAGTTCCCGCGTGCTCAGTTCATCCAATGTCATCGCAGTACGGCAACAGAGATAGCTCGTCAATTCGACGGGTTCGTGAACGACATCCCCAAACTGACCGGTGACTATGAATCGCACCTTCGGGCCCCGCTGTTGAGATGGGACCCTCTACAACCTCGAGGGTTTCGGAGACGCTTTCGGTTCTAGGACAGGATCTCTTCGCAACGACGCCTGTGCTCAGCGGCACCTACACCGACGGGACGTTCATGGTCTCTCAGGTGGATGAATCC
>WNGJ01013077.1_pt1 | contig 15471 bp, 12 predicted proteins | sample 5400611 | NCBI WGS metagenome assembly WNGJ01 (sample SAMN13153375, study PRJNA577476) | soil metagenome | isolation source: 40 cm soil or saprolite under Garry oak tree replicate 1 | place: USA:California | collected 2016-06-15
GCATTCAGCGCCCAGGTGAGAAAACGAGCCGGGCCAGCGCCGCCAGGACCGCGACGCCCTCGGCGTAGGTCGAGACCAGGTCGAAATGGACATATGCCCCGACGGCCAGCCCGGCGACGACCAGCGCCCTGATCGCGACGAGCGCGTACCGCCGGTTCACCGGACCCGCCTGCCCGCCGCTGCGAGCTCGGCGGCGGCCGCGCGGCCGGGCGCGCGGCCGGCGCGGATCGTCAGCAGCGTCCTGCTCCCTGCCCGCACCTGGAGGCTGGCGATGTCCGAGGGCCGCCAGGCCCCGCTGGCGGGACGCTGATCTGGCCCGGACGCCAGGAGTCCCAGCTTCCGGTGACCTCGGTGGCGCCTGACCTGGACCGGACGATCAGGCTGCACCGCTGCCAGCCCCTGAGCATGGCCTCCTGGGCGACGTACTCGGCCGCCTGGACGTCGCCGTCGACATACGGCAGCACGAACCCGAGCAGCGGGCGGCGGTAGGCGGTCATCCATGACCCCGCCACGTCGTCACAGCCGGAGGCGCTCATGCCAGCTACTACGCCCGGCCGGGCGCGGCCGTTCATCCCGCCGCGGAAAAGGCCGCCCCGGGATCAGGCGCCGCGCACGGCGCGCAGCGACTGCCGCAGCGAGCCCATCGTGGCCAGCACGGCCGACGGCTCGTATCCGCAGTGCGCCATGCAGTTCGCGCAGCGCGGGTCCTTGCCCCGGCCGTAGGCGTCCCAGTCGGTCTCGTCGATCAGCTCGCGGTAGGTCTCCGCGTAGCTGTCGCCCATCAGGTAGCAGGGCCGCTGCCAGCCCTTGAGCGAGTACGACGGGATGCCCCAGGCGGTGCAGCCGTAGTCGGCCTTGCCCTCGAGGAAGTCAAGGAACAGCGGCGAGTGGTTCAGCCGCCAGCGCTTCCTGTTCCCGTCCGCGAAGGCCTTGCGGAACAGCTCCCTGGTCTCGGTCACGCCGAGGAAGTGCTCCTGGTCGGGCGCCTTCTCGTAGGCATAGGCCGGCGAGATCATCATCTGGTCGACCTTGAGGTCGTCGTTGAGGTAGTTGAGCACGTCGATCACGGTCTGCGGCGAGTCGGTGTTGAAGAACGTGCTGTTCGTGGTGACACGGAAGCCGCGGCGCTGGCACTCTTTGATCGCGGCGACCGCCTCGTCGAACACGCCCTCCTTGCAGACCGACTCGTCGTGCCGCTCGGCCAGCCCGTCGATGTGCACCGCGAACGCGAAGTAAGCGACGGCCGGAACTTGTCCAGCTTCTTCGGGATAAGCAGCGCGTTCGTGCACAGGAACACGTATTTCTTGCGCCTGATCAGCTCGGCGACCAGGACGTCTATCTGCGGGTGCATGAGCGGTTCACCGCCCGCGATCGACACCATCGGCGCGCCGCACTCCTCGATCGCGGCAATCGCCTGCTCGACCGGCATCCGCTGCTTCAGCATGGACGCAGGCTCCTGGATCTTGCCGCAGCCCGCGCACTTCAGGTTGCAGGCGAACAGCGGCTCGAGTTCGACGATGAGCGGGAACTTATCTTTGCGGGCCAGCTTCTGGTGTATCAGGTAGGCACCGATCCGCAGGCTCTGGCGCAGCGGCATAGACACTTGGGCACCAGCTTTCTCTTCAGTTACTTCTTGCCTCGTCAGTTATCACCGAGGCTGTTGCCAGCCCCCGCTTTTTGCTGCTGCCGTGGCCCCGTTGTCACCGAGGCTGTTGCCAGCCCCCGCTTTTTGCTGCTGCCGTGGCCCCGTTGGCCGCGTCAGCTTGTTGCTGACTGCCTCAGCTCCTTCGGCAGCCCGAACTGGACGGCCTCCGTTGTCACGACCACTTCCTCCGTCTCGATCTGGCCGAGCCCGGACAGCGCCTCGACGATCCGCCCGACCACGGCGGGCGGCGCCGAGGCCCCGGCGGTGATCCCGATCGTCGACACCCCGGCGAGCCAGCCGAGTTCGATGTCCTCCGCCCGGTCGACCAGGTAGGCCGGCGTCCCGGCCCGCTGGGCCGTCTCCACCAGGCGCAGTGAGTTGGATGAGTTGGCTGAGCCGACGACCAGGACGAGGTCGGAGTCGGCGGCTATCGCGCGGACGGCGTTCTGCCGGTTGGTGGTGGCGTAGCAGATGTCGTCGCTGCCCGGGCCTCGGGCCGTGGGGAAGCGGTCCAGTATCGCGTCGACCACGCCGCCCGCCTCGTCCGCCGCCAGCGTGGTCTGCATCAGGTACGCGACCTTGCCGGGATCGGCGGGGTTCAGTCCGGCGACGTCGTCCGCGCTCTCCACCAGCGCCGTCGCCGCCGGGGCCTCGCCGATGGTGCCCTCCACCTCCTCGTGGCCGGCGTGCCCGATCAGGGCCACCAGGTAGCCGTCGGTGGCGAACCGGCGCGCCTCGGCATGCACCTTGGCGACCAGCGGGCAGGTGGCGTCTACGGCGTTTAGGCCGCGCCGGTCCGCCTCGCGCCGCACCGCGGGCGAGACGCCGTGCGCGGAGAACACCACCGCGGCGCCATCGGGGACCTCGTCAAGCTCGTCCACGAAGATCGCGCCGAGCTTCTCCAGGCCCGCCACGACGCTGGTGTTGTGCACGATCTGCTTGCGCACGTAGACCGGCGCGCCGTACCGCTCGAGCGCCAGCTCGACGATCTCGATGGCCCGCTCCACTCCGGCGCAGAACGACCTCGGGCTGGCCATCAGCACCTTCCTGGGGCCCACCGCCGCCGCCCAGCTTGCCAGCGCCGGCCCGGCCTGCCGCAGCGAGCGCAGCGCGGCCAGCCCGCCGGTCACGGTCCGCGGGCTGATCAGCGCGCGCTCCGCCGCGTCCGAGATCGCCCTGACCACCACGGCAGGGCGGCCGTCGGCGCCGCTCAGCAGCGGCGCCGACTCCATGTCCACCGCGATCGCCCCGGCGGCCGCCAGGCTGGCGTGCTCGGACCGGCCGAGCAGCCGGTCGACGGTCGCGATCGGGCCGACCCTCACTCGCAGGCCGGCCCGTCGCAGTTCGCCGGCCAGCAGCGGTGCCGACGGGCAACTGACCGCGCGCCCGCCGCCGGTCACCCGCGAGGCCACCACCAGGTCGCCGACGTCCAGGTCATCGACCAGCGCCCCGGCCACACCGCCGACCGCCACCAGGCCGGCCTCGGCGCGCTGGAGCCGCGCTGCCGCCCGCGATGACCTGGCCTGCCCGTAGCCGGTCCGCAGCACCGTCACGGCCGCCGATCCGTTGCCGCCTGCAGCGCGCAGGCCGCGCCGCAGGGCCCTGGCCTCGACCCGGAGCGGGGCGCAGATCACCGGTCCGCTCATGTGCTATCTCCGGATCCCCGCTCGCCGCCCAGGTATCGGCCGAGCGCACTGACCGGGAAAACCATCCGGTACAGGTGGTAGTTGATGTAGAAGTCGCCGGGGAACCCGGTCCCGGTGAACTGCGGCTCGTCCCAGCTCCCGTCGGGCCGCTGGGTCTCGGCCAGCCAGCGCACGCCGCGGTCGGCGGAGGCCCGGGCGTCCGCGCCGCCGGCCGCGAGCAGGGCAAGCAGCGCCCAGGCGGTCTGCGACGCGGTCGAGGCGCCCCGCCCCGCCCAGCCGGCCGGGTCGTCGTAGGAGCGCAGGTCCTCGCCCCAGCCGCCGTCCGCGTTCTGGTGGCTGACCAGCCAGGCCACGGCTCGCCTGATCGGCGGCTTGCCGGGGAGCACCCCCGCGGCGATCAGCGCCGGGACGACGGCGCCGGTCCCGTAGACGTAGTTCGCGCCCCACCGGCCGAACCAGGACCCGTCGGGCTCCTGGTTGCGCAGCAGCCAGGTCACCCCGCGGCGCGCCGCCCGGCTGCCCGCCAGCCCGGCGGCGGCGAGCGCCTCCACCGTGTGCGCGGTGACGTCGGCCGACGGCGGGTCGATGACCTCGCCGAAGTCGCAGAACGGAAGCCTGGTCACCAGCTTCGAGGTGTTGTCGGCGTCGAACGCGGCCCAGCCGCCGTCCTTGGACTGCATGCCGGTCAGCCATCTGATCGCCCGCTGCGCGGCGTCCGCGACGGCGCCGCTCGTGCCGTCGCCGGCCCCGGCGGGCAGGTTCACCCGGCCGAGCGCGAGCACCACCTCGGCCGTGTCATCGATGTCGGGGTAGCCGTCGTTGTCGAACTCGAACGCCCAGCCCGCCGGGGCGAGTCCCGGCCTGCGCACCTGCCAGTCCCCCGGCCCGCGGATCTCCTCGGCCAGCACCCACCTGGCCGACGCGACCAGCGCCGGGTGGTCACCCGCCAGGCCGGCGTCGGCCAGGGCGATCATCGCGAGCACCGTGTCCCAGACCGGCGACTGGCAGGCCTCGAACCGCCGCACCGGCCCGTCCGCGGTCTCCTCCCAGATCGTGAACCTGTCCAGGCCGGCCAGGCCGCGCTGGATGACCGGGTGCTCGACCTCGTAGCCGAGCAGGTGCAGCGCGATCAGCGAGTACACCCAGGGCGGCTGGATGCCGCCCCAGCAGCCGTCCCGCTCCTGCCTGGAGATGATCCACTCCGCGCAGCGGCGCATGGCCGCCGTCCGCACCGCGACGGCGGGCGCCCGGCCGCGCCCTGCCGGCCCGGGGGGGCGACCCCCCGGAATCCCCCGCAGGGCTGGCCCGGGGGGGCGACCCCCCGGAGCCCCCCGCAGGTGCCGCTCGTAGCCGTGCAGCACGCGGTCGAGCCGCTGGAACGCCCTGGTCCAGCCGTCCGGCCGATCGGGCCCGTCAGCGCCGTCAGACCCGTCAGCACCGTCAGAGCCGCCGGGCACGCCCGCCGCGGTGGCCGGGCCCGCTGCGGTCGCTGGCGCGTGCAGCTCGGCCAGGCTGAACGGGAGCGGCCTGGCCGGCCGGAACGAGCCGACGATGGTCAGCGGCACGATCGTCTGCCTGGCCCAGCAGGCCCAGTCGTAGACGTTGAGCGGGAACCAGGCCGGGAGGTAGATCAGCTCGGGGGGCATGACCGGCAGGTCGTCCCAGGACCACTGGCCGAACATCGCCAGCCAGATCCTGGTGAAGACGCGCGTCGCCGCGATGCCGCCACGGTCCCTGATCCAGCCGGCCGCCGCGGCCATGTGGCCGGCGTCCCGCTGGTCGCCGGCCAGCCGGAGCGCGACGTACGCCTCGACCGTCGTGGACAGGTCGCCGTCGCCGCCGCGGAAGTTCGCCCAGGTGCCGTCGGACCGCTGGCTGGACCTGATCCAACGCGCCGCCGCCTCGGTCTGCTCCGCCGTCCGAACCCCGAGAAACTCGCGGAACAGCAGGTCCTCGGCGTCCATGGTGACGTTGGTTTCCAGCTCGCCCTGCCACCAGCCCTCGCCGTGCTGAAGGCCAAGCAGGTGGCTGGTCGCCCGGTCCAGCGCCGTCCTGGCCGCTGCGGCCGCGCCGGGGTCGCCCGGCCCGCCGCCGGGGCCGGCCGCGGCTGCCGCGCCGCCCTGGCTCAGCGTGCCCGGCGCGGCCGTGCCCGGCGCGGCCGTGCCCGGCGCGGCCGTGCCCGGCGCGGCCGTGCCCGGCTTCACCACTGCCTCGCCGTCACGAACTCCGCGATTCCGGCGAACTCGGCGCGCACGTCCTCGGGCAGGCTGGCCTCGGCGAGACAGCCGAGCGCCGAGGACAGCGCGCTGTCGGCCTCGGCCTCCACCCACTTCTTGCCGCCGGCCGCCACGACCAGCTCGGCGGCGTGCAGCAGCTCGTCCTCGGACAGGGGCTCTGGGACGGCGAGCAACGCCGCGAGCTCGCGGCCCGCGCCACTCTCGCTGGCCAGCGCCGCGACCACGGGCAGCGACTTCTTCCTGGACCGCAGGTCCGATCTGACCGGCTTGCCGGTCACCTCGGTGCTGCCCCAGATGCCGAGTAGGTCGTCGGTGAGCTGGAAGGCGAGTCCGATGTAGGCGCCGAACGAGGTCAGCGTCATGGCGGTGCTGGCTGGCGCGCCCACGTAGATGGCGCCGATGCTGCACGCGCACGCCATCAGCGCGGCCGTCTTGTCCGCGGCCATGTCGAGGCACTCGTCGACTGTCACGTGCTCGCGCCGCTCGAAGGCCAGGTCGGCGCCCTGGCCCGAGATAAGCCGCTGCACGGCGGCTGACAGGCAGCGCGACGCCCAGACGTTCTGCGGGGCGGGTCCCTCGAGCAGCAGGTCGTTCGCGAGCGCCTGGAGCGCGTCGCCGGCCAGGATCGCCGGGCCGACGCCGAACACGGTCCACGCGGTCGGCCGGTGTCTGCGCTCGGTGTCGCCGTCCATGATGTCGTCGTGCAGCAGCGAGAAGTTGTGCACTAGCTCCACCGCCACCGCGGCCGGGACCGCGCGCTCCGGCGCCGCGCCCGCGGCGCGGGCGGACAGCAGGGTGAGCGCCGGACGCAGCGCCTTCCCGCCGGCCGGACCACCCCTCTGCTTGCCCTCGGCGTCGCACAGGCCGAGGTGGTAGCCGGCGACCGGCCGGATGTCGGGGCTGAGCCTGGCGATCGCTGCTTCGATCCCCGGCCCGACGAGGTCGCGGGCCGTCTCCACGCCTGCCGGAATGGTCACCGTCACGAGCCCGCTCCCGTCGCTGCCGTCGTCGCCGGCCGGGGGCCGGCCCTGTCCTGTGCGGGCTGGCTGCCCAGCCGGCCGTCCAGCCCGCGAATCATCTCCTCCGCGGCACTCTGCCCACTTCGCACGGCACCCTCCATCGTGTCCGGCCAGCCTGTGTCGGTCCACGCTCCGGCGAGTACCAGGCCAGGCACCGAGGTGGCGGCTCCTGGCCGGAGTGCGCCTACCCCCGGCGCCTGCCGGAACGTCGCGCGACGTTCTCTGGTGACGAAGAAATCTGTGACCTGGGCCCCGGCCGCCGCCGGGAACAACTGCTCGAGCTCGGGCAGGAACTCCTCACGCAGTGTCGCCGCGGGAACGTCGACGTAGCCGTCGGCGGCCGACAGCGACACCGCCAGGTACTGCCCGGCCGCGAGGCCGGACTGCCTGGTCTTGTCGAATACCCACTGGACGGGCGATTCCACCGCCGCCGCGAACGGCAGGTCCGTGACCTGACGGTCGTAGACGACGTGCACGTTGACGATCGGCGAGTCACCGAGGCCGCCCCAGCGGGCGGCATCGGCCACTCCGGCGGCCCCTGCCAGGCGGGCGGCCTGGGCGGCCGGCACGGCCAGCACCACGCCGTCGGCGAGCAGCGCGGGCCCGACCTCGCCGTCGCCCGCGCCGCCCGCGCCGTCCTGGGCGCCCGCGGCGTGCTGGGCGCCCGCGCCGTCCGCGCCGTGCTGGGCGCCCGCGCCGCTGCGGTCGTAGATTAGCCCGATCCGCAGGCCGCCGCCGGGCAGCGGCTCCACGCCAGCCGCCCTGGCGCCGAGCCGAACCCGCACGCCGAGCTTGCCGAGCAGGTCCGCGGCGGCCCGCCCGTGCACGTCGCCGAGCGGCACGTCCGCGATGCCGATGTCGGCGGCGTCGCGCGCGCGGAGCAGCGCCATCTGGATCACCGTCGCCGCCAGCGCCAGGCTGGCGTCATCCCCGGCGATGTTCATGGCCGAGACGATGAACAGGTCCCACAACAGCCGGCGGGCACGCTCGCTCTGGCCCTTGGCGGCCAGCCAGGTGCCGAGCGCGGTGCCGTCGGCCGCCGGGTCGGCCGGGTCCACCGAGCGCAGCGCCAGCGCCGCCCTGGCCACATTGAGGCGCTCGGCCAGCGGCAGCAGCCGGTAACCAGCCAGCGCCCGGCCCATGTGCAGCGGGCCGGGCAGCCCGGTCCGCCTGAGCCTGGCCCGGCCGCGGGCCGAGAGGACCACGACATCGAACCGCTCCTGGATGGTCACCAGGTCACTCGCCCCGAGCTTGGCCAGCAGCCCCCGGTAGCTGGTGCAGCAGCGCAGGAACACGTGCTGGCCGTTGTCGATGGTCAGCTCGCCGCGGCTGAACGAGGACGCGGCGCCGCCGAGCCTCGGCCTCGCCTCGAGCAGCGTGACCTCGAGCCCGGCCTCCCGCAGCCCGATCGCCGCGGTGACCCCGGCCAGCCCGCCGCCGATGACAACCACGTGCCGCCCGGTCATGGCCGGCCCCCAGACGCGCCCGCGCGCACGGCCTGTTCTCGCTGGCCGGCCCGCGGGCGCCTGGCCATCCCGGCCAGCGCGCCGGCCGCGACCATCGCCTTCTCCCTGGCCGGCAGCGACATCCTGCGTTCCAGCGCGACCTGCGGCGCGGCGCAGATGTGGTCGAGCAGCCGCGAGTAGATGCCGGCCATCGCGCCCGCCGACGCCGCGCTGCGCCGGTCGAGCAGCGGCATCAGCCGCATGCCGACGGCGTACCACCGCCTGGCCCGCTCGGCCTCGAACCTGATCAGGTCGCCGAGCTCGCCGGACAGCGTGCCGCGGCCGTCCTGGCCGCCTGGGGCGATCGTGCAGCCGAACCGCTCGATGTCCTCGGCGGGCAGGTAGACCCGCCCGTTGCCGAGATCCTCGCGGATGTCGCGCATGATGTTGGTGAGCTGGAGCGCGACGCCGAGCGAGTCGGCCAGCCGCGCGGCCGCGTCGGGCTCGCTGCTGCCGAACACGCCAAGCGACAGCCTGCCGATCGACCCGGCCACGCACCTGCAGTAGTGCTCAAGGTCGGCGAACGTCGCGTAGCTGGTGCCGCGCACGTCGGCCTCGCAGCCGTCGATCAGCTCGCCGAACGCGCCGACCGGGATCGGAAACCTGGCCGCCGCGTCCCCGAGCGCGATCAGCACCTGGTCATCGGATGCGCCCGACCCGCCGTCGCCCAGCGAACCGAGCGCGGACCTGGCCCGCTCCAGCGCCGCGATCTTGTCCGGGGCCGGCATCGGGCCGTCCCCGATGTCGTCGATCCGGCGGGCGAGCGCGTAGACGGCGGACAGCGCCCTGCGCTTGTCGCCGGGAAGCAACGTGATCCCGTAGGAGAAGTTCTTCGCCTGCTGGCGGGTGATCCGCTCGCACTCCCGGTACGCGTCCCTGACCTTGTCGGCGGCGGGCGCGCGCCGCGCCACCGCGGTCACCGGCCCCTCGCGAATGCCGTGACGAGCTCGGCCGCGGTTCTGAGCTTGCCCGGCCGCGGCGTGGCGGCGAGCACGTCGTAGTCGGCCGCAGCGACCGCGGCGAGCGCCGCCCGGCCGCCGGCCACGTAGCCGGCCACCGCCGCCCGGGCCGCGCCTCGCAGCGTGCCAACCAGCGGCGCGCCCGCATCGATCAGCGACCTGGCCCGGCCGACCTCGAACGCCATCAGCTCCCTGACCGCGGGCCCGGCCCGGCCGGCGGTCAGATCCCGCTCCGAGCAGTCGTGTACGGCCAGGTCCTCCAGCGGCAGGTAGATCCGGCCCGCCCGGAGGTCCTCCGCGACGTCCTGCCAGTGCTCGGCGAGCTGAAGGCCGGTGCAGATCAAGTCGGACTGTTGCGCACGGTCCGCCGAGAAGCAGCCGAACACGTGCAGCACGATCCGGCCGACGGGATTAGCCGACAGCCGGCAGTAGCCGGCCAGGTCATCGAACGTCTGATACCTGGCGACCACCTGGTCCTGCTGGTTAGCCCTGATCAGGTCGACGAAGGGCTGGCTCGGGATCGCGCACTCGGTGACGGTCCGGGCCAGCCCGCGGACCGCGGGCAGCTTCGGTCCCTCCGCGCCGCCGCCGGCGTACAGCAGGCCGACGTCGGCCTCGAACTCGGCGAGCAGGCGCAGCCGCTCGGCGGCCGGAGCCTGGTCGCCGAGGTCGTCGGCCGTCCTGGCGAACACGTAGACCGCCATCAGGTGCTCGCGGTAGCGGCGGGGCAGCATCCGCAGCGCGACCGGGAAGTTCTCGTAGGCGGCCTTCGCGGCCACCGCCTCCGCGGCCATCGCGGCAGGGAGCGTCCCGGCAGGGGACGGCATGCCCTCGGCGGCCGCGGAGGCCGCGGGCGCCGAGTGCCGCGCTGGCTGGTCTGTCACCGTTCTGCCACGTCCTCCCCCGGGGCACGGCTTACCCGAACCCCGTCCGTCCCCGCCCACGCTCCTTATTCCTGCACGGACTCTAAATCAAATGCAAACAATGACATCGACGTCACCTGATACCGGTGTCGCATTTTCGCCCTTGACCACTGCAAACACGGGTGCGCGGCACGCACTGCGCCGATGCGGCGAGGCCGGGCGCGTAATGAACCTTTTCTACTATTAAGAGCAGAATTATCAGTCTGTCGGGGCGAGCGCCTGCTGGCCTGGTAAAACTATTTTGCCGCTAGGGAAAGCCGAAACCGACGCACCCGGCGGGCCGCGGGCCGCTTTCGCGTGGCTGGGGGAGCCAGAGGGGCTAGTCTCTCCAGCATGACCTGGGAACCTTGCCGTGGCCCGGGAGCAGCAGAAGGACTCCCGGGAGCAGCAGAAGGACTAGTGTCCCGAATATGAGCAGGGAACCTTGGCCGGGCGCGCCACCGCAGCCGACGTCGTCGGCGGCGGGTGCCGACGTCGGGGGGCCCGCCGAGAACACCCGCCTGGACGGCTTCGCGGTCGGCGCCGTGCAGCGCTCCCAGGTCGCCGACGGGCAGGCCGGCATGATCGCGGCCGGCAACGGGCTCGCCGCGTCGATGGGCGGCGGCATCCCCGCCCAGGGCCGCGAACTGGGAACCCAGGGCAGGCAGACGGTCCGCCGGCTGCTCGAGGCCGGGCTGGCCGAGTTCGACGAACGGGGTTTCCAGGCCGTCAGGGTCGACGACGTCGTCAACCGCGCAAAAACCTCGCACGGGACTTTCTACCTGTACTTCGCCAACAAGGACGACTTGTTTCGCACCCTGCTGCTCGACGCGCTGCACGACATGGAGCTGATCACCGACGACTTCCCCGTCGTCACCAGCAACGAGGCCGGCCGGGCCGCACTGCGGCACTGGATCGAGAGCTTCACCAACACCTACGCGGCCCACGCCACGGTGATCAGGGTGCTCAGCCAGGCCGACGTGGTGGGCGAGGAGGTCTACGGGGACGGCCTGCGGATGCTGTTCCGCCTCTCCGAGGCCATCGCGCAGGGCATGACGGCGGCGCGCAAGCGCTCCGACCCGGCCGCCGGCGGAGCCGGCGACCACGCCGAGCTCACCGCGCTGGCCTGCCTGATGATGCTGGAGCGGGTCAACTACCTGCTCAGCGTCGAGTTGCGGCTGCCGCGCGGCGAGATGATCGACCGGCTGAGCGCGATCATCTACGCGGCCTTCCACGCGCCGTGACCTGACCCGCGCGTGACCCGAGCCCGGCCCGGTCCGCGCCGCGCAAGCAGGACCGAAGGTCCCGCTGCCAGGACCGTTCGGCACCAGCCGGGCCGAGACCGATCTGCCTACCATCGTCGTGGGCGCTACTCTCCCGCCCATCGTGGCCCCGCGCGGCCGCGCCGCAGACCGGCACCATCGGGAAGGGGGCGTCATGCGACGGCTGAACCCGATCGACGCCCAGTTCGTCGACGCGGAAGACGAAGACCGGCAAGCGTCGTTCGCGATCGCATCGATCGCGGTATTCGAGGGCCCCGCCCCCTCCTACGACGACTTCCTGCACGCGATCGAGGGCCGCCTGCCGCTCGTGCCGCTGTACCGCAGGAAGCTGCGGACCGTGCCGCTGCGGCTCGGCCCGCCGGTGTGGGTCGACGATCCCCGCTTCGACCTCAGGTATCACGTGCGGCAGACCGCGCTGCCACCGCCCGGCGACGACGGGCGCCTCGGCGACCTGGTCGCGCGGGTCATGTCCGCCCGGCTCGACCGCGACTACCCGCTCTGGGAGTACTGGCTGGTCAAGGGGCTTAGCGACGGGCGGTGGGCGCTGATCTCCAAGATCCACCACAGCATGGTGGACGGGGTCTCTGGCACCGACCTGTACCGCGTGATCTTCGACGCCTCGCCCGAGCCGTCGCAGCCCGTGCCGGACACCGCGACAGTCGCCGCCGAGCCGTCCGCGCTCGCGCTGACCGCTCAGGCCGCCGCCGACATCGCGATGCTGCCCGTGCGCCAGGTCATCGCGCTGGCCGGCGCGCTGGCCAGCCCGGCCGAGGCAGCCAGGCAGGCGTCGGAGGCCGCGCGTGCCGTCGCCAGGCTGGCGCCCGCGGCCCGGCCGGCCAGCCGCTCGTCGCTCAGCGGCCCGATCGGGCGGCAGCGCCGGTATACCTGGGCCCGGGCCTCGCTCGACGACATCAAGGCGATCAAGCGCCCGCTCGGCGGCACCGTGAACGACGTCGTCCTCGCAGCGATCAGCAGCGGCTTCCGCTCGCTGCTGCTCTCCCGCGGCGAGCAGCCCGAGCCGCACATGGTGCCGTCGCTGGTTCCGGTGTCGCTGCGCGCCCCCGGCGAGGAGAACATCTACGAGAACCGGGTCTCCGTGCTCATGGCCGACCTGCCCGTCCACATCGCCGACCCGGTCGAGCGGCTGGCCGCCATCAGGACCGAGCTGGCGGACCTGAAGGCGAGCAACGAAGCGGCAGCCGGGGAGACGCTGGTCGCGCTCGGCCGGCTCACTCCCTACCCGGTGGCCTCGCTCGGCGTCAGGCTCGCCTACCGCCTGCCGCAGCGGGAGATCGTCACGGTCACCACCAACGTGCCGGGCCCCGGGCAGCCGCTCTATGCGATGGGGCGCAGGCTGCTGGAGATCATCCCCTACGTCCCGATCGCCACCACGCTGCGGACCGGAGTCTCGATCTTCTCGTACTGCGGCCGCGTGACATTCGGACTTACCGGCGATTACGCCACGACACCGGATATCTCGGTACTTGCCCGCGGTATCGAGGCAGGGATCGCCGAACTCCTCGCCGCGGCCGGGCAGGCGCACAAGCCACGGGCGCCGAAGGGGTGACGATGCATTCCCGGTGGACCGATATCGGCGGGCCCGTGCACTACCTCGACTTCGGGGGCCCGGCCGGGGCGCCGGTCATCGTTTGCGTACATGGCCTGGCCGGCTCGGCGCAGAACTGGGCCGCGCTCGCGCCGCTGCTCACCGGCCGGTACCGGCTGCTCGCGCCCGATCTGGCTGGGCACGGCCTGACCCGGTCGATGGGCCGGGCCACCAGCGTGGCCGCCAACCGGGCGCTGCTGCACCGCTTCGTCGAGTCCGCGGCGGGCGGCCCGGTGCTGCTGATGGGCAACTCGATGGGCGGGATGATCTCGCTGATCGAGGCCGGCACGGCGCCCGACCTGGTCAGCGGCCTGATCCTGCTCGACCCGGCGCTGCCGTTCGTGCCCGTGCGGCCCGATCCGCTGCTGACCGCCATGTTCGCGCTCTACGCGACGCCGGGGATCGGGCGGCTCATAACCGCGAGCCGCCGCCGGATGCCCCCTGAGGCGGCCGTGGCTAATGTCCTGGGGCTGTGCTGCGCCGACCCGTCGCTGGTGCCGCCCGACGTGGTCGCCAGGCACGTCGAGCTCGCGCGGCAGCGAGCCGCCTACACCGAGGCGGGGCAGGACTTCGCCGCGGCCATCCGCTCGGTCATCGCCACCGCCGGTTACCTGCACGGCCAGGCGTACCGGCGCCGGATTGACGCGGTCCGCTGCCCAGTACTGCTGCTGCACGGGGCCGCCGACCGGCTGGTGCCGGTCGCCGCCGCGGCCGCTGCCGGCAGGACCCATCCGTCCTGGTCGGTGGTCATCCTGCCGCGCGTCGGGCACGTGCCGCAGCTCGAGGCGCCGCGGGAGTGCGCGGCCGAGATCATCGCGTGGCTGGCCGGGCACGGGCCGAGCCCCGCGCAGCCCGCAGCCGGGCACGGTACGGAAGGGACAGGCAGATGACGTTCAACCTGGCGGTCATCCTGCGGGAGACCGCATCAGCGACACCAGGCCAGGCGGTAGCCGTCTACGAGGGCGGACGGCTCAGCTACGGCGAACTCGACGCCCTCTCCGGCCGGCTGGCCGCCGGCCTCGACCTCGCCGGGCTGCGGCCAGGCGACCGCGTCGGCCTCCAGTTGCCGAACATCCCGCGGTTCCTGGTCGCGTACTTCGGGATACTCAAGGCGGGCGGCGTGGTCGTCCCGCTGAACGTGATGTACCAGGCGCCGGAGGTGGCGTTCCACCTCGGCCACTGCGGCGCGCGGATATTCATCACCTGGGCCGGCGTGCTGGCGCAGGCGGCGGCCGGCGCCGAGGCCGCCGGGGTGACCGAGGTCTACGCCGTGGGTCAGGCCGGCGGCCGGGACGGCGCCCAGCCGTTCGAGCGGCTGCTCGCCGCCCCGCCCAACGGAGCCTTGCTGGCCGAGACCAGCCCGACCGACACCGCCGTCATCATGTACACCTCGGGCACGACCGGACGCCCGAAGGGCGCCGAGCTGACGCACATGCAGCTCTATATGAACGCGGATATCCCCGGGCGCCTGTTCGACGTCCGGCCCGACGACGTGGTGATCACGGTCCTTCCGATGTTCCACATCTTCGGCCTGTCCAGCATCGTGAACGTCTGCGTGCGGTTCGGCTGCACGATGTCTTTGATGCCGCGGTTCGACCCGGCCGCCGTGCTGGCTGCGATCCAGCGCGACCGGGCCACCATCTTCGAGGGCGTTCCCGCCATGTTCATCGGCCTGCTTGCCCACCCCGACCTTGGCCAGTACGACCTGTCCAGCCTGCGGATCGCGATCTCGGGCGGTGCGTCGATCCCGGCGCCGGTACTCGACGCGTTCGAGCAGCGGTTCGGCGTCGTGATCCTGGAGGGCTACGGGCTGACCGAGACGGCCTCGACGACGACGTTCAACCGCAGCGCTTCCGACCGCCGGGTCTACAGCGTCGGCAAGCCGATCTGGGGAACGCAGACGCAGGTCCGGGATGAGACCGGCCAGGCGCTGTCGCCCGGTGAGGCCAACGTGGGCCAGGTGGTGACCAGGGGGCTGCACGTGATGAAGGGCTACCTGAACAACGCGGAAGCCACCGCGGAAGCGTTCAGCGGCGGTTGGTTCCACGCCGGTGACCTGGGCTACTTCGACGAGGACGGCTTCCTGTTCATCGCCGGCCGGGTCAAGGAACTCATCATCAGGGGCGGCTGCAACGTCTACCCGCTCGAGATCGAGGACGTGCTGCACGCCCACCCCGCCGTCGCCGAGGCCGCCGTCGTCGGCATCCCCGACGACCGGCTCGGCGAGGAGGTCATGGCCGTCGTGACCGTGCGGCCGGGGGCGGCGCTGACCGCGGCCGAGCTGATCGAGTTCTGCAAGGAGCGGATGGCGGCGTACAAGTATCCGCGGGTGGTCGAGTTCCGGCCTGAGCTGCCCAAGAACGCGCTCGGCAAGATCCTCAAGGACGAACTCGTTCCCGGCTAGGGCGGAAACCGGCCCCTGCGCCGGTAAGTTTTTTCACGTATCGTGCAAATGAATCGGGGGTCGTCGTGCATGCCCCTGCCGACCACCGCGCCGAGTTTCCTGATAGTCTCTAGTGTTGTACCGGCCGAATAATAGAGGGTACTGTTTATCCATGTCGATCGCCATCGCCGACGAGCACCGCGAGCTCGCGAAGACCGTCTCCGACTTCCTGAGCGCCCGCGGTGCCCGCGCCGCCAACCGCGCGCTGCTCGAGGCCGACTCTGAG
>WNGJ01003890.1_pt1 | contig 15470 bp, 15 predicted proteins | sample 5400611 | NCBI WGS metagenome assembly WNGJ01 (sample SAMN13153375, study PRJNA577476) | soil metagenome | isolation source: 40 cm soil or saprolite under Garry oak tree replicate 1 | place: USA:California | collected 2016-06-15
GTCAACTGACGCGCAATATGCATCGTTGGGCGGCGCACTTAATGGTCGTTACGGTTACACTGCATATGATTCGCGTCTTCTACCACGGCGCGTACAAGCCACCCAGGGAATTTAACTGGGTGATTGGTGTCCTGCTCTTCTTATTCACCTTGTTTCTGAGCTTTACTGGTTATCTCCTACCCTGGGATCAGATCGCCATCTGGGCTATCACCGTCGGCACCAACCTTGCACCTTATGCTCCAATCCTGGGTGATCCCGTCTATAAAGTGCTCGTAGCCGGTTCTTCAGTGACTCAAAGTACCTTGCTGCGTTTCTATGTGGGTCATGTAATCTTTTTGCCCCTGGTTGTGGCACTGCTGATGGCCGTTCATTTCTGGCGTATACGTAAGGATGGTGGTGCTGCCGGGCCTCCGTCTCCATCTCGTAGAGAGTTGGAAGCGCAAGTAGAGCGTACAGTCGCTGGTTCTGCTCAACAATAGTGGGCAGTATCTGTTCCGTGCAGAGGTGCAATCGATTGCGCCCTGCTGGTTCTCTGAGTGAGAGGATATACACATCATGTCTATTGAACAGAAAGAGCCAAAAGTACAGACACAGGCATCGGCAACCCAGCGACGCTATCGTACGCTGGCGGTAGTGAGGCAAGAAGCAATCACGCGTGTTGAAAAACCGCTTGAAGACTCGGTGTTTGTCTGGCCCCATTTGATGGTCCGCGAGTTTTTCGCTGCGACCATCGTCATGGTAATGGTTACTATACTCTCTATTACCATTGATGCGCCGTTGCGAGAGCCTGCCAATCCGAACGTGACGCCAAACCCGGCCAAAGCTCCCTGGTACTTCCTTGGATTGCAGGAGTTGTTGCACTACTTCCCGCCCACTACTGCCGGCGTGCTCATCCCAGGCTTCGTGCTCGTTGGGCTGGCTGTTTTACCCTATGTCGATCGCAATCCCAGCCGTGCTTATGCTGACCGTAAGATGGCAATCGTCACTTTCACCATGTTTGCCGTGTTTTGGGCTTTCATCACGCTCGCAGGAAGCTTTTTCCGTGGCCCAGGCTGGGTATGGGTCTGGCCATGGCAGGCTATGTACTTTGACCTGTAAACTCCAGAATAGACAGAGAGGATAAACTATGAGTATTGATACTCCTCCCATCACACCGCAGCAGTATGAAGTCTTACATGGCGGTGGCGCTGAGGCAGCGGAGATAGCGAACCAACGCCTCTCCCGGCGGCGCTTCCTCCGCCGGTCTATGCTGGCAATATGGGGTCTAGCTACAACCGCTAGTGTTGCTGGCGCGCTGTATTTTATGTACCCGAACCTTGCTGGTCAGTTCGGCTCTGATTTGACTGTCGGGAAGAAAACCGATTTTCCGGGGGCCCAACCCAAAGACTTCAAAATAGGCCAGGCTGGTGTGTTCTATATTCAGTCTGCTAAAACCTACCTGGTTCACCTGGCTCCTGGCACGCAATTTTTATTGAGTGGCTCTAATCTTCAAGATCAGTTAAGTACGGAGAACTTTGTCAAGGGCGCGGATGGCTCCTATTGGGTTGCTCTATACCAGCGTTGTGTCCACCTTGGCTGTACCGTTCCGTTCCGCGATGACTGCGTGAGCTTCAAATGTCCCTGTCACGGTTCGCACTATAACGTCGATGGGGAATATCTGGACGGTCCTGCTCCCAGGAGCCTGGATCGCTTTGCCATGTCCTTTAGTGGAACAGATGTGATAGTGAGTACAGGTACGCTCAATAATACGGTGCCGCATCCTGACGCTTCTACTCGTCTTATCGCGGTACCCACAGAGGTATGCACATAGAGCATGGTAGTGCTCGACCAATTGCGAAAAGGTTGTAGTAAGGAAGTGTATATATGGTAGATCCTGTACAGGCTGCAATAGGTATCGTAGTTGCGCTGATTACGGTGGGGGCTTTACTCTATGTATTTTATTCTCGTACCAACGCGGTTCAGAAAACCGGGTATGGCGCCCTCATCATGCTGGCAGTCGTTTCGCTGATGATACCGGTCTTCTGGATTACGGAATCAAACGCGCAGGCGATGGCAAAGCTCCGGCAGCATACGACTGATGTCAGTCGCGGTGCGCAGCTCTTTGCTCAGTACTGTTTCCAGTGTCATGGAATCAATGGGCAGGGTCTGATCGGTCCCAAACTCAATGGCAATCCTGCCGTCAATAAGCTGACCGATGATGATGTCATACGTATTATCAGTGGTGGTATCGCCAATACAGCCGATCCTTCACAACTACTTATGCCTGCATGGAGTGAGCAGTTTGGTGGCCCGCTCACACAGACAGATATTCAGTACTTGTTTGCTCTCGTTCGTTCGGCTGATCCAGACTATTTAAGCAAGAATGGATATCCAACTGGCCCAGCCTCCAATGGCTTCGACCAGGTCCCCGCTCTTATACAAGCGTCTAACCCTACAGCCTATCAAACCGCTGTAGCGCAGGCAACTGCAGCCGCTGGTGTTGGTCAATTTGGTCAACCTGTTGATGCGACCAAGTCAACGGCGGTTACCATTAACATTGAGCTGCCACCTTCTGGCGCCACATGTAGCCCTGCCTGCTACGCTCCCACAAATGTCAAGGTCAAGGTGGGGACAACCATCACCTGGATCAATAAGAGTACGACGCCACATACAGTAACAGCCATGATGGGCGAGAATCCAGCTTCTGAAACGCCTGCACCAAAGATATTCGACTCTGGCGTTAGCAAGCTACTTCTGCCCGGTCAGCATTTCACCTATACAGTAACGCTGGCTGCCTACAACTTTAATAAAGACCATCTAGTTCTCTACTATTGCCAGATCCACCCTAGTATGGTAGCTGTACTGACTATTGTTCCATAACGGGTTTCCGGTGTCGCGTCTCGTTTGAGGCGTGATACCCAATTTATTTTGATACTTGTTCTAATGCATGTCGCACAACAGCATTCGCGATGTGTTGAAAGGGATTGCGATCCATGCAACAAGCACAACAAAGGACTAATGGGCCCGGGGTATCCGCGCAAACAGAGCGCATCTCGTGGGCGCGAGCGATGATCTTTGCCGTAGGCTTCTTTTTTATCGCGGCTATTCTGATTGGACAAATCCCCGGCTATATTTATTTAGTAATGACTGCTTCTTCGTTAGTTGCCTTTGAGCAGGGTTTTCTTGCCCTGGCGGTCGTGAGCCTGGCCGGCTTCATTGTGATTCAAGTAGTCGTCATGCTCTTTGACCCCAAGCCCGTCATTCCTCCGATCGTTTTTAGCGTGCTAGGAGCGCCAATCGCTCTTGCCGGCCTGGCTATCTTACTCTGGGCTTCTTATACCAATAACCAGTACTTCCCGGCGAAAAATGTCACCTGGAATCCTGTGCTGGGGGGAAATGTCCTCTGGTTTCCACCGCTCTCAATTGATCTCATTATGCTGGGGGTAGCAATCATGGGCGTTGGCGTTGCTATGGTATTGTTCAGCGTTCTTGCTTTACGTGAACAGCGCAATCCCGACCGAAGCGACCTGGGTACCACCCCTTTTATCCGCGCTCTGATCAGTATTGGTATCGTATTTCTGATTGTTTTCATGCTCTTCTACGTGTTTGTTAATCCTCAAAACCTGGCCTCGCATATTAGCCTGGCAATTGTTAACACAATTGTCAACGTCTTCCTGGGGATTGCCGTCTTCTGTACGTTGGGCGCTTTTGCGCTGCGTTTCCATTACCTGCTGCGTCCAGTTCGCAAGCGTACCATGTCTGGCCTCTATCTTGTTGGTATTGGTCTAGCGCAGCTAGGCGTGATTTTCTTGCTGGCATGGTTCCTTGTCTATCCCGCGATTGCCTGGATCCACTCCTGGACGTTTCTCGGCCTGGGCAACTATCTGACAGTCTGCGGAAAGGCATCAGCGGTTCCGCAAACCTGTGCATTCTCCCAGCAGGCGGGGTATATCATTGACGCTGTTGTCACGACGAACTTCTTTATTTTGATGCTGGCCGCCATCGCAATATGGAAAGGAAAGCGCAATCTCGTCGTTGTTAGCAGCTTGACCATCACAGCGGTGATTGCACTGGCAACGCTCCTGGTGCATATGCATCCGGATGAAATTTTTGTCGCCGAGCTTCTGACCGCTGGTATGCTGGTGCTAGCAGTGGTCTGGACGGGCGTCGCCCGCCGCGAATTTGCCGTCGTTGGTGAGCGTAACCTGGGTTGTATTGGTCAATGGTTGGTTGTAGGTACCTGTTTGCTGATCTACATCGCATCCTTTGGCTTCTTCTCAATCCCAGGATTCAGGGAGACGGAGCCAAATATTCCATCCGTACCCGGAACTGGCTTCAATGCTGGCATCACTGGTGGTGTTCATGCTATTGTAGTGTTCCTCGTTATAGGATTACTTGCCGGCATCCAGTTCTACTTCCTCGTACGCAATCGCTATCGCGTGTAGAAGAGCGGAGGTTGTTTTACTGCTAAAGATTCTGATCCTTGCCGCTGAGGTGGTGCCGTTTGCCAAGGTCGGAGGACTGGCTGATGTTGTAGGTGCCTTACCCAAGGCGTTCAAGGAACTCGGGCATGATGTGCGTCTGGCAATGCCTCGCTATGGCCAGGTCAAGCCGGAGCGATTCAAGTTGACAAACCTCCTGGATGCTGTCACTGTCAGCATGTCGAGTTTCCAGGAGCAAGTGAGTGTGTGCCAGGGCACAATTGGCAATGGGATACCGGTCTACATGATCGATGCCCCTCGCTACTTTGATCGCGAGAACATCTACGGGTACATCGATGATGGTGAGCGTTTCATCTTATTTTGTCGTGCCGCGCTCGAATCCATGCGTACACTTGGCTGGTCTCCCGATGTCGTACACTGCAATGACTGGCAAACTGGTATCGTTCCGAACTGGATGCATACCGTATACCGCGATGACCCGTTCTTTACTCGTACCGCAACGGTCTATACAATCCATAACCTTGCCTACCAGGGCATTTTCGGATACCGCATCCTGGAAGTGGCCGGCGTTGCCGCTGGCGGATTTCTCTATCCACAGATCGTCGAACTTGCAAATGTCGTCGATATCATGGGGCGTGGCATCCTTTTTGCTGATGCTATAACGACCGTAAGTGAACGCTATGCTCAGGAGATACTCACACCCACATTTGGCGAGAAATTAGATCAACTCTTGCGTTCGCGCCGCGAGCGGTTGTTTGGCATTCTCAACGGCATCGATTACCAGGAAATGAACCCCGCGACTGATCGCCATATTCACACACACTTTGATTCAGATACGCTCGATAAACGCACTGAAAATAAGCAAGCGCTCCAGGAACGAGCGCATCTCCCCGTCAAGCCAGACGCGCCGCTCATCGCCATGATCTCGCGCCTGGCGGACCAGAAAGGCTTTGATCTCCTTGCGCAGATCATCCAGCCATTATTGGCTCAGGGCATTCAGTTAGTTGTCCTGGGCATAGGTGACCAGCACTACCACGAAATGTTCCAGAACCTGGCCGCCCGTTACTCTGAGCAAGTTGCCATTTTTCTTACATTCAATACCGAACTGGCTCAGTCCATCTACGCTGGTAGCGATATGTTTTTGATGCCATCCCGTTTTGAGCCCTGTGGCCTGGGTCAATTAATTGCCATGAGGTATGGAAGTGTACCCATTGTGCGTAGTGTTGGCGGACTGGCCGATACCGTACAGGAGTATGATCCTCGCACCGGTGAAGGCAATGGTTTCGCCTTCACCAACTATGACCCCTGGGAATTGTTCGCGGCCATCGTGCGCGCCCTGGAGCTCTATCGATTCAAAGACATCTGGCGCACCTTGCAACAACGCGGTATGGCTGCCGATCACTCCTGGCAAGCGTCGGCCATACGCTACGTCGAGGTCTACCTGAACGCTATAGAGTTTCACCAGAGTGGCAAGTAAGGATAGTTTACTTCTTGTACAACCTGCGGTAACCGTAATTGTCCCCCAAAGTCCTTACTATAAGACGACCAACCATCTGCATTTGAGGTCCTGTCACAATGATCTAAAAAGCCTGTCAGCTTTGCTTCTGCTGTGTCCGCCTGGTGAACTATCAAAGCCTCAATCGTCGCGGGGCATACAGGTGAACCATGTTCCTTTGTGCCATGATGAGCTAGAATAATATGCAGTAAGTCCTGGCATGTTGCTTCATCAAGTTCTGCTAGCTGCCGGGCATGTTCCTGCACGTATTGCGCACCCAGTATGATGTGGCCGAACATATTACCAGCAGGAGTAAACCCGGCTCCAACCTGCTCTTCCAGTTCTTCTAGTTTGCCGATGTCATGCAAGAGGGCACCTGCAAGCACGAGCTCGTGATTGCAGGCATAGAGTTGTGTTAGCCTTTCGGCAATAAGGGTGACATTTACGGTATGTTCGAGCAAGCCGCCAACAACTGCTCCGTGATGATGTACTGCGGCTGGCCAGCGACGAAATCGTTCCGTTACCTCGATCGTAAAACAATCAAGAAGAAGTGCCTCCAACCCTGAATGGTGTACTTTATTCATCAGTTTCCGAAAGTGATCCTCGAGTAGCTCTATCCTGCGACGCGTACCTACTACAAAAAGATCAGCTGGTGCAGTTTCGTCTAACTCGGCGCGAGTCAGCTTCATTTGCGTTTTATTTTGATATTCCTCGAGCACCCCTTCTACCAGAACGATCTTACCCTTTTGTGGCACACGTGTTTCTATGCGTGGGAGGTCAAATTGGTTTGCCTTGATTTCATTGCCCCGCTGATCACGCAATCTGAGTTGACGAAAGGGCCTGCCATTCTTTGCTGGGCGCGTCTGCACTTCTTCAGCGAATAACCATCCGCGTACCTCGGCATTTACCTGCAATTCGCTAATAATAATTGGTAATGGTTCTGGTTTTAACGATGTGCTTCGTTGGACTAATTGATCTGCCATATTCTGTATTCCCCCAAACGCAGTGTTTTATTTCATGTAGTTAATACGAACGAGAAACATAAAACCGGAAATAGCGGCTGCTTTCCGCTTTTCCTAGTCCCGCCTGTATAGAAATAACATGGAAGTGATGACTCAAGCCCAATACATCAGCAAATTGACGATTTTCACGGAGACGCCTATACTAAGTGGGGCCAACGTAGAGTTGCCTCGAATGGAGGTATTGGGTTTCGTGGAGCAGAAGAGTTCTCAATCTGAGGGAGATGCTGACCATGACCTGGATCTGGTCAGGCGACGTGCTGCTTTGGCGACTGCATTTCAAGTCCTTCCCGCATATGGGTCAGCAGAGTTTTGGAGTCTTGTCGAAGAGCCTGAATTAAAAATAGCTTTACCCTTAGAAATTTTAGTCAAATGTGCCCGGGTCGCTATCGCTCGTGAGCAAAATGCAGGACGGAATCGTATTATTGAAGTCATATTTCGCCGTACACAATCCTCAAATGAATGCTGGTCTCGGAAAGTTCTCGACAGTGTTCATGTGCCTTCTGAGGAGCGATGTATGCTTGCGCATGATCTGTATGCCGACCTGTGTGAACGTGTTATACGCGCACTGTTGGACATGAAACGGCTGTTCTGGGAAGAGAATTTTCAGCACTGCTTGCAGTTTGAGCGCAAACATGTCTTTCAAGCTTTTATGACGCGCGAAGGCCGGTGGCATAATCAGCACGCGGATGGAGTGGTTACCCACCGCGTTCCTCGCGTGCTTATCGAGAGCTTGGATCAACCCGTACTGCATGCAAATGGAGAGTTTTGGGCGCAGGATATTGAGGACGAACAGGCACAGCAAGCATTGCTTTCCGTGGAACAGAGCGATCTGTCACTTCTCATTCTGAACCTTCCGGAAAAACTGAAATCGGTCATCTGGTTGATTTTCTGGGAGGGCAGAACAGAAAAGGATGCAGCCCGAATATTGGGAGTGAGTGATCGCACAGTTCGCAATCGGCTCCATGAAGCTTTGAAGTCGCTGCGCACTATGCTTGATTCACAAGGGAAAACTATCGATGGATAGAGAACAGGAAGAAGCTGTACAGCATATTACTGCTCGTTACGTCGCAGAACTGCGCGCAGGGCATCATCCACGTTTGAGTGATTATCTGTCCCGTTATCCGCAATATGCAGATGCGATCACCAGCTTCGTGACATATTTTCACGCGACAGAGGCAAACATCCCTGAAGATACAGATGTCATACCTCCTCTCTCTCAGGCTTCTCGGGCCGCCCTGGATGAGGCCTGGAAGCGCGTCTCGCATCCTGAAAGTGTGGCTAATAATGCCCTTACTTCGTTGCAAAAAGCAGCCAAAAATGTGGGGAAATCGTTCTCGCAGTTAGCTGTGGAGATAGGTTTGAGCCTGGATATTCTCAAAAAGTTGGAACAACACATCATAGATGCTGCAACTATCCCACCGGAAGTATGTCATAGGTTAGCGATATCCTTGCAGCAACCCCTGGCAGCAGTAGAGATATACCTGGGATTCGCTGAACGTAGGCAACTGACACAGGGCGTGGCGGAGGGGCCTGCCTCCTATCGTGTGGAAGCGCAACCCAAATCCAACATGCAAACACAGAGTTTTCAGGAAGCAATTGAGCAAAGCGTGAACCTATCCAACGAGCAGAAAGTTGCCTGGCGCAGTATTCTAGAAAAAAAGGATGTATTATAGTAACTTAGGGGAGGGCGCTGTCGGGGAACAGTCCCATAATGGGGAGAAGGACTGTCCCCGACAGCGCCCCGTGGGAGGAGGGTACTTGTGAATTCTTTCTCTCAACTATAAAACTGGAAACGGTTGGAAGATTCTTCTATGTCACAGGTGATTGCATATCTGGATTGCCATTCTGGCATGAGTGGCGATATGTTTCTAGGAGCGATGCTCGATCTCAGTGCAGGGTTCTCACTGGACTCCCTTAAGAGTACCCTGGCAGCGTTACCTTTGCATGGTTACGAATTGAGGCTGGAGCCTTTTCAGGACAAAGGTATACACGGTTCGCGCTTTGAAGTCATACTATCTCAACAGGATGCAATGACGCCACAAACGCGGCATCTCTCAGACATCATAGCTTTACTGGATGCCTCGACGCTCTCCCCTAAGGTGTGTGAGACCGCACATGCTATCTTTCAGTGTCTTGCAAATGCCGAAGCGACCGTTCACGGCATAGATGTTGAAGAAGTGCATTTTCATGAAGTGGGTGCCGTTGACGCGATCATAGATATCACAGGGGCGGCAATCGCTATCGAAGCCCTCGCTATAACCCAACTCTATGCTTCACCGCTGCCGCTCAGCGGCGGTCGTGTGCAGACTGCTCATGGGATATTGCCTGTTCCCGCACCGGCCACGTTAGAGATTCTGCGCCAGGTTCCCGCTCCATGGAAACCATCTTCTGCCGAGGGCGAAATGGTAACCCCCACTGGCGCTGCGATTCTAGCAACCCTGGCTAAATTTCAAACGCCAGCTATTACTATCGAACGCGTAGGGTACGGCTTTGGTCGGAAGCAATTTCCCTGGCCGAACTGCCTGCGCCTTTGCCTGGGGCGAGCGGGAGATTCACTTCAACTTAGTGAACAAGCAGAAACACGATATGGTGTAGCAGACACCGATTGGGTAACCGTCATTGAAAGCAACATAGACAATATGACAGGTGAGCTTTTAGGCGGACTTATGGATCGGTTGTTAGCCGCTGGCGCATTAGATGTCAGTTACACTCCCATACAGATGAAGAAGAATCGACCGGCTGTTATGGTAACAGTCATTTGCCAGGAAGAAGAAGGCGATTCTTTGGCCAGCTTGCTCCTCAGAGAATCTAGCACGTTGGGTGTGCGTATCTCACAGGTACAGCGACTCAAGGCGCAACGTGTGTTTGAACGCGTCGAGACACCAATTGGTTCTATGTTGATAAAGATCAAACGCCTGGGGGATCGTGTCATCAGTGCTGCACCAGAATATGATGAGTGTCAGCGTCTTGCTCTGGAACAAGATCTACCGTTTGAAGAAGTATATGAGGCTGCTAGGCACGCGATCGAGACAATACTTCTGCAATAAGAACGGTTAAAGATCTTCTGTCTATCACCTGATTGCACACTATGCCATCCTTAGCACTATAATATGATTGAGAATGCGGTATGGAAATCTGTGCTGTTCGAGTAAGAATCACAGAACAAGGCGTACTTAACTCACACTGCGTGCCCAAACGACTGAAATCGGCTAACTATGGACTTTAAAGATTGGCGAAAGACGCCAGACAAGATGATAGGCGAGCAAGAGGCTCCTAAAGTCAGAAGATATAGGGGCAAGCAATACCTTGATTACATTGACGAGCAGATTCAAGAAGCACAGGCTCGTGGTGAATTTGACAATCTGCCCGGCTTTGGGAAACCGCTGAACCTCGATGATAGCATGTTTACCGGCGAAAAGGCCCTGGCTTATAGTTTGCTTAAGCAGAATGGCTTCTCCCCGCCGGAGATCGAACTTGCAAAAGAAATTCGCTCCCAGTTCGAGAAAGCTCAGGCGAAGTTCGAAAAATTACGTCACCAGAGGAACAGTTTACGCACGCGACGTGTTGCACCTTTCGCCAGCGAGAAGCGGGCCTTTAATCATGCAGTCGAGAAGGCCACTACCGGGTATGATCAATTGCTGCGTGAACTGAATCGTAAGATACTCAAATTGAACTTGGTCACGCCTTCATCTATGCACATGTCCATGTTCGAGGTCGAGAAGCTGGTGCAACAGTTTCGCTCGTCATGTCCTCTTTTTGATTGACTTGACGGCATCTAAAATAACGAAACAAAGTAGACACAGGTTTTCTCTAACTCGTTGATGTTGTTGTTCAGAAGGGAGGTAGCCATTATGGGGTTGTTTGAAACAGAAGAAACAGACCAATTCAACTTTGAGCCATTTGCGGCCCATTCGTTGTATACTGAAATCAATCGTTCGTTGGTTCAGCGCTCGCTCGCACCCCTTGCAATACGCCCCCCCGATGCGATACTGACGATTGTAGACATGGCTTGTGGAACTGGAGCTATCACACGGCTTATCGCAGAAGAAATAGCCCGTCAAGGGCATCAGCAGGCACGCATCATCGGTGTTGATCCATCAGCAGAGGCGCTGCGTCTCGCGCGTAAAAGTATGGAAGAAATAGGGGTAAAAGCCGATTTCGTCCAGCGAGAAGCAGAGGACCTTGCTTCAATCGTTCAGAATGTCGATGCCGCTTTCTTCTGTAACGCTATCCACCTCATCTCCGATAAACTCCATGCGTTTCAGCAAATGGCTACTATTCTTGCTCCTGGAGGCATCCTGGCCTGCAATAGCGCTTTCTATGATGGTACCAATCTTGAAGAAACCACGCGCTTCAGCCGTTTGTGGATACGCCGTGCCGTAGGTTGGCTGCGCAAAGAGCATCCAGAAGTACGTTTATCACGCGATGATAAAGCGACAGCTATGCAATGGCTCAATCCTGAGGGGTATATCAGTCTGCTTAAACTGTGTGGATTTAGCTATGTAGACGCGACCCAGGAACGAGTCACCATGTCACTGGATAGCTTGAGAGACTTGGGGCGCTACTGGCTTTTCATCGAGGGGGCCTTGCCGGGAGCGCCATTGACCATTGGAGCCGAGGCCCTTGGCTCCACTGTTTACGAGGTTGGGCAAGAACTTGGCATGACAGAGGTACCTCGTACGTGGTTGCAAATCGTCGCAATAAAGTAATATACCACGTCGAGCTGATCTTGTGCATCCTTCGCAGCCTTCCCTAACCTGCGGGACAGTAAGCCCTATGTTGAAGGCATTACACCAACCTGCTTGAGGAACGTGACCATATCCCAGTAGTCGGAGTTGCGCTTGATCTTGTCCCCTTGCAGTTCGAAGATCGTCGAACCACGTATCGCGCAGGGCTTGTTTGTGGCCGGAAGCCCAGGCAGATCACCTTTGTGTGTGCCAGACATGAGCCACTCCGCACCTGCCCAGAGGCCAGCAACAAAATACGATCTCAGCTCTGCTTTGAAGTCAGGGAAAGCACCGTAGATAAAGTTGTAGAAGTTCTCTAGCTCTGTCTTGCCGTGGTTGACGATTCCCATGGTTACGTCTTCATAGACACAGTCGTCTGTGAAGAGGGACACTAACTTTTCCGCGCTACCGGGAGATGACCAGGCTGCCGCCCAATCTTCAAACAGTTTTTCCAGATCAGAGATTGCCATGACGTACCGCCTTTCTTTGGAGAGTCAAGTCTACGCGAGGTCAGAACATGGTAGCCCGACCATTTGGACATACATGTTCTCATCTCATGCCTGATCATTAGTGTAGCATTGGACCATCAATTTGCCATCGTGGAAAGTGCTGAGATTTCAAGAATACAGTGTAAGGATTCAGGCGGAGCGTACTACGTGGTAGTACTGAGAACATCAAGGGGTGACAACGGAACCGTACTCCGTTCTTTCTTATCACCCCGCTGTCGGAGCAAACCCTTACTCATCATCCACCAGTCCTTTTTTGACAGCCCAGGCGGCAATTTGGGTCCGCGAGGTGAGATCCAACTTGGTGAGAACGTTACGCACATGTGTCTCGACAGTTCGTTCGCTGACGACCAGCCCGTCGGCAATCTCACGATTCGTTTTGCCCCGCCCAATAAGTGCTGATACCTCGCGTTCGCGTGGAGTCAGACCGCTAAATGTTCGCTTCGTGGCTCGGAGCAGTGAAAGTGGATGGGTACGCGGAATCAACGCGGTTGCAGATGACAGGAAATGCGCCCGAAGGGATTCGTCCGGGATGTTGGTGGCAAGTTCCTCAATCACCCTTTGAGCAATCGAAAAGGCCTGCTCAGCCTCTTCGTGTGGACAATGTGCCAATAGGCTCTAAAGCAGTCTTGCGCTTGCATGCAACAAAAAACAATCAGCACAAAGGTGTGAAATGGGCGCAAGATTATGAAATATAAAGAGCCGGTGGTCGGAATCGAACCGACGACAGGCGCATTACGAATGCGCTACTCTACCTCTGAGTTACACCGGCTTGTTATTGGTCTATTTCTCTGCTTAATCTACGAAGCGACACTCTACTCCTGAGTTACATCGGCTTATAAGTGGTATCGTACAGACACACTTGCTCTGCCACTGAGCTACACCGGCTTGAATTGTCTCAAGTACATTTTGACGACCTTGTGGAACATCAAAAAGCGCATTTGACGTAGGCGATTATACCCCTTGAATATTCCTTGTGTCAAGCACTTTCCGCGCATCGCGCAGCATGCATGTATCACCTGTATGCATAAACCTCCCAAATGTGGTACATGTAGGTAGAGATCCTCACTTACTACAAAGTAATCCCACATTCGCATTTTTCCGTAACGTTGTAATAAACTAGAGCAAAAAGGAAGGAACATATAGCGCCTTGTTCCCCGGCCTTCACTTTTTCCTTGGCTACCTGGGTGGATCGTTTTTCTCCATCATCGGGCATGTGCTACCATTATCGTGGCTAACCTTGTTGGTGTTGGCGGTGCTCGTAATCGTATTTGCGCTGTGGATAATGGCCTACCGCCGGCAAAAGGCAGCACGACACGAAGTTAAGGGGCCCCTCTCGAACTGTGGCATGAAGGTATCTGTCCAGCCTATCTTGCCTTGTATTCTGCCAATCGATTACATGCGCTGCCCGCCGGCCAGACGATGTACGAAGACCGTCTACAAACTTAGTATCACAAGAATGGATATCTACAATGGCAACAACTTTTGTATTTGACCCTGATCGTGTAGCTTACTTTGAAGCCGCTGGCTGGCGGGCGTACTATGATCGTAAATGGTTAAAAATGCTGCGTTTGATTGTAGGACTCTGCCAGGAGCAGTTTCGCATACCCTTTCCCGTGTCGCTCAGCGCAGGCTACTACACTACGCGTGCATCTCTGGCCTGGGTACCTGTCGATCATGACGAGCAAAAGATCCTGGCATATCTCGCAAAGTTCTACCGGATCGCGCGACGCTATTCAGGCCTGCAATTTGACCCGTCGCGTGTAGCGGTCTTAGAACTGCAATACTTTGACGTGCATCGGCAATTATCTGGGAAGCCAGAGAAAGGTGAATTTCTGCAAACACTTGTCGATCTGCACAGCGCCATCTTTGGATTGTCACCCGAACAAGTGCGGGAGTCTGCGGAGTGGAGATTGCTTGCTGCTAACACCGTTGATCTGATCACCAGCCATACATCGACCGATGTTGAGGGTGACTGGGCTAAGCTTGAAGAGTATCTGTGTCGATGTTATCGCTCGATTCAATACGAATTTCAAAAGAAGCATGCACAATAAGCCGTTTTGAACCCGGTGATCCACAAGATTTCCTGGTTTAACTTATGGTATATAGAACGAATTCAGGATCGGTACTTCGAGGGATTTGCAGAAAAGGTCTACTAGCTCTGCGTCAAATTGCGTTCCCGCATGCTCGTAGAGTTCTTCAAACGCCTGGAGAGGAGTACGACTTCTCTGGTAGTTTCGATGAGAAGTCATAACATCAAATGCATCAACAATCGCTATGATACGCGCTCCTAATGGAAGTGCTCCACCGCGTATTCCATCAGGGTAACCCCTACCATCCAAACGTTCATGGTGATGATAGACCGGGGGTATCACACTCTTTAAGAGCTTAAACTGGCTTAGCATCTTTGCGCCGTAAACAGGATGACGTTTAATGAGCTCAAACTCTAGTCGTGAGAGACCTGACCCTTTTAGCAATATCTTATCGTTTATGTTCATTTTACCGATGTCGTGGAAAAATGCAGCAAGCCCAATCTTCAATGACTCAGCTTCTGGAAGATGCAGAACAGTAATCGTAAAAGAGAGCGCAAGGGATTGTACTCGCAAAGAGTGCTTGTAGAGCTGCACATCTTTTGCTTTCATTAGCGGTGCAAAACTGGAAAAGATATCGGAAAACTCTTGTCTCAGCTCATGGAATAAAGGTATGGCATGTATACGCATATGTTCCATAGATGTCAGGATGTTTTGTGTGCCTTGGGGCTGTTCAGAAAGGCCATACTCCTCAAGGCCTGGGTCTCGTGGATACCGGCATGCTAATCCCAGGAACTCACCAATTTGGAGTGAAGTGCAAGCTATATCTGGTGTATCTGTTGTGCTCTCATTAATGAGAGGTTGAGTACTCATAATAAGGTCCTCTTGAGAAATGTGAACGGCATTTGTGGTGCTTGCTTATATATACGGTGCAGCGCTACTTTTTTTTCATTTTGTATTGTTATAAGTCTCTTTGTATTAATATATACGTTTTATATAGCATTTTGGAGACAAGCATGCTATCTTATGCCAATTGAATAGTACTATTAGTTCCCGGTGCTATCTGGTGCCAGGCTTTATTTTGAACTTCTATGCGTGTTTGCCCTGGTTGTGTTCATTGGTTGTAAGAAACGAGCAGTGAAACCAGCATTTCTCCCTAAGCGTCATGTCTCTGCGGACAGAGAAGCGAATGAAAATGGGATAGAATAGGGCAGACCTGCGAACAGAGATCGGTGTTCTTGCTGGTGCATTGAGCCCGTACCCTAAGCT